>Ga0068865_100000914_pt1 | contig 16744 bp, 17 predicted proteins | sample KBSMisM12_FD_75293 | JGI IMG/M metagenome (GOLD analysis project Ga0068865, IMG submission 75293) | Miscanthus rhizosphere microbial communities from Kellogg Biological Station, Michigan, USA - KBS Miscanthus M1-2 | ecosystem: Host-associated > Plants > Roots > Rhizosphere > Soil ...
ACGGGTGTCGGCATCGGACGCTGGACGGCAGCTCCAGGTGGTCAGCCTGGCGTGTTGGCACACCCGCAGAATGGTGTGGATGTAACAGACGGGCAGACGGCGACTGGCGTCGCGGATGAGAATCCGGGCGCTGCGACGGGTAGCCCCTCGACGACTGCAGGGAGGCAGCCAGCCGCAGCGAGCAGACAGTCGAACGCGGTCGCCACCGCCAAGCCAAATGCGAGTCGCTCGAGCGCGCCTGGCGTTGACCGCAATCCGGCAGCGGTAGCCTCGACAGGCTTGCCAGCGGGCAGGTCGTCACGGGCGGATCAGCTCGCCGCAGTGCAACACCTCAGTGAAGCAGAAGCGCTTCTGACTTCGTTCAGGACGCGCTCGAATACGGACCAGCAGATGGACGCGCAGCTCGGGAAGTGGGCGCGCCAGCTTTTGAGCAACACGCGTCTGTTGCTGGACTCACCGATCGCCGACGATCCGCAGCGTCGTCCGTTGCTGGAAGATCTGGAGCTGGTGCTGGTGCAGATCGTTCAGCTATCGCCCGGAAGCACGCCACAGGATCGCGATCTGATCGAGAAGACGCTACAGCAGGACCATGTAATGACGAGGCTGCGCACCGCGATTCCCGCGGGCGCGCAGCGTGGTAGTTGAGGACCTTTCAATGACAATGAGAACACTACTCACAGCGGCAGCAATTATTTCTTCGGCGATCGGGATCGGTGATAATCCCGCCAGCCATTCCACATACAACTCCAGCTTCGCGCCTTTTCAGGTTGGCGGCGCGAACCAGCAGGCAGTCGCCGAATTCATCTCGCTCGACGACGAGGCAGACATTGTTGCTCCGGAACCGTGGGCAAAGGCCGATCCGGCCGACTCGCTGTACCGGCTCGCTCGTGAAGCAATGTCGCGCGGCGACTACAAGCGCGCGGCTGAGATTTTCCACCGCATTCCAGAGCGTTATCCCCAGTCGGCGTATGCAGGTCAGGCGATCTACTACGAGGCCTACTCGCTTTATCGCGCTGGCGGTGACGATGACCTCAAGTCCGCGCGCAGCGCACTCAACAAACTGAAGGACAAGGACGCCAAAGTCTGGAAGGCTGATGGCGCGACTTTGTACACTCGGGTCTGTGGTGAGCTGGCCAAGCGCGGTGACGAGTCGTGCGCAGGCTATATCGGCGAAGCGGCAGACCCAGATGTAACTGCTGGTCAGACCCGGACGATTCGTCCGGGGCAGCAGCGCGGCTGCCCTTCGGAGGACGACGAGGACGACGACCGGATCATGGCGCTCCAGGCGCTCATGAACATGGACGCCGATCGAGCGATGCCGATTCTCAAGAAAGTTCTCGGGCGTCGCGACGCGTGCTCCGAGGGTCTGCGTGAGAAAGCGGTCTTCCTGGTTTCGCAAAAGCGAACCGACGAGACGGCGACCATCCTGATGAATGTTGCGCGCTCCGATCCAAGCTCGGACGTTCGCGAAAAGGCTGTGTTCTGGCTTTCGCAGGTGCCCGGCTCGACTGGGCTGCTCGAGGAGATTCTCAAAGGGAACGGCGACGAGAACATCAAGGAGAAAGCGCTATTCGCGCTATCCCAGCAGCGTGAGGACCGCGCCCAGCAGATCCTGCGCGACTTCGCCCTCCGTGAAAGCGAGTCCGAGGAACTCCGGGACAAAGCGATCTTCTGGCTGGGTCAGAACCGGTCGTCGGAGAACACCCAGTTCCTGCGCACGCTCTACTCGCGACTGAACAACCAGGACCTGAAGGAAAAGGTTCTCTTCTCGCTGTCCCAGCAGCGCGGAGCAGGCAACGAGCAGTGGCTGATGAGCATCGCGCTCAATCAAAAAGAAGACATCGAGCTGAGAAAAAAGGCGTTGTTCTGGGCGGGCCAGTCAGGCGTAGCGATTCCTGAGCTCGCGCAGCTGTACGACCGGATGGGCGCCAGCGACAGCGAGATGAAGGAGCAGATCATCTTCGTGCTCTCTCAGCGCCAGAGCGATCGCGGCGCGATGGACAAAATGTTCGATATCGCGAAGAACGAGAAAGATCCCGAGCTGCGCAAGAAGGCAATCTTCTGGCTCGGCCAGTCTCGTGATCCGCGCGTGCAGCAATTCCTCATGGATCTGATCAACAGATGAACACAATCAGGAGAACATTCGTGGCGAAGGCAGTGGTGGTTGCCTTCGCCGCTCTGGCCGGCGCGGCTGCTGCGCCGGCCCAGAGCATCGCGAGCAGAGTCGCTCGCGTCGCCAACGGCAGCGTCAGGATGTCGTTTGCATCGAGACCGGGAATCTGTGGCAGTGGAAACTCGATCTGGCACGTGGGCGGACATGGCCGGACGACGTGGAACGACGACAGGCGAACGTCGCGTGACATCGAATGGGAGAGCGAGTGCAGCATGGGCCCCGGGCGAGTAGTCATAGATCGCAGCAACGGGGAGATCAGCGATCTCCGCTTCTATGTCGGTGGCAGGTGGCGGCCGGCGGGGCCGGATGTCGTTGAGCTCGGCACGGTATCCGCGAGAGAAGCGGCGGACTACCTACTGTCCGTTGCCAGGACGGAGAGGGGCAGCATGGGAGAGAAGGCAGTCTTTCCCGCAACGATCGCCGACAGCGCGGTCATCTGGCCGGAGCTCATCAAGATCGCGCGCAACGCCGACATTCCGCGCAACACCAGAAACAGCTCGGTGTTCTGGCTCGGCCAGGCCGCCGGCGAAGCTGCAACTCGCGGACTGAACGACATTGTTGTCGACAATGGTGTTGACCAGGAAGTGCGAGAGCAGGCGGTGTTCGCGCTTTCGCAGCGTCCGCGTGAGGAAAGCGTACCGGCGCTGATTTCGGTGGCGCGGACCAACAAGGATCCGGAGATCAGAAAGAAAGCTTTGTTCTGGCTGGGTCAGTCGCATGATCCACGCGCAATAGATCTGTTCGAGGAATTGCTGACAAAGAAGTAGGGACAACCCGATTAGAAGCCCATCAGCTTGGGGCAGTGAGCGAACCAGCTCGCGGCCCCGAGCTTTTTTTGAACGGTCCACGTTAAGGGCGCGGGCTGAAATAATAGAAGAGCGTAACTGAAACTGAACGGCACAAAGCTTTAAGTCTGAAAGTCGCAAGCTCCAAGCTTACGACGTCGGGACCTCATTGTGCGCCATTCGTCATACAGGCGACGCGTGCAGCCAGCGCCAAAGAGAAAAGTCTGAGCGCAGTTACTTGCAGCTTGAGACTACGTGCTTAGAGCTTTCAGCCGTTCAGTTGCTCTATGCGTCCGCACGCGATGTATCGCCTAACCAGACTCGTCTCCCCGGGCTCCGTGCCACTCCGCTCGAAGCGATTAGCTGGTATTCTTCATTCGGGTTTCCACGTTCCACTGCGATCGATCATGGATTTCTCGCATATCTCCACCCAGATGTCGAACAGTCCGCTGCTCGCGCTCCCGATTCTGTTCATCGCCGGCGTGCTGACCAGTCTGGCTCCGTGCATCTACCCGATGATTCCTATAACGGCGGCTATTGTCGGTGGAACCTCTGCGGGAGAGGTCGCGCTGCCGCGGTCGCGCACCGTTTTCCTGACGCTCACTTACGTGCTCGGTCTGGCGCTGGCGTACGCCTCGCTGGGGCTGTTCGCGGGGCTGACCGGAACCTTGTTTGGATCCGTCAGCACGAATCCATGGCTTTACTTCGCGATGGCCAATCTGCTGATCGTGGCCTCGCTGGCGATGCTGGACGTCATACCGGTGCGAGTGCCGTCCTGGCTCCTGACGCGAGCTGCGTCGGCTGGGCAGGGTGGCAGTTTTCTCGGCGTCTTCGTCATGGGAGCGGTCTCGGGACTGGTTGCGGCTCCATGCTCGGCGCCTGTGATGGCGGCAGTGCTTACCTGGGTGACATCGACCAAGAGCGCAGTGCTCGGATTCATCTACCTGTTCGTGTTTTCGCTCGGGATGTGCGCGCTGCTGGTCGTTGTTGGAATCTTCAGCGGCACCATCGCGCGACTGCCGAGGGCTGGCAACTGGATGCTGTGGATCAAGCGGATCTTCGCCGTGATCATGTTGGCCGTTGCGGAGTACTATCTTGTGCAGATGGGGCAGCTGATCATTTAAGGCGAAATCATGAGGAACTAGTGAAATCTCTAAATAGATGGGTGGTTGGAATCGCTTTCGGACTCGCCGCTGTGGCGGTCTCGCCGCTTGCGGCGTGCGGGCAGGATCTCGGGATCGATGTTGGAGCGAGCGCTCCCATCGTTTCCGTGAAGGCGCTCGATGGCAAGGACGTCTCGCTCGGGAACTATATCGGGAAGACACCGGTGCTGATGGAATTCTGGGCAACCTGGTGTCCCAACTGCCGCGAGCTGATGCCGACTCTTCTCGACGCCGAGAAAAAGTACGGGAAGCGGGTCAAGTTCATGATGATCGCAGTGGCGATCAACCAGTCGCCGGAAAAAGTGAAGAAGTGGCTGGCTGCGCACCCGATGCCGCACGACACCTTCTATGACCACGAAGGCAAAGTGGCCGGAGCTTTTGATGCTCCGGCCACCTCCTACGTCGTTGTGCTCGACAAGTCGGGCAAAGTCGTCTACACCGGCCTCGGCGGCAAGCAGGATCTCGAGGCAGCAATCAAAAAGGCGCTCTAGCCGGACTATTTGGCAGTTGAGTCAGCTTTCGGTGGCGAAAGACTGTCCACTACTGCCGCGAGCTCGGTATACGCCCCGGGCGTGAGAACCTTGAACGGCTTGGTGACATACGCGACGCGGCCGTCGGGTCGAATCACGTACAGCGAGCGATTATCGAGATTGTTCTTGGCGTCGAAAGCGCCAAAAAGCTGGCCAACTTTGCCGCCGGGATCGCTGGCGAAGACCACCGGAAAATCTTCCTCTCGCGCCCACGATGCGAGAGTAGTATCGGGATCGACGCTGATTCCGATGACAGTTACGTTGCGGCCGTTGTTGAAGAGCGTGGCGTACTGATCACGGTACGCCTCCATTTGGATCGTTCAGCCCTTGGTCCGCGCCTTAAAGAAAAAAGCGAGGACTACGGTACGGCCCCGATAATCGGCAAGCCTGACCGGTGTCTTGAGAAGACCGTATCGGTCGGCGCCGGGGAGCGTGAAGTCGGGAGCAACGTCGTTGACGACCGGTCCTGTTGCCGCAGCGACTGCGGCCGGCGGAGCGGGTTGCTGCGCGCTTGCAACTCCGACCGCGAAGAGAGAAGCAAAAGATGCAAGCGAGACTTTTGCGATTCTGGTGTCAAACATGCCCAAGCCCCAGGTACGATATTGAGAAAATTCTACACAGCTGACCAACCGTCTGCCAGTCATATCAGTTGACAAGATTCCTTAGCGCCGAGCGAAATCGCGCTGCGCGGCTACGCGCTGTCATCAGGTCGTGTGTTGCAGCTGCGCAGATTGTCGCCCTTCTGCCGGCCGACTGCCTGGCGCAGATGGAGGGTGACCATCACGACATCTTCCACTTTGGCGCGCAGGCAATCGGTGTTCTCACGCATGAATCCCCGGCGATTCACAACACCGACCTGACCGAAGGTTATCTGACGCAGCCAGTGGCGATGGCGGAGATCGATCCCTGGAATGAAAAGCTCTCTTTCAAGCTGACGCTCAATTTCGAGGGAGCCACCATCGAGCGCGGCGAGCTCAACGCGGGGATATACGGCGAAGGATACATCGACCGGCGCCACCCCCACACGTACTTGCACGAGCTGATCACGACGTCGACGACCCGCCATTCAACAGGTTCTGCCGCAATCTCGTTGACGTTGGGAAAAGGTTTTGCCCCGTTCGGTACGGACGATCCGATGGCCCGACCCTTCGAGAAGTATCCGATCAACCACCATCTCGCGCAGATTCTCGAGCGCGCCGTGGTGATCGGCGCGGTGCGCGGCGGTCCCCTGACGTTCGAGCTCGGATCGTTCAACGGCGACGAGCCGACCAGCGCAGGCGACACTCCCAATCGCGGTCGTTACTTCGACTCCTGGTCGACGAGACTCACGTTCGCTCCCTGGCCGCAGGGTGAATTCCAGGCAAGCTATGCGCGCGTCAAATCCCCCGAGAATCCTGATGGCGGCGGCGCCGACCAGCGCAAGCGCAGTGCGTCGATCCGCCTGGAAGATGTTCAGCACACGGGCTATGCGCTGTTCGAATGGGCGCGGACGACCGACTACGCGGGCTCGACGGCGAGCTTCTCGTATTACTCATTCCTTGCGGAGACCTGGGCGAAGTACGACCGGTTGAACGGAGCGTTCCGTATCGAGCGCACCGAGCGGCCCGATGAGGAGCGTCTCGCCGACGAATTCCGCACCGCAGTACCACCCAACGATCTGAGCATACTCGGCAGATCGCGCTGGACTGTTCTCACCGGCAGATTGGCGGCAGACGTCTTCGATTCGCGAGAGTCTTCGTTCGAGCCCTTTGTCGAAGTCGCGTGGGCTCGTGTCAGCCCGACCATACAGCCGACGGCATTCGATCCGAAGCAGTTTTACGGATCGAGCAGTCTGTGGAGCATTTCCGCGGGCGCCAAGCTCACATTCGGAATGCGACACATGCGGATGGGCCGGTACGGCGTCGCAGTCGCCCGCAAGCCGCACCTGGAGATGGGTGGGATGCACGCGCACGGTATGTGACCGGTGGTGTATCATGCCCAGTCAACTCTTAACGTGAATCAACGAATGGGATCCAGTTCGATACGGACGGTAGTCTTCGCGTTGCTTTTCGTAACTGCCTGCCAGTCGAATGACGTAGTCGTACCGCCGACCGACTCAGGTGCGCTGGCAACCATCGGTGCGGGAACGGTACACGAGCGCTTTTCCGCGGAGATCAACGTACGCGGCGACTACGCGTACACAACGACCTGGGGTTTTCGCGACGCAGTGGGTAATGCGATCAAGATCTGGAACGTCGCGGGGGTGAGCGCGCCGGTTCTCGTCGACTCGGTGATCGTTCCCAACGCGACGACGCTCGGGGACGTTCAGGTCTCTGATGATGGGCAGCTGCTCGTTGTCGCGACGGAGTTTTCACCGGGGTCGATCATGATCTACAGCCTGGCAGACCCCACCAAGCCCCAGCTGATCACCCGCTACACTTCCGCTTTGACCGATCCCGGCGTGCACACCGCCGAAGTGCAGAGGGTGGGTGGGAAGCTGTACGCTTTTCTGTGTGTTGATCCGACCGCATCATCACCTGCTCGACTAGTGATTGTCGATCTCTCGAATCCTGCGTCGCCGCAGCAGGTTTTTACCGCCGCTATGGGAAGTCCGTACGTCCACGATGTCTTTGTCCGCGAGGGAATTCTGTTCACGGCGCTCTGGGATCAGGGGATGAGGATCTGGGACATCGGAGGCGGCGGCCACGGCGGGACGGTCGCAACCCCTGTTGTGCTCGGCAACGTGGTGAACGTGGGCGGCAAAGCGCACAACATCTGGTGGTTTCACAACGCAGCTAACGGCGAGAAGAAGTACGCCTTCATCGGCGAAGAGGGACCGGGCTCGACCTTGTCGTCTGCGAGCGGAGACATTCACGTGATCGACGTGAGCGACTTCGCTTCGCCGCACGAAGTGGCGTTCTATCATCTCGCCGGTGCGGGCACGCACAATTTCTCGGTGGATGAGACCCGGGGCGTGCTTTACGCGGCTTACTACAACGGTGGGGTGCGGGCGATCGACATCACCGGCGATCTGTCGAGCTGCGACGCCGCAAGCAAAAGCGGAGACGGACGTTGCGACCTGGGGCTCATGGGCCGAGAAGTGGCCCACGCACCGGAAGAGGCGCTTCCGGTCTACGTCTGGGGTGTCCAGGTGGTCGGCCAGTACGTCTACGCTTCCGACATGCTGAACGGAGTCTGGAAGTTCACCGCCGTCCACTGATCTGCTGAAACGCTGACTCCGTTCAAACCGTATGAATGAAAGGGTTGTCTAACCCGGTCATACCAGCACGGAGCCAGCAATGAAGCGAAAGTTTCGCGGCGCAGCGTTCGCGGCGGCGCCATTTCTTTTTGGATCGACCGCCTATGCTCAGTACGGCGCCTACACCGCGCCGCGTAACGCTACTGTAGACGCGTCCGGAGCCAAGGCCGTCGAGGTTGAGGCTGCGGCGGGCAGCCTGAGAGTTGAGGGCAGGGCAGGACTGCGGCAGGTGCAGGTGACGGGAACAGCGCGCGCCTCATCGCAACGGCTGCTCAACGACATCAAGTTGATCGCTGAACGCCGTGGCGACGTTGTGTTCATCAAAGCGGATATTCTCGACGACGACTGGCAGGACTCGGAGGCCGCTCTCGATCTGGTGATCGCAGTTCCGCAGGGAATGAATGCCGAGATCTCGGATGGTAGTGGCGATGCCCGGGTCACCGACGTCGGCGATCTCGAAGCCAATGATGGGTCGGGCGAGTTCACGGTCATCGGCGCCAGGTCCGTTCGCATTACCGATGGATCCGGCGAGCTCACCATCGAGAACATCGGTGGCGACGTAAGGGTTCGCGACGGCTCGGGCGAAGTGAACGTCCGCAATGTCTCCGGCTCGTTCATAGTCGAGAGCGATGGCTCGGGTGGTCTTTCCGCGCGCGACGTCCGCGGCTCTGTGATTGTCGAAAGCGATGGCTCCGGAGGCATCGACGTCAACGGCGTCGGCAAGGATTTCCGGGTCGAGAACAAAGGCAGCGGGAGTATTGATTACGCGCAGGTAAGCGGCACCGTCGACGTTCCAGATCGCCGCGACCGGAGACACCGGAACTAGCCTCCCCGCGCACGCTTATTGCCGCTCGCATCCCCGAACAAACCGGGAAACGGAAGAACCAGAACGCGACTAACCGTTCCCGCCCAATCGGAGAATGAAATGCGCTTACTGGCAATAGGCATCTGTGCTCTTGCTTTGATTCCTGGCGCGGCTCGCGCCCAATCCGTAGAGAAATCGGCGAAGGGTCCGACCCTGCAGGCCGCAGCACTTGGCTTTCACGATGCGAGGGTCAATACCTCAGCGAAATCGATGACCGCTCCCCAGCGCCCGCACGCTGGTCAGGATGTGGCACTGATGGTTGTCGGTGCGGGCGCCATGATTGTCGGCGCAATCGTCGGCGACACTCCCGGCACCATTATTCTCATCGGTGGCGCGGCGATGGCGCTGTACGGCCTCTACCACTACCTAGAGTAGGCGCGACTGATTCCAATCGCGTGAACCGACGGCGAGGTCAGCGGGAGTCTGGGTCCTCGCCGTCGATGTACAGCTTCCCCGCGCTCACGAGCACCGAGCAGCCGCCGACCCGTATCGCAGCGAGCTGACCCCGCTTGAGATCGACCTCCAGCTCCAGCCGGCTGGGCCGCCCCATCTCAACACCCTGATCAACAGTCCAGCGGAGCGTGCCGTCACGGGTTTCGGCGCGCAGTGCGAGAAAGCCGGCGAGCGCGGCGCACGCGCTCCCCGTCGCCGGATCTTCTCCGATTCCGAGGCCCGGCGCGAACATGCGCGCGCGAATGTGACCGCCCTCGAAGATGTTGCTCCAGTCCTCGGTGCTGTACACGAACATTTCCGGCGCCCAGTAGCCGCGCAGTGTCTGCTCCCATTTTGGCACATCAACGCGGGCCCACGACAGCATCTCGGGCTTCTTGAGCGGGATAAAGAGATACGGCACACCGCACGAGACCGCCTCGGGCTCGATCATGTCGTCGGCAACGATGTGGCTTGGCTCCAGGGAGAGGATCTCGCAGAGTGTTTCGGGGGGTGGAGGCGGATCCTTGATCTCTGGCATTCTCGCCGACGTGAGCTGCACGAATCCCGGCTTCCCGTCGTTCGAGCGAATCGCGACCGCGACGGGGCCTACTCCCTCTTCCAATACAATCCGCGTTTCGCCACCAGTCAGCGGTATTTCGCCGATCGATGCAAGAACGAAAGCAGTGCCAACCGTCGGGTGACCAGCGAAGGGTAGCTCCGCGCCGGGTGTAAGAATGCGCACGCGTCGAGTCCCGCCGTTCTCCGGCGGAAAGACGAAAGTGGTTTCCGAATAATTGAACTCGCGCGCGATTGCCTGCATCTGCGCGTCGGAAAGTCCGCGCGCGTCCGGGAGGACGGCGAGCGGATTTCCACCGTGCAATCGATCGGTGAATACGTCGGCGGTGTAAAAGTCGTACGGCATGCGTCAGAGAATGTGCGCATACCGCGACCTCGCTACCAGTACGCCACGCCGGCCCTCAGCCCGAGGGGTGGCACCGAACAAGCATTCATGCCCGGTATGAGCTCGCAGCGATCGGGCAAAAGCGGGGGTAAACCGGTGGCGAAAGTGCGCTTCGGCCCCGCCGGGTGGCTGTACAAGGATTGGGAGGGAATCGTCTATCCTGCCGACAAGCCTTCGCGTTTCGATCAGCTGCATTACATAGCCGGGTTTTTCGATACCGTGGAGATCAACTCCAGCTTTTACGGTCCGCCCGCGGCAAAGACGGCGGCGTCGTGGGTACGCCGTGTTCAGGATCGGAAGGATTTTCGGTTCACGGCAAAGCTCTGGAAGCGATTCACCCACGAGCGCGACACAGCCTGGACAACGAAAGAGGTGGACCAGGTGAAGGAAGGCTTCGACGTGATGATGGACCAGGGGAAGCTTGGCGCGGTGCTGCTCCAGTTTCCGTGGAGCTTCAAACGGACGGACGAAAGCAGGGAGTGGCTCGGCGACGTCGTGCGCACGTTCCATCTATACCCGCTGGTTGTCGAAGTCAGGCATACGTCATGGCTGGCGCCGGAATTCCTCGCTGGGCTGCGAGAGGAGGGCGTGGGCTTCGTGAACATCGACCAGCCCCTCTACCACAACTCGATCGGCCCATCGACGCACGTCACCTCGAACGTCGGCTACGTGCGGGTGCACGGCCGGAACTACAAGGAATGGTTTCGGGACAAAGCGACCGTGGAGCAGCGCTACAACTACCTGTACAAGCCCGAAGAGCTGGCGCCGTGGGCCGAGCGTGCCGAGGAGATGGCGAGCTACCCGGATACGCGGGAGGTCTACGTAATCACCAACAACCATTACAAGGGGAAAGCCGTCGCAAACGCCCTGATGTTGAAGTCGATGGTTACCGGTGCGAAGGTTTCGGTCCCTCCTGGCGTATTCGAGGCTTATAACGAGGCTGTTGCCGACTATACAACGCCGATTGACGAGCCGGGCAATGCTGGAACCAAACGCGTTGACCGCAAAGCCTTTAGCCGTTAGGTTGTAGGCAGCGCAACGGTTGCGCTGGCAAGCCGGAATTGCACACTGGAGACCTGGGGTGTTGCCAGGTCTTTTTGGTTTCTGGCGGAAATGCGATCAGTCCGATCGCGATCAAACAGTAGTCGGAGTGGTACCGCAACACGGGACTTCCGACAAAAGAAAGAGGAAGTACCAGCATGCGTACCACCGGAAAAGTAAAGTGGTTCAACGACGCCAAGGGTTTTGGCTTCATCACCCCCGAGAACGGACAGAAGGATTGCTTCGTTCATCACTCCGCCATTCAGGGCAAGGGCTTCAAGTCCCTCGCTGAAGGCGAGCGCGTCGAGTTCGACGTCGTGCAGGGCCAGAAGGGTCCCGCCGCTGAGAACGTCACCAAGATCGGCGCGTAAGCTCCGGGCTTGTTGAGAGCTGTCTGGAAAAGGCCGGTCTGGACAACACCAGGCCGGCCTTTTCTTTTCTAGCTGTCAGTCGAGAAGGAATTGCAGTGTGTCAGCCGTGTCGTTTTCCGACGCGGATCGTTTGAATCCAAAGGAGGCTTATGGCCAAAGAAGAAGCAATCGAGCTGGAAGGGACCGTTACTGAAGTGCTGCCAGATGCGACGTTCCGCGTGCAGGTGAACAACGGTCACGATGTGCACGCGACGATTGCGGGAAAGATGCGGAGGTTCCGCATCCGTGTTCTCGCTGGTGATCGGGTTACTCTCGAAGTGTCACCGTACGACCTGACGAGAGGCCGCATCACCTTCCGTCACAAGGGCTGACGAACCAGCCGTAGCCGACTACTGCGCGTAGCGCAGTATGTCGTAGAAAAACCGCACGCCGAAAGCGACGTTGTCCACCGACAACCGCTCGTCGTTGCCGTGCATCCCGCGCTGAGTTTCCGCGCGCGGAACCTTGAACGGGCTAAAACCGTAAGTCGTAATTCCAAGTTTGCGATAGGTTGGCCTGTCCGTCGCCGCCGTCTCCATTGGCGTAGTGACAAACGCGCCAGGCTCGCGATCGTGTGCCGCGCGCTCGATTGCCCGGAAGAGATCCGTTTCAATCGGACTTTCCAGCGGCGCCTTGGTGTTGCCGAGGTGTGTGAAATGGATCGCCGTGTCGGAGACGATCTTCGTCAGCGTTCGCAGAAACTCCGTCGTGTCCTGATCGGGCAGGAGTCGAACGTCGATCTCGGCGGTAGCGACAGCCGGGATCACGTTGGTCTTGTTGGATCCGTTGAGTCCGGTGAGCGAGATCGTGTTTCTCAGAATCGCGTTCCAGGTCACATCGCTCAGTATCCATTCGCGCGCGCGTGGGTTCTCGAGCGCAATGCGCACGTTCGAGAGCCAGCCCCGCTGAGGCTCCGGATAAGTACGCGAGATGTCGCGGAAGAACTTGTCGACGCCCGCCGTTACATGCAGCGGCGTCTGGTACTGTGAGATCTTGTAAAGCGCGCTGACAAGCCGCGGGACGGGATTCTGCTTCGTCGGCCGCGACCCGTGCGATGGCACTCCATTCACTGTCAGCCGCTGCCAGAATGTTCGCTTCTCTGCGACTCCGACTCCGAAGTAGACAACCTTCCCAGTCGAATCGAGAACGTTATCGGCGCCTTCCGTGATCAGATACTCGACGTCGCGCAGCAGGTCGGCATGGCGCTGCACGAACACGATCGCGCCCATCGAGCCCAGTTCTTCGTCGGCGTTACCAATGAAGACGATGTCACGATTCAAGGGCAAGCCTGATCTCTTCAGCGCGATCATCGCCATCAATTGGGCGATGCCGTTTCCTTTCATGTCGATCGCGCCGCGACCCCAGATGTAGCCGTCCCTGGTAATACCCGAGAAGGGATCGACAGACCAGGACGCCGGGTTGACGGGCACGACATCGATGTGGTGAACCAGCGCGATGGCTTTTTTGCTGCCGCTTCCGCGCAATCTGGCGTAGAAATTCGCGCGATCAGGACCAAGCTCGGTGGCGTCGAGTATCTGCGACTCGATTCCCTCCCGATCGAGAATCGACTTCAAGAATCTTGCGCCGAGGATCTCGTTACCCGGTGGGTTCGTCGTGTTCACACGCAGATAGGCGGAGAGCACGGATTGCGATTCGCGTGCGAGTGAATCCCAGTCTATCGATCGCGCCTGGGCGTCGAGAGCAACGGGGAGGAGCAGAGCAGAGAGTGCGAGACGCAGTCGGAACATGTGCGTGGGCGGGTTGAGTGGCGTAGATGCTCGCCAAAGTTCTTCTGGCGGGGAAGGGGTCATCTCCCTACTATTTCGCGTTCGAATACCCTGAGCCCCGATTCGTGACAGCGCCAGCCGTTACCTATCCGCCTCCGACTCCGACTGCGCCTTACACAGCGCTACCACGGGCGCGCGTCGACTCCGTCGACCTCCTGCGCGGAATCATCATGGTGATCATGCTGCTCGATCACACCCGCGACTTTGCCCATTTCCAGTCAACCGCGTTCGATCCAACGGATGTCGCGCGCACCACGCCGATGCTTTTCTTCACGCGCTGGATTACGCACTTCTGCGCGCCGCTGTTCGTATTTCTCGCTGGAACGGGAGCGTATTTCCAGGTGCTTCGCGGAAAGCCGAAAGCGGAGCTATCCCGATTCCTGGTTACGCGCGGCCTCTGGCTGATTGTGCTCGAGCTGACGGTTCTGCGCGTCATCATCTTCTTCAATTTTGATTTCGCTCAGCTCGCCGGCTTCATGCAGGTAATCTGGGTGATCGGCTGGAGCATGATCGTGCTGGCGGCGTTGATTCACCTTCCCGAACGGGCGATCGCGGCGTTCGGAACCGGAATGATTCTCATCCACAACGCGTTCGATGGAGTGACGGTGGCTTCGTTTCAGGGGCCAGGGTCGCCGGTTCCCGGATTCTGGGCCACCATTTGGCACATCCTTCACGTTCCCGGGGTGATCTTCCCATTGGGCGCCGGCGGTCCGACGTATTTCGTGCTCTATCCACTCATTCCGTGGATTGGGGTGATGGCAGCGGGCTATGCCTTTGGCGCGGTCTATCGACTCGACCAGACAACGCGCCGTCGCGTCCTCATTCGCATGGGTACAGTGATAACGGTGGGCTTCTTCGTCCTGCGTTTCATCAATGCATATGGCGATCCGGCGCCCTGGTCGCATCAGGACACCCTGACGAAAACGATCCTTTCGTTCTTCCGGGTCTCGAAGTATCCGCCGTCGCTGCTGTTCCTGGCGATGACGATCGGTCCCGCGATGTTCTTTCTTGCGTGGGCTGAGCGCGGCGAAGGCATTGGACAACAAGGCGCCTCGGACGCGCAAGGATTCGGGCGGACCGTGCGAAGCTTTTTCATCACTTACGGCCGAGTACCGCTTTTCTTCTACATCCTGCAGTGGATAGCGGCGCATGTCGTACCGATCGCAGCGAGCCTGCTTGTCGGGAAGCCGATCGATTTCTTTTTCGAGATCGCACCGCTTGCACCGCCTCCGCCTGCAGGAACCGGATTCGGCTTGTTCATGGTGTACGTGCTCTGGATAGTCGGCGTGCTGCTCCTGTACCCACTATGCCGCTGGTATGCCAGGCTGAAAGCGCGGCGCACCGATTGGTGGCTCAGCTACCTCTGACGCTGACTGGGAAGATCGTTTCCAGTCGGCGCCTGAGGCATACGCGCGACTGGAAGCGCGGCGAGACGATCCTTGAAGTCGTGAAAGTCCGGAGCATCAACCAGCAATTGCTTTCCCTGAACAGAGTGCAGCGTCGCAATCAACTGCTTCGCTCTGGTGATGCGCGTTTCCTCGAGAGGGTGCGACGCAAACCAGCCTTCAACCTGGGTTGGCCGGTACTCTCGCTCCTTGAGCAGCACCTGGAACAAATCGGGAATGCCCTGCGGGTTGTAGCCCGCGCGCGTGACGTTCACGACAGCTTCCGAATCTGCCTGTAGCTCATCGAGGCGGCTGTAGCGCGCGAAAATGGCTGATCCACCCACTTGCACGGCTGCCTGACCGAGACCGCTGTTGCAGACGTTGGTGAGAGTGCAGACGACGGCTACACCAACGTTTGCCTTCTGCGCTTTCTCCATCTGCTTCACCGAGTGTCGCTCAACGACGTGCCCGATCTCGTGGCCGAGTGTGCCGGTGAGCTCGTCGAGCTGAGTCGCGCTCTCGATCAGCCCCCGGTTGACGTAGACGAATCCGCCAGGAAGGGCGAACGCGTTCACCTGCTTGATGTTCACGACGTAAAAGTGCCAATCCAGATCTGCACGGCTCGTGGTTTTAGCGATTGACTCGCCGAGGTTCTGGATGTACGAGCTGACCGCCGGGTCGGTGACGATCGGGAGCTGGGCGTTTATCTCCTCGGCGTTCTGGCGGCCGAGGGTGACTTCCTGATCCTCGGACACCGAGCAGGCCGGGAGGGCAAGCAGGAGCAGGCAGAGTATCCGATTTCGAATCATTTTCCTGTAGAATTGGTAGATTCAGAGAGGGGGCAAGACATGTTCCAGCCCCCCTCCCGGACTCCACGACGAGCGTCGTTTGCAAACCCAGGCCCCAGCCGCAAAACAGTATCGCGTTCTTGAGAGGCTTCGCCTGCCTACTCCTTCCTGGCGGACCGCGATTCTCGTCCTGCTTGTAGCTGCGATGCTGGTGCCGGTGATTTTCGTTTCCGGCTTTTTCTTCCCATATGTCGTTCCACGCAATCTGTACTTCCGGGCTCTGATCGAGGTTGCGACTGCCGCGCTCGTTATCGCCCTGAGCTTCGGCGGCAAGCGGCTGGATCTGCGCGGCGAGCCGATACTACTGGCGCTGGCAGCGTTCCTGTTCGCTGCGATTCTTTCGACAATCGCGTCGCCGGCACCAGTGCACAGTCTCTTCGGCGATTTTGAGCGCATGGGCGGCGTCTGGGCCTGGCTGCACCTGGTGCTTTTCTTCCTTTTGCTGCGAACGTTGTGCGACGAGGACTGGCCATGGGTGCTGAACGCTGCACTGGCGGTCAGTCTCTTCGTCAGCGTGAGCGCGATCGGCCAGCACACCGAGCTGACATCGCTGGCGCCGCTGGGTGAGGGTGTGCTTCCGAGCACCGCGACGATTGGCAACTCCGGTCTCCTGGCGGCCTACCTGCTGATGAACATCGCCATCGCCGGTTACCTGGCCTCTACCAACGTTCATTATCGTCTCCTTTACCTGTGTGCAGGTGCGGTGAACCTCCTGGCGCTTTTTTTCGCCCAGAACAGAAGCAGCGTCGTCGGGTTGATTGCGGGCACATTGATCGGCACTGTGATCTTCGCGACGGTCAGCAACAAATCGAAGAAAAAGTGGATCGCGACAGCTCTCGCGCTCTCCGTGGCCTGCGTAGTAGTCGGCGCAACCGCGTTGATCAGAGCTTTCCCAACGAGCACCATCGCCAGCCAGCTGCCGGGTGTACTTCAGCGGCTGGCGATAACCAACCCAGCAGGCTCGGACGAGACCCGGACGTTGCAGTGGCGGGCAGCGATCGAGGGTTTTCGGGATCGGCCGCTGCTCGGCTATGGTTTGGAGAATCACAATCTGGTGTGGGCTGAGCACTTCGACCCCGACATTTATCGGCTTAGCACCGACGTCTACGATCGCACGCATAACCAG
>Ga0068865_100000921_pt1 | contig 16661 bp, 12 predicted proteins | sample KBSMisM12_FD_75293 | JGI IMG/M metagenome (GOLD analysis project Ga0068865, IMG submission 75293) | Miscanthus rhizosphere microbial communities from Kellogg Biological Station, Michigan, USA - KBS Miscanthus M1-2 | ecosystem: Host-associated > Plants > Roots > Rhizosphere > Soil ...
GACCACCAGGCCGCCTTCGGCGGTGGTGCGCTCGGAGATCTGCACCCAGCGCCCGTCGACCAGTTCGGCCTCGCGCACGTCCTTGCGCCCGCCCAGCGCCGGAAATTCCTGGCGGACGGCGAGCCGGGCCTGGGCCTCCAGCTCCTCGCGGGCCACGCCCGGGTTCAGCACGTGCGGCTCCAGGCGGAAGAAGCTGCGGTAGTTCTTGTTGCACATCAGCAGGCGCCCGCCCCGGTCCCAGAGGACGAAGGCCTCGGAGACGCTTTCGATGGCGTCGCGCAGGCGGCTCTCGGCGGCCTGGGCGCGGGCCTGGGCCAGGCGCTCCTCGGTCACGTCCAGGGCGACGCCGATGATCCGGGCGAAGCCGCCCTCGGGACTCTTGCCGAAGGCCTGGCCACGGGCGTCGATCCAGACGGGCCGCCCGCCCGTGAGGCTGGGCACGCGGAAGCTGACGTCGAAGCCGCCGTAGATGGCCGCGGTCGACAGCGCCTCGCGCAGGCCGTCGCGATGGCCCTCGGAGACCCGGTCCAGCACCTGCTGGCCGTCGACCACGCCGCCGCGCCAGCCGAAGAGGGCGGCGGTGACGTCCGACATGAAGATCCGGTCCTCAGCCAGGTCCCATTCCCAGATGCCGCAGCGGGCGGCGTCCACCGCGAGGCGGAAGCGCCGTTCGCTGTCGGTCGAGGCGGCGTAGGCGCGCTCGAGCCGGAGCGACTCCCGCCAGAGCAGCCCGCCCAGTCCCGCCGCCACGAGCAGGGGCGCGACCAGGAGGGTGACCGCCTCGAAGGGACCGGCGGGGCCTTTCAGCAATCGGGCGACGCCGAAGACCGTGTAGACGCTCAGCAGGGCGACGGCGGACAGGATGGCGACGCGGGCGAACCGCTGGGTCGGCGGCTGCGCCTGGGCGAGGTCGGCCGGGCGCTCTTCCGGGCGGGCGCCGGGAGGCCGTGCCTCGGCCGCGTCATCGCGCCTGCGTGCCGCCACGAGCCGCCGTTCCTCCAAGCTCTGCAAATCACCCCACGAGGTGGTGGAGCCTACCTTCGATTTCTTAACGGCGTCACCGTAAACGCAGGGTTTGCCATGGCGCCGATCAGAGGCGAACGACGAGCCCGCGACGATCCATCGCAAAGCCCAGCAGCCAGCAGACAAGCGTGTAGGCGAGGGCGCAGAGCAGCGCGCCCCAGGGACCGGGGACGGCGGCCTGGAAAACGTTAACGCCGATCCAGTCGTAGACCCCGACGCCGGGCGCGACCTGGACCTGCTGGAGCGTGGTCACGAACCCCTCGGAGAACAGGTAGATCACGAGCGGATTTCGCCCGAACACCTGGAAGAAGCGCGCGACAGCGTTCGCCGGCCGGCCCTCGAGGAGCGCGGCGAGGGCGGCCAGGACGACGAGGTCGATGCCGACGGTCAGCAGCACAAAGCTGCTGGTCCAGAGCTTCTTGGCGATCGGGAAGAGCGGACTCCAGGCCAGCGCCGCGGCGGCCAGAGCCACACCGGCCAGGGCCATCCAGACCAGCGTCTTGCGATTGCCGCTGGACGCCGTCAGGCGCCGCGCGGCGAGGAAGCCGGCGATCACATTGACGGTGGCGGGAACGGTCCCGAGCAGGCCCTCCGGGTCGAAGCCGCCGTCGCGCCTGTAGAGGTGGCTCTGGCCCAGGACAAAGAGGTCGAGCCGGGTCCCGGCGTTAGTGAGCTTGGCGAAGGGGTCCGCCGGATCTCCGAACCCGAGCAGCAGGGCCCAGTAGCCGAGGAGGAGCCCGACGCTGAGCGCGATCAGCCAGCGCTCGGAGAGGTAGCGCACGGCGAAGGCGGCCAGCGCATAGCAGAGCGCGATCCGCTGCAGCACGCCCATCACCCGGGTGTCAGCGAAGGGGTTCAGCGCCCAGCCCGCGCCCTCGCGATGGACGAACGGGTACCAGTACATCAGGAAGCCCAACAGAAAGATCAGGGCCGCGCGGCGCAGGACCTTGAGCGCGAAGGCGCCGGCCGGCGTGGGCCGGGCGAACGCAAAGCTCATCGAACAGCCGACCGCGAGCAGGAACGACGGGAAGACCACGTCGGCGGCGGTGAAGCCGAACCATTTGGCGTGGACCAGCCAGGGCCAGAGGCGCGCGCCCGGACCAGGCGTGTTGACGACGATCATCAGCGCCACGGCGAGGCCGCGGAACACGTCCAGCGACACGCTGCGCTCGGCGGGCGTCTGCATGGCCAAGGTCTAGGCCCGCGCCAGGCGTGCGAGAAGGGCTCGCGTGGACGCCACCGGATCGGCGGGGCGCCGGCGCGCGTAGGCGACGTCGTCCGCCACCCAGGCCTGCTCCCAGGCGGTGATGGCGGCCACCACCGGCGCCTCGTCGAACGGGCCGGCGCCCGCGGCGCGCAGGGCCGCCAGGAACCGCGACCAGCGGGGCAGGTAGAAGTCACGGTAGAGGCCCTGCCAGGCCTTGGACGCGTAGTCGGTCAGGTTCCCGTCGCCACCCCAGACCGTCACCTGGGCCTTGGCGTTCAGCACATAGGCGCGCGCCTCGGCGGGGGTGTCAGCGTAAGCCTTGGCGTCGGCGATCCAGGTGGCCAGGCTGTCCGGCTGGGCGCCCATAAGATCGTCCAGCCCCAGCGCCAGCTCGTGGACCTTGGCCTGCGCCTGGTCGCCACCCGTCTGGTCACCCTTGCGATAGGCGGCGACCGCGGCCTGCAGCAGGAGGTCGATCTCCTCGCTGGCCAGGTGCCGCGCCCAGTCGATGAGGTCGTGGACGAACAGCGGCTCGGCGGCGAACTCGGGCGCCAGCCGCGCCAGCTCGGCCACGGCCGCCGCCAGCTTGGCCCGGTCGCCGGGATGGCCCGGGAACGCGCCGATCTTCGCCGTCGGCCGCTTGCAGAAGAGGTAGGCGCCCGCCCGGCCGTCCCACCATCGCGACGTCCAGTAGCGGGTCGTGAAGACGGCGGCGGCCAGGGTCTGCAGCGCGGCGTCGAGGTCCTGCGTCGTGCGTCCATATCGCGACCTGGCGTAGGTCGAGAGCCACGCCTGCGTCGACGCGCCGCCGGCGCCCCAGGCCAGGTCGTAGGCCGCCTCGTAGACGATGGAGTTGTTGTGCAGGCCCTCCGGGAAGAGGCCGAAGCCGGCCAGTCGTCCGGCGCGCGGATCGGCTGTGACGGCCGCCATATCGCGGCGGTAGCCGTCGAGGTCGCCATAGGCCGGATTGCTGGCCCCGTAGTTGTGGATGTAGCCGAACACCCACGGCTTGCCGCCGAAGGCGCGCGAGCGGCGCCAGACGTCCGGATAGCGGTCGTTGCCGATGTCCAGCACCATCACCCCGCCGTCCGGGACCTTGCTGAAGTAGGCGGCGATGGCCGCCTCGTCCCAGAACTGCGGGTCGGCGCCGAAGAGCCAGCCCTGCATCACCCAGACCGCGTCGGGCCGGGCCTTTGCGAAGGTGTCGTGGATGGCCTGGCCGTAGGCGGCGAGGCGGGCCGCCTTCAGGGCCGGGTCGACCTTGGGCGCGCTCGCCGCAGCCGCCGCCCCGTCGGCGAAGCCGCCGCCGCCCGTGCCGTCGTCGGCCACCGGGGGCCGCATCTCGTTGAAGCTGTCGGCGAGGTAGTAGGTCCCCGGCCCGTAGGTCGCGTCGTAGAGCGCCAGGAACCGCGCGGCGAGCCGGGCGAAGAGCGGGTCGCGCGGATCGAGCCAGTAGGTCTCGTGGAAGCCGCCGCCCGTCGGCATGCGGTAGATGTGCGCCTCGCGGTGCTTGAGCGCGAAGGCCTTGGGCACATAGCCGCCAAACGCCGGCAGGATCGGCGTCATGCCCAGCGCGCGCATGGCGGCCAGGATCTTGCGCTGCAGGTCGCGCTTCTTGTCGATCCAGCCGGCGGGCAAGGGCGCGCGGTAGCCCTCGATGTTGCCCATCCGCTGCCAGGGGGTGAAGGCCGGGCCGGAGAAGTAGCCGGCGAGGTCTGCTTCGCTCAGGCCCGCCTCGCGCCACAGCGCCCGCCAGACGAACTCCTGGCCCTCGAGCGCCAGCGGCATGTCGATCCCGTGGACCGCCATCCAGTCGATCTCGCGCCGCCAGCGCGGCCAGTCCCACCACGGCGTCGTGTAGCCGTAGGCGCAGGGATTGAGGTAGGCGCGGTGCGCGAAGGGGCTCTGCACCCGGCCGCTCGTCCCGTCGCGCCACCGGGCGGGCAGGGCGACGCGGTCGCCTTCCCAGCTCACGTGGGCGGCGCCGGCCTGGCGCATCCAGGCGTAGGCGCCGCGCACCAGGGCGACGGGGCTGTCGGCGCGGATCGCGAGGCGGCCGCCGCGGGCCTGCGCGGCGTACCAGGGCTGCGGGTCGCCATTGTGGGCGCTCAGCGCCAGGTCGATGCGCGCCGCGGCGGGCCCGAAGAGGCGCGTGAGCACGCCGCGCGCGGCGGTCGCGCCGGCTGCGGGGGCGGCGTGGGCGGGCGCGGCCGCGGCGAGGGCCGAGGCGGCGATCGCCTGCGTGAGGGCCTCACGGCGCGAAACGGATCCCGGCATCGATCTGGACTGGTCCCCACCTTGAGCGGCTCACCGTGCGCCGATTGCGGCCAGGGTCAAACCCCGCCGGGCCAGCGGACGCTCAGTTCGTTTGAACCACCAAGGACACCAAGCACGCCAAGGGGCTCTGCAGGTCGCGCGGCGGCGCCACGCCACCGACCTCTTGGCGTGCTTGGTGGTCTTGGTGGTTGATTTCATTGGGCGCATTCGCAGTCGCGGAGGCTTGGGACATCAGGAGGAGTCGTGGCCGTTCGTGGCGGCTGATGCGGGCGCGGCAGGCGCCGGGACGGCTGGGGCGGGGGGATGGAACTCGGGTGGCGTTACGGCCAGGTCCTTGCAGAGCTGGATCAGGAGCGTGTCGGGATCGAGCTCAAGGAAGGCTTCCGGGTCGGCCATCAGGTCGGTGAGGCGCTCGTCGAGGTCTTCCAGCAGGGAGTCGCCGGTGAATTCCTCGGCCTCGTCCTCGCGGTCGTACTCGGTCCACACGCAGCGCTCGACGCCGCGGCTCAGCCAGTCACGGCGGCGGCGGACGGCGACCGCCTTGGGATCAGTCGGGGCGGCGATTTCTGGGGCCGCATCGACCTTGGCTTCGCCCCGGGTCGCCTCCGCGCGTGCATCGCGGGCGAGCTTGGCCTGCAGCGCCAACGTCTGGCGCAGACCCCGGCCCAGGCGATGGACGGCGCCGGCGGCCCGCACCTTCTGATCGAGGTCCTCGGCGTCGAGGGCCTGTTCCTGGATGTGCAGCGCGAGCTTCAGGACCGCATCGGCGAAGATGCCGAGCGCCTGTTCCTGAGCCTCCGCCATGACCGCCGCGTCCATGAACAAAACGAGAACATAGAGACAGTCCAGAGGTCAAGGAAATTCCGACATCCGCGCCGGCTACCCGCCGGAGGGCTCCCGCTTGTCGGGACCAGGAAACTCGATGACCATGCGTAGACGACGCACGAAGGCCGGATCGAGGTTCTGGCGGTGGTTCGTGGTGACGATGGCCACGCCCCGGTAGGCCTCGAGCTTCTGGAGCAGGTAGTTCGCTGCCATGTTGGCGTAGCGATCGTGTGCGTCCTTGACCCCGGTGCGCTTGCCGAACAGGGCTTCGGCCTCGTCGAACAGCAGGACGGCGCCGTGGGACTCGGCGTCGGCGAAGATGCGGTCGAGGTTCTTCTCGGTCTCACCGATATAGCGGCTGACGACGCGGCTCAGGTCGATGCGCAAGAGTTCGCGGCCAAGGTCGCGGGCGAGGCCTTGCGCGGCCGTGGTCTTGCCGGCGCCCGGCGGTCCGGCGAACAACGCGGTCCCGGGAGCCGCGGCGAGCTTTCGGATCGCGTCCGTATGGCTCTGGGGTGTTTTCATGGGCTCCCGGGCGTGGCCCTCTAGTCCTCGCCCAGCGCCCGGCTGACCAGTTCGAAGACGTTCTTCGACAGGCCAGGGGCGGCCAGAATGCGCTGGAGTTCCGCCTTCATCAGGGCGCCGAGTTCGGGCTTGTAGCGGCGCCAGCCGCCCAGGGGCTCGACGAGGCGGGCGGCGGTCATCGGGTTGAAGCCATCCACCGCCAGGATCTGGTCGGCGAGGAAGCGGTAGCCCGCGCCGCTGGGGTCGTGGAAGCGGACCGGATTGAACGCGGCGAAGGTCGAGACCAGGGCGCGCAGGCGGTTGGGGTTCTTGGCGTCGAAGGCGGGATGGGCGGTCAGGCCCAGGACGCGGCCGAGCGCGCCTTCGCTGGGGTCGCGCGCCTGGACGGCGAACCACTTGTCCAGCACCAGCGGCTCGTTCTTCCAGGTCTCGAAGAATTCGCCGAGCGCGCGCTCATAGAGCTCGCCGCCGATATTGGTCAGGGCGGAGAGGCCGCCCATGGCGTCGGTCATGTTGGCGGACGCCTCGAAGTGGCCGTAGGCCAGCTCGCCGATCTCGGAGCGCGGGTTGGCGGCCAGCAGGTCCAGGGCGGCGTTGCGCAGCGCGCGGCGGCCGGCGCCGGCGGCGTCGGGCGAGAACTCGCCGATCTCCTGCAGGCCGGTGTGCAGGCGCTTGAGTTCATCGCAGAGATGCAGCGACAGGCGCACGCGCAGCGCCTCGCGGGCCGCGTGGATCGCCGCCGGGTCGGCCGGGCTCATGGCCAGCGCCAGGTCGGGCTCGGATGGGAGCGCCAGCAGCAGGGCCTTGAAGGCCGGGTCGGACGCCTGGTCGCCCAGCGCGCGGCCGACAGCCTCGGCGTAGCGCTCCTCGCCCACCTCGTCGGGCCGGCCGGCGGCGCGGTGAAGGATAAGGGCGCGGGCCAGCTCCTGGCCGGCCTCCCAGCGGTTGAACAGATCCGGGTCGCCGGCCAGCAGGGCGTAGCGGTCGCGGGCCTCGGCGTTGCTCTCGAGTTTCACCGGCGCCGAGAAGCCGCGGAGCGCCGAGACCACCGGGCGCTCGCTTATGTCGCTCAGCACCACCTTGGTCCGCTCGCCGCGCAGGACGACGACGGTCTCGTCCAGCGCCTCGCCGTCGCGCAGGAAGGCCTGGGTGCGGCCCTCAGGGTCCAGCAGGCCCACGATGACCGGGATCGGCAGCGGCCGCTTCAGGGCCTGGCCGGGCGTGGGGCCGGTCTGCTGGGTCAGCTCCAGCTCGAGTTCGCGCCGCTCAGCGTTGTAGCGCTGGGTGAGCATCACGTTCGGCGTGCCGGCCTGTTCGTACCAGGCGAAGAAGTCCGTGAGGTCCTCTTTGGAGACCTCGGCGAAGCACTTGATGAATTCCTCGACCGTGGTCGCGTGGCCGTCCCAGCGCTCGAAGTAGAGGTCCATGCCGGCGCGGAAGGCCTCGGGCCCGATCAGGGTCTTCAGCATACGGATGACCTCCGCGCCCTTCTCGTAGATCGTGGCCGTGTAGAAGTTGTCGATCTTCAGGTAGCTGGACGGCCGCACCGGGTGGGCGAGAGGCCCCTGGTCCTCGGAGAACTGCCGCGCCCTGAGCGCCTTGACGTCCTTGATCCGCTGCACGGCGTGGCCGCGCTGATCGGCCGAGAAGCTCTGGTCACGGAAGACCGTCAGGCCCTCCTTCAGGCACAGCTGGAACCAGTCGCGGCAGGTGATCCGGTCGCCGGTCCAGTTGTGGAAATACTCGTGCGCCACGACGCTCTCGATGCGCTCGAAGTCCATGTCGGTGGCGGTCGCCGGGTCGGCCAGCAGGAGCGAGGAGTTGAAGATGTTCAGCCCCTTGTTCTCCATCGCCCCGAAGTTGAAGTCGCGGACGGCGACGATCATGAAGAGGTCGAGGTCGTACTCGCGGCCGAACGCGTCCTCGTCCCATTTCATCGAGCGCTTGAGCGCGTCCATGGCGTAGGCGGCGCGCGGGGCCATGCCGGGATCGACATAGATGCGCAGGTCGACCGTGCGCCCGGTCATGGTGACGAGCTGGTCCTCCAGCACGTCCAGCTCGCCGGCCACCAGGGCGAAGAGGTAGCAGGGCTTGGGGAAGGGGTCGTTCCAGACGGCGAAGTGGCGGTCGCCGGGGAGCTCGCCGGCCTCGACCAGGTTGCCGTTGGCCAGGAGGCGGTGGAAGGCCTTGTCGGCCTCGATGCGGACGGTGAAGCGGGAGAGCACGTCGGGCCGGTCGGGCCAGAAGGTGATCTTGCGGAAGCCCTCGGCCTCGCACTGGGTGCAGAAGCGGCCGGCCGACATGTAGAGGCCGTCCAGCGCCTTGTTCGCCTCCGGATCGATCTCGACCACGGTGGTGAGCGTGAAGGCGTCCGGCGTCTCCGGGATGGTCAGGAACTCGCCGTCGATCGTCCGTTCGGCGTCGCCCAGCGCGCGGCCGTCGATGGCCACGGAGATCGGGGTCAGCCGCTCGCCGTTGAAGGTCAGGGGATCGGAGTGGTCGCCGTTGCGGCGGACCTTCAGATCGGCGGTGACGCGGGTGGCGTTGGGCTGCAGGTCGAAGGCCAGATGGACCTCGTCCACCAGGAAGGCGGGGGGCCGATAGTCGGCGAGCCGGATCGGCTGAGGGGTGTCGGTGCGCATCCCGGCATCTACGCCTCCCAGCCGTGCGGCGCCAAGGCAGGGCTGTGGCCGCCCTGTGGCATTTTCACGCGAGACGTGGGGTAGGCGACAGACGTTACCCTGAGAACCGATAGAACCCGGAACGTGGCGGCGCGGGGGCGCGAGTTGAAGTCGTACAGGATCTACCTGGTCGGTCGCGATGGCCGCCTGCAGCTCGGCGCGGCCTTCGAGGCGGCGGACGACAAGGCGGCCGAGGTCCGCGCGCTGGCGCTGGCGCAGAAGGGCCAGGCGGCGGAGCTCTGGGCGGGCGGCCGGCTGGTCGGCAAGGTCTCGAAAGAGGGCGAATTCAGCCGCGGCAAGGGCTGACGCGAGGTCACGCTTTCCTGCCCGGCCCCCGCGCGTATGGTGGCCGCGAGTGAAGCGGACAGGCGGCCATGAACTTCGATTTCTCCGACGACCAGAAGTTCCTCAAGGGCGAGGCGCGCAAGTACCTGGAGGCCAACTGCCCGCCCGCCCGGGTGCGCGGCGTGCTGGACGATGAGGCCAAGGGCTTCGACGCCGACCTCTGGAAGGGCGTGGCCGGGCAGGGCTGGCTGGGCGCGGCGATCCCCGAGGAACACGGCGGCCTGGGTCTCGGGCACCTGGAGCTCTGCGCGATCGCCGAGGAGCTGGGCCGCGTCGCAGCCCCGATCCCCTTTGCGTCGACGGTCTACATGCTGGCCGAGGCGGTGATGCTGGCGGGGGACGACGCCCAGAAGGCCGAGATCCTGCCGAAGATCGCCGCGGGCGAGCTGATCGGGGCGCTGGCGACCTCCGAGGGGCCGGGCGTGCTGTCGGCGGCGACGCTGAAGGCCACGGTGAGCGGCGGCAAGCTCACAGGCGTGAAGATCCCGGTGACCGACGGCGATATCGCCAACCTGGGCCTGGTGCTGGCCAAGGAGAACGGTCAGCCGGGCCTCTTCCTCGTGGACCTGGACGGCGCGGGCGTGACTCGCGAGGCGGTGAAGACGCTGGACCCCGCGCGCGACGCGGCGCGGCTGACGTTCAAGGACGCGCCGGCGCGCCGGCTGGGCGGGGCGGGCGAGGGCTTTTCGCTGCTGGAACAGGTGCTGGACCGCGCCGCGATCCTCATCAGCTTCGAGCAGTGCGGGGGCGCGGACCGCTGCCTGGAGATGGCCAAGGCGTACGCGCTGGAGCGCTATGCGTTCGGGCGCGTGATCGCGAGCTACCAGGCGATCAAGCACAAGCTGGCCGACATGTACGTCAAGAACGAGCTGGCGCGCTCCAACGCCTACTACGGCGCCTGGGCGCTCAACACCGGCGCGCCGGAGATGCCGGTGGCTGCGAGCGCCGCGCGGATCGCCGCCAGCGAGGCCTTCTGGTTCGCCTCGAAGGAAAACATCCAGACCCACGGCGGCATCGGATTCACCTGGGAGATGGACTGCCACCTCTACTACCGCCGCTCGCGCCAGCTCAGCCTCGTGGCCGGGGCGCCGCGGGTCTGGAAGGAACGGCTGGTCAGCCAGCTTGAACGCAGGAACGCCGCCTGATGGACTTCAACGACACCCCCGAAGAAGCCGCCTATCGCGCCGAGGTTCGCGCCTGGCTGGAGAAGAACGCGCCGAAGAAGGCGGTCGCCGATGACGACGAGGGCGCAGGCTCGATGGCCGCGTCCAAGGCCTGGCAGGCCAAGAAGGCCGCCGCGGGCTACGCCCAGATCACCTGGCCCAAGGAGTGGGGCGGCGCCGGCGGCACGCCGATCCAGCAGGTGATCTTCAACCAGGAAGAGGCGAAGTTCCCGACGCCCGGCAACCCCTTCCAGATCGGGCTGGGCATGTGCGTGCCGACGGTGGCGACCTTCGCCGACCAGGCCACCAAGGACCGCTTCGTGGGCCCGGCGCTGCGCGGCGAGGAGATCTGGTGCCAGCTGTTCTCCGAGCCCTCCGGCGGCTCGGACGTGGCGGCGGCCAGGACCAAGGCGGTCCGCGCGCCGGACGGCTCCGGCGACTGGCTGATCTCGGGTCAGAAGGTGTGGACAACGGGTGCGCAGTTCTCGGACTTCGGCATCGTGGTCTGCCGCACCAACCCGGATGCGCCGAAGCACAAGGGCCTGACGATGTTCTGGCTCGACATGCATTCGCCGGGCGTCGAGGTGAAGCCGATCCACCAGATGTCGGGCGGGTCCGGGTTCAACGAGGTGTTCTTCACCGACGTGCGGGTGAAGGACAGCCAGCGGGTGGGCGAGATCGACGACGGCTGGCGGGTCAGCCTGGTGACGCTGATGAACGAGCGGCTGGCGGTGGGCGGAGCGTCCGGCGCGGGCTGGAAGGAGTTCATGGAGGCGGCGCGCGGGATCGCCGGGCTGGACGGGGCGCCGGCGATCAAGGACCAGGCGCTGCGCGAGAAGATCGCCGACTGGTACGTCCAGGCCGAGGGCCTGAAGCACACCCGCAACCGCACGATGACGGCGCTGTCGCGCGGCCAGACGCCGGGGCCGGAGAGCTCGATCGGCAAGATCGTCTCGGCCCAGCAGATGCAGGACCTGGCCAACGCGGCGATCGAGATGCTGGATCAGTTCGGGATCATCAACGACCCGGAGCTGGCCCCGCTGCAGGCCGGCTTCCACACCTCGATCATGTTCGCGCCCGGGCTGCGCATCGCCGGCGGGACGGACGAGATCCTGAAGAACATCATCGCCGAGAGAGTGCTGGGCCTGCCGGGCGACATCCGCGTCGACAAGGACGTGGCGTTCAAGGACATGCCGACCGGGCGTTGAGGGCCTAGAGCCAATCGCGGTCGACGCGGACCATCGGCCGGGCGGCCCCCTCGAGGACCTCCAGCGGGGTCTCGGGCCGCAGGGTCGGGGTGACAGTGACCACGAAGCCGTTGGGCAGAGTGATGGTCCCGGTCTCACCGGACCTCAACGTGGTCGAGGCCGCGCCCCAGGGCGTGAGGCGCTCGTTGAGGCCGGCGGTGACGATCAGCTTGTCGCCGTGCTGCACGACACTGGTGAACAGCTTGTAGCGGCTGGGACCGCGGCTGATGTAGCCCAGCCGATAGCGCGACTGCGAGCCGAAGGCGGTGAGGTCGGTGGTGATCGGCACGCCGTCGGGATCGTTCATGGTCGCCAGCACGCGCACCGCCGAGCCCGGCTCGACCGACGACCATCCGGCGATCGCGCGGACCCGGCGAGGCCAGGCGGGCGCGCCGAAGTCGCCGACCGGGATGAGCTTGCCCTGGGCTGACGGGCCAGGCGCCGGCGCCTCGCTGACCTGGGGATCCGCCGGGGCCGGCGGGTCAATGGCCGCCGGGCGCGGGGGCGTTGGCGCGGCGCGCGGCGACGAAGCGGCGATCGCCTGCGGGGCGGTCATAGGCGCCGTGCGGGCCGCGGTGGGCAGGGCGACGGGCACGGCGCGCACCTGCACCTCGGCCGGCCGGGCGGCCCAGGCGCCGAGGCCGGTCATCAGCGCGATGGCGGCGATGGCGGCGCTGCCGGCCAGACGGACCGGCCGGCCGGGGATGGCGCGCGAGAGCAGGTCGATCCGCTGGGCCAGCGGGTGCGGCGCCTGGGCCGGCCAGTAGCAGCCGAGCGGCAGGGGCCGGGCGGCCAGCTGGGTCTTCAGCATGGCTTCGGCGTAGGCGCGCCGCGCCGTCGGATGGGCGGCCACGACCTGGGCGTCGCAGGCCAGCTCCTGGTCGATCCGCAGGTAGTGGGCCAGCAGGTGGACCAGCGGGTTGAACCAGTTGACACAGCGGACCAGGGCCACCAGCGCGCCCACCCGGGAGTCCTGGCGGGCGATGTGGGTCTGCTCGTGGGCCAGCACGACGAGCCGCTCGCGCGGCGAGTAGCGGGCCTCGAAGTCGTCGGGGGTGACGATGCGCGGGAAGAGGACGCCGATCACGGCCGGCCCGGCGCGGCCCTGGGCGAGCGCGCGGGCGAACTGCGCCTGGCGCCAGGCGAGCCAGGCCAGGCTGGCGAGAGCGCCGGCCAGCCACAGCGCCGCCGCCAGCGTCCAGAGGTCGGGCCCCGCCGGCGCCTCGAGCACATAGGTGGCGGCCGGGGCGGTGGGGGCGAGGTCGGGCGCTGATGCGATCGCACGGACCACGGTCACCGCCCGCGCCGGCGCCAGCATGGCCGCGGCGGCCAGGGGCGCCAGCATCCAGAGCCCGTAGGCCACCTTCGCGCCGAACAGGCGGCGCACCGGCGCGCGCAGGACCAGCACCAGCGCCACCGCCGCGCCCAGCGCCAGGTTCAGCTGCAGAAGGGTGGATAGGACCTCACTCATCTTCCAGCTTCGCGATCAGTTGCTTGAGGAGTTCGAGGTCCTTGGGCGTCAGCGCCCGGTGCTCGGCGAAGTTCGCCACCAGCGGCGCCACCTCGCCGCCGAACAGGCGGTCGACGAGGCTCTGGCTCTCGGACTGGACGTAGCTCTCCCGCGTGATCAGCGGGCGGTAGAAATAGCCCTCCGGCTCGCGCCGGCCCTCGATGGCCTTTTTGCGCAGGAGCCGCGTGATCAGCGTCTTGACGGTGCCGGGGGCCCAGCCGTGCGCCTCGCCGACTTCGCCCACCACGCCGTCGGGCGTCAGCGGCCCGCAGCGCCACAGGGCTTCCATGATCTGGCTCTCGGCGCCGGAAATCCGCATGGCCGCCACCTTCGCCCAACCTTTCCAAAAATACACGTGTATTTTTGTTGAGAATACATCTGTATCACAGACGGCGACGCCGAGCCCGGCCCGCAAGCGTCCTGTCCCGAGGTCCCCTTGAAGTCCTGTCTCATCTGCGCCGTCGCCGCCGCCCTGCCGACTCTGGCGGCCGCTCAGGAAACGCCCGCGCCCAAGCCTGCGGCTCCGAAGGCGCAGGCTCCGAAAGCCGAAACCAAGACCGTCGGCGAGATCGTGGTGACCGGCCAGGCCGCCGCGCCTGTGCAGGTCAGTATCGACCGCAAGAGCTACAGCGTCGCCGCCGACCTGCAGGCCCAGACCGGCGCCATCGCCGACGCGCTGCGCAACCTGCCGCAGGTGGAGGTCGACGTGCAGGGAAACGTCAGCCTGCGCGGCGACCCGAACGTCACGATCCTGATCGACGGCAAGCCCTCCAGCCAATTCAACGGCGACAACCGCGCCCAGGCGCTGCAGCAGCTGCCCGCCGACACCATCGAGCGGGTGGAGGTGATCACCAGCCCGTCTGCAGAGTTCCGCGCCGAAGGCTCGGCCGGCGTCATCAACCTGATCACCAAGAAGGCCAAGGGCACAGGCCTGACCGGCTCGCTGCGCCTGACCGCGGGTGAGAACAGCCGGTTCGTGGCCGGCGCCAACGTCGGCTACAACTCCCCACGGCTATCGGTCACCGGCGACCTCAACATCCGCCAGGACGCCCAGAAGTCGCTGGTCTCCGACGTGCGCCAGCAACCCGATCCGAAGGGCGGCTTCGACGCCGTCGAGCAGGACCAGGTCACCCACATCATCGCCAACTCGATCGGCGGGCGCGGCAGCGTCGACTACGACCTGACGAAACGCACGCGGATCGGGCTGGAGAGCCACTTCAACTACACCTTCTTCCGGGTGGACGGCCCGACGCAGTTCACCGCGCTGGACCCGGACGGCGACTTCGCGGCTGCGTTCGAGCGGCAGCTGACGGTCCACCAGAAGCGCTCGGCCGGCGAGGTCAGCGCGAACCTGCGCCAGAAAGTCGGGGCCGAGGGCGATTTCGCCGCCAGCCTCAGCTACGAGGGCCTGGTCGACCCGCGGGTGCGCTTCGGCCACACCTTCGACCGGGTTCCGCCGGCGCCCGAGAGCGTGGACGAGCAGCGGATCGACAACCACCTGCACCGCACCGAGCTGAAGGGAGATCTGACGCTCCCGCAGCCGGACATGGCGCGGCTGAAGGCCGGCTTCGACCTGGAGTACGTCGACAACGCCTATCGCAACCGCGGCTTCGCAGGCCCCAGCGAGCCGGAGCTGACGCCCGATCCGGCGCTGACCAACCTCTTCCTGTTCCGCCAGACGCTGAGCGCCGCCTACGTCACCTACGAGCGGCCGATCGGCGACGTGACCGTGCTGGCGGGTCTGCGGCTCGAGGACGTGCGCATGGACATCACCCAGGCGACCCTGGGTCAGAACGACCGCAACGGCTACGCGGCGGCCTATCCCAGCCTTCACCTGGCGTGGAAGCTCTCCGACACCCAGCAGCTGACGGCCAGCTACAGCCACCGCGTCCAGCGGCCGGATCCCAACGAGTTCAACGCCTTCCGCTTTCTGATCGACCCCCTGAACTACCGCGCAGGCAATCCGGACCTGAAGCCGCAGCAGACCCAGTCGATCGAGGCCGGCTACGAGTATCGGAAGGCGCCGGTCCTGCTGCTCGCGACCGTCTACTACCGCCAGAACAAGGACGGCGGGGCCGACGTGGTGCGGCCGCTGGGCGACGGAATCTACCTGACGGAGCGGAATAACGCCGCCCAGAGCCGTTCGGCCGGGCTGGAGCTGACCGCCAACGGGCGGCTGACCAAGAGCCTGACCTACAACCTGAGCGGCGCCGTCGGCTGGACGCAGCTGGACTCGCTGGGCCCGCTGCTCGCGCCGACGCGCTCGATGTTCACGCCCTCCGGGCACGGCAGCCTGACCTGGCAGGCCACCGACCGCGACCTCTTCCAGCTGAACGGCTTCATGAACGGCCGCCGGTTGACGCCGCAGGGCTCGGCCGACGCGATGATCGGTATCGACCTGGGCTATCGGCGGAAGCTGACCGACAAGGTCTCGCTGGTGTTCACCGCCCAGGACCTCTTCCGGACGTTCCGCGCCCGCCAGGTGATCGACACGCCGGCCCTGCGTGACGTGACCGAGACCCACTTCGACACCCGCCAGGTGCGCCTGGGCCTGACCTGGACCTTCGGCGGCGGCCGCCAGCGCGACCCGGGCTTCGAGTTCCAGAACGGCGGCGGCGGGCCACCGGGGTAGGGGGGCTTGAGGGCGGGCGCCGAGGTCCGCATCCGACCCATTGCGGACCTTCGGAGACACGGCCTACGGTCCTGCCCAGTGATCCGCTGGGGGGCGGCATGGACATCCACAAGCCGAAGCCGTGGCACTCGTTTCGCGAGTTCCTGAAGGAGTACCTGATCATCGTGGTCGGCGTGCTGACCGCGCTCGGCGCGGAGGCCGTGGTGCAGACCCTCCATGAACGGCGGCTGTCCGAGGAGGCCAGGGACGCCGTCCGCGCCGAAGTCATCACCGACATCACCCGCATCCAGCAGCGCGCGTTCGCCGGCGAATGCGTCGACGCGAGGCTGGACGAGATCGAACGGATCGTCGATGAGGCCGCGCCCGACGGGCGGATTCGCAGCCCAAGCTGGATTGGACGCCCGCCCCGCTATGCCGTCGAGTCCGCGCGTTGGGATGCGGCCTCGCAAAGCGGCCGCGTCAGCCTGCTGCCCCCAGACTGGCAGTCAAAATTCGGGTTCCTCTACACAACGCTGCGCTACCACTACCAGATGAACAATGCCGAGCAGCAGACCTGGTCGAGTCTGGGGGGCCTGGCTGGGCTTGATCGCCTGACGCCGGATGGAAAGCTTGCGGTCAGGGGGCAAATCGCTCAGGCGCGGTTCTACAACGGTTCCATGCGTCAGATCGCCAATCTCATCCAGCGCCGCGCCGCGGCCGAGGGCCTTCGACCCACCGCCCGCCATGATCCGCCGTTCAGCGTCTGCTGGCCGATCACCACCCCGGCCTTGGAGGGTCGCGCGAGGACGGCCGCCCGCGAGGGGGTGAATGCGGACAGGAGAGCCCGCTGACCACCTGTTGCGGACGTTGAGCGGGAGAGGAGCTGGCAGCTCTAGGCGCTGAGCCGCAGCGGGGCGCGGCGGGGGCGGGTGTCCAGCAGGTCGGCGTAGAGGCGGGTGAGGCCCTCGAAGGTCTGGTCCCAGCTGTAGCGGGTCTCGGCGCGGCGCCGCGCGGCCTGCTTGAGCGCGCCCATGTCGCGGGCGAAGAGGGCCTCGACCGCCTCGGCGAGGCTGGCCGGGTCGACGCCGCGAGCCAGCTGGCCGACGCCTTCGTCGATGAGTTCGCCGACGCCGCCCTTATCGGGCCCCACCACAGGTAGGCCGGCGGCCATGGCCTCCAGCACCACCAGGCCGAACATCTCGTTCTCGTTGGCGTGGATGAAGGCGTCGCAGGAGGCGATCACGCCG
>Ga0068865_100000926_pt1 | contig 16634 bp, 18 predicted proteins | sample KBSMisM12_FD_75293 | JGI IMG/M metagenome (GOLD analysis project Ga0068865, IMG submission 75293) | Miscanthus rhizosphere microbial communities from Kellogg Biological Station, Michigan, USA - KBS Miscanthus M1-2 | ecosystem: Host-associated > Plants > Roots > Rhizosphere > Soil ...
ACCAGTAGCTCGCCATCTTCAACCTGCTTACGAGTAAAACGTAACGCACTTGGCAACAAGGCCGTTCGCACATTAATACACTCGTAAGTAGATTGGAGAGAAGTATATGCCTTTTAGGCATAAAAACGGTTGACTTTGGAATAAACATATGTTATTCTAATGACCAAGTTGTAGATATACAAATAGTCGGTGTCGTCTCGGCTGGGATTAGGGAGAGTTGCCATCTTGAGTAGCTTGCTACTCTCGGCAATTTCCCTCCTTCCCTCTTCCTGGCTGAGACGATGCCGATTACCAACCCGAAAGGTGTTGGGTGAGAAAATACCCACAGATCTTTCTGTGGGTTTCTGTTGTTTACAATGGATCATTAACAAATCGGCATAAAGTTTAGTTCCAAGAAACCATAAGGAGGTGAGCAAGTGCTTTTCAAGCGCCTTACGCTCATAATTTTCGTTGTTCTTGGGCTTGGCGCTACAGCGCCAGCTCAACTCGGACCAGATTTGCTGCTGCTTGGTGGGCTTAAGCTCGCCGACAGCCTGATCGCCAAAAAGAGCGAGACCACTCGCTCGGCTGGACTCATTGATTTGGACGTGTATATCGACTCATATCCAGGTCAAGATCCGGAGAAAGATCCGCACTGTCGAGACGTTCCGTGGCTAGTAAAGAATAAGCATCTTAGGTACCTCGGTACCTATGACAGCTCGATTTCGGCCAATATTTGGTTTGGTGACCAAATGGTTTTGCGTGTTAAGCCCTACAAGAATGGGCCAACACCCAACTATCTCCGCTTGCATATTGATGACAATATGACCGGTCCGAGCCAAAAAGTTGACAAGAACGGCCCCCAGGGTGGTTATCCGTATTTGTGGATCGCCGACCTCGGAAAGGGTGACCCCAATCCGTACGGCGCCCACCAAATTAAGGTGGAGTTCTCCCACACTGAGTGGACAGAAATGCGCCTCATTCGGCTCAACCTGGAAGCGTACTACGCAACGCGCAACGATTCGAATACTCTGCTGCAGGTCGCTGGTGCGGGAGATGTAATGTACCCGCCGATGCCGGCCTTTGTGGTTCCACTGCCCGATGGTACCCTTAAGGCTTTTGGTTCGCCTGAGGAAGCCCAAATGGGCGTCCAACAGTTGAATGATAGCCAGGTTCCGATTCCTGACAGCCAGGATCGGCCGGCAGTTCAGACTCAGCGTTCAGCCGAATTTGCTCGACCAGCGGTCGACCGAACGGCTTGTCCGGTCCAAGTACAGGCCATCTCTTATAACTTAGGAGATTCCAGGGATATGACTGACCAAGAAATCGTTAGTCAGCTCACTAGTAAGGCCGTCCTGCTTGAAGACCCGTTCAGCCAACCGCTGAAGATTACCGACGAGAAAGGCATGGTTTTGATCTTGCGCGGCGACCAGCCGTTCCAGGTTAAGCTGAAATCGCCCGACGGAGGAGAAATCTTTCGGCGAGACGCTGTTCTAATCAACGGCCGTTATCAGCTCCGGATCAATTTGACGTTTAGTAGAGGGACGGACTGCGTTCTTTCCCTCAACGACCGGTGGGAGATTCACTTCTCCCGAGGACAGATACAGCTCCTATGAAGACATGTCAACTTTTCGGCATCAGCGTTTTGCTGGCAGTTTCGGCCTTTGGCTTTAGCCAAAACGACATTGCTGGTGACGCAAGCACTAAGGCTCAAATCCCAACGGGGGATTTGACGCCCAAAACAACCATCAGCGAAACTGATGGTGGTACCGAATTTTTCACCAAGACGGAGACGTCGTACGTGAGAGTTCACCCCATCCCCGGCACCACTCGAATTCGAGCTGGGCGGGCAGGCGAATACGTCTGGAACTATTACGCTAAGGCGCATGAGTTTCGACGCGAATGCATCGCTGGGGTTCGGATCGAGGTTGATCGCAACGACATTCCATTTCGGAAGGTCGCTTGTGGCAACGTTCTCATTGCTGATCGGACGATTCCGGTAACAACCAAGACGATCACAAAAGAACACACCGTTATCCGGGAAATCCGGACCGAGGTGCCTGTTCCTTGCTATCGCGACCGGATCGTCGAAAAACCAGTGCCCTACGTGCGAACGCAATACGTTGCACTGATGATCTACGGCCCAACGACCCAATACATCGGCTCGCTTGGCTCGCCGACAGTCGTCGGTGGCTCGGGCGGCGGAGTGGCTTACTCGGCTGGTTCACGAACGTCGCTGACTGCCTTTGGTGGTGCCGGCGGCGCTGGTGGGAGCAACTCGACCAACGTCAACGTGAACAACAACAATAACAACTCAAACTCGAATTCGAACGCGAACAGCAACTCGAATTCGAACGTCAACGGCAACTCGAACGGTCACTGACCGGTCAAGCTGCCAACCCTTTCCCGGGGCGTCTGAAAAAGACGTTCCGGGAGTAATTTCTTATTAGAAAAAGTAATGGTTAACTTTTTGTGGTAAGAAACCACAGTGCCTAGGTCGAAGGTATATGTTATAAGTAGATAAATATAATTTGGAGGATTAAGAAATGAATAAAACAATTATTTCTTTCGTCGCTATTGCCGCTGTTATCGTCGGTCTGATGCTTAGCACACCAGTTGTGTTAGCTGCAGACAACGTTAATGTGAACAACAACAATAACAACAGCAATAGTAATAGCAACGCCAATTCCAATGCCAACAGCAACGTTAATGTAAACGTTAACGGCAATGGTGGTGGTAGTGTTAGTGGTTCCGGTAGTGCTGGCTCAAGTGCAGGTGCCAGTGCTGGGGCAGGAAGTTCCAGTGCTAGCGCTTCTAGTGCGGCTGCGGGCAGTGTCACCTTTGGTGGCGTAACAGCTACGCAAGTCGCCAGCTGTCCAAGTGCTTCAGCCTCTGCGGCTTCTGCTGCAGCTGCTGCCAGTGCTAGTTCGGCTGCCGCCGCTGCGGCCAAGGCCGGTTGTAGTACCAGTGTTAAAACTGTTACTACCTTGCCTCAAGCTGGTGCAGAAGTTACCCTTCTGCCCGGTGCGATGACCGCTTTTGCTGTCTCGCTGCGACGCTACATGTTAGCTCGCAAAGAAGCAAACCTTTTAGCCTAATAGGCTAATTGGGCACTTCGGTGCTAAAAAGAAAAACACCCTGAAATACGGGTGTTTTTCTTTACCCAATTTTCGAATTTCTGCTTAATTTAAGATAAGATAGAGATATGAGTGATAGTCGCAAAGAAGAGCTGGCCCAACTATTAACTATTCCTGCTAAACAAGAGCGAATCGGTCAGATTAAAGAAAAAATGACTGACCCTAACTTTTGGTTAGATCACGAATTGGCCGGTAAGCTAGCTCAAGAATTACGGCACTTGGAAGACATCGTGACTCATTTTGAATTGGCCGAAAGTGAAGCTGACTTAGACGAGCTTGAGCAAGAAGTTTTCTATTCTGGCGGTCACGACAACGCTTCGGCTTATCTCTCCGTTCACGCCGGCGCTGGCGGTACCGAAGCCCAAGACTGGGCGTCAATGCTGCTGCGGATGTATCAACGTTACGCCGAAAAGGAGGATTATAAGCTTCAATTATTGGATAAGACTGATGGTGAGGAAGCTGGTATCAAAAGCGCGACAGTCTTAATGAAAGGCTATCGGGCTTACGGAAATTTGAAAGGCGAAAATGGCGTCCATCGACTGGTCCGGATTAGCCCCTTTGATGCCGATAAAGCCCGACATACCTCCTTCGCTTTGGTTGAAGTAGTGCCAGAAGTAGAGAAGTCCGAATTAGAGATTAAGTCCGATGATATTCGAATTGATGTCTATCGGGCCGGCGGTCATGGCGGTCAAGGGGTCAATACAACGGACTCGGCTGTTCGGATTACTCACCTACCAACTAAGATTGTCGTTACCTGCCAAAACGAAAGAAGTCAACTTCAAAACAAGCTGCAGGCTATGAAAATCCTTCAAGGTAAGCTACAATTACTCGAGGATGAGAAGCGGCGGATTGCTGCCCAAAATATTAAGGGCGAACCGATCTTAGCTTCTTGGGGGAATCAGATTCGCTCCTACGTTCTACAGCCTTACCAATTAGTTAAGGACACCCGCAGCGACTACGAAACTTCGGCCGTTAAAGATGTTTTGGACGGCGAACTCGAAGGATTTATTGAAGCTTACTTAAAGCATAGCTATAAACAACATCATCATAAGAAATAAGGAGAAATAATGGCACTACCAAATTTCGGACAAATGAAGGACATGTACGCTCTTCAAAAGAAGGCGAAACAACTTCAAAAGGAATTAAAAGAAATGGAGATCGAAGCTACATCTACTGACGGCGAAGTAACGGTTGTTGCTAGCGGCGAGATGAAAGTGGTTTCTGTTCAAATTAATCCGGAATTTTTAAAGGAAGATTCTCAGGCAGCCTTGGAGACGGCAATTAAAGAAGCAACTAATCAGGCGATCGGTCGTGCTCAAACCGAATCGGCTACTCGCATGCAACCCTTACTTAAAGGGCTTAACTTGCCGGGTATGTAATGGTAATTATTGCGGGTTTAGGTAATCCAGGCGATGAGTACGAGAATACTCGTCACAATGTCGGTTATCATTTTGTGATTGAACTGTGTAAAAAACTCCACATCGACTTTCTGGCCGATGCGAGCGCTTACCGAGCTAACCATTTTTTAAAAACTAAAATCGCTGATCAAGAGGTCGTTTTTTGCCTGCCGAAAGGTTATATGAATAATTCTGGCGAAGCAATTCACCAAATTCTAAACTTCTATGGCGATAACGACGCTAAAGATCTTTGGGTTGTTCATGACGATATCGAGGTGCCGTTTGGCCAAGTCCGCATTAAACTAGGTGGTACTAGTGCTGGTCATAACGGCATTAAATCGGTTGACGATGCGATCGGTACTCATTACTGGCGGATTCGGATTGGTGTTGGCCGTCCAGCTGAGCCCCAGCAAGATTTAGCTCATTATGTTTTATCCCGCTTTACCGAGGCAGAAAAAGCAGCTCTTGATCCAATTATTGACCAGACTGCTACCTATCTGTTAAAATCTCTTGAAGAAGGAAAGTTAACTTCTGCTAAATTAACGACTAAAAATGCCTAAGAAAAAGATTGCCACTAATAATCCAGTTGAGGCCGAAAAGAACGCCGAAGAACTAGCCGAAGCTCTCGAGAGCGAAAGTGACGAAGCATCGGCTGTTATTGCTGAGAATTTCGACGAGGAAGCCGAAAAAGGCCTGATTGCTGAAGCAGCTGCTGATGCCGACCAAGTAGTACCGGCAGAAGTGGCGGCTATCCATACCGATAACGAATCGGCCAAAGCAGCCGCTAAAACCACCAAGTCCAAAAAAGCAGTCGCTCCAGTTGCTAAAAACAAGAGCAGCGAACGCTCGGCTAAATACAAGAAAGCTTCAGAGATGGTTGAGAAAGGTAAGCTCTACAGTCTTGAAGATGCTCTCGAATTGGTTAAGAAAACTTCCTTTAGCTCGTTTGACGGGGGAGTAGAGCTCCATTTGCGTTTAAACAAAAAGAAAGCCAAGGGTGGCACTGAATCATCGCGCGGCGTTTTCCATTTGCCGCACGGTAGCAGCAAACAAAAGAAAATCATTATTCTTGACGAAAAAAAGATTGAAGAAATCGCCAAAACCAAAAAGATTGATTTCGACGTTGCCATCGCCTCTCCTGAGCTGATGCCAAAAGTCGCTAAGATCGCCAAAATTCTAGGACCAAAAGGAAAAATGCCGGATCCTAAGTCGGGTACTGTTACTACTGACCCTAAAAAAGCCATCGAAGAGATTAACTCCGGCAAAATCGAATATCGAATTGATAGCTCCAACAACGTTCATCAGTTAATTGGTCGAGTCTCTTGGGATGCGACTAAACTTAACGAGAACGCTAAAGCAATTCTGAACTCAGTTTCCCGCGGCCGGATTGCCGCTGTTTACGTCACCGCCAGCATGGGTCCGTCGATTGCTGTCGATCTTTCTTTCTTGAAGTAATAAAAAACCGCCCGAAGGCGGTTTAATCAAGGGTTATTGACCAACTATCGACTATCTGGCATAATAACAGTGTTCCAAAGAAAGTCAGTGTGTTTCCGCTTCGGCGCAGACACTTAATACCTGGCTGAGGACGAAGCTTACGCGACGTCATCTTTGGGCGTCATTATTTTTTAAAGAGGTATAACATATGCCATTAATCAGAGCTGAAAAAGAAACGTTAATCAGTCAACTCGAAAGCGAGTTGCAAGGCTCCCGTGTGGCCTTGGTTATTGGCTATTCGAAACTCAATATGAAGGCTAATGACGACCTCAGAAGTAAGGCCTTTGAGCAACATGGCAAGATTAAGATGATCTCTAACACCTTGCTGAACTTATTGCTTAAAAAGCTCGGTCGGAGCATGGAGATTCCTGCCAAGCAGTTGGCATTGGCCTACGGCTTTGAAGACGAAGTGGTTGCCGCTAAAACTTTGGTAGATTTTGGCAAAGAGAGCGAGAATCTGGAAGTTCTTGGCGGTTGGATTGACGGTACTTTCTTTGATATGGCTGCCGTCAAAACCCTGGCTAGCTTACCGGGCAAGGAACAGCTTCGGGCACAAGTGGTTGGTCGTTTGAACGGTTTGATCCAAGGATTGGTTTATAACCTTAATTATCCGCTGCAAAAGTTTGCTTACGTGGTGAATGCCATCGAGCAGAGTAAAAAATAAATAAAAGAAAAGGAGAAAAATGGCAGAAAAAGTAGATAAAATTGTTAGTTCAGTTGAAGAATTGTCGGTAATGGAGTTGAGCGAACTCGTCAAAGCGCTCGAAGAGAAGTTTGGCGTTTCAGCTATGCCGATGATGGCTGCTGGTGCCGCTCCAGCTGCCGGTGCAGCTGGTGATCAAGCTGCTGCAGAGGAAAAGAGCGAATATAACGTCGTTCTAACTGCTTCCGGTGATCAGAAGATCGCTGTTATTAAAGCTGTTCGAGAGATCAAACAAGATCTCGGCCTTAAAGAAGCCAAAGACTTGGTTGATGCTGCTCCAAAAGAGCTCGGTGTCATGAAGAAAGACGACGCCGAAGCCGCTAAAAAGAAACTTGAAGAAGCCGGTGCTACTGTAGAATTGAAGTAAGTCTCATCTTACTTAAGGAGTGCCCCTGTCGAAAGACAGGGGCACTTTTGTAAGAAAAAAGAAGCCCGGGGCGTTTGCGCGACCGCGAAGCTTCTTTTCCACAGAGCACCTTGTCCGTGTCAGTAACGCTGATTTGCAATAGCAACGCTAAAGGCGAACCGCAAAATTCGCAAAGAACGGAGGCGACACACTTGCCTTGTGGGGGACATAAGCTGTGTCATACAACAATCTCAAAATCGAACTCCAACAGGGTACAAAACAAAACGTATTGTTGTGAGGTGCGCTTGAACTAACGAACCGAACTCGATCCATGGTGCTAAGATCTAGCAGCCATACGTCCAATGAAGGACATATTTACTATACAACGCATTTGGCGGTTTTGTCATTATTTGTTACGCTCACAGGCGATGGAACGCGCTTGTAAGTTTAGTTTTGAGGATCTATTTCAAGCCAGTTTCGGTCGAACTATGACAGCGCTTGAAAAGTCAGAGCTTTACCAGCTGTCACAAGAAAAGCGCAACCAGAAAGTAGGGGATTGGGCGCATCAGGCGGGTTGGCAAACCGATCAACGGCAAGGAAATAACGGTGTCACTTACACCGCTTTTTGGGACGGAGGTGAAAAATATGTCTGAACACTATGTTTGTAAAGGAAACTGCGCTGCCACTTCGGAAGCGCCTCAAGTTTGCAAGACGGAGTCTTGCGATCGAAACGGCCAAATGATGGAGGCTTGCAACTGTACCGACGGTACCCACGAAACAGCTGGCCAAGCGCCAGCTGATGAGGAAATTGCTGCCTAAAGATTCTTTCCGTTCTCCTTTACCCCTGGTAAACTAGAATAATGAAAGAACTCCTTCAAACGGTCGTCTTTGTATTTCGTCATGGTAAAACCGATCATCGTTACTCCCTTAACGGTGCCAAAGATGACACTCGAGTTTTAAGCGAACAGGGGAGAGGTGAGGCCGAAAAAATTGGTCGCTATTTGAGAGATTTTGCTCCAGCGGCCATTTTTTCGAGCCCCAGAAAACGCTGTATTGAGACAGCGCAACTTATTCAAAAAAGCGGAGAGATTGTGGGCCAGATTACTATTAGCGAAGAGCTGAGCGAGGTTTATAGCTGGCAAGAGCATCACCATCGACCAGCTCAAATGGCTGCATATTTGCAAAAAATAGTGGCGGATAGCCCTGGCCAGCAGTTGGTGATCGTCTCTCATCAGTGGCCTCTAGAAAAGTTCTTGTCATTACTGGGCTTTCACCATAATGAAATAGATGCGCCGTGTTTGATGGGACAGGGGTATCGTTTGGTTTTCGCCGGTGATGTGCCGGTCGAGTGTCAAAAGATTAACCCGGCTGAGGTTGGGAAATGAAGTTTAACGTTACTGCTCAACAGTCTGGTTCGTTAGCCCGAACGGGGGTTATTGAGACGCCACACGGTGCTGTTACGACTCCTGTTTTTATGCCCGTTGGGACGGCCGGTATCGTTAAAACATTAGCACCGTGGGAAATGGAAGAGCTTGGTGCTGATATTATTTTGGGTAACACCTATCATCTTCACCTCCGCCCTGGTGAAAAGATTATTGCCAAATTGGGTAGCTTACAAAAGTGGAGCGCTTGGAATAAACCAATCTTGACTGATTCCGGTGGCTACCAGGCCTACTCTTTAGGAGAAACTCGTGGCCAAGCTGCTCGGACGAGCGATGAGGGCGTTAACTTTAGCTCTCACATTGATGGTAAAAAGCTCTTTTTTACTCCCGAAAATGTCCTCGATATTCAAGCTTCTTTAGGGAGTGATATTGCCATGGTGTTAGATGACTGTCCGCCAATCGAAGCAACTAAAGAGCGGGTGGCTTTGGCGGTTCAACGAACGGGTGATTGGGCGAAGCGATCAATCGATTACTGGCAGAAAGAGGGGATGGGGGAATCTGGTCGAGCAATCTTCGGTATTATTCAGGGCGGTGTTCACGAAGATCTACGCAAAGTTTCTACCCAACAGATTCAAGATCTACCTTTTGACGGTATTGCTGTCGGTGGAGTGGCGATTGAGAGTGAGGGTAAGGATAAAATCAATAAAGCAGTTGAATTTGTGGCGCAAGATCTAGATCTTAGGCGACCGCATTATTTGATGGGAGTAGGGGAGCCAATTGATTTGATCCGGATGGTTAACCAGGGGATCGATATGTTTGACTGTGTTATTCCAACTCGCTTTGCTCGCCACGGCAGCTTTTGGGTTAAAGAAAACTTTGCTCGTCGGTCAATTGCTCTCGCCGAATACGTCACTGACAACCAACCGCTTGATCCGGATTGTGCGTGTCGAATCTGTCAAACTTTCTCACGGAGCTATTTACGTCATCTTTTTATGAATAAAGAGATGTTTGCCTTGAGGGCCTTGAGCTACCATAACTTGCATGTCTTACTGAGTTTAATGACGGATATTCGGGCTTCTATTGTCGATCAAACTTTTTTAAAGCGCTACGGCTCTTATCTTGACTAACCAACCAGCTTGAACCGGGCGCTTGTTAGCCGTATTTTTGCTACTATAAAAGGAGATGAGAGGGGAACGTTTTTCAGTACCAGTGTCCGATGTGGAAACCAAGAGAGTGCCAGAATCGGCGTCGGTTGTTGATAGCCAGCCTTCATTAGTTGAAGCGCCGGTTAGCTCTCAACTTGCTCCCGAGCGCGACTACTCAAGCCCCACTACCGAAGTTACTCACCCAGATGAGCCCATAGTTGATTTGGTGCCAGTATCAAATCATGAGGATATATCAGCGGCCCTGACCGAGGTGCCAAAAACAATGGATGAGATTGTTCGGCTTCAAGAAACGCTTAACGAGCAAATGAATATAGTTGAGCAAGGTTAATGTTTAGTGCTGTTTCGCCGCTCATCTTTAGTCTCATTGTTTTAGTTGTTCTGGTTGGGCCAATTGGCTTGGCGATTTTGTTGCGGCGTAGCCTTCGGGCGGAAATTGCTCAAGACGTTAGGTCTTTAGTGGCGATGACTATTACGGTTCCACGTGAGGCCGAACGAACAGCCGCTCAGGCCAATGAACCCCTGAAAGACTTTAAGGAACTCATCGCTCCGATGGAGCAGTTTTACTCCTCGCTGACCACTACCATTCACAAGCGCAGCTTTATTGACTGGCTCTTTAGTAGTCCGGCGCATATTAGTTTTGAGTTAAGCTCAGTTGGTGGGGTCATTAGCTTTACGGTTGTTTGCCCAAAACGGATCGGCCAAATTGTCGAGCGTCAGCTTCATAGCTTTTTCCCTCATGCCGAGGTCCTGGTTGGCCTGCCTGCGCCTATTTTTTCCAAAGAAACCCCGGCGGTCAGTGCGATTGTTTTAGAGCAGGCTAAGAATTTTATCTTGCCGATAAAAACCTACCGTTACTTAGAGGCGGACCCGCTCCAAGCCTTAACCAATGCCTTGACTAAATTGCAGGACGGCGCCGCTTCTATTCAGATTTTGATCCGACCAACTAACGAGAATTGGCGAACCCATACCGTTACTGCTACTGGTCACGTGGCTAGCGGTAAGATGCACTTAGTTAATCGTGGCACTCTGGCTCGTAACGTCGGGTTGCTCAGTGAGGCAATAAAGCCCAGTCAACCAATTGAACAGCCAAAACAAATGACCCCTGAGCAAGAAGAGATGATTAAGGCTTTGCAGGAGAAAGGTAGTAAAACCGGCTTTGAAACCATCATTCGAGTAATTGCCACTGGTAAAGACGAGAATCTGGCCGAAGCTAACCTCAGTACGCTTATTGCCGCTTTTGCTCAGTTCTACGCGCCCCAGTTCAATAGTTTAAAGTACCGAAAGGTTAGCCCCGCTAAAATTGCTCGAGATTACCTGTTGCGCCTCTTTTCAGGAGCGCCGAAAATGATTTTAAATGTGGAAGAGTTAAGTAGCCTCTATCATTTACCAACTCGACTACTCGAAACACCGGCGTTAAATGGCTGGTAGCCCGGTCACTGCCAGCTCCGGCCAACCTACCGGGTCAGGGTATTGTGATTGGTGAGTCGAACTACCGGGGTGCTAAAAAGTTAGTTCGTCTACAAGACGAGGATCGGCGGCGCCATTTATTTATGATCGGTAAAACCGGTGTTGGTAAAACGACCTTATTTGAAACGATGATCGAACAAGATATGCATAACGGCAAAGGACTCTGTTTTATCGATCCACTAGGCGATGCCATTGAGAGTTTAATCAAAAAAGTTCCAACCGAGCGAGCCAAAGATGTTATTCTATTTGATGCATCCGACACCAGCTACCCGCTCGGACTTAATTTGCTTGAGTACAAAAAGCCGGAGGAGCGAGATTTCTTAATTCAGGAAGTGATCGAGATCTTCTATAAATTATTTGACCCTAATCGAACCGGGATCGTTGGTCCTCAGTGGGAGCACTGGGCTCGCAATGCTGCTCTGACAATAATGAGTAATCCTGGCGGTGGTAGTTTGATTGATCTCCCTCGACTCTTTATGGACGACGCTTTTCGAGAAGCGTCAGTCAAGAACGTCACCGATCCGGTAGTGAAATCGTTCTGGGAGCAGCAACTGGCTAAAACTTCAGATTTTCACAAATCCGAGATGTATAACTACTTTATCTCCAAATTTGGTCGGTTTATGACCAACGATCTAATGCGGAATATTATCGGCCAAAAACAAAGTTCTTTTGATTTTCGTCAGATTATGGATGAAGGAAAGATTCTCTTTATTAACTTAGCCAAAGGTAAAATTGGGGAGATTAACTCCAATTTATTAGGCCTGATATTAGTCTCCAAATTACAAGTGGCGGCCTTCGGTCGAGCCGATCAAAACGAAAAGGATCGACGCGATTTTTATTTGTACGTCGATGAGTTTCAAAACTTTACCACCGACACCTTCGCAACAATTTTAGCCGAAGCACGCAAGTATCGACTTTGCCTTAACATTACCAACCAATACTTCGCTCAATTAACTGAGCATATTCGCGATGCGGTTATCGGTAACGTCGGTACGCTTATTTCTTATCGAGTTGGTGCTGAGGATGCCGACTTCCTTTGTCATGAGATGGCCGGCCTGTCGGTTGAAGACTTAACTAACCTTGATCGTTTCCAGACATATGTTAAACTTTTGATCGACTTAACTCCGACCAAGCCATTTAGTATGAAGGGGATTAAAACGCCCAATGTCGGGACTCAAGCCATGGCCGATTGGATTAGAACAGCTACGCGAACTACTTATGCCAAGAAACCCGTCGAAGCGATTATTCCAGTTGAAGCGGTGGTAGCCGCCGAAGCTAGTCAACAGCAATAAACAATGAATATTTTCCTCCTCAACTCTCTTTTTACTGCCACTTTTCTCGGGGGAGCTTATTACTTTTGGCGTCAAACCGCTCACTTAAAAAAAACGGTTGATCCGGTCATCGATAAGCAAGAAAGAACTCTTGTTTCGATTTCCGTTCCAAAGAATAACGATCGGACGCCATTGGCTGCCGAACAGCTCTTCGCCGCTTTACACGGTATTTTTCGCTCCGACGCCGCCACCCAACCACAGGTCAGTTTCGAAGTAATCTCCAAAGGCAAGCTCATTACCTTCTATGTGATGATGCCAACGGCACTGAAAGATTTCGTCTTGAGCCAAGTTTATGCTCAATACCCTAATGTCGATGTTAGGGAATTAGCTGAAGATGAGGATTACGCGGTGGTTGACGAGTCGAAGCAAATCGCTGCCACTGAGCTAGGCCTAAAGAAGCCAACGGTGTACCCAATTAAAACCTTCCAGAACTTCGAAGTTGACCCAATCTCATCGCTGACCGGAGTTCTTAGCTCAACTGGAGATCAAGAAGAGGTTTGGGTTCAGCTCATTGTTCGACCGATTGATGACGACTGGCAAGAGCAGGGTGAGAAAGAGATTAAAAACATTAAGGAGCCGCCTAAAAAATCGGCTGGAGTGGCTGAACTTATTCGAAAAGAGGCTGGGAGCTTTGTAACCGAATTTGCTCGATCGGTCGCTACCGGCAATGGTACGGTCGAGAAAAAAGAAGAGAAGAAAGACGATAAGAAGGAACTGGCGGGTCCGGTTCAGCAAGCGATCAAAGGTATTGAAGAAAAAATTACCAAACTTGGTTTTGAGGTGGCTATTCGGGTGGTCTCAGCCGCGCCGGATCAATTTGCGGCTCAAGCTAAACTCGAGCAGGTGATCGGTGCTTACAAACAATTTAACACTCTTAATTTAAACGCTTTTGTTTCCAAGAATATTGTTACCGATCGAGCGGCGATTGAGCTCTACCGAGCTCGAGAAATTGGCGTGCCAGAGATGATTTTTAACATTACCGAGCTGGCTTCTGTCTATCACTTTCCCTCTGAGACAGTGGCAACCCCTACTATTGCTTGGGCCGGCGCTAAAAAAGGTGAACCACCCTCTAACTTGCCCATATTAGGTACAGTCCCAGCTGACGAACTGACTGTTTTTGCTCAAACTAACTTCCGTAACGATGTTAAGAAGTTCGGCATTAAACGTAACGACCGTCGTTTACACAGCTATATTATCGGTAAAACTGGTACGGGTAAGTCGACTTTAATGGAAAATATGATCTACGATGATATTCGAGAGGGTCGTGGCGTGGCCGTGGTTGACCCGCACGGTGAACTCATTGAACATATTCTCGATCTCATACCAGAAGATCGGATTGACGATGTTATTTACTTTAACCCGGCCGACTACGATTTTCCGCTAGGTTTTAATGTGCTTGAGAACGTCGCCAACCCTGAACTCAAAAATGTTATTGCTTCGGGTGTGGTTGGTATCTTTAAGAAGATTTTTGGTGAGTCCTGGGGTCCGCGTTTGGAGTATATTCTTCGTAACGCGATCTTAGCCTTGCTCGAATATCCAAATGCTACCCTCCTTGGGGTAATGCGGATATTAACGGATACCGCTTATCGTCGCCAAGTTATTAATGTCGTTAAAGATCCGGTTATTCGGGATTTCTTTATTAACGAATACGAAAAATACGAACCAAAGTTCCGCCAAGAAGCCATTAACCCGATTCAGAATAAAGTTGGGCAATTCTTATCCTCCTCAACGATTCGCAATATTGTTGGGCAACCCAAGTCAACGATGGATATTCGACAGATCATGGATGAAGGAAAGATTTTATTGGCCAATCTCTCAACCGGTCGTATCGGCGAAGATAACTCAGCCCTCCTAGGTTCCATGCTAATTACCAAAGTTCAGCTGGCGGCAATGGGTCGAACTGATATCGCTGAAGCCGATCGACGCGATTTCTACCTCTATGTTGATGAGTTTCAAAATTTTGCTACCGACTCGTTTGCCACTATTCTTTCGGAAGCCCGCAAGTACCGGCTTAATTTAGTAATGATTAACCAATACGTCAGCCAGATGCCAGAAACAGTTGCTGACGCCGTCTTTGGTAACGTTGGTACGATGATTGCTTTTCGAGTTGGGGCAGGGGATGCCGAAAAACTAAAAACAGAGTTTCAGCCGGTTTTTGATGTGAACGATCTAGTTAATCAGCCAAACCGTCATATCTATATTAAAATGGCTATCGACGGCGTAACTATGCCGGCGTTCTCGGCTGGGACGCTACCGCCACCACAAGAAAAGTATAATTTAAGCCAACAAGTTATTGATCGCAGTCGAGCGACGAGTGCCGTTCCGCGGGCTGATGTAGAAGAATATATCGCCGAGTGGTCCGCACCAATCAATCTGTCTGAAGAACCGAAAAAACCCCGGTTAATGACTGGTACTGCCCAAGAGATCGCCGCAAAAACTACTTCTGCCGAGCCGCCGGTCCCCCAAAAAGAGGAGCAAAGTCCTAGCCCTGTAACAGAGACCATAGGAAAAGAGTTTGTAGTAACACCACCAGTCCAATCGGCACCAACTAAACCCCAAGAGACAGGGGAGAGGGGACTAAACAAATTGGAAAACAGTAAAATTGAAATGATTAACGATCGCTTTAACCGGAAGTGGTACGCAATTTCTTCTCGAGAACAACAGGTTGGTGGTGAGTCAGGAAGCGGGGGAGAGGTAATTTCGACTATTTCAACTGGACTAAAGGAGTCAACCCCAGCCGATAGTCAGTCAAGTTTACCGACTCAAGCAACTCAAACACCAGCTACCCAGGCCCAGAGTGGGGGAATGGGGGAGAGGGCTAAAGAAAACAATCCGCTTATTACATGGGAAAAAGCGTCAGAGCTCGGGCTGAGAGTGCCGGACGAGGTCCCAAATACGTCAAATAACGCCGATGATTATCTGCCAATCGACGAGCTCAATTAACAGATACGTTTCTTTTTTTGGACCCCACTTCCCCACCGCTTGGGGGGAGTGAGTAAAATTTTTGCGAATTTTTTTATTTCAACCAAGAGAAGACCCTGCCTCAGAGGAGAGTGCGCCTCTCTATTCGTCTATTTCTAGGCCTTATCTTAAAGGTCTCTCCAAAGCCGTTTTAAGGGTAAATATGATTATCTTTTGTTATTATGTCGCATAAGATACATTGTCCGACAAAGACATTCATCGCTATATGATACAATAAGCTATCCTTTCTCAAGGTGCACCTATGGATAAAAATGATACGTTTCTTGCGATTAAGCCCTATCTTCCGTTTATAGCTTTTGTCTTAATTGCCGGTTTTATTGCACTTTATAACCATGACGAAAAGAACAACGATGATGATCCGATGCTGATCTTGTTCTTTTTTATCTTCCTTGCCTGTCTCATTTGCTCCATGTGAGATCCTGGTATCGACATAAGGAAAAGTAACCGGTCTTTGGCCGGTTTTTTTATTACCGTGTAAACAAATAAGCATATACTGCTAACCTGTAATAGTAACTTTACGGTCAAAAATGGCCGTAGAACGAATTTTTTTAGCAAGACGATTACTTGCTCGAACGTGGTTCGCTTTGTAAGCGTTTAAAGACCAAGTTTTGCCAAATGACGAGCAGTGGCGTGGCTGTAAAAATCGACGAGTAGGTACCGATGAAAATACCGATCAATAACGTTACCACAAACGGTCGAATGCTTTCACCGCCGAGTAACGTCAGTGAAACCAGGGTGAATATCACGGTTAAACTAGTCGCTAGCGACCGATTAAGGGTTTCGCCCAGTGATTGATCGGCTAGCTGTTCAAACTCTTGGCTGTCGCTCGCTTTAAGTCGAATTAAGTTCTCTCTTAACCGGTCGAAAACCACGATGGTATCATGAACCGAGAAGCCCATAACCGTTAACAGAGCAGTGATAAACGACGAATCGACTTCGTAATGTAAGAAGTGAGCAATAACAGCAAAGACACCAATGGTGATAATCAGATCGTGTAACAGAGCGATAACCGCGACGACGCCAAATCTCCAGGAAGAAACAGGATAGGCGACTGCCCGAAAGGCGTAAGCCAGGTAAAGAATAATTAAGATAGCGGCGAAAATAATTGCTCGAACGGCTTTATAGGTTAAATCCTTGCTGACGCTCGGTCCAACCGATTGGTACTGCTTCTCTGTAACCTTGCCCAGATCGGTAGTGAGGTTACTAATAATCTTTTGGTGGTCAGCGTCGCTAATCGGCAGCATTTTTAT
>Ga0068865_100000931_pt1 | contig 16602 bp, 19 predicted proteins | sample KBSMisM12_FD_75293 | JGI IMG/M metagenome (GOLD analysis project Ga0068865, IMG submission 75293) | Miscanthus rhizosphere microbial communities from Kellogg Biological Station, Michigan, USA - KBS Miscanthus M1-2 | ecosystem: Host-associated > Plants > Roots > Rhizosphere > Soil ...
GTCGGTGACACCGGCTTGCCACTGTCACTGATGAACAGGCGGCGATTGTTTTCATCTCCGGTATCCAAAGTCTGGCCGGTCCACATCTGGAATTCGGCCAGCTCGATTTGGTAGATGTGCTCGACATAATCAGCCGATGCCGGAATGCCCATCGGAGCGGCGGTGTCACCGTTTTGACCCGACGGAATGTTATGAGAATCAAATGTATATTCGGGAACGGGTAAAAACGTATTACCCAACGTGACGGTAGATGTGCCAAATCTGGCGGGATCAAATCCAGCTTTGGTCAGAATGCCATTCGGATCGCCTGCGGGTGTTTCAGGATATGTGCCATCCGGTTGCTGGATACTACAGTCGACTGAATAGGGGCCAAAATGGTATTCATATTTAGGTTCGTGTTCTAAATCCGGTGTGCCTTCTTCATACTTGATCCTCCTGCGCCCGCGGTAATCGACATCATCGAGCGCAAACCACATTTTGGCGAAATTGATTGCACCCTCGGAAACATTGCGCCACCGATTTATGGATTCCGTCGGATCGGGATTGCGGCCAGGGCCGGTTGTTTTTATGCCATCCTTGCCAAGATCGAACGACAGCAACAGATGGTGCCACTGATCCGGCTTTATCGGAGGAAGCGTTTCGACGTAAAACAGATCCGGTTTGGCTTCCAGCACATCCTCGCTCAAATCCTCGATGCCCGCAGCTTCAACGAAATAGGAATGCGGCGTTATGATGCCATCATCGTCAATTTGATCGTTACGCTGAAAGGTCCACCCCGAGCCGGGGGTGTCGCATAGTTCTTGCCATGCGTTGACCTGTTCCTCATTGCTCGGGACACGGCTCTCGGCTGACAGATCAAAGGCTGCAATGCCTGTCCCGGTCGCAGTGTCCGACATTTGAATATTGATCACCAGGACACCGGCCATTTCATTTCCTTGATCGGTATCGGTATCGCTGCAATCCACTGCTATATAGCAGGGCGCCAAATCGAATTCAGCGCCTTCCTCAAAATCTGTAGTGGTTATCAGGAACGGTCCAAATGCGTCGACGGGATCGCAAAGGTTCTCGGTTTGCGGAATCAATTCGGTCTCTTGCTGTTTCCGGCCGAATGTCAGCAACGGGATGAGGTGCTTCATGACACGATCCGGAGACTCCGGCTCATCTGCCGCGGCGATCATCGATTCCGCAGGTATTCGAAACCACAACGAGATGACTGCCCGGTCGAATTCCGCAATGCCGGCTGTGAGCTCCAGGTAGCTCATGTATATTCGATCTCATGCGGGTCCTGGTCTTTTCCACCAAACTCCACCGCCAGCGCGCTCCAGTTGACATTGATGATGGCCTGAAACGGATCGAGCGCCCACGGCGGATCGAAGCCGTGGATCTCGTTGACTGGACCTTTGGCCGGCCTGGTGAACTTCAAATAGTGACTGTTCTTCAGGATGGTTACGACGTCCTGATCCTTGCCGGTATTTGCCCTGGGGCTTGACTTGTCCCCCGTGTACGAAACGTACTGGACTTCGATATAATTATCTTCATCCTTGGTGTTATCGTTGGGATTGTCATACTCTTCGGTTTTGAAATTGTATTTATCCGATGCAACGACATAGGCTTTCAGACCAGGCTTTTTTCCTATGGCCGCATCCACATCTTCATCGATGATCGTTTCGCGATAAAAACAACGCCGTGCTTCCACGGTGCGGTTTTGATTGTCAGCGCTGGTGCGATTGCCGCGTATCGGCTCCATCTTTGTGTCGCTGGTCGTCTTGGTCCAGTCCATTTCAACAATGGTCTTGACTGGCACCCATTCTTTCGGGTCTTCCTGATCTTCTTCGTCCGGAGAACATATTTTCAGGGTACCTTCGGTTCGTGTTGGATGTTGTTCCGCATAGTCATTGGAATTCGGGTCGTCATACCAGCGAAGTTGTCGGAAAATATCCTGCGCGACGTTGTTTACCCGCGTAAAAATGCGGTAGACATCGACACGTTCGATATCGAGCCATATATCCTGCAACACCTCTTCATCCTTGTTGGTGCCGAATATCCGGATCGTATGTGATGCCCGGATATCAGTGTCAGGATTATAGCCCATTCAATTTAATCCGGGTCCGGGCCAGATGGACCCATCGGCTGGCCGATGATGCCCTGACCGAACACGCCCTGGAATTGAAGATGACGCGGCTGGCCTACCCTGCTGGCGAATGGACTTTTCTCGGTCTCGTAGGCTACGCAATATCTTGTTGCATCATAAGTGTAATTGCCCGTCAGCACCTTGCCGCTGCCGCTGCGTCCTATTCTCAAGATCACGTTGGGCTGGCTCAGTTGTCCCGGTGTGTAATAAACCTGCGAGGGGGAAATGTTGTTGGTCTGGAACGGTCGAACAAGGGATTCAAACTCTGTGCTCATGTGATCGCGCTCGATTGCAGATCGACCCCCATCGGGATCGACAGGTTGGTGAACTTGATATTGTAGACCTTGTGGAATGGACCGGCGCTCATTGGCCTCAACTGAAATTCCTGCCAGCTTGGATTGGCCGCCAGCAACGCAGGCAGGCTGTTGGCCCCCAGCATCGCAGCCTCGCGTTGTCTCTGGTAGGCGCCTTCCTGTGAGACTTCGCTTCCTTCCAGGCGTTTTCTTGCCGCCTGCGCGGCCTTCGACATGCTGTCCAAAGCCTCGTCGGACACATCCCTGCCCATATGAAATTCATCCGTCACCACAATCATTTCCCGCGTGGCGGGGAACGTGATGCCGTCGTCTGTCACCGTATACACAGGCGGTGCGTAACCGAGATCGGTCGTCGGCAGCACCACGGTGACATTGTCATGCAGCTGGTAGCCGTCATTGACGTATCCGTCATCGACGTATGCCGGCGTGCCGGGATGTTCTTCCACCGCGTCACCCAGTCCCGCGCAGCATGCCAGCGTCACGCGACAATTGGCGATGCCGCTGTCATTCACCACCAGTTCGGTGTTCTTGATCTTGCCCAGCGCAATCCCGCCCGGTATGCGCGGGTCATGCAGCGTCACGGTTTTTCGAGGGGTCAGGCTTAGACCGCGCAAATAATCGGCATCAAATACAATTTCGATGCATCGTGCGCGCCAAAGCAGTTTGGCCCTCACGACAGCCGCAAGATATTCCAGGCTTTGTCGTCCGCGATCCGTGGCGAAATAGGTCGGCGACCATGAGTCACCGGGATAACCGCCTCCAGGAATTTCCCCAGTGCCGACGCATGTCCATTTCACCGTGTTATCGGTTGTTACTGAATGCAGTGTTTCGTTGAACGGTGGGATCAGCCATGTGGCGCTGCTGACCCCGGCTTGCGTGCAAATGTAATAAGTCTTGCCGCTCGGCAGGCTGCTGCCGAGATTGACGAAGACTGCCGAACTGCCACTTGGACCGACAGAACCGGACAAGGTGCAGACGGCGAAACTGCCGTCTGGCATTTGCACATAGGTGCCCTCGGCAATCGGGACCGCGCTCGGCGGAAATGTGTGCGTGCCGGGGAGCAGCAGCGTGGTGTACTGCACATAGAACGGACGATGGGGCAGAATCATCTGCCCCAGATTGATGTGCGAAGCGGCATACCAGTCTGTCGCGTTATCCGGGGGCTCTGCCGCGCCCATGCTCTTCCACACCACATCATTATCTGTGGTGAAGTCCCCCGGTGTATCGCTGAAGTCCGGCTGCTCCGTGCCCGCTGTGCCTTCATCAGTACAAATTTGCACGCTGCGTCCGCCGGGGATCGAAGGATTGTCCGGAAAAATGATCTGTCCGATACTGACATGTTGTCCTGCGATAGTGGGCCAGTTCAACAGGTCAATGATCGGCACCCCGACATTCGCGCCGCTTCTGGTGATCACTTCGCTGGCCTGGTCCAGTTCAGGGTGCGTCAATACAGGCTGGGTATCAGCGCGGATCAGGAAAATAGCGCGTTCGGTGCGTTCGCGCTCGGCATCGTATTTCAGCGTCAATGCCGCCTTGACCCGCCACGCAATGATGTAGCCATTGTCTTCATCATAGTGCGGTGGCCTGTTGATCGGGTCCGGATCGCCATACTCATCCTGATGATATGGGTCCAAAACTCCGCCATAACTGAACCACCTTAACGTTTTTTCTTTCCAGATCTTGCCGCCCATCGGGGACGACCATCTGACATCCACAGTCAAGTAGTCACCGACGATGTGGTATTTTTGCTGGTTTTTCCAGGAAGTGCTCCATGCCGTAATCGTCGCGTCATTGGCCCCTGCGGTATCGAACGCGTCGGCAAAATAAACCTTGTAGCCGCCGCCTATATCGGCGAGAGGCTGGGGCCATTCAGAAATAATGCCGTCACCGTTGAGAACGTTGTAGGTACGCCAACCGTTGGTAATGTCCACAGTGCCCCTTGCGGTCTGTTTCCAGCTTACGCTGGCATCCATCAATATCGCAGTGGCCGGGGGCTGGCTGATGGTCATGCTCATCGAATCGTAGAAATGATCGTCCTCGGTGAAGTCCTCGTTGCCGTCGCTGCCTGTGATGATGTCGTTGGCGGTGACCTCATGCGTCACCGCATCGACATCCCAGACCTTGGCGTGCGCTTCCAGGATCGTATTGGGATCGTCGCGCTGGCCAACATCGATGAAGACCGGATCAAAAAACGGCCGGTACTTCAGCGTATCGGCCACACGCTGCACCCGTTGCTTGTAGTCGATGGGATCGGCCACGATCTGGATCGTTACGACTTCTTCAAACATTTGCGACGGAACACCGACAACGCGACCAAAGAGCAGCGGCTCGATGCTGGAGCCGTTGAACCATGAAAACCAGGCCCAGTATTTGCGCGCCGGGTTGAGCAGGCCGACATGCGGGTTCTGGATTTCGATCTCCAGCAGCGGCTTCTCGCCCTCGGCAATGGTGCGCTTGGCCGAGAAGATGTATTCATCCATCCGGTGATGGCTGTCATCGAACGTGGTTTCGTCCGGTTCCACCCATGCAAAATAGAACGGCCCCGCCACAGGCATGTCAGATTTCCCGCAAACTCAATTGCCATTGGTAATCGTGCGGGTATTCGTCCATCGACTGGCTGTAGTCCACCACCATGAAGGCGATCTGCGGATAGTAGTAGGTGAAGCCGTCCGGCGTGGTGCGTGGTGTAGTACCAGGGACCACCGTTCTGCCGGGAGTTTCTCCGGTGCGACACGCGAGTTCGCAAACGCAGTTGACCAGCACGGCCTCTCCCGGCCAGATGCCGTCAAACGCCGGCGCCTCCTGGTCGGTGCAGGAAATCGTGCTCTCGTATTTCTGCATCTGCGTGAGCCCGAGCCAACGCAGCTCGCCGTTGATGGTCCGGCGCGGTGTAGGCTTGGCTTCGGACACCGGCGTCAATGTTTGCGTGAGCCCGCGCGCGGAATACAAGGGCACGCCGATCGTCGACATGACCAGAAGCGTCAAGCTGTTGTCGGCACCAAGTCTTGCAATCATGAGATGAACCCAGGCTTGCGGCCGGTAGAAGTTATGCGCTTGGTGACAGCCAGCCGCGATAATTGATCCACTGCGCTGCTCGATGCCATCATGGTCACCGACCCGTGGTCCGTCCTGAGATCGACCGTGCCGAGATGACCGATGCCGCCAGCCCCGCCGCCCGCGAATGCCGGCATCCCCACCAGGCCACCGGTTGCGAACCGGCCCATGCCGTCCATCACCCGCCGCAGATCGCCGCCACTTCGCCGCAACATCTCGAGGAACGCCAGCACGCCTGGCTGCGCGACCGCCCGCGCCGGCATGATGTGCTCGCCGCGCGATACCCAGGACAGGTTGCTATCCGATGTGCCGGTGCCGCGGCCGCCGATCAGTCCGCCGCGCGCATGGCCTGGTACCGGACTGCCACCGGCCGGCGCCGAAGGACGCAGCCCGATGAACTTCAGCAGCGCATCGATTGCGTTATTGATCGCGCTGGTGATCGCATTCCATGCCCCTACGCCAGCGCCTTTGAGCGCTTCCCATGCAATACCGGGAATCCTGGCTACAAAGGCGTCGAGCGCGTCGCCGGCATCCCATATTCCCTGTTTGATCTCCGCCCAGGCAATTGCCGCCTGGTCCTTGATCGCTTGCCAGCCAATCTCGGCCATCTTTCTTGCAATGGCGTCGAACGCCGCTATCGCCTGTTGTTTAAGTTTCTCCCAGGCCGTTCCGTCTTCCAGGGCCTTCTGCATATCCTGGGTGCGCATTGTGAATGCGAGAGCGGCAATCCCGGCGATTGCCAGCGCGCTTTTTACCGGACCGCCAAAAACGTTGCCAAAGGTAATGGCGGCTTCCGCCAGCAGATTAAATGCCCCCGTCCAGTGCCCAACGATCCCCAGGACCAGGAGGTCAGTGCCGGTGAGCTTGGTGCCGAATACCGTGTTGATGGCACCGGCCACTTTATCCAACGCCGGGAGGATCGAGAGGAATGCCTTGGTGATCAACACGATCGCCCCAGGCAATTCCTCTTTGAGCTGGTTGAACGTCTTGATCAAAGCCGCCCCCAGCTCCGTTTCCGCGAAGGCCGCCGTGATCTTCTGGAACGCGGCGACCGCAGCCGCGCTGAACTGCGCCCAGAACCCGGCGAAGTCGCCGGCAAACAGTTTCTTGAACGACGCCGCAATCTGTTGCAGCTCGGCCGGGACCAGCGCCGCCACCTGCTTTGCGCCCGCCGAGATCTTGTCCCAGAACACGACTGCCGCCAAACCTGCCGCCAGCAGGATCGCACCGAACGGAGAGAACAGCGCCAGGACCGGCCCCAGCAGCAATTGAAGGGCTCCGAGCGCTACCGCCAGGCCAGCCACCGCAATGCCGAGCGTGATGAAAAACGCCGCGACCTGGCTTCCGGTGATGCCCTCGAACAGGCCAGCAATCGAATCGAAAACGCCAAACAGTGACCGGCCCGCCGGCACGAGCACGTCGCGCCAGATCCCCGACAGTTGCTGCCCGAGCGCGATCAGGATCTTGAACGCCGTTGCCGCGGCACCATCACCGAGGCCTTCCAGAATCTCCTCCGTACTATGCCCCGCCGCGGACAGCGCGCGCCATTGCTGCAACAGGATGCGCGAGTCGTCGACCAGGTCGGTCAGCCATTTTGCTCTGGCGAAGGAAGAACCCGAGAACAGCGCGCCAATCTGGTCCTTGGCGGCGCGGATGGCGTTGCCGAGATCGGTCCATTGGTCCGCCGCCGCCTTGGCCGCCTTGACCTGGTCCTCGGTCAGTTGCCGCGAGGCCGCGCGCTTGTTGTCCAGTTCCGCCTCGGCATCGCCGACCGACTTGATGCCAACGGTCAGCGCACTGAGGGTATCTCGCCATTTCGGGCCTAACTGAAATTGAGCGGCCGCGGCTGCCTTCGCCGCGCCTTCCGGCATCCCATCGATGATGCGGGCGAGCTCCTGCATGGTGGCTAGCGAGCCCTTGTCGATGATGTCTCTTCGCACGCCCAGTTTTTCGAGCGCCGCCACCAATTGTTGGGATGCTGGCGTCAGCTTCCCGACCGTCTGTGTGACCACCGTAGCGCCATTGGCGAAGGTCTGGAAACTCCTGCCCGACTCCGCGCCCAACTGGTTCAGGCTGCGCATCATCGGCGCGATCGATGTGGCAAACTCCTCGGTCGATCCGCGCGCCGCATCGACCGAGCGGCGCAGCGCTATCCATTGCTGGGTGGTTAGCCCCAGCCTGTCGGCCTGGTCGGAAATCGTCTGCGCGGTTTCGCCGGCGCCTGATGTGAGGCTGCGCACAATGGCGCTGACGGCAACAGCAATGCCGGCGGCGGCAATCGTGAACCTCTTTGCAGCCGTCAGCAGCGATGTCCCGGCCCTGTCGGCCGCCTGGCTGGTCTCGTTCAGCCCATCCGTGACCTGCCGGCTTGCCTGCGTCCCCGCGTTGCCGAATGCCTGCGTGGCTGAGGTGAGCTGGTTGAACTGCGGCGAGAGTTTGTTGACCGCGGCAGCCAGGTTATCGAACGCTCTCCTGATATCGTCGCCGCCCTCGAGCGTGATGCGCTGGCTGATGGTGGCCATGGTTCAGCCCTTGATCCGCTTGTCGTAGAATTCGCCGACGCGTGCTGCCGCCGCCGCGAATATCCGCAGCAGGTTGAACCGCTTCCTGATGTCGACGGAACGGATGCCGACGAACAGCGGCCCCGCGAGACGATCGGCGGCGTCGAACATCAGTGGCGGCTTTCCTGCGATATTTACCGACACCAGTTTTCTTCCGTACTGCTTCGGCGAGTGTACGCCTTGCGGCAGGTTCTGCTCGATCGGCAACCACAACAGCGGCCGGCCGCGGATCGTCATGCCGGTCTCAAACACGCCGGCGAACGGAATACGATCGAAGATCACCGCCGCCGGGTCGTCGCCCTTGTTGGGATAAAAATTGTAGGTCAGCGCCTGCTGCCAGCGCGCAGAAAATCCGGCAGCGGCGATGTTGGCCCGCCCTTCCTTCACCGCAAGGTCGGCGGCGTCATGCACCGCGCCTTGCGCGCCCGCGTTGATCCGGTTCTCGGCCTCTTCCAAAAACTTCTCGAGCGCCGCTTCGTTGGCCGAGAACACCAGCTTCATTTCGGACCCAGTTCCTTGAGCATGTTTTCCGTCGTCTGCTTGTCGCCCTGGGCGCCGGTCCTGGCGATCACCAGCGCATAGGTGCGATCGATGCGATCTAGCCTCTCACTGAATTCAAGAAAGGCGTCGATCTGCCGCCATGTCAGCGTCATTGCATAATCGGGCGGGAATCCTCGCCGGATGAGGGCGGTGATGTCGACGGCGATTTCTTCAAGCGCACTCGGCCGCCCTTCTTTTCGCTTGCGCCTCCGCTCAGACCGGTCAGTTTGTTGAGGAAGGCCGCCAATCCGTTTGGGAACGTAAGTCGCAAAATCGCCGTTACAAACTCCGTCTGATCCTCCAGATTCAGCATCGTGGCGGCGTGTTCTTCATATTTTTCGTCGCCCGGGTGGCCGGCACCAGCGGCAATAATCGGGCCGATGGATTCGCCTGCCAGTTCGAACAGCAACGCCACATAATTTTCGCTGCCGCCGCTCAGGACGTTTCTGACGTTCGGAAAACGCGCCGCAATCGTTGCTATCATCTTGGCGTTCAACCCGCGCACGACATACCGTTCGCCATTGATTCTGACAACGTCGGCCGCCGTTGCCGTTACTATGTCCAGCAGGTCAGCCATGCTTCTGATCTCCCGGCTCGTCGGCCTTTTCGCCAGCATCTCGTCCGGTCGTCTTGACGCGAGCGCCTCTTGCGGTGCCGCCGGCCGCCGGGTCGCGGACGGTCCAGACGCCGAAGAAGCCATCGGTGCCCTTCTGCACCTCGGCCTCGAGCTCGATCACCGTGAAATCATCCTCGGCGGTAATGAACGAGAAATCGCCGGATGGGACGAACGAGACCGTCGCGGTGAAATCGACCTGCTGGCCGATATCGTTTGTGCCCTCGACTTTGATGTCGCCGACGAACTCGGCCTTGGAAAGCCCGTTGATCGTGGCCTCGCCGGGTGTCGTGGTGTCGAGGTCGCCGAGTGCAAATATGGCCAGGTTCTCGCCGGTGATCTCGTCGAGCTGGATCTTGATGGTGGCGCCGACCTGGGTAATCGCCGTGAAGTCCTTGGTCTTGATGCCCTCGCGCGACGAAAAGTGTTCCTTCTTTTCGACGGTCGGCGTGTACACAAACGACGGCGCGTTGCCGAGGTCGACAAACGTGGAAGCGCCGCCGACTTCTTTGAACGAAACAATTCCTTTGCCAATATGATAGTTCTGGACATCTGGCGAGACAGGCATGGTGGTTCTCTCCTTGTTATAGATCGTCAGGTTTCAGGGTGTATTTGAACATGAACTGCGCCCGCAGTGCGCCGTGCAGCGAGCGCATCCAGCCGACATCGGTCTGGCAAGAGACGTAGCTGATCTTGCCGTTGCTGCCGGTCCTGGCGTTGAGTTCGGTGTCGAGCAGCACCCGCTTGATCAGTTCACGCCGCAGCGTGGTGAGATCAGATCCGACCTCGCCAGATTGTTCGGCAATGACGATCTCCGGCGTCATCTCCACCAACAACGGGCGGTTGGACGGACGTGACCCGTCGTTGCCCGCAACCGTTGTCTCGTCGCCGTCGAACACGATGGCCGCCGGCAGCATCTCTTCGGTGATGTCGACGTTGTTGCGATGGGACGAGCGCAGGCCAGGGATCGTGCCGACCACCACCACGAGCCGCGCCAGGATGTCCTCGCGAACGTCAGTCATCGACCGCCTTCAACAGAAACCGCACCTCGCCGAAGTCCTCGCCGTTCGGCGAGCCGCGCAACTCCCAGGAGCGCACCAGCCACGATCTCCCGTTGAACGCCAGCAAGGCGTCGGGCCAGTCGTCGCGGGTGATTTCGTTTGCTTCCAGTTCCGGGATGCGCACGAACGCACCGGGTCCGACACTGCGCACCTCGGCCGATCCAGCCGCCAGCACCTTCGGCCTGGTATCGTCGATCACGGTGATTGCCGTCCCGTCCATCGTCGCCGGCACGCCGATCTCGGCATAGACCGGATCGTAAAGCAGTGCGCTGTAGTCGATCATGCGACGCGCAGCCGCCTGAACGGTCTGATCAGGTCGACCACCGGCGCCGACAGGAACCCGGACGACGCCGACGACGTGGCCGACGTGAAATAGCTGATCCTGGTATCGCCGTGCTGCAGCTCGCGGATCGAAGGATCGCGAGCACCGGAAGTGCGGCCCTCGTAGACCGCCTCGATCACCGCTTTCTGCAATCGCGCCGGTGCCTCTTCCGGCAGGTCGTAACCGCCGGAATAGTTGACCGCGACCGGCCCGTTCCAGTAACCGCTCGCATGCCACAGCCGGCCGCTCGCCGGATCAATTTCGTAAGCAGCCCCGGTGGAAATCTCGATCACCTCGGCCACCGGATAAAGCGACAGCGTCAGCGCGCCCCGCGCCGGCATCACCTCGCCGCGGTCAAAGGTGAAGGTTTCCATGGCCTCGGCCAGCCCGAACCGGCGATCGCAGTATTCGGCGATGATCCTCGACTGAAAGGTAATCATCGCCTGCAGCTGTTCGTCCTCGGCGGTGCCGGTGATGTCGAGCGCCAGCTTGAGATCATCGAGCGAGATCAGATCCGGCCCGGCACTTGCCGGATCTTCCGCGATAATTTCCAGGACTGAATGCATTATTTGAACCTGACCGGATCGGCGCTGCGCTTGTTGTCCTCCGCGCGATAGTCGCGACCGTCGTTGCCGCGCTTGACCGCCAGCCGCCATTCGTCTGACTTGCCAGGCCGCGCCGAGGTCTCGACTTGCGCGATGAACAGCGAACCGCCGTGGCTGACGGCATCGCCGGCGACATAGGCCGCGCCTTCCTTCCAGACCCCGGCGTCGAGAATGACGGCGGTCTTGATTTCGTGCGTCACGTCGCCCAGGACCCAGCGCAAGGTCCGGCCATTGTCTGTCGTCGACAATGACGCGCCCTTGAGTGTGCGCTCGACACGCTCGTCAATGTATTGCTGCAACAGTGTCAGGTCGGCGGCGTTGCGGCCCGGTTCTCCCTTCTGGCCGCGCTCGCCGTCCTTGCCGGCCGGCCCGCACTTGCCTTCCGGTCCAGGCGTCAGCGCCAGTGCTCGCATCTCGGCCAGGCAGCGCTGGGCCAGCGCCAACGCGGTGCCGAGACCTTCCGCCCATGTATATTGTGGGCCTGGAACGGTGGTTGGCTTCTCGCTCATGCCGCCCCCTATGCCGCCAGCAAGAGAGACACCGCCACGGCCTCGTCATCGTCGTGCCGCCCGCCAGCAGTAGCTTCTAATTTCATGATCATGCCGAAACCTTTCGCGCTTACGCCGGCGCGGCCCAGACTTGCAGCCGCGATGCCATTGATCCGCGCGACCGCCGCACCAGCCTGGCCGCACTTCCCGCACGCCGTTGCCTTGATTGCGAACCGCGCCTGCAAGCTACCGGCAACGCCTGCCGATCCCGTTGCGTGGCCCTCGATCGGCGGCAGGATTCCAAAGCCCCGGCCGACCACCGGATAAGGCGGCGGCGGCACATAGTAGCCGCCACCACCGGAAACGACCGGTGGGACCACCACTTCGCCGGTGACTTCACCCGCAACTGCCGCGGTGTCGGCCGCTTCGGTTGCCGCCAACGTTCCGAATGCCGAGCCGGCATCGACGACCGCGCCTGCGGCGGCGAAGCTGTCTTCCGCCTCGACCGAGGCTAGCGTGCCGGTGGAAGCAATCGAACCTGCCAGGGCAACGGTGTCGGCCGCTTCGGTTGCGGCCAGAGTACCGTCGGAACCTGCCGCAACCACTGCGCCGGTAAATGCCGCGGCGTCCGCCGCCTCGGACGCCGCCAGCGCGCCACTTGATCCAACCGAACCGGCCAGCGATCCAAAGTCCGCAGCCTCGATTGCAGACAGGGCACCGCCAACCCCGGCGGTGACTATTGCACCGGCGAACGCCGCGGTGTCGGCCGCTTCGGTTGCCGCAAGCGCGCCACTCGAACCTATCGTCCCGGCCAGGGCCGCAACGTCGGCGGCATCGACCGAGGCCAACGGACCCTTGACGACGAACTTGGCATGGCCGGGATTGTCGACGTTGGCGTGGCCGGACGAGTTGCCCTGGACGAATTGTACCATTAGGCCGAATGGGTAATTGTGCCGGCCGTGATCGACACGGTCTGGCCGGTTGAGATCGAGACCGAGTCTAATCTAATATCGCCGCTGCCGACGCCGACGGTCAACCCGCTAATGACGACGGTGCCGGTGCTATCCTTGACGCGGGCGATTGCTGCGGTGCCGGTGTTGTCGGCCGCACTGTCGCTGCGCGGGACGCCGGCCATCGTGATCACCCCGCCCGACTCGGTGAAGGACGGGTCGGCCAGCGTGATGATCGCCAGCACCGAAGCATAGGATGCCGTGCAGATCTCCAGCGTGCCGGGACCAGAACCGGCATCGACGGCGGTAATGACCGCAGCCATCCTGGTCGACTTCAATGTGGCATTATAATTAACTGCCATTCTCGCCTCTCGGCATCATCAGACGAAACGACGACAGCCGCACCGGCCCGCCGCGAAATATCCTGGTGGTGTTGAGCTGGATCACAGCATCGGAATTCTGGTCGCCGACATCGCAATGAAACACTTCGCTGCCGTCGCTTGCGAGAACGCGCGCGTTGGCGGCATTGCCCTGCGCCAGTGCGGCGTCCTCTTCGCTGATCCTGTTAAACACCACCTCGCCGCCGGCCGCTTCCTGCGTTGCCGGGCTGGACAGCTTGAGCACGGCGAGCGTGCGGCTGTCGTCCGACAAAAGTTCGATCGATCCGCCATCCATCATGCCGGACAACGCGTCGAGCAGGGCATTGCCTGCCTGTTCCGACAGCGAAACAATCACGGTTTGGCCTCGCCGTAGATCGGCACCAGGTTGCCGTCGCCGTCGCGCTCGATGCGGACGACCCTTGGCGGCAGCGATCGCTCGACCGGCGTCGGCACCTCGTGCAGCGTCCGCACCGCAGCCGCGACCTCGGCAGCGAGGTCGGGCGGCAACATGGACGCAGCGGTAATCTCGGCATCTACATATTTCTTCACCGCATCAAAGCCGCGATCAAACGCTTCTTGCAGATCCATCACGCGGCCCTCGTTCACTGCACTCTTTCCGTTTGACTTCTCGGGAATGACCGGCGGGTTTGCGTACCAGGCTTCAATCGCCTCGACCGTTGATGCCGGACGCTCACTAGCCTTTGCCCGTCTGAGAACTTCGTTCTTGCCGGGATCGAGCATCGTGAATTTCGCGCCGGCGTCGACATAAGCTTGCAGCGCTTCCGGTTGCGGGTTGGTGTGAATAATCCAGGCGTCATCGGCGAGACCGCGAAGGATTCGTTCAATGGCGGTCTTGCGCGATTCCAGCGCGACGATACGAACCGAGCCGGTTGAGTCGTGTGCGACGCGCGATCCCATTGCTTTGGCGATGAGGTCATAGTCGACAACGACATTGCCGTCCTTGGCGTGCGCTTTGACGTGCTCTGACTTGCCGGCAACCGGCGGGCCGAGCACAACATTGATGCTCACCCAGCCCTCGCGAACAGACGGACGGTCCGGTCAACGCTGATGAACTTAGCGGCGACTTCCTCGGCCGACACCTCTGTTGGTGGTGCTTGCGCCGGCGGTGTATTCGGCTTGAACGGATCTTCCTGCGCATCGCGCTTGGCCAGCGCGGCCAGCGAATAGTTCTGCTGTTGCAGATAAGGCGACTCGCCGCCGTCGACCGGCTTAAGGTCTAGCTTGCTGCGGCCCTCGTTCGGCGCCATCACGCCCGCGCCGACCGCCTGCTGGATCGCGGTGATCTGGGTGACGCTGTCCATTCTCAACAGGTTGTCTGTATCGAACTCGGTCCCCAACCCCTCGCCCCAGCCGATGCCGAGCGCGTGGTCGAGCAGTTCCTCGATCTCCTCGATGTGGCTTTGCAGCGCCTGCGAATAGTACTCGACGTTGAGCGCCTGCACGTTGTTGTAGGAAGGCAAGGCACCGACACCGACCTTGTAGGGCGGCACGTGGTAGACGCTGCACACCACCTCGGCCGACCATTTCAGCGACTCGACCATCTGCCCTTCGACGTTGGTCATCGCGATCTTCTCGTATTTCGCGCCGCCGGTCAGGATGGCTACCCGGCCGGCGTTGCCGCGCGAGAAGCGGTTTTCCCACTGCTCCTTGACCCGTTGCTCCTCGACCTCGCTGATCTCGCCAGGCGTGGTGAGAATGCCGCCGGGCGTCGAAGCGTTCTGGAACAGCAGCGCCGATGCCTGCTGCGCATTCAGCCCGAGCATCGAGGCCAGCCCAGAGGCGAACACCGGCGGTGTCCCGACCAAAGGATGGAACAGGCAGTTCATGCGGTCGTGGATGATCTCGCGCGCCGGCACCGTGACCTCGCCGGTGCCGACCAGATTATCGCTCGACAGGCGATAGAACACCGCGCCGTCGCCGCCGACCAGCGGCTGCACCCGCGTGGGATCGAGAATGTGCAGCGCGGTGACGACGTTGCGGTTGTCGCGTTGTTTCAGCACATAGGCATTGCCGCGAGACAGTTTCGACAGCACCCAGCATTCCCAAAACTGGTTATGGGTCTGGTAATCGTTCGGCCGGCGCAGCAGCGGCGAATATGCCGGGTTGGTCACCTCGCTCCAGACGTTGTTGGAATCCTTCTCGACCAGTTTCAGCCGCAGCTTGGCGATATCTCGGGCGATCAGTGTCTTGCAAGCGAAGTCGGCATGAAACGACGCCGCGCTGTCGGTATTGACGCTCACGTTCTGCTGCCAGGCGCCAGCATATGGCTCGCGCACGATCGGCCACGAATAATCGCTGTTCACCGGCAAGGAGGACAACGCCTTCTCGCCGGTGAACGGGATCGTCAGTCCGAGGATGCGCATTTAGCCGCGCGCCTCATCCCTCTTGGCTTTGGCCGCGCGTTCACGCTCGGCCCGTTCGCGCTGGATTCGCTCCTGCTCGGCCTTGTCTTGCGGCGTCACCTCCGGCATGTCCGGCAGCTCGGCTCCCATCGGCACGTTCGCCACGGTAACAGTCCGGATCACGGTCGGCCCAGCGCCGTCTGGTTCTTTGTCGTCGACCGCAACGCCGAGCTTGGCGAGGTCGTTTTCCTCCTGCGTCGGCGTCGGCTGCGTCGACTCCATCCGCTTCATCGCTTCCTCGTTCGACTTGTTGATTTCCTCGCGCTGCTTCTGCATCGCCTGAACGTCGGGATGATCCTTAGTCTTGGCTGGTGTCTGTGCCATGTTGGTTTCCTTTCCTAGTTCCAGGTCATGGTCTGGGTCCAGGCGACGACGCCTGTCCTGCGCAGACCCCAGTTGAGATCCCACAGCATCCGGATGCCAATGCTATCTGTCTGCCACAGCGACCGGGTCGGCGTTGCCAGCACGCCCGAACCCTGCGCGCCGGTGGCGATCTGCAACGGCGTGGTATCCTCCATGTGCAGCGTCGCCTGGTCGTTGACATCAAACCGTGGCGAGTCACCCGTTACCGAAACAAAATCGGCGGCATCGACCAGCAGCATGGTGTCGGCGGTGACGTTCGAGGACTGGATCACCGGATAGCCCTGCAACGTTCCGGCTGAAAGCTCGGCCTTGAACGGGAATTCCCCGCCGCCTGCGGTGGCAGGCAACAGCGAAGCCGCCAGCACATCGCCTGGGTTCATAATCCATACCGGCGATCTGAGATTGCCGTTGGTGCCGGTAATCAGCGCCGAGGTCAGGGCGCGGATGTCACCGATCAGTGCGGCAAGCGCACCGCCTGCGGTCGCCGTGGTGGCCGATACGGCGCTTTTCAGCCCGGCCGGCCGCGTCGTGGTGGCGGCGGTGGCATCGAGCAGAACCGAGTCAATCGCAACAGCGGTGTCTTCCAGGATGGCCTGACGGATCAGGCCATCGATCGCCGGCGTCGAATGCTCGGCAATGTCGCGGGTCATGGTCGAGATCACGCCCATCTTTTTCGGGGTGAAACTAATCGACGTGAAGGCGCCCTGCCGCACCGGAATCGGGGCGCCCTGGGCGACGAAAGAGCCGGCAATGGTCGGCGTGGCCGCCCGGCTCGGCATCGTGACAATGCCGTTGCG
>Ga0068865_100000933_pt1 | contig 16600 bp, 14 predicted proteins | sample KBSMisM12_FD_75293 | JGI IMG/M metagenome (GOLD analysis project Ga0068865, IMG submission 75293) | Miscanthus rhizosphere microbial communities from Kellogg Biological Station, Michigan, USA - KBS Miscanthus M1-2 | ecosystem: Host-associated > Plants > Roots > Rhizosphere > Soil ...
CCCTCGCGATTCGGGAGCCTCCGTTTGATGGCCTGCCCGCGACGGTCGCCGCGGTGAGGGCCTCCTATCGTCTGCTGTGTGCCGCCGATGGCATGCTCTATCAGATGGCCATCTGCGGTGCCGCTCGTGAGCTGAAACTCGACGTCCACACGTGCCGCCGCGGCAAGGAAACGGCACTGGCGGCGGAGCGAATCGGCGTGACACCTGTTCAGGTGGAGGAGTTCGTGAGTCGCGCCGGCCGGCCGGCGGGCCCGCCGTGGACGCAGGAACATCGGCGGGCGTACGCAGCCGGCATCGCGGTGCTGGCCGCCCACGTGCGGGGACGTCTCAAGATTCAGACATCCTGAGCTCGACGCCGACGGGTACGTCGTTTGAGTACGACATCTGCCTGGAGGCCTCCATGGAAAGTACGAATGCGCTCGTTCGACTCACGGATCAGCCGGTTCTGGATTCGATTGCGGAACCGTTGAGTCGCGCGGTTCGAGGAGCCTACGAGCTGGCCGGGCCGGTGGGCCAGCAGATCAAGGATGCGGTGCATGGTGTGTGGCTGCGCCACCCGCTGCATCCGGTCTTCACGGATCTGCCGATTGGGGCATGGACGACCGGCCTGGTGCTCGATGCGATTGCCGCTCGCACCAACGATCAGGCGATGGAACAGGCCGCGGACGTCGCGATCGGCGTCGGGCTTGCCGGGGCCACAGCCGCGGCGGTCACCGGTTTGACCGACTGGTCCGAGACATCGGGACAGGCCCGCCGCACCGGTCTCGTCCACGGTCTCCTGAACATCGCCGCGACGTCCCTGTACGCAACCGCCTTCGTACTTCGGCGGAGAGGCGCGCGCTCGACCGGGCAATCATGCGCGCTTATCGGCTACACCGTCGCGCTGGGCGCCGCGTGGCTCGGCGGCGATCTGGTCTTCGGCCAGCGCATCGGCGTGACCCATGCCGTGGTTGACGAACCTGAATCCTTCACCGCGGTTGCAAACTCTTCTGATGTTCCCGATGGCTCGATGAGGCGCGTCCAGCATGGCGATCTGGATCTGCTGATCGTGAGACAGCACGGGGCGCTATGTGCCCTGGCGCATTCCTGCGCCCACCTCGGCGGGCCATTGTCGGAGGGAACACTGAAGGATGGAGCGGTCGTGTGTCCCTGGCACGGCTCCGAATTCGCGCTCGAAGACGGGCGAGTGATCAAGGGACCGGCGACGCAAAACCAACCGTGCCTTGACGTACGGGAACGGGGCGGCCGAATCGAAGTGAAAGCCCGGGCGTAGAAGCCGCTACTTCTGGACGCCGAGGTCCTTCATCGCTTCCAGTCTGGCCAGATCGAGCGCCGACATCGCGGCCTTGAGCTCCGGCACGCCGACGCCGTGGCCTTTCGCGCTCACGACGAAACGATCGCCGAGCACGATGCCGAACTCGTTCGTGCCGCCCGTCTTCGACGTCCGCTCGTGCACGAGGCGGCCGCCGACCTTCTGGGTCTTCTCGGCGCTGCTGTCGTCCTCTTTCTCGCCTTCGACGCCGGCCCAGCTCGCGAGTCCCATCAGGCCGCTGACGCCGCCGGTGTCCGAGATGTCCAACGTGACGCTCTTGCCCGCGTCGTCTCCGTACCGCGCCTCGGCCTTCGAGACCATCAGGCCGGCGAGGCCGGTCTTCTCGGCGCTGCTCGCCTTTTTCGGAAGGCCGGCGAAATTGTCGGGGACGAACGCCTTGAGCTGATCGATGGCGACCGGATCGACGCGCTTGCCGCCGCCGAAGAGCGTGCCGAGACCCTCGAGCGCCGCGGTCGCCTGCGCTTTCTGGTCGCCGCTCTTCTGCGCCGCTTCCATCTTCTTGTTGCTCTCTTCGAGCTTGCTGCCGAGCGCCTGCAGCTTGCCCATCGGGCTGTCCTTGTCGAACTGCACCTCGCCCGCGGCGGGCCGGGCCGCTACGCCGCCGAGCGCGCCGGCGCCGACCATGCCCACGCCGACAATCGTTCCCCCGACCAGCGTGATGACCACCGAGAGCACGATCGCGCAGACGACGACGACGGCGGTGTAGGCAACCGCTTTGTCTTCCGGACTCTTCATCAGCCGCGGAATGCCGAGGTACAGCAGATAGAGCCCGTAGAAGGCGGCGAAGATCGCGAAGATGCCGAGCAGCGGGACGATCTGCAACGCCGCGGCAATCCAGGCCGGCGTGTACGAGTACACCGCGAGCTTCAACGACTGCGCGCTGTTCTGTTCGCCGCCGAAGGTCGGCGCCAGCGCGTTGATGATGATCGACAGGACGAAGACCGCGACGATCGTCATGCAGAACGTGAACACCGCGAACACGAGCCCGCTGAAAATCGGGACCCGGTAGGTGCCCAGGTACGGCAGCGAACGGCCGACGAGGGATCCGCCGATGAACCCGGCGACCGCGCCGATCGCGGCCAGCGGCGCGACATAGCCGGTCACGAGGGTCCCCGGCGAGCTGGCCTCGGCGGCGATGACCCCCCACTCGGTGTTCGGCGTGAGGCAGATGTTCCTGGCGCGCTCGACTATTGTCACGGCACGGCTCCATGAAATGCACGGCCGCGCGGATCGACGCGCGCCGTGATCAGAGAATGCGGAATTGTGTCCGGAACCTGAAGCGAAGTCACTCGAAAAACAGACCGGGCCGCAGCACGCGCGACGCTACCGGTCGGTCCGGCGCAACGGTCTCCACAGCGTCGCATGACACGCGGTATGGTCGGGGGTGCAGCTGTATCCGACGATCCGGTTGTCGTTGCTCGCGGTGGCCTCGCTCTGTCCGCCGCTCGGCGTGTCGAGCGCGGTCATGCCCGACTGCGGCGACCACGCAAAGGCCCGCCACGTGCCGTTGCCGGCGGTCCAGCTTCCGCCGACGACCTGCCCTGAATCGTTCACGGCTTCGGCATAGCTGCTGTCGCCGCCGAGCGTGCCCAGGTCGACCGGGCCGTTTCGTCGCGTCCAGGCCAGACCATGCCGGACGCCCGACGGCGTGTAGCCCTGACCGATGACGGTGTTGTTGGCGCCGATTCTCTCCGCCCAGCTATCCGCCCCGATCGTGCCGATGTCGATCATCCCCGTGCGTCGAGACCACGCAAACGCGTGGTTGGCCCCGCTCTCGGTCTGGCTGCTGCCGACCACCACGCCATCGTCGCTGACCGCGTGCGCCCAGCTGGCGGAGCCGCCCAGCGTGCCGAGATCCACCATGCCGGACTCGCGCGTCCACACGAAGGCGTGGCTGACGTCGCCGTCCGCGATGCTGCTCCAACCCGCGACCACACCGGTGTCGCTGATCGCGTAGGCCGTGCTGAAACGGCCGCCGAGGGTTCCGAGGTCGACCATGCCAAGGCGCTGGGTCCAATGGAACGCGTGATACGTGTAGTCGGGCAGGTAGCTGTAGCCGACGACGGCCCCGCGCGCGTTCATCGCATTCGGCGAGCTGGCGAAGCCGCCGAGCGCACCGAGATCGACCATGCCGCGAACGCGCGTCCACACGAAGGCGTGATACTCGGCGTCTCCGGGCAGGTAGCTGTAGCCGGACACCACGCCGGCGTCGGTGACGGCATTCGCCCAGCTCGCGTTGCCGCCGAGAGTCCCGAGATCCCGCATGCCCTCGTGTTCCGTCCAGGCAAACGCATGCGAGACCGCGCCGTAGCCGTCGATCGAGCTGCGGCCGACCACCATGCCATCCGCGTTGACTGCCGACGCCTGGCTGAATCGTCCGCCAAGGGTGTCCAGATCGACCGCGACGAGCGGGCTTGCCGGCCGGCCGCGGCCCGCGCCGGTCGCGGCCGTCGCGGCCGCGAGGACGGCGACGATCACACCGGCGACGCCCGACGCACGCACTTTGGCTTGCCGGACGAGATGGTCAGAAATTCCTCGCATGCCACGCTCCTCTCACGGGTTAGCTTCGTCCGCGATTGGATAGCGTCCGCCAGCATCGCCATCATGCACCGCGAGTCTCTCACGGATGGTGAGCGATCGTGCGCGTTCGTTACACCGGCCTCGCATCGTGCCGCGAGTGGACCGGTCCCCGCTCCCCGGATTTCCTGGCGTGGTCGATGAATGGGTATTTGGCCAGGTAGTGGGACAGCGCCCTGGGGCTGATGCCCATGAGCCGGGCGGCCTGGCCTTTGATCGCCGACATCCCGAGCGCCTGGCGAATCGTTTCGCATTCGATCCACTCGACGTTCTGGCGCAGCTTCAAGGAAGGGATGGTCGCCCGCACGGGCATCGCGGCCTCGAACGTGACGGCCTCACGCGTGATGGTGGCGCCGGTGGTCAGCACCACCGCGCGCTCGACTGTGTTTTCCAGCTCCCGAACGTTGCCCGGCCAGTGATAGTCCTGGAGCGACGCGATCACGCCGTCCTCGATCGCCTCGATCGCCTTGCCGCTCCGGGTCGCGTGCTTGTCGACGAAGTATTCGACCAGCATCGGAATGTCCTCGGCACGCTTGCGGAGCGGGGGCACGGCGATCGGGACCACGTGCAGACGATAGAAGAGGTCGTCCTGGAAGCGCCCCTCGTCCACGAGCTGCCGGAGATCGCGGTTGGTCGCCGCGATCACCCGCACGTCGATGTTTTCGGTCCGTTCCGCGCCGAGCGGCTCGATTTCGCGCTCCTGCAGCACGCGCAGCAGCTTGGCCTGCAGCCCGACGCCCATCGTGCCGATCTCGTCGAGAAAGATGGAGCCGCGGTGGGCCAGGGAGAACTTGCCCTTCTTGGTGCCCGTGGCGTCCGTGAAGGCGCCCTTGACGTGGCCGAAGAGCTCCGACTCCAGCAGCGTCTCGGGGATGGCCGCGCAGTTGACCTTGATGAACGGCATGTCCCGCTCGGCGCTGCGATGGTGCACGGCGCGGGCGACCAGCTCCTTGCCCGTGCCGGTCTCGCCGGTGATCAGCACCGTGCTGCGGGTCGCCGACACCAGCTCGAGCCGATGGATGATCTCGGCGACGGCGTGGCTGTCGCCGACGATGCCGTAGCGGTGAAAATGCTGACCGACGATGGTTGGCGGAAGCGATCCTCCGCGGTCGACTCTTGCAAGCTTCACAATCGTTCCTCTCTCCTGATCAGGCGTGCCTTGCCGTGGAATCCATCTGTTGCCGCTCGCGGTCGAGCGCGCCGCGCAGCGCATGGCGCGCCCGCGAGAGGCTCGACATGACCGTTCCCATCGGGATGGCCATCACATCGGCGAGCTCCCGGTACGACAGGCCCTGCACCTCGCGAAGCACGAGCAGCTCGCGGAATCGATTGGGCACGTGGCTCATCGCCCGCTCGATCAACCTGACGTCGTCGGTGTGCACCGCGAGCATTTCAGGGTCGAACGAGGGCCGGGCGCCGCTGTGCTGCTCTTCATCGAACGGATCGGTGGGCCCTTCGACGCGGCTGCCGCGCCAGCCGCGGCAGACGTTGCGGACGATGCTGAGGAACCAGGCGCGGCCGTTGCCGCCGGTGAACGTGCGAAAGTACCGAAGCGCACGCAGCGATGCCTCCTGCACGACGTCCTCGGCGTCGTGCTCGTTCCGCAGCAGCCAGCGCGCCAGCCGATATGCCGCATCGAGATGGGGCAGGATCACCTCGTCGAAGCTCTCATCGATCGCGGCTGGCGCCGCCGTCCGGCATCGTCGGCTACTCATCGAGCGCCCCGAGGATCTGCTGAAGCCCCTGCTCGAGCGTCGGGTACTTGAAGCGGAAGCCGATCCCGCGCAGCCGGATGTTCGAGTACACCGCGCCGTTCTGGATTTCGTCGGCGACGACCGGACCGACCATGAACCGGGCCGCCGACGCAGGGACGCGCCACGTGCGCAGCGGACGATGCGCGAGACGCGCGAACGTCTCCGCGAACGCGCTCGTCCGGACGGGATGGCTGTTCACCACGAAATACCTGCCGCCGGCCTCGCCGTGCTCGGCCAGATGCACCAGCGCGCGGGCGCAGTCGTGCACGTGAATGGGCGACACCCACGGCCCGGTCCTGCCGAACTGCAGCACGCGGCGGCCTGCCATCACCGGGTCGATCACCCGGTGGCGAAGCCACGATGCCTGACCGTAGACCCATCCAGGGAGCGCGGTAACGATGGGCAGCCCGGCGACGACGTAGCCGTCGAGGCGGTCGAGCGCGGGTGCGAGACAGCGTCCCCAGACGGTGGGCCGGAGCGGCTCGTCCTCGGTGATGGCGCGCAGGCCCGTCGCGCCGTAGCTGCTTGTATCGGCGACGTAAAGGATTCGTTGTGTCGGGCCGGCCGCCACCGTGTCCAGCAGGTGCGCGTCCATCAACACGCGATCGCGGGCGATGGCCTCGGCGCGACGCCGCGTCACCCGCCGTCGTCGCAACGGGTGCGGCGGCAGATGGAACACCCACTCGGCGGCTGCTTCGTCCTGCCATTGCCCCGGCTCGAGCAGATCGCCCATGACGGGCGTGCCACCGGCATGGCGCACGCGGTCCGCCGCCTCCAGCGACCGCACCAGACCGAACGCCGGATGGCCCCCTTCCACGAGCGTCTTGATCAACTCCGTTCCGATGAACCCGGCGGCGCCCGTCACAAACGCGGTCGCCTTCGTGTCGCCTGCCATGCACCACAGTCTGGAGCGTCGAGTGCGGCGGCAACCACCGACAGCACACGCACAGCACCCGTACGGCGCCCGTACGGGACCCGGAAGTAAGATGAAAGGTCATGAAACCTGGCGGTTCCGGGTCATTCGGCGCGCAGCTCAAGGCGCTCCGCGAGGCTGCGGGCTTCACCCAGGAGGAGCTTGCGACGATCGCGGGCCTGTCGGTTCATGCCGTCAGCGCGCTGGAGCGCGGAGAACGGCGGCGGCCTCACGTGGACACCGTGCGCGCGCTGTCGGCGGCGCTCGATCTGACCGGAGCGAGCCGCGACGCGCTCTTCGGCAGCGCGCGGACTCGTGCGCAAGATGCCGCGGCCGACGAGCTGATCGACAGCTCGCTGCCGGTAGCGCTGACCGGTCTGCTTGGGCGCGAAGCGGATGTGCAGGCGCTGCTCGCGTGGCTCGCCGATGGGACCACGCGCCTCATTACCCTCGTCGGACCGGGTGGAGTGGGCAAGACCCGTCTGGTGATCGAAGTCGCCCGCGCGATCGCGGCGGAAGGCGCCACGCGCGTGGTGTTCGTTCCGCTGGCCGCGATTCAAAACCCGATGTTCGTGTCGGCGGCGATCGCCGAGGCGCTCGGACTGTCCGACGTCACGGCAGTCGACCTGCCGCGTCGCGCGCGGACGGCGTGCGCCGATCGACCCACGCTGCTGGTGCTGGACAACTTCGAGCAGATCCTGGACGCGGCGCCGCTGGTCGCAGATCTGCTCACCTCGGTCGTTTCGCTCCGCCTCCTCGCCACGAGTCGCGCCCCGCTTCGGGTGCGGGGGGAGCGAGAGTATGCCGTCGGACCGCTCGCGTTGGAGGCCGGCTCGGACGACATGCCGCTTCCGGATGTGGCGCGATCTCCCGCGGTTCGCCTCTTCGTCGAACGGGTCCGTGATGTCCAGCCGGACTTCCGGCTGACGCCCGCCAATGCGCCGACCGTATCCGCGATTTGCCGGCGGCTCGACGCCCTGCCGCTCGCCCTCGAGCTCGCGGCTCCGTGGATCAAGGTGCTGACGGTCGAGACGCTCCTGCGCCGGCTCGGCGACGACGTCCTGTTCTCGACCATCGCCGGCCCGCGCGATCTTCCTGAACGCCAACAGACGATCAACGCCACGGTCGCCTGGAGCTATCAGCTCCTTCGTCCAGACGAGCAACGCGTCTTCCGGCGCCTTGGCGCATTGCCCGGTCTCTTTCCGATCGATGCCGCCGTGCAGGTGCTGGCCGGTCCCGAGGGACCCGCGATCGGGAGCGCCGATGCCCTCGGCGCGCTCGCAGTCCTGATGGACAAGAGCCTTCTGCTGCGAGCGCCGACCTCCGCGGTGCCGACCTGTCCGCTGTACCAGATGCTCGAGACCGTGCGCGCCTACGCGGCTCTCGAGCTCGTCGCCGCCGGTGAGCGTGAAGATGCCCTCGAGGGGCTGGTGCGCTATGCCAGCTCGGAAGCCGCCCTCGCCGCGGAAGGGCTGGGCGGTCTGGAGCAGCTGGAGTGGCTGGATCGCGTGCGCGAAGATCTCGAGAGCTATCGCGGCGCGCTGACCTGGCTCATCGAGCGCGGCCGTGCCTCCGAAGCGTGCGACATCGCGTGGGGACTGTTGTTTTTCTGGATGATACGCGGCCACGCCGCGGAGGGGCTCCGCTGGTATGAACAGATCCTGAACCTGCCCTCGGTTCCGGCCGCGGCCGAGTCGAGAGCGCGCCTCGGCGCGGCGACGATGTGGTACGCGCAGGGCAGGTTGGAGTCGGCCCGCGACCACGTCACACGCGCCCTGACGCTCGCCCGCGACGCCGGCGACACCGCGATCGTGGTGCACGCCGAGACCATGTCGGGACACATCGAGCTCGCGGCGGGCCATCTCGATGCGGCCTACGACCTGTTTACCCGCTCGGCCGCCGGCTTTCAGGCGCTGGGGATTGCCTGGGGGCACGGCAATGCGCTGAGCGGGTTGGCGTGGGTGGTGCTGGCGATGGGCGACGGCGATCAGGCGGAGCGGCTACTCGACGAATCCACCTCGGTGCTTCCAGGTGTCGGCCCGTGGTTCATGATGCTGACGCTCTATGTGCGCGCCATCCTGGCGGTGCGGCGAGAGCGGCCCGACGAGGCGCTCGGCCTGGTGCGTCAAAGCCTGATCCGTATACGGGAGCTCCACGACAAGTTCGCGTTCGTTTACGCGCTGGTCCCGCTGGCCGCCGCGGCGGTGCGGAAGGGGGACGACGCGTGGGCGGCGCGGATCCTGGGCGTACGCGATGCGGTCACCGAGCGCACCGGGGCGACGGTCGCCGACAAATCGGTGGACGATCTCAGGGAAGAGGCGGAACGCGGGGCACGCGCCCGTCTCGGTCAGGCCCGGTGGGCCGCGGCGTATGCGGCCGGCCGCACCACCTCGATCGACTCGCTGTTGAAGGACATCGATCGCCTCTTGTGAGGAGCAGGGAATATTCGAGGCCGCCCCGAGGTTAGGCAGATCGGAGGCATGCCGAGAATGAAGTTCGCGAGAAGGGTGTTCCTGGGCGCCGGCGTGTGGGGCTTCGTCATCCTCACGCCGATGTATTTCCTGTTCGATACGATTGGCCGGCAGACCGGAACGCCAATCAACTATCCGCAGTTCTACTACGGCTTTCTGGGCGTCACGCTGCCGTGGCAGCTGGCATTTCTCACCATCGGATCGGATCCCGTCCGGTTCCGGAAGATGATGATCCCGAGCATTGCTGAAAAATTCGTCTTCGGCCTGAGCATGGTGGTGCTCCTGATGCAGGCGCGCATCACGCCGGCGGACCTGGCGGTCGTTTCACCGGACTTCGTACTCGGCACGCTCTTCATCGTCGCCTTTGCGAAGACGGCCGGCGAGTGAGATGAGGATCCTGGCGGTCTGCGGCAGCCTGCAGGCGAAGTCGGGAAACCTGGCCCTGCTGCATGCGGCCGCCGCGTCTGCGCCACCGGGCGTGTCCGTCGTGTTGTGGGACGGTCTTCGCGATCTGCCCCACTTCAATCCGGACCTCGAGGAAGCCGGGCCGCCCGAGAGCGTGCGGCGCTGGCGGCAGGCGCTGACCGACAGCGATGCCGTGCTGATCGCCTCGCCCGAGTACGGATTCAGCCTGCCCGGTGCGTTGAAGAACGGCATCGACTGGGTGATCGGTTCCGGCGAGCTCGAAGAGAAGGTCGTGGCCATCACCGCCGCCGTACCTGCGCCCGAGCGTGGCCGCCGCGGGCTGCAGGCGCTTCGCGAGACGCTCTCCGCGGTACGCGCCACCATCGCCTGGAGCGAGCCGATTCCCAAAGGCGCCGCGTTCGAATCGCAGGTCGCTGCGCTGGTGCGCGCCCTCGCCGATACGGCGACCGGCGCGCCGCGGACGCGCGCGTAAACGCCGCAGGCCGCTGAAAGATTTTCGATCGGTTCGTCCTACCGGAGTGGGGGGCTTCATGATGGGCATGACCGCCTCTCTCGCTTCGGATGGACCACGCGCGTGGCGCGCGAAGGACAGTGAGATGCCTGTAATCGAACGGACTGAGTCGATCCTGACAACTGACCTCCTCGAGCGCTGTGGCGCGCGGGCTGCTGTGTACGATCACGAGAACCGGTTCTTCACGGAAGATTTCGAGGAGCTGAAGGCCGCCGGCTATCTGGGTCTGTGCATCCCCAAGGCCTACGGCGGCGCCGGGCTCAATCTCGCCGAGGCGTGCAAGGAACAGGCGCGGCTGGCGTATCGCGCGCCGGCGACCGCGATCGCGGTCAACATGCACCTGTACTGGACCGGCGTGGCGGCGGACCTCAACCGCGCCGGCGACCACACGCTCGACTGGCTGCTGAAGGACGCGGCTGACGGCGAGGTGTTCGCCGCCGGCCACGGCGAGCGCGGCAACGATCTGCCGCTGCTGGCTTCGTCCACGACCGCGGAGCGCGTCGAAGGCGGCTATCGATTCACCGGCCACAAGATCTTCGGATCGCTTTCGCCGGTGTGGACGCGCCTCGGCATCCACGCGATGGATCTGAGCGATCCCGACCATCCCACCGTCGTGCACGCGTTCATGCCGCGTGAGACGGTCGGCTACGAGATCAAGGAAACCTGGGACACCCTCGGCATGCGCGCCACCCGCAGCGACGACACGATCCTGCGGGGCGCCTTCGTGCCCGATCGCTACATCGTCCGGGTCGTGCCGGCCGGGTTTGCGGGCGCGGACCTGTTCGTGCTCGGCATCTTCGCGTGGGCGGAACCGACCTTCGGTCACATCTATGCGGCGATCGCGCAGCGCGCGCGCGACCTCGCGGTCGCCGGCGTCCGTCAGAAGACCTCGGTGGCGATGAGCGGCCGCTCGATGGCGTGGAATCCGATGATTCAGCACACCATCGCGGAGATGGACATGGAGCTCGACGCCATCAACGCGCAGATCGCGCGGGTGGCGAACGACTGGTCGACCGGCGCCGATCACGGCGGCACGTGGCCCGCGAAGCTGGTGTCCGCCAAGTACCGCGCCGTCGAAGGCGCCAAGCGCGTCGTCGATCTCGCGATGGACGTTTCCGGCGGCACGGGCATGTTCAAGACGCACGAGCTCGAGCGGCTGTATCGCGACGTGCGGTGCGGCGGCTTCCACCCGGCCAACGGCGCGCTGGTGCACGAGATCGTCGGGAAGACGGCCCTCGGCCTGCTTGGCGAAGTGCCGCGATGGTAGTCATGGAAGGAACGTCCGATGCCGGCAACGGCGGCCGCTGAGTACCCCGTCGATCTCGACGAGTGCGTGACGCTCCCGAACCAGCAGCGTCTTCGCATCCGCGCGCTCGTCCGTTGCGAAGAGGGAGGTATCCGCGATCTCTTCGCGCGATCGAGCCCGCGCACCAGGTATCTGCGGTTTCTGTCGCCGTTTCCCACCGTGCCCGACTCGGTGATCCAGCTGCTGGCCTGCGTCGACTATCGCCGCCGGCTGGCGCTGGTTGCCGAGTACCAGGACGGGCGTGACGCCGAGGTCGTCGGCCTCGGCAGCTTTGCCGCGATCGACGAACACCACGCGGAGGTGTCGCTCGCGGTCCGCGACGACTGGCAGCGGCAGCGGATCGGCACGGCGCTCGCCAGCAGAATCCTGCAGGCGGCCGAGAGCCGCGGATTTTATCGATTCACCGCGCACGTCCTCGGAGAGAACGTCGCGATCCGCAAGCTGATCGATCGGCTGAGCAACGTGGTGTCGCGCCGGTCGAGCGGCGGCGTGTCGGAGCTCGTGTTCGTGCGCCGCCCGACGACGTAGGTCTTGCCGCGGCGCGCGGGCGACAGACAACCGCCGCTTCAGTCCTACATCAATGAGCGCGGCGGCAACGCGCCGCTGCCGCTCTTCACCGGACTCCACCCGTACTCACATGTTGTCGAACTGACATGCCGACCATCGCTCTCGCTCTCCTGTTTTCTCTGTTGAACCCACCGACGCCGCCGTCGTCCCGCGTGCGCGTCGACATCGCGTTTCAAGGACTGCCGATGCCGTCGCGCCTCGAGGCCTCCGCGATGGAAGAGGTCACCCATATCTGGGCCGAGTACGGCGTGGACATCCAGGCGGTGAATCCGGGTGAGCCGAGGCGCGACGATGCGGTCAGGCTCTCGGTGGTGCTCGCCAATCTGCCGAATACACCGACCGCCCCGGGCATGCTCGGCTCGATCCCGTTTCTCGACGATACGCCGGAGCCGGTGATCATCCTGTACCCCCGCGCGATCACCACGCTCGTCTCCGGGGTGAAGGTGTCGGCGCTTCCCGATCACGACTGGCCTTTTCTGCTTCGCGATCTCATCGAGGGGCGCGTGCTGGGCCGCGCGCTGGCACACGAGGTCGGCCACTATCTGCTGCGGTCCCGTCAGCATTCCCCGCTCGGGTTGATGCGGGCGCGGCAGTCGACGTTCGATCTCGTCAGCCTCGACCGGCGCCACTTCACGCTGTCCACCGTTGAGCTGCGGCGGCTGTTCTCGGTGATCACCTCGTCCTAGCCGCCCGACCTCTCAGACCCCGGCGAAGGTGACGACCATCGCCGCCGGCTTGGCGATGCTCGGCGAGTTGTCGACGTTGAACATGCCGAAGAGCAGGGTGTAGTTGCCCGCTCCGGGGATACACGTTGCCTTGATGACGCAGGAGCAGGTGCCGGAACAGTCGCTGGGATCCGCAACGGTTCCGTACTCGACGCCTCCGAGCATCGCCTTCACCGGACCTCCGGTGACGGCATTCACGGTGACGCCGGCGCTCGGTGCGGCAAACACGGTGCCTGGAGTCGGCCCCAAATCACCCCGATGATTGACCCCGTCGGGGCGCAGCGCGAACAGGATCGCTCGGACCTGGGCGTTGTGTAACAGCAGTGCAAACCCGACGTCGCTGAACGGAAAGCTGTGCGCGGTGAGGAGGCTCGCCGTCACCGTGAGGGTGTCGGTCGCGGTCAGCGAGAACGGCGAAGAGAGCAGGGACGAGCCGGAGGTGACCGCTCGCCAGTCGTCGGTCGAGCCGGGAAAGAGATCGAACTGGTGAGTCGGCAGCGCCGACCACCGGCTCTTGCCACTGTTGTCCAGCCACACAAAGGCATCACCGCCACGGCCCGTCACTGTGTAACCCAGGTTCACCGGCATCGCATCCTCCGTTGGGTGCTCTCGCACGCCGAAAATCCTACCGTCCGTTTCCGAAGAGAGATTCTCGCACGTCAACGGCCCGGTCGCGAGGAGCGATCCGTCGATTGCCTTCGGGTTCTCACGGGCGGTAGCCTTGACCGAGCGAGGTCGGCATCATGACGTACGATTTCCTGATCGACACCTACGAGACCGAGCGGATCAAAGTCTGCAGCGTCTGGAGCGAGTTCAGGGACGAGGATCTTCCGGTGCGCCCGCGCGCGGGTGATCCGCGGGGCCGCAGCGTCCGCGAGCAGATGGTGCACCAGTGCATGAGCGAGAATCTCTGGTTTCGCGACATGCTCGGCATCGACGTGGGCGCGCCGCCTCTGCCGGATCAGGAAACCCGCCTGGAGTTCATCGAGCGCTATCTGGTCGACAGCGGCAAGCGGCTCTCTGCGATACGGCAGCAGCACGAATCGTGGTGGGAAGGCGAAGCGCGGTTCTTTGACGTCCGCCGATCACGGGCGTGGGTGATGATGCGGCGAATCGCCCACACCTCGCATCATCGCGGCCAATTGACGGCCATGCTCCGCATGCTGGGGCGGGATCTGCACAGCACCTACGGGCCCACCGCGGATACCGGCGGCCTGATGCAGAACCAGGCGCCCACCATCTATGCCTACCGGAGCCTCGATGCGCTCGTGAGCGGCGAAGCCGGAGGCGGCTCCAAGGCGGCGCTGCCCGGAGCGTCAGGCCGGCAGGTGACCGAGCGTCCGGATCCGGCGTGAGCCCGGGGCTGTTCGTTTTTCCGGCTCCTCTTGCGCTTCTACAGGAACCTTGGCTATTGTAGAAGCAGAAGGGGAGCACATGGGTAAGCAGAAGATGACCGCGGCAGTCGCGAGCGTGCTCCAGCACGCGTAGGAGGCCGCAGATGCTCACCGATCTCCTGTTTCGGGCGCGCGCGCTGCTGCGGCGCGAGACGGTCGACGCGGATCTGGACGAGGAGCTGCGCGCCCATCTCGAAGCGCAGACCCGGAAGCACGAGCGGGCCGGGCTGACGCCGGACGAGGCGCGGCGCCGCGCCCACCTCGAGTTCGGCGGCCTCGCGCAGATCCGCGAGGATTGCCGCGACGCGCGGGGCATCGGCCTGGTGGACACCGTGGCCCAGGATCTCCGCTACGCCGCCCGTGTCCTCCGGAAGGATCCGTCGTTCACCCTCATCGCGGTGCTGACACTGGCGCTCGGCATCGGCGCCAGCACCACGGTGTTCAGCCTCGTCTACACGATTCTGCTGAGACCGCTGCCGTATCCGCACGTCGAGCGCGTGGTCTTTCCATGGCGGGTGCCGCCGCCGTCCAGCGATGTCGGGTTCGACGAGATTCCGTGGGGACGCGTCGATTTCCTGACGTTCGCAGGCGAGAGCCGGGCGTTCGAGCATCTCGGTGCGTTTCTCGGCGAGGCGTTCAACATGACCGGCGCCGGCGAGCCGATCCGGTTCGACGGGGCGCGGGTGTCCGCCGGCTTCTTTCCCGCGCTCGGGATCGCGCCGCAGCTGGGCCGGGTCTTCAGGGCCGACGAAGATCAGCCGGGGCACGAGCTCGAGACCGTGCTCAGCGACCGGCTGTGGCGGGATCGGTTCGGGTCGGATCCCGCGGTGATCGGGCGGACGGTGAACCTGAACGGCGCGGTCTACACCATCGTCGGCGTGATGCCGGCGGCCTTCGCGTTTCCCCAGTCGGCGGGGATGCCGGGCAGCTTCGTGCTGCCGAAACACACCGCGCTCTGGGTGCCGCTGGCGCTCTCACGGGGGCCGCGCGTCCGCGGCGAGCCGAGCGAGCTGGCCGTCATCGGCAGGCTGACGCCGGCGAGCAGCGCCGAGCGCGCGCAAGCCGAGCTCGACGCCTTTGCCCGGCGGATGGAGCGTGAGTTCCCGCAAGGCAAAGGCTGGTTCAACGCGCGAGTGGTTTCCATGACGCGGCAGCTCGCGGGAGACACGCGGCGGCCGCTGCTGCTGCTGTTCGCCGCGGTCGCGGTCGTGCTGCTGATTGCCTGCTCCAACATCGCGAACCTGCTGCTCACACGATCGATCGCGCGGACGCGCGAATTCAGCGTACGGGCGGCGCTTGGCGCCGGGCGGGCCCGCCTGATCCGTCAGTTGATCACCGAGAGCGTGCTGCTGGCGGTGATGGGCGGCCTCGCCGGTGTCGGCATCGCCTGGAGCGGCGTTGCGTTCGTGAAGGCCTTCGGCCCCGCCAACATTCCGCGGCTGGCCGAGGTGCGCATCGACCCGTCGGTGCTGCTGTTCGCGATCGCCGTGTCGGTGCTGACCGGCGTGCTGTTCGGGCTCGCGCCGGCGTGGTCCGCCGCACGCGAGCAGCTCGTTCCATCGCTGAACGACGGCGGCCATCGTGCCGGACAGAGCGCCCGCAGCACGCGGCTGCGCAATACGCTGCTCGTCGCCGAGGTCGCGCTCGCGCTCGTGCTGATCATCGCGTCAGGGCTGCTGGTGCGGACGTTCACGCATCTGGTGTCGGCTGATGGCGGCTTCAATCCCGATCGCGCGCTGACGTTCGAGCTGACGCTGCCCGCCGCGTCCTACAGCGACGGCGACCGTGTCGTGAACCTCTATCGGGCGGTGTTGCAGAAGCTGCAGGCGCTTCCGGGTGTGGTATCGGCCGGCATCGGCGAGACGGTGCCGATGGGCGGCGCCGGCGAGAGCACCGGCCTTCGTATTCCCGATCGTCCGTCCACCACCGATCTCGCGCCGCCGTACGCGAACTACACCATCCTCTCGCCCGGCTACCTCGCCGCGGTCGGCACGCCGTTGCTCAGGGGACGGGATTTTCTCGCCACCGATACCGCGGACTCGATGCCGGTCGCGATCGTCAACGCGGCCATGGCGAAGAAATACTGGCCAGGTCAGGACGCGATCGGCAAGCCGGTCGGGTTGCCGATCCGTTCGTTCAACATGACCGTGGTCGGCGTCGTCGCCAACGTCAAGCACCTGTCGCTGCGTGAAGAGCCGGGCCCCGAGATCTACGTGCCGTTCACGCAGAAGCCGTGGCCGTCGATGCTGACCATGCACGTGGCGGTGCGGACGCGTGCGGAGCCGGCATCGATGACCGGCGCGATCCGATCGGCGATCCGCGCGGTCGACCCGGCCCTGCCGATGGCCGGAGTGGCGACACTCGAGACGATCGTGGACGAGGCGATGGCGCAGCCGCGGTTCTCGATGCTGCTGGTCGGCAGCTTCGGCGCGCTGGCGCTGCTGCTCGCGTGCGTCGGTCTCTACGGCGCCGTCGCCTATTCGGTGACCAGCCGGGCGCAGGAGATCGGCATCCGCCTGGCCCTCGGCGCGCCGCGCCGCCGCGTGTTCGTGCTGGTGTTGAGCCAGGGCGCGCGGATCACCGGCCTCGGCATCACCATCGGCGTGGCGCTCGCGCTCGTGCT
>Ga0068865_100000942_pt1 | contig 16545 bp, 12 predicted proteins | sample KBSMisM12_FD_75293 | JGI IMG/M metagenome (GOLD analysis project Ga0068865, IMG submission 75293) | Miscanthus rhizosphere microbial communities from Kellogg Biological Station, Michigan, USA - KBS Miscanthus M1-2 | ecosystem: Host-associated > Plants > Roots > Rhizosphere > Soil ...
CGGCGTCGTGGCGCTGAAGGCCGGCAGGAAAATCGAGTACGACGCGGCGAACATGCGCATCACCAACGTACCGGCCGCGAATCAGTACCTCCAGCGCGAGCCGCGCGCCGGGTGGTCGTCGCTCTGAAGACGATTGGCGTCATCGCCGTGGCGGCAACCGCGTCGGCGCTGTCCGGCGCGGCCTGCCGCATCTCGACGACTGCCACGGCAGGATTCTGGTACGACGAGGACTCGTACGCGCTGCCGGCCCGGGCCGCGGAGACGCTCGGCGGCCCGCTGACCGGCGACGAGCTCGCATCGATCAAGCGGATCTCGCGGGCGGAGCTCGAGCGCGCGTTCGCGGGCCTGAGACTCCAGGTCGTCGACGATCGGGCCGCCTTCTGGCGCGTCGAAGTCGCCCATTCGCTGCGGCCGCGCGGACCGCTGCCGAACGCCGGCGAGTCGCTCTCGTCCGGCTGGCTGGGAGGCTCGGGCGCGGTGTCGTTCGACCTCGTGGCGCTCAAGGCGATTCAGTACGCGCCGCCGGGTGCGTCGCGCCAGACGATCATCGACGGCATCGGTCGCGGCATCGGCCGGGTCGCCGCGCACGAGCTCGCCCACCAGATTCTGGGCAACGGCGAAATGCACGACCGCACCGACGAGAACAGCTATGAGTATCCGAGCCCGGATCGCGCCTCGCAGTATTACGGCGAGCTGCACTGGACCACGGCTCGCCCCATCCTGGAACAGAAGCTGCGATGAGATTCACCGGCCTGACGCCAACTCTCTACACGCGTGACATCCACGGATCGGTGGAGTTCTACGTGACCGCGCTGGGCTTCGAGCGCGAAGGCCCCGACGGCCCCGGTGTCGCGATGGTAAGGCGCGACGATGTCGAGATCATGTTCGCGTGGCCGAACGCGCACATGCCATTCGAGTCGCCGGTGCTGACGGGAGCGCTGTACATCCACTGCGACGACGTCGACGCGGCCTGGGAGCGGATCAAGGACACGGCGCGGGTCTGTTATCCGATCGAGGACTTCGACTACGGCATGCGCGAGTTCGCCGTGTTCGACAACAACGGCTACCTGCTCCAGTTCGGCCAGGAAATCGACGCGGCGTCGTGATCTTGCAGTCCTCCCCCGCGTTTTAGTAGAGTCGGCCTGCACCCGACCGGCGCTCGCCGGCCGGGTTTTTCATTTCAGGAGCCAAGATGCCGGACGATCACATCTCGCGGAAGCGGGCCGTGTACCGCATTGCCGGAATGGAGCACGCGCTCGTCCTGAAGGACGTCGTCTACCGCACGACTGACGCCGGCCCGCTGACGCTGGACGTCTACTCGCCGGCCGATGCCGGGGAGGGCGTCCCGAGACCGGCCGTCGTCCTGGTCACCGGCTACAGCGACGCCGGCTTCGAAAAGATGCTCGGCGCCAGGTTCAAGGAGATGGCGATGTCGGTGTCGTGGGGACAGCTGATCGCCGCATCCGGGCTCGTGGCGATCGCCTACGAGAACAGAGAGCCGGCGGTCGATCTCGACGCGCTGCTACTGTACGTGCGTGAGAACGCGGCGTCCCTGAACATCGACGCAGACCGCATCGGCCTGTGGGCCTGCTCGGGCCATGTGCCGCTCGCCTTGTCGGCGCTGATGCGCCTCCGCCTGCGTTGCGGCGCCCTTCTCTACGGCTACATGCTCGATCTCGACGGCGCGACCGGCGTCGAGGAGTCGGCGCAGATGTTCCGGTTCGCCAATCCCAACTCGGGGCGCACGCTCGACGACCTGCCGGCCGATCTCGCGCTGTTCATCGTGCGTGCGGGCCAGGAACAGTTTCCGCACCTGAACAACTCGATCGACCGCTTCGTGGCCAAGGCGCTGGCGCTCAACCGGCCGATCACGGTGGTCAACTACGCCACCGGGACGCACTCCTTCGATCTCCTGCAGGACTGCGAGGATTCGCGCGCGATCATCCGGCAGAGTCTGGAGTTCCTGCGCGCTCAGCTGACGCCCCGCGGTCTCCGGAGCGCGGACGCGCCATCGCGACCCAGGGAACGCCCAGCACGAGGCATTCATTGATGAGTGCGAGGGCGCGTGGCGGGTGAGGTCAGGTAGACGCAGCGGTTGGCTTAGGTCTGAACAATACCGTAAACACCACCAGAATAGCGGCCGCGCCGATGGCCGGCTGCATCCAGATTTTCGGCCAGTTGTGCGTCGTGACGCCGCCGGTTGTCGTCGCGAAGTGCCCGACCACCATGCCCGATGCCCAGGCGCCGATCAAATAGCCAACGCCGTTGGTCACGAGGTTGATGAAACCCTGGGCGGCTCCCCGAACCCTCGGGCCCGCGGTCTGGTCGGTGTAAATCTGCCCGGCGACAAAGAAGAAATCGTAGCAGATGCCGTGCAGCGCGATGCCAACGAGCAAGAGCCAGAATCCCGCACCCGCGTTGCCCGTCGCGAACGCGAAGTAGCGCAGCGACCACGCGGCCATACCACCCAGCATGATGCCCTTGATGCCGAACCGGCGCAGTGCGAACGGCAGCAACAGCATGAACCCAATCTCCGACATCTGCCCGAGCGTTTGCAGCGCGGCCGGATATGGCGCGTTGAGCTCGTTCAAAAATGGATTCGTGAACGCGTAGTAGAACTGCAGCGGAATGCACAGGAGGAACGAGCCGAGGACGAAGATCGCGAAATCCGTACTCTTGAGCAGTGTGAGCGCATCCAGGCCAAGCGCGTCGCGAATGCTGAAGGCGGTGCCGGCGGCTTTTGGCGGTGTGTGCGGCAGCGCCAATGAGTAGAGGCCCAGCACTACCGACGCCCCCGCGGCGATCTGCATTGGCAGCGCTTCGGCGTCGGCCTTCAGCCACAAGCCGACCATCAGGCCCGCCGCGATCCAGCCAATCGTCCCGAGCACGCGAATCACCGGAAAGTCCCGCGCCGAGTCCGTGACATTGTGAAACGAAATCGAGTTGGTGAGCGAGAGCGTCGGCATGTAGCACAGCGCGTACACAATCAGCAGCGGATAGAAACGCGGCCACTCGGTTTGCGTCGAGACGAAGTACATCACGATGCCGCCGGTGATGTGCAGCAGCGCGAGCAGTTTCTCACTCGAAAAGAACCGGTCGGCGACGATGCCGATGAAGAACGGCGACGCAATCGCCGCAATCGCCATGGCGCCATACGCGCTGCCGATTTGCGCGTCTGTGAAGTGCAGCGTCTTGCCGAGATACGTCCCCATCGTCACGTACCACGCGCCCCAGACGAAGTACTGCAGGAACATCATCGCCGACAGTTTCACGCGGACAGACGAGGTCATGGGGTCCTATGTCCACCAGGCTTGGACGGGTGGTTCGGTGAGAATCACGCGCGAGAGGAGGTCCACCGCCGCGCGCAGGCCTTCGTCCACCGACGCCAGCGCATCCTCGTGCTCGATGCTCATCACGTAGTCGTAGCCGGCGAGCCTCAGCGCGCTGACGATGCGCTTCCACTCGAGCTCGTCGTGGCCCCAGCCGACGCTGCGGAACAGCCACGAGCGCTCGGCCATCCGCCGGTAGGTCTTGGTGTCGATCACGCCGTTGACCGCGACGTTGCGCGGATCGATCGCCACGTCCTTCGCGTGAACGTGGAAGATCGAATCGCCCAGCGCCCGAATCGCCGCCGGCACGTCGACGCCCTGCCAGAAGAAGTGGCTCGGATCGAAGTTGACGCCGAGGTTCGGTCCGACCGCCTGCCTGAGCCGCAGCGCGCTGTCGACGTTGTAGACGATGAAGCCCGGGTGCGCCTCGAGCGCGATCCTGACGCCGTGCTCGCCGGCGAAATGCGCCGCGCCGCACCAGTACGGAACCGCCTTCTTCTCCCACTGCCACTCGAGAATGTCGAGGAATTCCGGCGGCCACGGCGTCGTCACCCAGTTCGGGTGGGTGGCGCCTTCGGCATCGCCCGGACAACCGGAGAACGTCACGACTACGGGGACGTCGAGCTGCCCGGCAAGGCGTACAGTCTTGCGGAACAGTTCATCCGCGGCGCGGGCGGTGGCCGGGTCCGGGTGCAAGGGGTTCGCGTGGCAGGACAGCGCGCTGATCGTCAGGCCGGCGTCCGCGATCTTCCTGCGGTACTCCGCCGCGCACGGCTTCTTATCGAGCAGCGCGTCGATGTCCAGATGCGCGCTGCCCGGCCATCCGCCGGTGCCGATCTCGAGCGCCGTCACGTGCCGCAGGCTCTGCACCTTCTGGAGCACGTCGTCCAGCTTCATCGTGCCGAACACGGGCGTGAAGACGCCGAGCTTCATCGACCGGCCTCAGCCGCGGCGAGCGCACGGACGCTGGTCCACACCGCGCCCTGCCGGTGACTCTCGAGAATGGCATCGACGACCAACGCCGAATGATAGCCATCTTCGAACGTGGCAAAAGCCGGCGGGCGCGGATCGCCCGGCCGCTTGCCGGCGGCGATGAAACCGTAGACGTCGCGCATCACGTTGCGGAAGGCGTCGGCCCAGCCTTCCTGATGCCCGCCAGGGAGGTGGGTGTATGGTTGCGCGCCAGGCAGGAGCAGCGACGGATCCCTGGCGAGCACGGCATTCGCCGCATCGCGGCGGCCGATCCACAGCTCGTTCTGCTGCTCCTGCACCCAGCGCACCGACGCGCGGCGCCCGTTGAGCTCGAACCACAGCCCGTTCTTATGGCCGGCGCAGACCTGGCCCACCGAGACGCTCCCCTTCGCGCCATTGTCGAACCGCAGCAGGACGGTCGCGAGATCCTCGCTCTGGATCCGGACCGCCTCGCGCGGGACATCGCCGGTCCTGGCAAAGGCTTCGGTCGACGCTGACGGCTTCATCCGGGTGTCGATCACCGTGGTCAGATCGGCGAGGACCTCGACGATGCGCTGCCCCGAGACGTGCTGCACCAGGTCGCACCAATGCGATCCGATGTCGCCGACCGCGGAGCTCGCGCCGCCTTTCTCCGGCTCGAGACGCCACGAGAAATCGGTCGCCTCGAGCAGCCAGTCCTGCAGGTAGGCGCCGTGGATGAAGTGCACGGGGCCGAGCTCGCCGCCGGCGACCATCTCGCGCGCCTGCTGCACCAGCGGGTTGCCGCGGTAGTTGAACGTCACCGCGTGGACGACGCCGGCCTTGTTCGCGGCGTCCAGCAGGAGCCGCGCGTCCGCCGCGGTCGTGGCCAGCGGTTTGTCCGAGATGACGTGCTTGCCGCGCTCGAGCGCGGCGAGAATCACCGGCACGTGGAGATAGTTCGGCGTGGTGTTGTGCACGACGTGGACGTCGGGATCGGCGACGAGCGCCTCGGCGCTGCCGTACGCCTTCGGCACGCCGAGCGCGTCGGCCTTACGACGCGCGGACGCCTCGCTGCTCGCGGCGACCGCGACGACGTCGACGAAGCCGAGCCGCCGCACCGCGTCGATGTGGTGTGCGCCGACGAATCCAGGGCCGATCAGGCCCATCCCGAGCCGTTTCACGCCAGCGCCTGCTTCGCGAACTCGAGGCATTTCTTCACTTCTGCGGTGGAGCTGCCAGTGCCGCGATATTCGTACTCGATGTCGGCCGGGATCGGCCACTTTTCTTTTTTCAGCAGCTGCAGCACTTCCCGGATCGGGGTCTCGCCCTGACCCCACGGCATGTTGTCGCCCTGGTTCTTCTTGCGATCCTTGAGGTGCAGGTTCGTGATGTCGGCGTGGTGCTCGCGGATGTAGGCGACCGGATCGTAGTTGGCCGCGGTGAAGTGGCCGACGTCGAGGTTGACCTTGAAGTACTTCGACATCTTCATCGCCGTGGCAAAGCTCTCCGGCGTCGCGAACTCGTTCGGATCGCTGATGTTCGAGTGGCCGTGCAAGCCGACCTGGACCTTGTGCTTGTCGGCGAGCGGCGCGATCCGTTTGGCCACGGTCATCTGCGTCGACGTGGTCATGATGTTGGTGCCGAGCGCCTTGGTCATCTCGAAGCCGCGATCGATCTCGGCGTCGGTGAAGCTGTCGTTCATGTTGTAGCAGTAGGCGAAGATCGTGATCCCCGCGGCGTCGAATTTCTTCTTCGCGTTCCGGAAGTGATCGAGCGACGACTCGAGGCGCCACTTGCGCAGATCCTCGCGCGCCTTGACCGCTTCTGGCGACGGCGGGGCTCCGCGCGCGCCGCGGGCGCCCTGCGCAAACTGCGGCTCGAGCTGCGGCGCGAAGAGCTCGCATTCGCCGACGCCGGCCTCCTTCATCGCCTTGATGACGATGTCGACCGAGTCGGCCGCGCCGGCTGGACGCGGCAGGTCGCGGAAGCTGTAGGTCTGCACGCCGAGGTGAACGCCGTTCACCGTGGAATCCGCTGCGTGGGCAAATCGCGGGAACGCAAGGCCGGCGAGCGCAAGCGTTCCAAATTCTCGACGTGTCAGCATAAAACCCCTTTCGTGGGTCCGCCCTACTGGTAGAGCGCGAACGAATACAACGTGTCGCCCGCCGCGACCAGAATGTGCTGGCGCCCATCGACGGTGTAGGTCTCGGGCGCGTTGGTGACCTGGCCGATCTGCGAGTGCCACAACGGCTTCCCGGTCGCCGGATCGAACGCGACGAAATTACCGGACACGTCGCCGCCAAACAACAGCTTTCCGGCCGTCGTCAGCAGGCCGGGAGCGCCGCGCGGGTTGCCTGACGAGCGGAACTTGTGCTTCCAGACGGTCTTGCCGGTCTTGTAGTCGATCGCACTGATGAAGCTGCCCATCGTCCCGACGCTGACCTCGTCCTTGCCGCCGAGCCCCATCGCGCCGCGCGGATCGGTCTCGGTCAGGTAGTACATCGCGTATGTTTCCGCGGTCGGCACGTAGAGCAGGCCGGTGTCGGGGCTGTATGCCGGCGGCGGCCAGTTGGTCGAGCCGCCGTTCGCCGCGGACACGAGCGCGCCGGCAATATGGTTGTCCTTCGCCGGATCGCGCACCGGCTGCCCTTTGGCGTTCAGGCCCGGCTTCGCCCAGTTCACCGTGTCGGAGAAGGTGCTCGTGACCATGTGCTCGCCGGTCCGGCGATCGAGCGTGAAGTAGTAGCCGTTGCGGCTCGCGGTCAGCACCATCTTGCGCGGGCCGCTCCCGCGGAAATCTCCGTCCACCAGCACCGGCGTCTGCGCCGAGTCCCAATCGTGGGTGTCGTGTGGTGAGGTCTGGTAGTACCACTCCATCTTGCCGGTGTCGACGTTGAGGGCGACGATCGCGCAGGTGTAGAGATTGTCCATGCCGTCGCCGCGGGGCAGCGACATGTAGGCCGGCGTCGGGTTGCCGGTCCCGAAGATGTAGAGGTGCGATTCCGGATCGTAAACGCCGGGGAGCCACGGGTGTCCGCCGCCGTGCCGCGCGGCGTCGAGGCTCTTCCAGGTGTCGAGGCCGGGATCGCCCGGATTCATCGGCACCGTGTAGAACCGCCATTGCTGCGCGCCCGTTTCGGGATCGAACGACATCAGGTAGCCGGGCGAGTCGAGATCGTTGCCGGTGCCGACGATGATGTGGTTGCCGATCGTCATCGGCGCCGACGTCATGAAGTACTGCTGGCTGAACGGCGCTGCCTCTTTGTGCCACCGCTCCTTGCCGGTTCGCGCGTCGAGCGACACGAAGTAGTCGTCGGGCGTGACGAAGTACAGATAGTTGCCCCACATCGCGACGCCGCGGTTCCCGATGTGGGTGCCGCCCTTCGTCTTCCAGAAGTAGTGCCAGATCTCCCTGCCGTCGTGCGCGTCGAGCGCCCAGACGTTGTCGGGCGAGGTGACGTAGAGGATGCCGTTGACCGAGAGCACCGCGCCCTTGATCTGGGTCGCGCCGCCGACGGTGACGCTGCCGTCGCCCTCGCCGCCGGTGTAGGTCTGCGGGCCGTCCGGGTTGGAGCGGCCGCTGCCGGGGCCGCCGGTGACGCGTGCGGTGAAGGCCAGCGTCAGGTTCTTCACGTTCGACTGGTTCACCTGCGTGAGCGCGCTGTAACGCCGGCCGGTGTAGTCGCCGGAATAGCTCGGCCACGAATCGGCGAGCGGCTTCAACAGCGACGCGGGATCGAGCCCCCCGCCGCTCTGCGCGACGAGCGGCAGCGCCAGGCCCGCAAACGTTGCGGCGATGAGAAATTTCTTCATTTCAGGGTCACCAGATACGCGGTCACGTTGTGGATGTCCTTGTCGGCATAGGTGCGCAGCAGATCCTTGTGCGGCTGCAGCGGATCGTGGATCTCGACCTTCGGCGTGTCGCCGTTGGTGTTGAACGATCGCCGTGTCCCGTCCGCCAGCGTCAAGGCGACGACAAAGTCGTCCACGTGATCGAGCGTGCCGTTGACTTTCTCGCCCGACGGCAGCGTGACCGTGACCGTCGTCGGCTTGACCTGGACGGGAGGAGGCCCGCCGCGCCCGCCGCCGCTGCCGGGCAACAGCCACGTCTGCTGCAGAAGGCGTGGGTCCGCAATCTTCGTGGCGATGCCGCGCAGGTCGCCGGTCGCGGAATGGCAGGACGCGCACTTTCCGGCGAAGAACGTTTCGCCGGCTTTGGCGTCGCCAACCACGATGCTCGGCGGCTTGACCCGCGACTCATCGTAGCCGGCGGCGCGGAACGTGTGTACGAAGGCGGCGACGTCCGCGATCTGATCGTCGGTCAGCGTGAACTTCGGCATGCCGGGACGGCCGGCGCGGACGACAGGGCCGATCAGCTCGCCCTTCTGATCCTCGAGCACGAGACCGGAGCGCAGCAGGCTCGGCCCGCTGTCGCCGCCGCGCGTGTCGGCGCCGTGGCAGAACTGGCAGTTGACCCCGTAGAGCGCCTTGCCGCGCTCGATCGCGGCAGGATCGCCGGGCGGACGGATCGGATAATCGCGCCGCTGGGCGCTGACACTGAACGTAGCCACGACGATCAACGCGGAAACCGCAGAACACGCGAACAATAAATCGGCTCTGCGAGTTCGGCGAGCCCTGCGTTGTGCGTCGGAGATCTGCTGCTCGGCCATGGTCACCTCGCTGGTAAAGCATACGCGACATAGACGCCGCCGGACTCGGAAGGCGCGCCGGGCCGCGAGCGGCCGCCGCCCGCCGGCACGACGACGAACTGGCGGCCGCCGGCCTCATACGTGGCCGGGGTCGCGTTGCCGGCCAGCGGCAGCGTCGTCTCCCAGAGCATCGCACCGGTCGCCTTGTCGAAGGCACGGAATTTCTTGTCGAAGTTGGTCGCGGCGATGAAGACCAGGCCGCCGGCGGTGACGACCGGCCCGCCGTAGTTCTCGCTGCCCGTCTGTTGCAGTCCCTGCGCGGCAAGCTCCGGGTATTCACCGAGCGGAATCTGCCACGCGTACTCGCCGGTATTGAGGTTGATCGCGCTCAGCGTGCCCCAGGGCGGCGCGATCGCGGGATAGCCGTCGGCGTCGAGAAACTTGCGGTAGCCGGTGAACCGGTACTTCATCGCGATGGCGGAGGTATCGTGGCCGGCGCGATCGGTCTCTCCGGTGCGCAGGAACGCGACCAGGGCCGCGAGCGCGGGCGGCGGCAGCGCCGGGAAACCCGGCATGCGGCCCGCGCCGTCCCTGATGGTCGCGGTCAACTCGGCGGGCGTGCGCCGCTGGCCGACGTCGACGAGCGATGGAATCTGCGGCGGCGTTCCCTTCAGGTCGTCGCGGTGGCACGACGCACAGCTCGCGAGATACGTCTGACGGCCGCCACCACCGCCGTCGTTGGGCGCGAGGCCGGCGGTCCAGGCCATCTCGTTGGCGTTCACGTACAGCAGGCCGCTTTCGGGATCGAACGCCGAGCCGCCCCACTCGGCGCCGCCGTCGAAGCCGGGAAAAATCACGGTCTGCGACCCGACGCTCAGCGGGACGAACTGGCCGTCGCTGCGGAACGTGCGGAACGCTTCCACCGCCGCCTGATGTGCCTGCGGTGTGCGCGTCGTCAGCATCTGTTCGGTGAGCCGCTGCCGTGCGAACGGCGCCGGCCTGGTTGGCAGCGGCTGCGTCGCGGCCGCCTTCTCGCCATCGACGGTGCTTTCCGGATAGCGCGCCGACTCGACGGGAAACAGCGGCGTGCCGGTGGCGCGGTCGAACAGGAACACGAAACCGTGCTTGGTCGTCTGCGCCACGGCGTCGACGCGACGGCCGTTCTGCGTCACCGTCACCAGGCTCGGCGGCGAGGGGAAATCTCGATCCCAGATGTCGTGATGGACTGCCTGGAAATGCCAGAGCCGGCGGCCGGTCGCCGCGTCGAGCGCGATCAGCGAATTCGCGAACAGATCGTCGCCGACGCGATTGGCGCCGTAAAAATCGGCCGCCGCTGAACCGGTCGGCACGTAGACCACGCCGCGCGTTTCGTCCACGGCCATGCCGGCCCAGTTGTTGACGCCGCCGGTGTAGGTCCACGCATCCGGCGGCCACGTGTCGTATCCCATCTCGCCGGGATGCGGGATGGTATGGAACGCCCAACGCAGCGCACCCGATCGCACGTCGTAGGCGCGGACGTCGCCCGGCGACGCGGGCAGCCCCTCGCTGACCCGTCCGCCGACAATCAGCAGATCCTTGTAGACGACGCCGGGGGTGGTGAGCAGCACCGACTGGGTCGACGGATCGCGGCCGAGGCCTTCGCGCAGATCGACGCGCCCGTCCCTGCCGAAACCGGCGGCCGGCTTTCCCGTCCCGGCATCGAGCGCGTAGACGAACGAACCCTGCCCGGTGAAGATGCGCGCCTCATCGCCGGCGGACCAGTAGGTGACGCCGCGATTCGGGCCGCGTCCCTCGATGCCGGAGTCGAACGTCCAGCGCACCGCGCCCGTGGCGGCATCGAGCGCGACGACCCGGTGCTTCGGCGTGGTCGTGAACAATACGCCGCCGGCGACGATGGGGTTGGTCTGGAGGCCGCCGGTCTCGCCCGAATCGTAGGTCCACGCGACCTGCAGCCGCCCGACGTTGGCGCGGTTGATCAGGGCGAGGCTCGAGTACCGGATCTGCTCCGGGCCGCCGCCGTACGCCGGCCAGCCCTCGTACGCGCCGGTCTTCTGTGCCGCGGCCGCGATCGTGGTGACGATCGCGGCTGAGACCAGGACCGGCGCAAGGCGCAACATCCTCACACGCCTTCTAGAACAGCAGCTTGACTGCGAACTGCATCTGCCGCGGAATCGAGTTGCCGATGCTCGTGATCGAGCCGAAGCCGGCCGCGCCGAGGGCCGCCGCCGGATTGGCGAAGCTCGGCGTGTCGGTGATGTTGTAGCACTCGATCCGCAGCTGCAGCTTGGTGCCGGCCGACAGGCCGAAGTCCTTGAACAGCGACAGGTCGACGCGGCGCTGCGGCGGCCCGTGCAGCACGTTGCGCGGCGCGTTGCCGATGGTGTTGATCGTCTGCGGGGCGAACGCCGCGACGTTGAACCACTGATCCACGGTGGGGTTCGACAGCTCCGGATCGCCGACCAGGTTCGGGCGATCGTTGCCGGCGCTGGTGTTGGCGCGCGCGGTCGAGTTCGTGACGTTGAACGGCAACCCGCTCTGCCAGTAGGCCACGCCGTTGATTTGCCAGCCGGCGAGCAGCTGCTTGGCCGCGCCGGTGAGCGACTGGCCGAACGGCAGCTCGTAGTTGGCGGTGAAGACGAACTTGTGGCGGATGTCGAAGTCGGCGTCGAACCGCTCGATCACGTTGACGTCGTTGGGCGACGGCTGCGTCCACTGGGTGTGGGCCAGCACGTAGTTCGAGCCGATGGTCAGGCCGTTGCGGTGCCGCCGCTGGAATACCAGCTGCATCGCGTCGTAGGTGGACTCGAAGTCGCTGGCGAACATGCCGATCGTCGTCACTCCCGGCAGCTGCGCAAAGTAGGTGCGACGCGCCTGCTGCGCCCCCGGCGCGGCCGGCGCGAGGTCGAGGTTGGGCACCACGAACGCGACGTGCGCGCCGCGCGAGCCGACGTAACCGGCCGAGAAGACGTTGCCGCCGAACTCCTTCTCGGCGATCACGTTGAACTGCTGGATGCGGGTGTTCTTGAAATCCTGCGCCACGCCGATGATGGTGCCCGACGGATTCACGGCGTCGGTCGGCGTCGGTAGCGGCAGCCCGTCCGACAACCGCAGGTTCGGCGTCAGGCCCGACACCGCGTTGCTCGTGACCGGACCGTAGGTCCCGACAAACGGCGGGTTCTTCATCAGCGACTGCGACATGTAGTTGCCGGGGAAATAGGACAGCCCCCAGCCGCCGCGCAGCACCATCGCGTGCGGCAGCGTCGCGGCGAAGCCGAAGCGCGGCGCCAGGTTCGAGTAGTCGGTGTTGACGCCGGCGGTCTCCGACACGCCGTTGACCCCGGCCTGGATGATCTTCAGCGTGGACATGTCGATGTTGGCCAGGTGGTTGGTGTCCTCGGTCAGCGGCGTGAAGACGTCATAGCGCAGGCCGGCGTTGAGCGTGAGCCACGGCGTGGCGCGCCAGTCGTCCTGCACGTACAGGCTCGGCTCCTTGGTCCGGTAGTGCGGATCGAAGAGCGTGTGGGTGCGGGCGACGGTCGAGGGGAATCCCAGCAGGAACGAGGCGATGCTGCTGCCGCCGGTGCCGGCGCCGTTGTCGGTGACCGCGGTCGTGAAGGCCACCGTCCCCACCGCCGACGCGCTCTGGAACTGGCGGAACCGGCGCGCCACCAGGCCGGCGCCGACCTTGATGTTGTGGGCGCCGCGCGTCTTGGTCAGCGAACCGCTGATCTGCAGCGTCTTGTTGGTGGTGATCAGCGGAATGAAGGTCGCGTCGCCCAGGCTGGCGAAGCCGGCCGGGTTCATCGGCGTCAGCGCCGACGTGATCTCGTCGATGTTGGCGTTCTTGAAGCCGAACGCGGTCGAGAGGTTCTGTCCGTAATTGAGCGGCAGCGACTCGATGTCGCCGTACATGTAGCCGACCCGGATCTCCGAGACCAGCGACGGTCCGTAGATCTTGAGGTAGTTGGCCTGGAAGCCGTCTGCCTTGGTCGTGTTCGGTCCGGGGAAGCTGCCGTTGTTGCCGCCGGGCTGGATGCCGTTCACCGCGGGCAGCGCCCCCGGCGTGAAGGTGTCGACGTTGTTGTACGAATACCGCGCAAAGAGCGTGTTGCTGTCGTTGAAGCGATGGTCGACGCGGAAATCGGCCGTGCCGCTGGACTGCGTCCGGTCGAACGTCCCGGTGAAGTTGTTGGCCAGCCCGCTCGCGGTCGGCGCCGGGTACAGCGCCATGTACTTCAGCGCGATCGGATCCAGCCTAGTCGACGGAATGATGTTGCCGGGAAACGGCAGGCGCACCGCCGTGGTCGGGTCGTACACCGTCGCGCTCAGCTCCGAGAAGTCGCCGGCGCGCATCTTCGCGGTCGGGACCGTGGAGACCGAGGTGATGCCCTGCGTCAGCTGGAACCGCTCGTAGTCGGCGAAGAAGAACGTCTTGTTCTTCTTCACCGGGCCGCCGATGCTGCCGCCGAACTGGTTCTGATCCAGCTTCGGCTTCGGCCCGGTCTGCGCGAAGTAGTTGCGCGAGTCGAACTTGTCGTTGCGGTTGAACTCGAACGCCGATCCGTGGAACGCGTTGGAGCCCGACTTGGTGATGATGTTGACCACGCCGCCGGCCGTCCGGCCGACCTCGGCCGAGTACATGTTGGTCTGGACCTTGACCTCGGCGATCGCGTCGATCGACGGCTTGACGACCATCGTGCCGATGTAGCGCTCGTTGTTGTCGATGCCGTCCAGCAGCTGGTTGTTCTGGTTGTCGAGCGAGCCGTTGATCGAGATCGCCGAGGTCTGGCGGCGGTCGTCGGGCCGCGTGCCGCTCGCCAGCGAGTTGGCCACGCCCTCGGTCGCGCCCGGCACCAGCTGCACCAGCCGGACGAAGTTGCGGCCGTTGACCGGCAGGTCCTGCACCGCCTTCTCCGTCACCAGCGAGCTGAGCGTCGACGAGTCGGTCTGCACCAGCGGCGACTCCGCGGTGACGGTCACGTTCTCGGCCACCGCGCCGACCTGCATCTTGACGTCGAGGCGGGCGCGGTCGCCGGCGGCCAGCACGAGATTCGCGGTCTGCGTCGAGAACCCCTGAAGTTCGATCTTCACCGTGTAGCGGCCGATCGGCAGCACGTTGAAGGTGTAGTCGCCTGAGGCGCCGGTCGGCGCGACGCGCGTCTCGTGAGTGCCGATGTTCTCGACGGTCACGGTGACCCCGGGCAGAATGGCGCCGCTCGCATCGGTGACGCGTCCGACGATGTCAGCAGTGGTGACCTGGGCGAAGGCCCCGGTGTGAAGGATCACGCAGAATGCGAGGGCGGCGGCGACGCGTCGTGCAGCGAACATGTCCTTTCCTCCAACTGTCCGCACAACCGCGGAAACCGGTTGCATTGGCGCATGTAATCGGTTGCAGACGGTAGCAGATGCGGCGGGGCCGGACAAGGGAAAAGTCACAGAAATGTTGCTCCGGCTTATGATGAGCACGAGCCGTGTCCAATATTTATGAGGTGGCCAAACGCGCCGGGGTGTCCACCGCCACCGTCTCACGCGTGCTCAGCCAGCCCGATCTCGTCACGCCCGACACCCGGCGCAAGGTCATGCTTGCCGTCGAGTTCCTCGACTACGCGCCCAATTCCGCGGCGAAGAATCTTCGGACGCTCCGTACCGGCAAGCTGCTCGTCACCGTGCCGGACATTTCCAATCCCTTTTTCTCGTTGATTCTCCAAGGAATTGAAGACACCGCGCAGCGCGAAGGCTACGCCGTCCTCCTGGGCGACACGCAGCACGACGAGGAGCGCGAGGATCGCTACGCGCTCATGCTCAAGCGTAAGGAGGCCGACGGCCTGATCGTGCTCGGCCACCGCCTGCCGAAAGCCGCGGCGGCGCTGGTCCGCGCCATCGCGCCGCGCTGCGCACCGGTCGTGAACGGCTGCGAGTTCTCGCCCAAGCTCGGTATTCCGAGCGTGCACATCGACAACGCCAAGGCGGCCGCCGAGGCGATGGACTACCTCTACCGCCTCGGCCACCGCCACATCGGCATCATCACCGGCCCGCTCGTCAGCCCGCTCAGCCGCGATCGCCTGCGCGGCGCGACCGCGCGCGCCAAACAGCAGCGCGCCGAGCGCGACTTCGTCGTCACCAGCGGCGACTTCTCGATCGAATCGGGTGCGGTGGGCGCGGAGCGGCTGCTCGGGCGCAAGGTGCCGCCGACCGCCATCTTCTGCTTCAACGACGAGATGGCGATGGGCGCGATGGAAACGGCAAGGCGCCGCGGCCAGCACGTGCCGCTGGACGTCTCGATCGTCGGCTTCGACGACATCCGGTTCGCGCGCTGCATCGACCCGCCGCTGACGACGATCGCGCAGCCGATGCGGGCCATCGGCGAGGGCACCGTGCGCCTGCTGCTCGACATCCTGACCAGCGACACCGCGCCGCCCGAGTCGATCACGCTGCCGCACACCCTGACGATCCGAGCCAGCACCGCCCCGCCGCGAGCGAGCCGGAAATAGCCGATGTCAGTTGGTCCGAATCGCGGGAATCCCGTCAACCGATCGCAACGCTGGTTGGGATCTTGCGCGCACCTGTCCTGACAAAGCCACGGAGGCACAGAGGCGCAGAGTCGAACGCGTCGCACGCCGCCTTCGGCGGAAGCGCGTCACGAAGAACTGCAGGCACGCATACTGAGGGACCGGTTGGTTTGCGTGCCTGCGGTTCTTCGAGGCGCGCGTGTCGACCGGCACTGCCGGTCGACGTACGACGCGTTGGGACCTGCAGCGTGCGCTCCGGTATCTCAGTGACTCGGTGGCCCGGTGGTCACAAAACTCCGTGTCTCTGTGGCAGGCCTTCGGGGAGCTGGCGCTACGAGCGAAAAGCCTCGCGCCCCACTCCCTGGATCGGGATCCCCTGCGCCGGCAGGACGTCGTGCTGCAGCGCGAACATGCACGCGGCGGCCTGGTCCACGCACCGCATGAACGCGATCGATCCCTGGAGGATCGGCTTGACCCTCTCGCGATCCTGGAGCCGCGCCTTCGGATACTCGTGCTCGACGATGAGATGCGTGTTCGCCACGTCGAGCTGCAGCAGTTCGCGCGCGGCCAGCTGGTGATCGAGCCAGTCGACCGTGCGGTTCTGCAAGTACGCCAGCGGATCGTGCCGCGCCGTGCCCGGCAGCTCGTGCTCGCTGAACACGGTCTGTTTTTTCCAGGCGTTGAGATGATCGGCGGCGTTCGGCGACGGCTGCCCCCCGGCCCAATCGCCGCGCTCCACCGTCTGACCGCCGTAACCCCAGGCGGAGACGCCCCGCGAGTCGATCACCTGGCCCTTCACGTGGAAGCCGCCGACCAGGAAGTTGTACCCCGTGTCTTTCAGGTACTGGAAGATCGAACGCGTATCCTGCCCCATCAGGATCGCGTGCGAGGGATCGTAGTGGATGCGGAACTGATCGCCGACGCCGTGCTTCTCGCAGATCCGGTGCAGCGCGATCCACGTGCCGGGGGTATAGCCGATGTTGTTGTGCGGGTTGTCCCCCGTCGTCCAGCCGGGCATCGGGCACTGCTCGACCCGATAGGTCAGGCCGCGCGACTTCGCCGCCGCGAGCAGCGGCACGAAGTGCGCTTCGAAATCGAGCAGGTTCTGGTCCATGCTGTGCTGCT
>Ga0068865_100000944_pt1 | contig 16522 bp, 15 predicted proteins | sample KBSMisM12_FD_75293 | JGI IMG/M metagenome (GOLD analysis project Ga0068865, IMG submission 75293) | Miscanthus rhizosphere microbial communities from Kellogg Biological Station, Michigan, USA - KBS Miscanthus M1-2 | ecosystem: Host-associated > Plants > Roots > Rhizosphere > Soil ...
CGGTCGATGCCGCTCTGGATCGCCGCGCTCACGATGACGGCGACCTGGGTGGACGGCGGCTACCTGCTCGGCACCACCGAAGGCGCGTACAAGAACTCCATCCAGCTCGGGATTCAAGGTGGCCTCTGCTTCGGCATCAGCCTGATCCTCGGCGGGCTGTTCTTCGCCGGCATCATGCGGCGTCACGGGTTCACCACGCTGATCGATCCGTTCGAAGCGCGCTTCGGCAAGCGTTGGGCAGCGGTGCTGTTCCTGCCGGCCCTCGCCGGCGAGCTGTTCTGGAGCGCGGAACTGCTGGTCGCGGTTGGATCCACGTTCGGCGTCCTGCTCGGCATGGAGCTGACGACCGCGATCCTCCTGGCTGCCGTGGTGACGACGGCATATACGATGCTCGGCGGGATGTGGTCGGTCGCCTATACCGACATTTTTCAGCTCGCGATCGTCGCGATCGGCCTGTGCGTCGCGCTGCCATACGTGCTGGACGGAGCTGGCGGCCTGCGGCACGCGTGGGACGTCTACGTCGCGGCGAGACCCGAGGGCGGCGGCGTCGTGCCCCCGTGGCAGCCGCACACCGATCTCTGGAACCGCGCGTCCGTCATTGGATGGTGGGACACGTCGGTGATGCTGATGTGCGGCGGCATCCCGTGGAACTGTTACTTTCAGCGCGTGCTTTCATGCCGGTCGCCGCGTGCCGCGCGGGGACAATCGATGTTCTCTGGCGTCCTGACGATCGCGTTCACGGTGCCGCCGCTGCTGATGGGCGTGTCGGCGTTCGCCTATCCATGGCCGGCCGAAATCGTCGCGCGCCTGCAGGCAACCCCCGCGGAAACGATGCCGCTGCTGTTCCTGCGCGCGGTACCCAGGGTCATCGGCCTTCTCGGCCTGGCGGCGATTGTCGGCGCGGTGAGCTCCAGCTTCAGCTCCTCGATCCTGTCGGCCGGTTCGATGTTGAGCTGGAATTGCATCAAGCGTCTGGTGTGGCCGGACGTATCGGCCACCCAGATGAAGCGCGTGATCCGCTCGTCGATTTTATTCTTCGGCGCGCTCGCGACCGCACTGGCGCTGAAGGTGCAAAGCGTGCAGGCGCTCTGGTTCTTCACGAGCGATCTGGTGTTCGTGCTGTTGTTCCCGCAGCTGATCTTCGCCCTGTACGATCCCAGGGCCAACCGCACCGGATCCATCGTCGCCTTCGTCGTGTCGTTCGCGTTGCGGGTCGGAGGCGGCGAACCGCTCCTCGGCATGCCGCCGCTCGTCGCGTATCCCGATACGATGCCGTTCAGGATCGTGGCGGCGACCGCCGGGCTCATCCTGCTGCCACTGGTGTCCCGCGTGACGGCTCGTTGGGATGCGCCGCAGCCGCTGCGCAACGTCGCCATCCCGAACGGGGCTCCGGAGCGCGAAGGCTTTAGCCGAGCGACATGACGAGATTCTTAGCCTGGCTCGTGCATCTCTACACCGCGATGGGCCTCATGTGTGCGGCCGGAATGGCCGTGCTGATCGTCCGCGGCGGCGACGCGTCTTTTCGCGGCGCATTCCTGTTGATGATGGTGGCGACGGCGATCGACGCCACCGACGGCTGGCTGGCGCGCAAGGCGCGCGTCAAGGAAGTCCTTCCCGGATTCGATGGCGCCGCGCTCGACAACCTCATCGACTTTCAAACCTACACGACGCTGCCGCTGCTCCTGATCTGGCGCGCCGGCCTGATGCCGGGTGCGCTCGCCTGGCTGTTGCTGTTCCCGCTGCTCGCCAGCGCGTACGGCTTCTCCCAGACCGAGGCGAAGACGGACGATGGCTTCTTTCTGGGATTCCCGTCATATTGGAACATCGTCGCGTTCTACCTCTATGCGTTCCAGCCGCAGCCGTGGGTCTCCGTCGCGCTGACGGCAACCTGCGCGGTGCTGACGTTCATCCCCACCCCCTACCTCTATGCGACCCGCGGCGGGCCGCTGGCGAAGTCGATGAACGCGGGTTCTGCCGTCTGGTTCGGGTCTCTCGGGCTCGTGCTGTTCGGACCTGAGGAGTTCCGGAGGACGATCGCGACCGTCTCGCTCGCCTATCCGGCGATGTATCTTGCGCTTTCAGCGTTCGTCACCTTTACGAGGAAACGATGAAGATCACCATCTCTGCGGTCGCCGTCGCACTTGCCCTTGCCGCGCCCCTGGTGGCGCAGCCGCCCCAAACCGTCCAGGACGAGTACGCGGTCTACGATCTGCTGTCGCCGGAGACCGCGTCCTTCCGCACGGTGTACGAAGTCGCGGTGACGACACCCGGCGCGACCATGTTTCCGGATCGCATCGGCACCGGCTTGACCACGACGAATGCGAGCGACGATGCCGTCGTCGATCTCATGAGCGGCGCGGCGCTCAAGTACACGGTGACGGGCAGCGCGATCGAAGTGCAGCTGGCCCGTCCCGTACCGGCCGATGGCGGCCAGGCGCGCCTGCGGATCACGAAAACGTACAAGGACGCGAAGAACTACCGCCGCGACGGCGAGGGCCTCGTCTTCGACCGACCGATCGGCATCCGTCACGCGGCGATCGTCCTGCCCGCGGGTTATCAGCTGACGGAGTGCAACGTGCCGGCGCAGGTGCTCGCCGATCCCGACGGCCGTGTCCGGGTCAGCTTCATGTATCAGGCGCCAGGCGCCGCGCCGCTGGTGCTCAAGGCCAGGCCGGGTGCGCCGACCGGCGACGCCGCGAAGCCGCGGCCGCTGACGAACGGCCGGAGCTGGGAGCCGCCGCCGTCACAGGGACCGACCGAGCGCGCGCGCCTGTCCGAGCGCGCGCATCAGGACCGCGACATCGTCTACTTCCTGCAGCCGCCGGCGACCCACGCGTTCAGCCTGTACCACGACTACACCGAGTCGCGCGAGGGCACCGACAAGTATCTCAACGTGGTGCGGACCGGCAGCACGGTCTCGAACACGTCCGGCAGGGTGCTCGATACCGGTGAAGTCCTGAAGGCCGAGACGCTGACCGGAGCGCAGATGAAGGCGGCGGGGATCGACGCGGGCGGCGATCAGGTCGCGCCGGATCAGCAGGTCGTCGTCACGCGCTTTTCACCGGTCAAGAAGGGGCAGTCGATTCGCCTCCGGCTCTCGGAGACCTACACGGCGCCGCAAAGCTATCGCCTCGAAGGCGATGAGTTCGTGTTCGAGCGCAGCCTCGGCCGACCGCGCAATTCAGTGGTGCTCCCTCGCGGCTGGTACCTCACCGCGCTGTCGATTCCAGCAGTCGTGCGGCAGACGCCGGACGGTCTGACGCGCGTCGACTTCGTCAACGGACGGCCCGATTCGGTGGACGTGCTGATGAAAGGAAAGAGGCTCGCCGGAATGAAGTAGTGCGGACCTTCAGTCCGCCCGACACGGCAGGCCTGAAGGCCTGCACTACGACATCGATGCCGCTGGCAAACCGCCGCGCTCGTTCTGAAACCGGCGAGACCTGTCGGGAAGCACCGGTCGAGCCACGAGCAGCAACGGTTTGCCAGAGCCTTGTTACTGCACGACGAGCGTACCCACCATGCCGGGGTGGATCGTGCAGTGATACGTGAACGTGCCGGCCGTGGCCATCGTCAGCGGCGAGCTCGTGGCGCCGGCGCTGATCGTGCCGGTGCCGAAGCGCGAGGCGTCCTGGGTGGCGTCGTGCGCGGTCGAGTCGTTGTTTTTCCAGGCGACGGTCTGTCCCACCCGCATCGTCGCGGGATTGGGCGAGTACGACTGCGCGGCGCGATCGCCAACCATCGAGATGGTGAGATCGGCGGCGACCGTTGGTGCGGATGGACTCGAACTGCCGCAACCCGAAGCAACGAGAGCGAAGACGGCTGCCAACACGGTCAGCCCGATTGTCGAGCGAGAGACGATCATTCCAAACCTCCGAAAATGAATTCGGAAGTTCTCTTCGCAAGCGGTGTGCCGGAAAAAGAGCGTAAGAATGGCCCCGGAACCGCCCGAAATCGCGGGACCGCCGCCAAAGCGGCCCGACCATCTTCGTAAGCGGTTACGCGATGCGCCGGATCGCCTGCGCGAACGCCTGGGCCGACGGCGGATGATGTTCGAGGTACAGGCTGGGCTCGACGAGCTCGACTTCCATCAGGACGAACCGCTCGCCGGTCACGACGGCATCCACACGCGCGTACAGGCACCCGGGCGCATGCGTTTCCAGCAGCGCCTGCGCATGCTCGACCAGCTCCGGCGGCGGATCGACGCGCGCAATCCGTCCGCCCAGCCGCTCCTGCACTCGGAACTCGCCGGCCTGCGGCCGTTTGCTGACCGCGTGGCTGAAAGCGCCGCTGAAGAACATCATCGAGATCTCGCCGTTCGTGCGGATTTCGGGGACCAGCTGCTGGATCATGACGTCGCCGCGCGCGAGCATCGCGTCGAGCGTCGCCTGATCCGCATCGGCCTGCTCGCGTGACGCGCGCTCCGTCGAAAACCCGTCGGCCGAGACGGCGGGCTTGATGACGGCTTCGCTCCAACCGCGCGCCTCGAACAGCGCACGCAGATCCAGCGTCGATCCCCGCTCGAGAATTTCGGTCGGTGGTGGGCTGAGGTGGGGATGCGACAGCCGGGCGAGGTATCGCTTGTCGGTGTTCCAGCGCAGCACCCGCGGTGGATTCCAGACGCGGGCGCCGATCGCCTCCATCCGGTCGATCCACAGATGAAATTCGGCGACGCGGTGATGGTAGTCCCACGTCGATCGCAGGACGACGGCCTGGTAGCCGAGCCAGTCCACACCGGCATCGTCCCAGCAGACGGGTTCCGGGCGCAGGCCCAACTCCGCGAGCGCCGCCGCCGCCCGCCGATCGTCGGCGTTCAGGTCGGGCAGACCGCGATAGGTGACGAGTGCGATCCGAGCGTCGCTACTCAATGCGGACGATGCGATCGGAAACGCGGGGGAAGCGGGCGAACACGGCGGGGTCGTGGCCCGGCACGAGCAGGCGCGGTTCGCTTGCCAGAGATTTCATCCGATCCTGGGTGCGCAGGTTCGACACGGCGTCGAGCGTCTGTGCGATCGGCACGTGCGCGTCCAGGTTTTCATAGAGATACATGTTGTCGGACGCAATCACGACGGCGTGCGGCCGCGTCGACACCACGACGAACTGCGAGGCGAAGGTGTGCTTGCCGCCGATCCCGAAGGTAATTCCCGAGAGCGACGTGTCGTCGTCTCCGCGGACGAAGGAAACCTTGCCTTCAGTGTTCCGCTTGACGACCTCCAGCACATCATCAGCATCGATGCCGCCGTGGGTGCGCGCGGACTGCCAGGCCTCGCCGGTGTAGTAGTCGTACTCGTCCTTCTGCACCCAGACCCGCGCCTTCGGGAACAGGTCGATCCCGCCGGCGTGATCCCAGTGCATGTGCGACAGCAGAAGGTCGGTGACGTCTTCGGGCTTGATCCCAAGCGGCGCGATCGCCTCGGACGGCTTGATGTAGTCCTTCACCGTGAACTGCGTGAAGTAGCGTTCGCGATGGAAGCCGGAGTCGACCACGGCGATCCGGCCGTCGACCCCTTTCAGCACCCAGATCATCATCGCGATGTCCATGCGGCGCGATCGATCCGCGCCGGCGACGAGGCTCGAGACGGGAAAGTTGGCGAGCGTCGCGAAGCGGACGGCATAGACCTCGTAGCGGTCTACGTCCGCGCGGACACGAATCGCACACAGGGCGAACGCCACGATGAGGAGTGCGAACCCTCGCCCGTTCCTGCCCATCCTGCCCATCCCGCCCATCCTGCCCGTCCTGCCCCTCCCGCCCACTACCCGCCCTCCCGCAACGCTCGCCGGAGCACCTTGCCGACCATGGTCTTCGGCAGGTCGGCTCGGAACTCGAACTTCGAGGGTACCTTGTAGGGGGCGAGCGACTGGCGGCAGAACGCGCGCAGGTCCGCCTCGGACACGGTCTGTCCCTGGCGCAGCACCACCCAGGCCTTCACCGCTTCGCCCTTGGTGGCGTCGGGGACTCCGGCGACGCCGACTTCCGCAATCGCGGGATGCGTCGCAATCGCCTCCTCGACCTCGCGCGGCCACACCTGGTAACCGCTGGTCTTGATCAGGTCTTTCTTGCGATCGACGATGAACAGGTAGCCGTCTTCGTCGAGGTATCCGAGATCGCCGGTGTGCAGAAAACGCCGCGGGGTGCCGTCGACTGCGTGATCGTGCATGACGAGGGAGGTTTCCTCGGGCCGGTTCCAGTAGCCGGTCATCAACTGGGGGGCGCTGATCGCGATCTCCCCGACTTCCTTCACCGCCATTTCGCGCAGGCCCTCGTCACCGTCGAAGATCGTGACCGTGACGTCGGGAAGCGGCATGCCGACCGAGCCAATCTTGTTCGGCCCTTCGGCGGGGTTGACGCACAGCGCCATCATCGCCTCGGTCAGCGAGTAGCCTTCGACGATGCGGGCGCCGGTGAGGGCTTCGAAGCGCGCCTTGGTTTCGGCGAGCAGCGGCGCGGCGCCGGAGAAGCAGATGCGGATCGACTTGAAGTCGATCTTGCCCTGCTGCACCAGCGGGTGGTTGAGCATCGCGATGTACAGCGTCGGGACGCCGTTGAAGAACGTCGGCTTGACGCGGCGAACGTCCTTGAGCAGGTCCGCCAGATCGCGCGGGTTCGGCACGAGGGCGATCGCGCAGCCGATGATGAACGACAGCGACTGCACGCCGACGTTGCCGTAGACATGAAACATCGGCAGCGGCAGGAACGTGACGGTCTGGGCGCCGCGCAGCGCCGACGCGTTCCAGGTTTTGACCTGCAGCCCCGCCGTGACGTAGGCGCCGTGAGTGCCGAGCACGCCTTTGGGCGTGCCGGTGGTGCCGCCGCTCATCAGGAGCACCGCCGGATCCGCCGCCCTGGCGGCCGCGGCCGCCGGCTTCCGGCCGCGATTGACGAGCAGCAGGTGCGCGAAATCGTGATCGCCCGGCTCGAGGCTGATGCGATCGCCGTCGCGTGTCTCGCGAAACAGCGTGAACAGCACGCGCAGCAGCGGCGGAAAGTGCTCCTTGATGTTGGTGGCGATGACCCGCCGTAGCCCGGTCTTCGCCTGCACGTTCTTCACCCGCTGGTAGAAGCGCGTCAGCGTCAGCACCGTCTCGATCCCGTGGTCGCGCAGCGGCCCTTCGAGCTCGTGCTCGGTGTAGATCGGGTTCAGCGGCGCGACGATCGCGCCGATTTTCCAGGCGCCGAACTGGGCGATGAAAAACTGCGGGCAGTTGGGCAGCAGCAGGCCGACGCGATCGCCGCGGCCGATCCCGAGCGCCGTGAATGCGGCGGCGCACGCGTCGCTCAGCCGATCGAGCTCGCCGTACGAAATCGTCGCGCCTTTGAAGAGCAGCGCCGGGCTGGCCGGCGCGTTACGCGCCGCATCGGTGACGTAGTCGACGAGGGTGCGATCCGGATACGGCGCCAATGTCGCGGGAACACCGGGGTCGTAATGCGCAAGCCAGGGCGCGGCCGGGGACATGAGGCAGGGCGATTATAGCGGGATGCGTCACGATCAGAAGAAACCGCCGAGCACGCCGAGGTCGCAGAGCCAAATGCTCTCTGCGGGTCTTGGCGCCCTCTGCGGTTTTTTCCGATCGTCGCTACGTCCCCTCGGCGGGGGCGAGGAGCATCAGCAGCAGCGCCTTCTGACCGTGCAGGCGGTTCTCCGCCTGATCGAAGATGACCGACGTGTCCGACTCGAACACGTCCGCGGTCACTTCCTCGCCGCGGTGCGCCGGCAGGCAGTGCATGAACAGCGCGCCGGGCTTGGCGAGCGACATCAGCTCGTCGTTGACCTGATACGGCGCGAAGACCCGGCGCCGGATCGCGGCTTCCGCTTCCTGTCCCATCGACGTCCAGGTGTCGGTGTACACGGCGTCCGCCCCGGCGACCGCGTCCGCCGCCTCGCTGAAGAGGCGCAGGCGTGCGCCATGCCGGGCGACGGCGGTCGCCTGCTGCACGACGGCGTGCGGCAGTTGGTACGGCTCCGGGCTCGCGACGTGCACGTGCACACCGAGCATCGCCCCGGCGTGGGCCAGCGACGTCGCCACGTTGTTGCCGTCGCCGACATACGCGATGGTGCGTCCCCGCAGCGGCCCGATGTGCTCCTCCAGCGTCAGGAAATCGGCGATCGCCTGGCACGGGTGCTCCTGATCCGTGAGGGCGTTCACCACGTGCAGCCGTTTCGCGGCCGCGGCGAACTCCTGCAGGATGTCCTGCGAGAACGTCCGGATCACGACGCCGTCCACCCAGCGTTCGAGGTTGCGCGCGACGTCGGCGACCGGCTCCCGCAGGCCGAAGGCGACGTCGGGCTGGATCGTGACGAGGTGGCCGCCGAGCTCGCGGATCGCGATCTCGAAGGTGGCGAACGTCCGCAGCGACGGCTTGTGGAACAGCATCGCGATATGGCGGCCGTTCAGCACCTCGGCCGTCGGCGCGTGCCGCCCCAGCGAGCGGTCGGCCTTCACCTGCGCCGCCAGCTGCAGGCAGCGTTCGAGATCGGCCGGTTCGAAGTCGAGCACCGACAGGAAATCTTTTCGCGTTTGCGTCGCTGGGGTCACAGGCGTGGTGTCCTTTGTAACCTTGGTGTCCTTGGCGTTGCCGCTAGGTGCGGTAATCGGCGTTGATGCGCACGTACTCGGCGCTCAGATCGCAGGTCCATACCGTGGACGAGGCGCTGCCGGCGCCGAGATCGACGCCGATGGTCAGCTCGGCGCCCTTCAGGTACTCCGCGGCCGCCGGCGCCCGCTCGTCGTGGGGCTGGCCGTCCTTGAACAGCACGATCGATCCCATGGTCACCCCCGCGCGCGAGGCGTCGAACGTCACGCCGGCGCGTCCCGCGGCGCAGATCAGGCGTCCCCAGTTCGGATCGCCGCCGTGGATGGCGGTCTTGACGAGCAGCGAGTTCGCGATCACCTTCGCCGCCTTGCGCGCCTCGGCTGACGAGGCGGCGCCGGTGACGTTGACCTGCACGAGCTTGGTCGCCCCTTCGCCGCCGCGGACGATGGCGAGCGCCAGTTGACGGCAGACCGCGGTCAGCCCTTCGACGAACGCGGCGTAGCTGCTGTCGTCGACGATCACGCCGCTGGCGCCGCTCGCCAGCAGGAGCACACAATCGTTGGTGGACGAGTCGCCGTCCACCGTGATCGCATTGAAGCTCTGATCCACGGCCTCGCGGAGCGCCCGGTCCAGCAGCACCTGCGGCATCGCCACGTCCGTGGTGACGAAGCCGAGCATGGTCGCCATCATCGGCTCGATCATGCCGGCGCCTTTGCACATCCCGCCGATTGACGCCTCGCGCCCGCCGATGGTGATTTTCGCTGCTGCTTCTTTCGGCGACAGGTCGGTCGTCATGATCGCCTGCGCCGCGGCCGGCCCTTGATCCGCGCCGAGCGCACCGAAGGCCGCGGGGATCCCGCTCCGCACCTTGTCCATCGGCAGGGCGACGCCGATGACGCCGGTCGATGCCACCAGCACCTGCTCGACCGGGCAGCCGACCAGGCGCGCGGTCTCTTCGGCCATCGTGCGGGCGTCGCGCATGCCCGTGTCGCCGGTGCACGAGTTGGCGCAGCCGCTGTTGACGACAATCGCGCGGGCCTTCCCGCCCGAGCGCTGCAGGTGTTCCTTCGAGACGATCACGGGCGCTGCCAGCACTTTGTTGGTGGTGTAGACCGCCGCGATCTGGGCGACCGTGTCCGAGACGATGAGCGCGAGATCGGGCTTGCCGCTGGCTTTGATGCCGGCGCTGATGCCCGCGGCGCGGAACCCGCGCGCGGTCGCGACGCCGCCCGAGATGGCCGAGAGCAGGGCGGTCATCTACGAGAGCGGCACGGCGGCGGCGGGCCCGTCGTGTCCGGCGTCCGATCCCACCGCTCCATGCGAGGCCGGCAGGCCGTAGCCGTGCTCGGCGTCGAACGCGACGTCGAGCGGGACCACCATGGCGTACTGGCCGCACTGGCGAAACTGCGGGCACTTCACGCAGTCGGTGAAGACCTTCTCGGTCAGCCAGAGATGCGGCACGATCGAGAAGCCCATGTGAATGAAATAGCGCGGCGCGTGCGTGAACGCGCAGAGCTTTTCGTAGCCCTCGCGCCGCGCGCGCAGGCGCAGCTCGTCGACGATCGCGACGCCGACGCGGCTGCCGCGCGCCGCCTCGTCGACCGCGAGCGATCGCACCTCGGCGACGTGCGGGCTCAGCGGCGCCAGCTCGGCGCAGCCGACGATCTTGCGCGCCTTCACCGCGACGACGAACCGCTCGGCGTGGATCGCCAGCTCGCCGAGCGTCCGCGGCAGCAGGTGTCCCTCCTCCAGGTTGGCCTGAATCAGCGCATACAGCTTCCTGGCATCCGACGCGCCCGCCGTGCGCAGCGTGATCCGGCCCCGGGTGGGTTTCTTCATTCGACAGCTCCAACGGCGCCGAGCGCCGCATCCAGGCGGCCGAGCGCCTCGTCAATTTCGGCCTGCGTGATGATGAGCGGCGGCAGCAGCCGCACGACGGTCTCCGCCGTCCGGTTGACGACGACGCCCCGCTCGAGGGCCGCCGGCACGACCGGACCCGCGTCGCGCGACAGCTCGAGCCCCCACATCAGCCCGGCGCCGCGCACTTCCCTGACGATCGGACGCGATGCCGCGATCGCCCGCAGCCGTTCTTCGAAATGCTTCCCGACGCGCCCGATGTGCGCGAGCAGCCCGCCGCCAACCAGCTCGTCGAGGACGACCAGCGCCGCGCGGCACGCCAGCAGGTTGCCGCCGTAGGTCGTGCCGTGATCGCCGAACGAGATCGTGTCGGCGACCTCCTGGCTGACCAGCGCCGCGCCGATCGGCACGCCGCTGCCGAGCGCCTTGCCCACCGAGACGAGATGCGGCTGCAGGCCGAGCGCCTTGAAGTAGAACGGATATCCGGTGCGGCCGACGCCGCTCTGCACCTCGTCGGCGATGAACAGCGCGCCGGTCTTCGAGCAGACCTCGGTGATCGCGGCGGCGAACGCCGGCGTCAGCGGACGGATGCCTCCTTCGCCGATCACCGGCTCGGCGATGATCGCGGCGGTCTTCGACGACACCGCGGCCTTGAGCGACGCGGCGTCGTTGGTGCGGATGAACTTCACCGACGGCAGCAGCGGCTCGAACGGCGTGCGGTAGTGCTCGTCCGAGGTGACCGACAGCGATCCGAACGTGCGGCCGTGGAACGACTCGTCGAGCGCGATGAACTCCTGGCGCGGCTCGCCCTTGGTGAACCAGTAGCGGCGGGCGAACTTCAGGCAGGCCTCGACCGCCTCGGTGCCGCTGTTGCAGAAGAAGGCGCGCGGCAGCCCGGACAGGTTCGCCAGGCGCTCGGCGAGCTGCCCCTGGAGCGGGTGGAAGAACAGGTTCGAGGTGTGGATCAACGTCTCGGTCTGTTCCGCGACCGCACGCGCCAGCCCGCGATGCGCGTGGCCGAGCGAAGCGACGCCGATGCCCGAGAGCAGGTCGTAGTACTCGCGCCCCTCGGCGTCGAACAGACGGACGCCCTGGCCACGCACGAAGGTGACCGGCTGGCGCCGATAGGTTTGCAGCACATGGCGCGCCTCGCGCCCGACAACATCGTCGATTACCGTCGTCATCACCAACCACCCATCTCGTAGGGGTCGACCCCTGTGTCGACCCGGGCGGACACGCGGGTCCGCCCCTACTTTGCGTACGTCGCTGAAACCAGTCGTGTTGCCGCCGCCGGCGCGCCGCTCGTCGCCGCGCCTTCGAGCGCCGTTCGATCCCGTCCGTCCACAATCACCACATCGTCCACGCCGCCGGCGAGCGCGTGCTCGCAGGCCCGCAGCTTGGCGATCATCCCCGCGGTCGCCGTCCCGTCGCCGACCAGCCGCGCGATCGCGTCGGCGCCCAGCACCGGCAGCGTCGCACCGTCGCCGTCCAGCACGCCGGGCGTCGTCCCGGCGATGACCAGCCGGCGCGCTCCGAGGCGGGCGGCGAGATGCCCGGCGAAGGTGTCGGCGTTCACGTTGAAGAGCCGTCCGTCGCGTCCCAGCCCGATGCAGGCGATGACCGGCACGAAGCGGCCGGCCGTCAGCGTATGCACGACCTGCATATCGGCATCCTCGGCCGGCACGCCCACACATCCGAGGTCCACCAGGCGGCCGTCCACCGTCCGGTGGGCCGGCGCCGCGGCTGACAGCCCGCAGGACGCGTCCGCACCGGTCAGGCCGACCGCCCGCACGCCGGCGGTGTTGAGCGCGGCCACCAGCCGCGTGTTCACCGCGCCGGCCAGCACCGAGACGACGACGTCGAGGGTCAGCTCATCGGTGATCCGCAGCCCCTCGACCTGGCGCTTCTCGAGGCCGGCGGCCTTCAGCGCGGCGTCGATCTCCTTGCCGCCGCCGTGCACGACGACCAGCGGCGTGCCGTTCGCGGCGATGGCCGACAGCCCCGCCACCACCTCGGTGAGGTGCGCGCGATCCTCGATGAGCTCACCGCCGAACTTGATGACCAGAGGCCGGGGCGCGGTCACAGCAACGCCGTCCGCTCATCCAGGCCGAGCATCACGTTCATGTTCTGCACCGCCTGGCCCGACGCGCCCTTGAGCAGGTTGTCGATCACCGAGACCAGGATCGCGCGGCCCGACGGGTCGACGCGCCAGCCGATGTCGCAGAAGTTGGTGTGCGCCACGTGCTTGATCTCGGGGAGCGCCGAGCCGACGAGGCGCACGAACGTGGCGCCGTTGTACGCCCGCTCGAGGACGTCGCCGATCGCCTCCTCGGTGGTCCCCGGCGCGACGCGCACGTAAATGGTCGCGAGGATGCCCCGGTCGATCGGCAGCAGGTGCGGCGTGAAGGTGACCATGCGCCCGACGCCCTGTTCGATCTCGGCGCCATGCCGGTGGTTGAACACGCCGTAGGCCGCCATGCTGCCGTGCACTTCCGAGAAATGCGTGCGCTCGGACGGCGTCTTGCCGGCCCCCGAGACGCCCGATTTCGCGTCGACGATGACGTCGGTCGCCGGGAGCAGCAGGCCGGCCTCCACGAGCGGCGAGAGCGCCAGCAGCGTGGCGGTGGGGTAGCAGCCGGGGTTGGCGACGAACTGCGCGCGCGCGACGGCGCCTCGCTCGCGCTCGGTGAGGCCGTAGGCCAGGCCCGCCGGCAGCCGGTGCGTTTCCGGATACCACCTGGCGCGCGACGCCTCGTCACGCAGCCGGAACGCGCCGGAGAGGTCGATGACGCGGACGCCGGCGTCGACCAGCGCGGGCGCGATCTCGGCGGCCGCCGAGTCGGGCAGCGCCAGGAACACGAGGTCCGCCTCGCCGGCCAGCGTCTCGAGCGAGAGCGGGGCGATGGCGCCGTCCCAGAGCCGCGTCAACGCGGGCAGGCGGCGCGACGCGCCGGCACTCTGGCCCGAGGACATCGCCGCGGTCAGCGCGACCGCGGGATGCCGCGACAGCAGGCGCAGCAACTCCTGGCCGGTGAAGCCGGTGGCGCCGGCGATCGCGACGCGGGCGACCGGGGCGCTCTCTCCCGCGAGCGGCGTTGCACCAGGCTGCACAACTGTATGCATCAGAAAGAATAGTTATACACACCGGGTGTGATTGGATCAACAAAAATCGATGTATACTCATGCTTCGTCCGCCATGAAAACGCGCCGCCAAGCCATCATCCTCGAGCTGATCGATCGCGAAGGGCTCCATAGCCAGGAGCTGCTGCGACGCCGGCTCCGTCAGCGCGGCTTCGAAGCCACGCAGGCGACGATCTCGCGCGACATCGCGGATCTCGGCCTCGTCAAGCGCGCCGGGGACGGCGCCTATCAGCGCGCCGGCGCCGACGCGACCAATCCGGAGACGGCGCTCTCCGCGCTCGAGCGGGCCGCCGCGGAGTTCGTCCGCAACATCGAGCGCGTCCAGCAGCTCGTCGTCATCCGCACCGGGCGCGGCCAGGCCCAGGCGCTGGCCGAGGCGCTCGACGGCGCGCGGCTCCCGGACGCGGTCGGGACGATTGCCGGCGACGACACGATTCTGGTGATCGCGCGGGGCGCGCGCGCCGCCGCGGCGATGGTGAAACAGCTCAAGGAGTACGCGGCGGAATGACGAGAATCGTGCTGGCGTACTCGGGCGGGCTCGAGACGTCGATTGCCATCCCGTGGCTCGCCGAGCGGCACCACGCGGAGATCATCGCCGTCACCGTCGACCTCGGGCAGGGCAAGGAAGTCCTCGAGGAGATCCGCGATCGCGCGCTCGCCACCGGCGCGCTGCGCGCGCACGTGGTCGACGCCCGGGACGCCTTCGCCCGCGACTACATCGTGCGCGCCCTGAAAGCCGGCATCCTGGGCGATCGGTCGCCGGTCGCCGCCGCCCTGGCGCATCCGCTGATCGCGCAGAAGGCGGTCGAGATCGCGAACATCGAGCAGGCGACCAGCGTGGCCCACGGCGATCCGGCCGGCGCGGCGTCCCCGCTCGACCGCACGATCCGGGCGCTCGACCCGACGATGACCGTGCTCGCACCGGCTGGCGAGTGGCAGATGGACGTCGAGCAGCAGCTCGAGTACGCCCGGGAGCGGAACGTGACGCTGCCGGTCGAGTACAGCGGGCTCGGCGACCGTGCCTCCGCGCCCAGAGGCACCAGCCTGAGGTCGGGCGAGCCGGCGTCGGTCGACATCACGTTCGAGCGGGGGGCGCCGGTCGGCGTCAACGGCGTCACGATGCCGCTGCTGGACCTGCTGGGCAGCCTCGGCATCATCGCCGGCGCCCACGGCGTGGCGAGCCTGGCCGCTCTCCACACGTCGCACGACGCCCTCGAGAAGGCGGCGGTGGCGAAGCCGGGCCGGTTTTCGTCGCCGCGCATCGCCGACGAATACCTCCGCGTGCTGCGCTCGGGCGGCTGGTTCACGCCCGAGCGTCACGCGCTCGACTCGGAGGCGGACGCCGTCCAGCAGCGGGTCTCCGGCGTGGCCCGCCTGACGCTCTTCGAAGGCACCTGCGCGGTGGGCGGCATCGACGTATCGCGATCCCGCAAGACCATCGCCCTCGCCAAGGCGCACTAACGACTAACGACTTAACGACTAACGACTAATGACTAATTTATGGTCCGGCCGCTTCGACACCGCGCCCGATGCCGCGGCGTTCGAGTTCGGCGCATCGTTCCGCTTCGATCGCCGGCTGTTCGAAGACGACGTCACCGGAAGCCTGGCATGGGGACGAGCGCTGCGGAAGGCCGGGGTGTTGACGCCCGAGGACGCGGCGCAGATCGAGGGCACGCTCGCCGCGCTGCTCGATAAGGCCCGCTCGGACCCCGCCTTCGTGTCGGGCGACGACGAGGACGTGCACAGCTTCGTCGAGCGCCAGCTGGTCGAGCGGGTCGGCGACGCCGGCCGCCGCCTCCACACCGGACGGTCGCGCAACGAGCAGGTCTCGCTGGACCTGCGCCTCTACCTGCGCCGCCGGATTCCGCTGCTCCAGCAGCTGGTCGCGAGCCTGGTCGAGGCGCTCGCCGCACAGGCGGCCTCAGCGGGCGACGCGCTCATGCCGTCGTTCACGCACTTCCGTCCCGCGCAGCCGGTTCTGGTCGCGCACTTTTTTCTGTCCCACGCCGCGCCGCTGCGCCGCGATTTCGCGCGGCTGGCCGGCGCGCGCGACGAAGCCGACGCGCTGCCGCTCGGCAGCGGGGCGATTGCCGGCACCGCCTACGCGGTGGACGTCGACGCCCTCGCACGCGACCTCGGCTTCTCCCGCATCGTCGACAACAGCATGGACGCCTCGTCCGACCGCGACTTCGCGGCGACGTTCCTGTACGCGTGCGCGATGACGATGGTCCACCTGAGCCGGCTGGCGGAGGATCTGGTGATCTTCTGCGGCGACGAGCACCGCTTCTTCGAGCTCTCGGACGCGTTGAGCACCGGCAGCAGCATGATGCCGCAGAAGAAGAATCCCGATCCGCTGGAGCTGGTGCGCGGCAAGTCCGGCCGCGCGATTGGCCATCTGGTCGGCCTGCTGACGACCATCAAGGGGCTGCCGACCGGGTACAACAAGGATCTGCAGGAGGACAAGGAGGCGGTCTTCGGCGCCGAGGACACGCTGGCCGGCTGCCTGGCCGTCGTGCGGGCGGTCGTCGGCGGCCTGACGCTCAACCGCGAGCGGGCGGCGTCGGCGGCGTCAGGGCTGCTCCTCGCCACGGACGTGGCCGACTACCTGGTGGGGAAGGGGATGCCGTTCCGGCGCGCGCACGAAGTGGTCGGCGCGCTCGTACGAAAATTGATATCGGAGCAGCGAGACTTCGAAACCTTGTCGCTGGCCGAATGGCGCGCGGCGAGCGAGCTCTGCGAGCCGGACGTCATCGCGCGCATTACGCCGTCAGAGTCGGTGCAGGCCAAGCGCACCCCGCAGTCGACCGCGCCGGACGCCGTGGGCGCTCGTTTGGCGGACGTCCGGAAGTGGCTGGACGGCCTCGGGGACCTCTGCTAAGATGAATCGCCTTTCGCAATTCATTCCCTGCCAGCGGTATCTTCGGGAGCGTTGATGCAACAGCGCCAGCTTCGGCTTGGTGACATTCTGGACGATTATTGTCCGCGTGAGCGGCG
>Ga0068865_100000950_pt1 | contig 16491 bp, 14 predicted proteins | sample KBSMisM12_FD_75293 | JGI IMG/M metagenome (GOLD analysis project Ga0068865, IMG submission 75293) | Miscanthus rhizosphere microbial communities from Kellogg Biological Station, Michigan, USA - KBS Miscanthus M1-2 | ecosystem: Host-associated > Plants > Roots > Rhizosphere > Soil ...
CCGCGGACCGATCGGCGCGGCGCGCTATGGTCCGCAGATTCAGGCGGTTGGGCGATCTCGTGGCGGGAATGGACAGGTCGAGGAGCTGCGGCGTGGCTGCGCGGTGGTGCGCATCTTGCGCACGGACGAACAGGCGCTCAGATCACAGCCGGCTGGGCTCGAGGCTGGACGCTGGATGCTCGAGGTCGTACTTGCGCAGCCGCACGTACAACTGCGTGCGCGAGAGCCCCAGACGACGGGCGGCTTTTGACTTGTTCCATCCTGTCTCGTGCATGACCTGCTGGATGGTCTCGCGTTCGACGACGTGCAGATCGGTCGTCGGGTCCGCAGTCACCGGCGCGGGGCGCTCCGGCCGCAGGGCCAGGTGCTCGACCGCAATGAGGCCGCCCTCAGAGAGAATCGTCGCGCGCTCGAGGGTGTTGTGAAGCTCGCGCACGTTTCCCGGCCAATGGTGCTGCAACAAGGCGGTCTTCGCGTCGCTGGTGAGACCGGCTGGAGGACGCCGGAACGACGTGCCGATCTCCTGCAGGAACGCTTCGCTCAAGATGAGAATGTCGCCGCGCCGCTCCCGCAGCGGAGGGATGCGAACGTCAAAGACCTGCACGCGGTAGTACAGGTCTTCCCGAAACTCTCCGCGCTCGACGGCTTTCTTCAGATCGCGGTTGGACGCCGCGATCACGCGAACGTTCGCCTTCTGCGGCCGTGTTCCCCCCAACCGCTGAAATTCCCGTTCCTGGAGCACGCGTAAGAACTTGGCCTGCGCAGACAGGCTCATCTCGGTGACTTCGTCGAGAAACAGCGTGCCGCCCGATGCCAGTTCGATCTGGCCGGGCTTCGACTGCTGCGCGCCGGTGAACGCACCGCGCTCATATCCGAAGAGCTCGGATTCAAGGAGCTGCTCCGGCAGGGCCGCACAGTTCAGGGCGACAAACGGCGCACCCTTTCGAGCGGACGCGCGATGAATCAGCCGGGCGACGACTTCCTTCCCTGTTCCCGATTCACCGGTCACGAGGACCGTCGTGTCCGTCGATGCGACCTGAGTCGCCCTTTTGAGAACGTCGTTCCATTCGGCGGATCGTCCGATGACACGTCCATGCGAGGACCTGGGGCCGGGCTGTTCGGCCGCCGCTCGGGCCTTCCATTCGAGGCGCTCGGCGCGCCCGCGCGTCTCGGCGATCTGCCTCGCCGCCTCGGCCAGCCGCTCGTGTGAGACGGCGAGCGCCACATGGTCCGCGATACGGCGCGCAATGGCGACATCCTCGTCGCGAAAGGCCTTCGGGTGTTTCGACCAGAATTCCAGGCCCAGTGCCTGATCGCGCGCCGTGGCGTTCACCGCCAGGAACGATCGATAGCCGGCCGCCACGATTCGATCCTGCAGGCCGGAGGGCTCGGCGATCGGCAGCGGTTGCAGTCGAAGGTCATCGACCACGAGTGCACCGTCACCGCTCTCGCAGCCGACCGCCAGCTTGATCCGGTCGATGTGCGCGAAGTCAGCGTTGGAGGCGGCCTGCATGACGACCTCGCCGTTGCCATGGTCGAACGACATCGTCAATCGATCGTGCGCCAGCATCTTGTTGGCGATCCCCGACACCCGCGGAAACAGCGTTCGAATGTCCAGCACCTCGGAGATCGCGCGCAGCAGCTCCACCGAGGCGTCGAGGTTCGCGGCTCGATCCCGCTCGAGCGCGCTTTCCGCCAGCCGCTGGTGCGCCAGCGCAATCGCGACAACGCCGGCGACGCGATCGGCGAGGCTGAGCTCGCGCTCCGTGTAGGCGTCGCGTTGACGCGCGAGCATCACCAGCACCGCGATCGGCTTCCCATCGACGCGCACCGGCACGTGGAGGCCGGATCGGAAGCCGCGATCGCTTCCGAAGCCGTCACTGAACACGCGCGAGACCGACGGATCCTCGGTCGTGCCACGATCAGTCCGATAGAAGAGTGGTGCCGTGCCGTCCGATGTGCTTGCATACACGCGAACGTCCGTTCCACCATCGGGCAGGAGGATCAGGTCCGCCTCATCATGTGCAACGACACGTGAGGCGACGGCGCTGAACCGATGGAAGACCTCTCGAACGTCCAGCGCACCCGCGAGCGTCAAGAGCAGCTCATGAAGCGCCTCGAGATCGTCGAGCTGCGCAGAGTCCTCCGTCGCTTCTTCACAGACTGCGGCACTCATGGATTTCCTCATCTGCTGAGCTGCGGCTGCGCGCACGGACGTCACATGTTTCTGTCACATCGCGGGCCGCTCCTTCGTCAATGACATGACGAATTGGGAGGTCGAGGCGTGACACGTGCAGAGACCGATTGGCTGACTGAACGGTTCCAGGAGAACCAGGCTCGCCTGCGAGCGCTTGCCTACCGCATGCTGGGCTCGGCCGGGGAGGCGGAAGATGCCGTCCAGGAAGCGTGGCTCCGGCTCACCCGCTCCGACACCGAACGAGTCGAGAACCCCGGCGGATGGCTGACCACCGTCGTCGGGCGGGTGTGCCTCGACATGCTCCGATCGCGCAAGTCGCGGCGCGAAGAACCGCTGGACGCGCCTGTCGCCGGGTCAGCCGAGGGGCGTGCGGACCGCAGCAACCAGGAGACCGACCTGATCCTCGCGGACTCGATGGGCCCGGCGCTGCTCCTGGTACTCGACACGCTCACGCCAATCGAGCGCGTCGCGTTCGTGCTGCATGACTTGTTCGACCTGCCGTTCGCCGACATCGCCCCGATCATCGGGCGCACCGAAGCCGCGACGCGGCAGCTGGCAAGCCGCGCGCGCCGTCGTGTCCGCGGCAAGCCTGCGCTTCGTGAGGCCGACGCGTCGCGCCAGCGGGAGGTGGTCGCGGCGTTCCTGGCGGCGTCTCGCGACGGCGACTTCGCTGCCCTCGTCGAGTTGCTCGATCCGGATGTCCGGCTGCATGCGGACAGCGCCGCGGTTCAGGCCGCGGCGGCCAATCGGGCGAGCGGAGCGCCGCCGTTGCTCAGCGCGATCAGCGGGGCGCATGACGTGGCCGAAGTGTTCAGCGGACGTGCACGGGCTGCCCAACTGGCGCTCGTGGACGGCGTGGCCGGGGCCGTGTGGGCTCCCGGCGGAGTGCCTCGCGTCGCGTTCGTCTTCACCCTCGAGGGCGACACGGTCGTGGAGATCGAAGTGGTCATGGAGCCGTCACGCCTCGGCAACCTCGATCTCCAGATCGTGAACGAGTGATCCCGCCGCCGGCACTCAGGCTTGCTCGCGGCCGGTGAGGGACAGCGCGATCCCGCCAAGCACGACGAGCGCAGACAGCAGGAGCCGGCGTGAAATCGGCTCGCCGAGAAACAACACGCCGCCGGCGCCGGTGAGAATCGGCGCCGGCAACTGGACCAGGGCGGCCCGCGTCGCGGTCAACCCTTTCACGGCGGCGTACCAGAGGACGTAGCCCAGGCCGGACGTCAACGCGCCACAGGCGAGGCCGAGGAGCACGCCGTTCCGGTCCACGTGGACATGAGATCGCACGACCAGGACGGACACGACGACAAACGGGAGGGCGCGCACGAAGTTGCTCGTCGTCTGGTCGAGCGGGTTCGGCGCACCCCGGCCTCGCAGCGAATAGAACCCCCAGGCGATACCGGCGAGCGCCATCGACAGCGAACCGAAGAGCGGGGGCGCCGCCAGACCCGGAAGGACGAGATACACCAGGCCGGCGATGGCGAGACCAAGGCCCAGCCATTGGAGCACATGGGGACGCTCTCCAGCCGCGAGCGCCGCGAGCATCATCGTGACCTGCACGCAGCCGACGAGGATCAGCGCGCCGGTTCCCGCGGTCAGGCTGAGGTAGGCAAAGGAAAACGGCACGGTGTACAGAAACAACACCGCGCCCGACAACCACGATCCCGAGAGGCGGAACGCACCGCGCCGTCTCACCAGCGTCGCGAGGAGCAGCGTGCCGGCTCCCGCCGCGAGACGAACGGCTGAGAATGTCGTCGCATCGATCGTCGTCCGCCCCAGCGCCAGGCGTGTGAACAGCGAGTTGCCGGCAAACGCGCACAGCGCGGCTGCGGTGTAGGGGATCGCCTTCCTGTTCAAAGGGCTCCTACGCCGCGGGACGGATCTGGTTTGTCACTTCGTGAGATCAGCATGCGTCTCGACGATGCGCGAGACGATGCCGTAGTCGATCGCTTCCTCGGCGCTCATCCAGTGATCGCGTTCCATGTCGATGCGGATCTTTTCGATCGGCGTGCCGGTCTGCGCCGCAATGACGCGGGCAATCCGCTCGCGGGTGCGCAGGATCTCCTTCGCCTGAATCGCGATGTCGCTGGACTGTCCGCCCGCTCCACCTGACGGCTGGTGAATCATGAACCGGGTATTGGGCAGGCACACCCGACGCTCTTTCGGCGCGGCGAGAAAGGCGTGGGTGCCGGCGCTGGCCACCCATCCGGTGCCGACCGTCGTCACCGGCGCCCGCACGAACCTGATGAGATCGTGGATCGCGTCGCCGGACTCGACGTGGCCTCCCGGCGACGAGATGAGCACGGTGATCGGCGCGTCCGAATCCTGCGCCAGCGCGATCAGACGCTCGCACGCAGTGCGCGCGGCGGCATGGTCGATTTCACCAAAGAGCAGTACGAAGCGCGACTTGAAGGCGAGGCTCTCGGCCATCGTCGAGGTTCGCGCGATTGCGTCAGGGCCTTCGTTTTGCGTGTGCAGATCGTCCATCGGTCCCTCCTGTGCCAACGTCACATTGTAGCGTGGCGGCGCGCTACGCGATCAGGCGCAGCACGCGATCGGCGGCGGTGACGCCGCGGAACTGCGCTTCCTCGAAGAGCGACAGGCCGCTCACGTCCGAGTGCGCGAAGATCAGACGATCTTGCGACCGCTTCAGCGCCTGCCGTTGCGCCGAGAACACCGCGCCCACCGTCGGACGCACCATCGCGTGGCCGATCCGCATCACGTCCAGACGCGACACGCATGCGCGGATGCGCGGGTGCACACGCTCCAGATCGGTCAGGATGGCTTCCTTCCAGTAGGCCCAGTCCTTCGCGGCGAGAAACGAGCGGCCGGCCGACGGCTCCATCTCGGCGAGCGCCCAGTAGAACGTCCACACGGTCTTGCCGGCCACCGATCGCAACGACTGATGCATCGCATCGACGTAGCCGAGCGCCGGCGAGCTCATGATGACGTTGTCCCAGGCGGGCTCGCCGCGATCGAGATCGGGAATCGTCTCGAGGGTGAGATTCGCGGTCATCCAGGGCGAGTACTCACAGCGGCTGAGCGGCGGCGGGCCTTCGATGATGTACGGCGCCAGGAACGTCGGCGCCGCGAAAATCACCGCATCGCAGACGTAGTCCGTTTCCCCGGCGCGAACCCGGAATTCGGATCTATCGCGCCGTATCGCGCGCACCGGCTGTCCCGGGCGGACGAATCGCCCGACCCGCTCCAGCAGGCGCTTGACGATCCAGCCGTTGCCCTCCGGCCAGGTCAGCGGGCCCTTCTCGTCGTTGTCGCGCGACGAGAAATAGTGGAGGCCGGCCCATGCCGAAACGCCGCTCGCCAGCGCGCCATAGTCGTCGCGGCAGGCGTAGTCCGCGTACCAGAGCAGCGGCTTCGAATCGAAGCGCTGCTCGGCAAGCCATGCGGCAAACGACAGGCGATCGAGCGATGCATCCTCGCTGGAAAGGCCGTTGTCGAGCGGCACGGTGAAACGCCGGGACGCCCGCAGCGCCGCGGTCACATCGCCGAACCGGCGGAACTGGTCGCGATCGTCAGCCGTCAGCCCGACCGCCGGCTCGATGCCTTCCTGCCATCGCCCGTGGATGAACAGCCGCTCCTGCTGGGCCATGCACAGATGGCGCTCATCCCAGGTGCCATCGGCCTTCAGCACACCGAGCTCCGCGAACAGCTCGCGCACATAGGTCGCTCGCTCGTCCGGAATCGGCACGTAGTGCGCACCCCACGGATACCCCGTCGTCTCGTTCTGGCCGGAGCGCGAGTTGCCTCCCGCCTGCGGGCTCAGTTCCAGCACCACGAACCGATCGAATCCGCGCTTCTGCAGTCGCCACGCGGCAGACAGGCCCGCCATGCCGCCGCCGACGACGACGATGGGGATCCGAACCGTCGTCGCAGCGGCGCCGACGGCGGCGCGTGCGCGGAGTGCGTGACCGATCGGCATGTCGTCGTTGACGAATCCGCCGGCGAGCGGCCGATCGCCCTTGATCGACAAGCCGACGAGCGCGGCGGCGGATGCGACGCAGAACTCGCGCCGGGTCGGGGTCAGCGGCTGATCTCGCGCCATTCCGCTTCGAGCGTGCGCACCAGCACCTGATCGTTCAGGTGGTTGGCGGGCATCGACACGCGTGCCATGTCCGGCGGGAAGTCGAAGAGATTCGGCAGTGTGGCAGCCGCCAGAAAACGCAGTCCCGGCGGAAAAACCGTCGGCGGGGTGTAGTCCGCGCGGCTGGCCATGACGAAGCCCCACTCGCCGAACGACGGCACGTAGGCATGATAGGGAAACGTCCGATAGCCGGCCTGCTTGATGGTTTCGTCGATGCACCAGAAGGACTTGCGCGCGAACATCGGCGACGTGCTCTGCACCACGAACGCGCCGCGCTCCCGGAGATGGTGCCCCAGGGCGCTGAAGAAGACGGTGGTGTACAGCTTGCCCAGTGAGTAGTTCGTCGGGTCGGGAAGATCGACGACGATGAAGTCGAAGACGTCGGGAGCCGAGTCGACCCAGAGGAACGCGTCGGCGTTGATGACCTGCACTTTGGGCGAGAGCAGCGACCGATCGTTCAATCGAGTGAGGAGCGGGTTGGCCGAGAACAGCCGCGTCATCTCGGGGTCGAGATCCACCAGCACGATCCGCTCGATCTCGGGATACTTGAGGATTTCCCGGACGGCGAGGCCGTCGCCGCCCCCCAGCACCAGCACCCGGCGCGGCGACGGCACGGCGGCCAATCCCGGATGCACGAGCGCTTCGTGATAGCGATACTCGTCGCGCGAGCTGAACTGCAGGTGCGAGTTCAGGAACAGCCGCAGATCGTCCTTCCACCGCGTCAGGACGATGTGCTGATACGGCGTATCGCGAGAGAGGATGATGTCGTCGGCGTAGATGTTGTCCTCGGCAAAGGCGTTGATCCGCGAGCCGCCCGCAAACGCCGCCGACAGCACGACGATCGCCGCGACACAGGCGGCCTGAAGCCGCCGCGGCCTGACAATCTGCTCGGCAAAGAGCCGCGTGCTCCACAGCGCCACCGCAGCGTTGACGATGCCGAAGAACAACGCCGAACGGATCAGCCCCAGCCTGGGCACGAGGACCAGCGGAAACAGCACCGACGCGAACAGGGCGCCGAGATAGTCGAAGGTCAGCACGTGCGACACGGCGTCGCGAAACTGGTAGCGGTCCTTGACCAGGCGCATCAGCAGCGGAATCTCGAGGCCGACCAGCGTGCCGACGACGAGCACGATCAAATACAGGAGGAACTGGAACCCCTGCGTGAACGCGAACGCCATGAACAGCACGCTCGAGGAAAACCCGCCGACCACCGCGATGAGGATCTCGATCCGGACGAACAGCCGCGCCAGGTTGCCGCGCACGAACCGTGACAGGAAGCTGCCGATCCCCATCGCGAACAGGTAGGTGCCGATCACCGTGGAGAACTGGAAGACGCTGTCGCCGACCAGGTAGCTCGCCACCGTGCCGGCGATCAGCTCGTAGATGAGCCCGCAGGCAGCGACGAGCAGGATCGAGAGAAAGAGCGCGATCGACACGGGCCTAATGGACCGCGGCGGCGATGATGATGCAGACCCCGATGGACATCGCACCGACGAGCACGGCAAGCGCGAGGTTCTTCTCCACGACGATCTCTTTCCACAGATCGTACGGCGTGATCTTGTCGATGATGACAAAGGCGCCGACGAAGACGACGATGCCGATGAGCGCGAACACCAGCGCGGCCTGGATGTTGTGAACGATATCCATCACTTTCCTCCCGTGAAGCGCCGGAAGCCGCCGTACACCGGACGGTACGACCCCGGGTTGTCCCGCACCGACCTCGGCACCGTACGCGCCTCGTTGAATGACGTCAGCCGCCAGCCCCGATACTCCGCAGTCCCCATCAGGCCGACGACGACGAGCCCATACAGCAGATACAATTTGGCGATCATCCTGTTCGTCCTCAGACGGTTCCGCTCACCCGTGATCGCTTTCCTGCCAGCGGCGACCCTCGAACTTCAGCGCGCGCCACGACGACAGAATCGGCGGCACCACAATCAGCACCAATGCGACCACAAACCACAACGAGGTCGACACGTCGCGCACGACCCGCACCCGATACCCCACCGGAGACGATGCGGTTCGATCGCCTTCGGTCTCGATCCGGAGAAAGTAGCGGCCGGGCGGAACGCTGGGGAGCTCCACCCTGTCGGTCGGCGACCCCTCGGTCCACGACTCGCCGTCTTCGACGCCGTGGTAGTACGAGACGTCGCGCGCGACTTCGAATGCCTGCCCGGTCTCGTCGTTGACCAGCGCGTAGCCGACGAACATCCACTGGTTGTCGAGGTTGGTCGCGGTCTCGATCTCAACTGCGGCCGGGTGGCCATCGAGCTCGAAGACCGGCGTGACCAGGGAGGCGTCCGGCGCGGTCCGCGGATCGAACACATAGTTCTGCATCAACGCCTGCTTGTCGCGCGCGCTGGCCAGGTGGACGAGCCAGAGCACGATGGCGAGCGCGACGAGCCGCATGGCGTTCCGCCACATGGCGAGCGTCGCGCCCTGAAACGGTGACGGCTGGTTCGCAAAGACGCCGACCGGTTCCGGCGGCGTGCCCGGCAACGACAGGCTCGTCCAGATCTCGTCGCCGGCCACATACCGGCCCAGGGACCACGTGACTTCCTTGTCCGCGTCCACTTCGGCCGAGAGCATGAGCGGCGGGGCGACGTAGTCGCTCCCGGTCGTCGTGTCGCCGACCCGAATCTGCCACGGAAATTCCCCGAGCACGAACGTCGTGGTCGCGACGGCCGTCTGGAAATGGCGGTACCGCTGTCGGCCATACGAGCGCGGCGCCGAGCCATCCGGGGTCGGGCCCCCTTCCGGCAGCGCGTTGATCGTCGATACGACATTCCAGTGTCCCGCGTATTCGGTGAGGTAGCGGAATTCGCGATAGGGGTTGAAGAGCAGGTACTCGCGCCATTGGTACGCCACACCCTCGACCGTAATCTGGCGGACCTGGAACCCGACCACTTCACACTCGATGTCGAGCAGCTTGCCTCTGGTTCCCAGCGGGATGAGCGGCTCCTCGCGAACAGCATTGGTGTACTGCTGCAGGATGGTGACGCCTGGGTTGGCGGCGTCGAGAATCGAGCGGCAGCTCTGGCAGACGACGTTGACGGCGTGGCCGAACGTGCGGACCGCGGTCGCCGCGCCGCAGTTGGGACAGTTGACGGAGCGCACGCTGACGGGCCGGCGACCTTGTGCCTCCACTACCTCACCAGCCCTCGAAGGTGCGGACGTTCCTCAGCCGCACGGTGTCGAAATCCACCGCCTTGCCGATGTAGAGCGCCGGCGTCTCGTCGCTGTAGTCGATGGTGGCGAAATCCGCGCCCTCGGATCGCAGGTCGACGAACGTGACCTCGGTCTTGTCCCAGTACTCGAAGGGCAGCTCGCCCTCGACGCCGGCGTAGTGCGCCAGCGTGCGCGAGACGACCGTGAACGGCGTGCCGTTCCAGACAAAGGATCGTCCCAGCGACGCCTGCGCCAGCGTCGGAATCTCGAGGCCGCTGGTGAGAAAGGACACGGCGAGCGCATTCTGCGCATCCGAAAGCCATCCATCGATGCCGCCGTCCAGCACGATGCGCCACTCGTTCCAGGTGCCCTGGTCGTATTGATAGAGAATGCGGCCGGCGACGACGAACCCCTTGTCGCCGTAACGGCCTTCGGTCGACAACTGAATCGGCGAACCGTCATACGGCAGGTCGGCGACCTGGCCGACCTTCTTCATGTCGACATCCGTGCGGACGACAATCGACCGGCAGTACTCGCACACGGTCTGCACGCTGCTCGACCAGCGATAGACCAGCGGCGCGCCGCAGTTCGGACAACTCGCGGCGCGGCTAGTCATCCGCGTGCGACACCTGAAGCGCCGGGCGCACCGACGGCGCCTCGGGCGATGCCTCGTACGGCCGATCGAGCCGGCGGACGTTGACGGTCTGCGCGCCGACGATCGACCGCAGCAGCCCGGCGAAATCCCACTCGGGCCGCGGGCGGCAGCAGAAAAGATTCAAGCACAGCGTGCCGTACTCCGGAAACGAGTGGCACGCGAGGTGGGACTCGGTGAGCACGGTCATCCCGGTAATGCCGCCGGACTCCGGGAACTGATGCCAGCGCGCGTCGCCGCAGGCGTGGAGATCGAGGTCGCGCATCAACCTCGCAAACAGCGCCTGCAGCGTCGACAGATCGCGCAGGCGATCCGGCGAGCATCCGTAGGCCTCGATGATCCATTCAGTCCCGGTCATGGGGGCAACGCTCCGATGCGGCGGATTCTATCAGGTCGGCTCTCGCCGACGCCCGCGGCGGACCGCTGACCCCCAGCTGTCCCCGTCCAGCCAATCGCCTCGTGGAGTTCGCGCGCGACGATGGCATCCGACGTCAATCCGGAGCGCTTCGGGATCACTCGATCGGCGCCACGGCTGAACGGTCGCGCGTAACTGAAGAGTTCGTCGAGCGCCGAACGCTCCCGGCGCAAACGCGAAGGTTCGGGGCCGTCTCCAATAGACCGGAGATCCTCGAAGGCGCGCGATGCGCCCGAGGCCTCCCGTTTCTCCCAACCTGCTCTCCCACCGCCAATTGTCGTCGCCGCCCTGAAGCGGCAGGTGTGGCAACTGTTTTGCTCGGAGCCGTGGCCGAACAGCAAGAAAAGGAGGAGCGGTCATGACGCAACATCGAATCGTGATCACGGGAGTGGCCCTGCTGGCCATGACGGGGGCTCTGCGAGCACAGACGAGATCCACGACCGAGAAGACCAAGGGTCCGGTCCACGTCGAGAGCACGAGGATGACGGGCGTGGTGGACTGGGTGCAGGGCAACACGCTCGTCGCCAAGATGCGGCCGAACGGCGACTACCGTGTGTTCATCGTGCCTCCCGACCGGCAGTTCGACATCGACGGACAGATCAGGCACATCGCCGATCTCAAACGCGGCACCGTCCTCACCGCGACGGTGACGACGACGACACAGCCCGTCACCGTTCGCACGACCAGCGTCCTCAACGGCACCGTGTGGTGGGTCCAGGGCAACTACGTGGTCCTCACCCTGGAAAACGGCGAAAACCATGAATACCAGGTTCCCGCGTCGTTCAAGTTCACGGTCGAGGGCAAACCCGCGTCGGTCTCCGAGCTCAAGCCCGGCATGAAAGTGTCGGCCACCAAGATCGTCGAGGAGCCCCAGACCGAGTTCGCGTCGAATATGGTCGTCACCGGCACGTCACCCAAGTAGGCCCGGAACTGCGAGCGTGCAGGCGCGGATTCGGTACCACTGTGCCACTGCCAATGCGGTGTGAGACGTGATCGCCCGGCTCGCTCGGGGCGTTCGCCCCCTCACGTGTCTGCTCTGCATCGCCGTCCCGCCGGCGTCGGCGCAAGAGCAGGCCAACGCCGTTCCGCAGACGCGAGAAGAGGCGCTGGCCGCGGCGCGCGCCGACAAGGTGGCGGAGCTCTGGCCGGAACGCCAGAACGCGATGGTCGACATCGCCAACGGCCTGGCCGAGCGCGGGCTCAAGGAAGGCCTCGAATCCGGCAGGGGGGCGAACGGCATCCAGCTGGTGCTGGGCGGCATGCGGGAGGCCCAGGGCCTGAGCGCGGGTCTCGGCTATCGCCGGTCGGATCTGTTTCGCGAGCAGCTGGGGATTCGCGGGACGGCGCGCGGCACCCCGATGGGCGCCTACATGCTCGACGTCGACATCGACTTCCAGGGGCTCCACACCGATCGCACGTTCCTGCGATGGTATACGCGGTTCGAACACTCGCCGCGTATTGATTACTTCGGCCAGGGCAACGATTCGGCCGAGGCGAACCGGACCAGCTACCGCTACGACGATTTTTCCAGCGACTTCAACGCCTCGTTCGCGCTGATGCGCCACGTCCGCATCGGCGCGACCGGCGGCTACTTTCACGCGCACACGGCCGAGAGCGGCGAAGACGACGTGATCCCCATCGACCAGGCCTTCCCGCCGTCAAGCCTGCCTGGCTTCGGCGCGGACACCAAGTACACGCGCATCGGCGTGTTCGCGTACTACGACTCGCGCGATTCACTGACCGGTCCGCGGAGCGGCGGCTTGCTCGTCGCACGCTATCGGGAGTACTGGGACCTCGAGCTGAAACGGTTCGCCTTTCGCCAGACTGAGTTCGCGGTGCAGAAGTACGTGCCGTACTTCAACCGCAACCACGTCTTCGCAATCGGCGGATCCGTGGTGCTGTCCTACCCCAAGCAGGACAACGCGGTGCCGATGTATCTGCAGCCGACCGTCGGCGGCAGCGACGCGCTCCGCGGCTTCGTGCCGTACCGGTTCACCGACTACCACTCGGTGAACCTGGTCGCCGAACACCGCTGGCACGCCTTCAGCCTCCTGGACATGGCGCTGTTTGCGGACGCGGGCAAGGTCGTCCCGCTCAAGCGCGATGTCGACGTCTCGCACCTGCACTACAGCGGCGGCATCGGCTTTCGCGTGCGCCTGCGATCGGCGATTGTCAGCCGGATTGACTTCGCCGGTTCGTCGGAGGGTTTCCGAATGAGCTGGACCTTCAGTGACATCCTCGATCCGAAGTTCTAACGCCATGTCACGCCCCTCGACGCTGTGCCTTGCCATGGTGGTCGCCGTCGGAGCGGTCCTGGCGGCGCAGGCGCCGCGGTTCTATCCAGACGATCCACTGGCCAACGAACCTCGCCCGCTGGCGGTCAACGAGCCGCAGCGGCGCGCTCTGAGTGCCCTGCTCGAAACGGTGAGCAGCAACCTCAGAACGAGGGGACAGCGTCATCCGGCCGACGGCGTGCTGGAGTCGCAGGGGGTGAACACGCTCGGCGGCGTGATGGACGGCGACTGGTACGTGAACCGCCACGGGACGCGCCGCATGATGCTGGCCGAGTTGCAGCGCGGTCCCGGCCACGACCGGCCGCCGGACATGACCGCGGCCTGGCGAGTACTCGTCGTCAAGCGGTTCGGGGTCAACCCGGGCTTGCTGGTGTCCGACGCCAGGCGGGATCTCTTCATTCTGCGCTTCGATCCGATCGGCGCAGAGGGGCTGGCCACCGGCGCGCAAGTCGTCGCGTCGCAGTTCTTCTTCGCCCTGGGTTATCACGTGGCCGAGAACTACATCGTGCGATTCGATCGGCCCCGGCTGGTCGGCGACGAGACCGGCCAGACGGTGTCGAGCGCGGGCCACGCCCGCCCCCTCGTCGCCGAAGACATCGATCAGTTTCTCAAAGCCGTGCCCGAGGGTCCGGGTCGCATCTATCGGGCGGTGGCGACGCGGATCCCCGAGGGCCGCATGGCGCTGCTCGGCCCGTACCAGATGTGGGGCACGCGCAGCGACGATCCGAACGACACGGTGCCGCACGAGCACCGCCGCGACCTCCGCGGCATGTTCGTGTTTGCGGCATGGCTGAATTTCAGCGCCGTGCGCGCGGTCACCACGCAGGACATCCTCGCGACGATCGACGGCGTGCCACGAATCCGCCACTACGTGGTGGACTTCACGAAGTCGCTTGGCAGCAGCCTGTTCGACGGCCCGAAGCTCGCGTGGGAAGGCAACGAGACCGTGCTGCCGCCGCGGGGCGCGATCGGCAAGCGCATCGTGACCCTTGGCCTGGCGGCGCCGGCGTGGACGCGTGAGAAGAGCGCCGATCTGCCGGAGGTCGGCGCGTTCGGGAGCCGCGCCTTCGACCCGGAGGCCTGGACGCCGGCCGATCCCCTGCCGCCGTTCGAGAATCGACTGCCGGACGACACCTTCTGGGCGGCCCGCCAGGTCATGGCGTTCACCGATGAGGACATCCGGGCGATCGTGCGGCTGGGACAATACAGCCAGCCGGCCGAGGACTGGATAACAGGGACGCTGATCGAGCGCCGCAACCGGATCGGGCGGACGTATTTCGCACGCGTGCTTCCACTCGACCACATCCGCCTTCAGGACAACGCATTGGTCTTCGACGACCTGGGCGTGACGAGCGGCTTTGTCGAGCCACGTACCTACACGACGACCTGGCACGCGTTCGACAACGCGAAGGGCGCGCTGCTGGAGTCGATCGGTACGGGGGCGGAGGTGCCGGCCGCGGCGCGCGCGCTGCCTGCCGGCTCCTATGTCGCGGCACGCATTCACGCCGGCGTCCAGGCCATGAACGTCACGGTATTTCTGCGCCGGCACGCCGACGGTTTTCACGTCGCCGGCATCGATCGGTCGTGGCCCGGCAAGCACATCGTCGCGATGCCGCCGGCGCCGCGAGCCGACCGTCGCGCGTATGCCGACCTGGCGCTTCGACAACAGGAGCTGTTCCAGACGTACGTGGACAACTACAACGCCACGCGCGGCAGCCAGTACACCGCCGAAGAGCGATTCGAGCGCCTGACCGCTTCGGAACAGACCACGTTCTACGGCATCACCCACGCGCTGCTGCAGACGTCACTGACCGACGCCAGCGGGACCTCCCTCGGACTGGCCATCGATCGGATCGAGGGCGTCAACCGGATCGCGGGCCAGTACGACGGCATGGGCGGAGATCAGCAGTTCCGTATCTACGTCGCCCTGAAGCCGGGCACCCGCCAGCTGCTCGACAAGAGCCGCGAGTTCTTCGTCGACCACGAGAACACCGTCTACCACATCGGGTTCCCGCACTCCTACCGCCAGGCTGGCAAGGAGCCGAACATGCAGATGTCGCTGTCGGAAGACGGGCTGCGGGCGGACATCGACGTGGACTACCGATCGAGCCGCACGCCGCAGTCGCTCTTCAACGGACACCTCACCGCGGCCAACTCCGACGTGCGCGCCGGCGACAATCCCAAACTCCACAACGCGCGATGGTCGGGACTGATCATGTGGTGGCAGGACAGGCTGGGCAAGCTGCAGGTCTCGCTGCCCAAGGCGGTGGACCTCGCAGACACCGACCGCGCGATCGGCCCGGCGACGCCCCTTCCTCCCGACCGGCCCTCCGGCGCCGCGCCGGAAAAGATCGAGGACGCCGCACAGGAATTTCTCACGGACTGGCTGGTCCGGCGCCAGTACGATCAGGCGCTCGAGTTCCTCTCACCGCAGGCCTATGCCTGCCTGAACCTGAGCGACGATGCGAGAAGCCAGGTCCTGGACGGGACCGGCGTGCGCCGCGAGGCTCGCCGGCTGATGGAATACGCGAGTGCGCGGCTTGGCCGTCGGCCGGACCTGACAAGCGCCATCGTTGCCTTCACGCCCCGCGATCCCGACCGCGCCGTCATCGACCACGCGTTCAAGAAGGAATTCCTCCTTGGACCGGTACCGGCGCAGGAGGCGAAGCAGTACCTGTGCAACCAGTCCGCGCCGCCGGCTACCGCCACGTCGCCCGATTACCATGCCGTCGTCTTCACGTTCCGGATCGACGGTGGCGGCACGCTCGGGCTGCTCTGGAACCGTGAAGGCGGGCGCTGGAAGATCGTCTCCTATCAGCCACTCGTGCCCTGATGCGTTTTCTGTTTGGGTGTAGTGCCGCCTCATGGAACTCGGGAATGTTGGACAGCGGCCCAAGCACGCGCCATTTCGCCGGCGAGTGGACGTCGCTGAGCAAGCTGTCCGAGCACAGGGGCGCTGTCGTCTACCAGCCGACGGCGTACCCGGTGCGGCGCGGGTCGGCGCCCGCCAGCATCGTGCCCCTGGCGAGATCCACCACGATCGCCTGCATGCCGCCGGCGGCGGCGGTGAAATCCGACGTCGGCGCGAGCGTGTGGCCCCACTCTTCGAGGGTCTTCAACGCGGCGGGCGGCACCCGGCGCTCGATCGTGACGGTCACTTCGGCGCCCGGCTTGTAGAAATTGGGCTTCGCATCCAGGACGAAGCGCGGGCTCTCGACCGCCTGCTGCACCGGCATGTGAAAGTCGATCACGTTCACCAGCATCTGGAACTCGGTCTGGCCGATGGTCTCGCCGCCCGGCGTCCCGAACACCATCGCGACCTTGCCGTCCTTCAGCACGATCGTCGGCGCGTTGTTGAGCAGGGGAATCTGCCCGCCGCGCACGTAGTTCACGTTGTCCGGGTACGGCGACGAGGAGCCGAGCCGGTCGCCGTTGTTCAGCAGCAGCCCGGTGTTGCCGACGACCACGCCGGCGCCGAAGCCGCCGCCGAGCGTCGGCGTGCAGGCGACGGCGTTGCCGTACTGGTCGATGATCGAGAAGCTGGTGGTGTCCCGCTCGGTCTCGTAGTCGTCGTCGAATCGCGGTCCCCTCGGCGGCTGCGCCCCGGCGGCGGCCACTCCGGTTGCCGGGCCGGCGAACCGCGACGGATCGCCGGCCGGCGGA
>Ga0068865_100000954_pt1 | contig 16472 bp, 17 predicted proteins | sample KBSMisM12_FD_75293 | JGI IMG/M metagenome (GOLD analysis project Ga0068865, IMG submission 75293) | Miscanthus rhizosphere microbial communities from Kellogg Biological Station, Michigan, USA - KBS Miscanthus M1-2 | ecosystem: Host-associated > Plants > Roots > Rhizosphere > Soil ...
AGGCCCGGGCCAGGCCTGCCGCGTCCAGCGGCGCCTCAAGCCCCGCCTGGCGCAGCGCCGTCACCTGCGCCTGGCCGATCCCCCAGGCGCTGAGCACGCTCGCGTACTTGGGGCTCAGGATCTCGCCGACGCCCAGCGCCTCACCCGTCTGGCAAGCCACCTGGCCTGCCGCCCCGCCGAACGCCGTCAGCGCATGGTCGCGCGGGTCGAAGCCGCGCTCGGTGGAGATGCGCCGCACCGCCTGGGCCATCTGCTCGACGGCGACGGCCACGAAGCCTTCTGCGGCGGCCTCGACGCTGTCGGCGCCCATGGCCTGCGCCAGTTCGGCCAGGCGCGCGCGGGCCGCAGCGGAGTCGAGCGGGGCGTCTCCCTTCGGTCCGAACACCGGCGGGAAGAAGCGGGGATCGAGCCGGCCCAGCACCAAGTTGGCGTCGGTCACCGTCGCGGGCCCGCCGCGGCCGTAGCAGGCCGGGCCCGGATCGGCGCCGGCGCTGGCCGGGCCCGCGCGGGCGCGCATGCCGTCGAAGGTCAGGATCGAGCCACCGCCGGCCGCCACCGTCTCAACGTCCAGCATCGGGCTGCGGATCTTCGCGCCCGAGACCCGGGCGGCGTCGCGCCGCTCCAGCGCGCCGGCGTAGCGGCAGACGTCGGTGGACGTGCCGCCCATGTCGAAGCCCAGCACCGCCGCCGCGCCGGCCGCCTCGGCCGTCCGGGCCACGCCGACCACGCCGCCCGCCGGGCCGGAGACCACCGCGTCCTTGCCGCGGAACGCCTCGGCGCGGACCAGTCCGCCGGACGAGGTCATGAAGAAGAGCGGCGCTCCCGCCACGGCGTCGGCCACCCGGCGCACATAGGCCTGCAGCACCGGGGTCAGGTAGGCGTCGGCCACGGTCGTCTCGGCGCGCGGGATGAAGCGCGGCAGCGGTGAAACCTCGTGGCTCATTGCGACGAATGGGAATCCGAGGCGTTGGGCGATCTCGCCCGCCGCCCGCTCATGCGCCGGGTTCAGGTCGGCGTGCAGGAAGGCGATGGCGACGGAGGTGAAGCCTTGATCCTTGGCGGCCTTGAGCTTCTCGGCCAGCGCCGCGGCGTCCAGCGGCCGGACGGCCGCCCCCGCCGCGTCCAGCCGCTCGTCGGCCTCGACCACGCCGGAATAGAGCGGCTCGGGCCGCACGATGTGCAGGGCGAAGAGCTCTGGCCGCGCCTGGTCGCCGATCAGCAGGGAGTCGGCGAACCCCGCCGTGGTGACGAACAGCGTCCTGGCGCCGGCCCGTTCCAGGAGCGCGTTGGTCGCCACCGTCGTGCCCATCTTGATCGCGTGGACGCGCTCGGCCGGGAAGGGCGCGCCGGGCGCCGCGCCCAGGATGCGGCGCATGGCTTCGACGGCGGCGTCGGGATAGGCGGGCGAGGCGCTGAGCAGCTTGACGGAGACCTCGCGGCCGGTGGCGTCCTGGCCGATCACATCGGTGAAAGTTCCCCCGCGATCGATGAAAAAGCGCCAGGACCTGTCCAAAACTTAACCCGCTCCCCTAATTGTATTGCGGCCGCGACAGTCCTAGAGCTTGCCCTTACCCCATGAGCTTCTGGCGCAAAATAGCCGGCCTCGCCGCGCGCAACCTCGACGAAGCCGAGTGCGACGTCTGTCCTCCGGGCTTGCCCGGCGAGGACCCGGCGTTCTCGACCGCGGTGACGGCGCTGGGGGCCAAGCTCGCCAAGGCGGACGGCAACGCCCACGCCGGCGAGTACGCCGCCTTCTCGGAGGTCTTCCAGGCCGACCCCGGCAGCGAGGGCAATGTGCGCCGCCTCTATCAGCTGGCGCGCCAGACGACCCGCGGCTTCGAGAGCTACGCGCGACGCCTCAAGAAGCGCTACCACGCCTGTCCGCAGCTGCTGGAGGATGTGGTCGACGGCCTCTTCCACGTGGCCACGTCCGACGGCGTCGTCACCGCCGACGAGCTCGCCTACCTGGAGCGCGTCTCGGAGCTGTTCGGGCAGAGCCCCCTGGTCTTCCGACGCCTGAAGGCGACCCATCTCGGCGCCGAGGCGGGCGACCCCTACGTGATCCTGGGCGTGGCGCACGACGCCGCCGACGCCGAAGTCCGCGCGGCCTGGCGGGCGATCCTGTCCGAGGCCCACCCCGATCGGGCCCGCGCGCGCGGCCTGCCCGACGAGTTCATCGAGGTGGCCGAGGCCAAGGCGGCCGCCATAAATTCGGCGTTTGATCAGATCATGACCGAACGCAAGTCGCTCGCGCTGCGAGGCGCGGCATAGTTCGTGCTTGCCGACCCTGCGACCCACTGTGTGGTTGACGGCGGGAAACCGTGGGGCGACATAAATGGTTCAGGCCGTATCCGCGGGCCTTCGAACGCGGATCGATGAGGACGCCATGGTGAAAGAGTTCGCCGCCCGGCACGGATCCGCCCTGCGCAGCATCGCTGTCCTCGTCGGCCTCCTGGCCACCGCCGCCGCCGTCGTCGTCGCCGCGATCCTGGCGGTGGTGTTCGCCGCCACCGTGGCGCTGATCGGGATCATGGCCAGCGCGCTGCTGGGTTTCGCCGGCCTCGCGCTCCGCGCGCGGCGCACCGCCCGCGCCCGCGCCGACGGCGTGATCGAGGCCCGCCACCTGGGCGGCCACCACTGGGTGGCCTACGGCTGGAACGAGCGGGCCTAGGCCCCACTCCCCTGCATCTCGAGCTTTGACGCGGCGTGAGCCTTGCTGCGTCTGTTGCACGCCTCTAGCGTGCCGCCCTCAAACAAACGTTGGGAGTGACGGCATGTCCATCGGGGTGATCGCGACGCTGAAGATCCAGCCTGGCAAGGAAGCCGAGTTCGAGGCCTTCGCCACCGAACTGGCCAAGCAGGTGCGCGCCAACGAACCGGGCAACCTGGCCTACCAGCTCTGCAAGACCGCCGAGGCGGGGACCTACAAGTTCCTCGAGGTCTACAAGGACGCCGATGCACTCGCCCATCACGGGCAGACCGACTACTTCAAAGCCGCCGGTCCGAAGTTCGGCGCGGTGCTCGCCGGCCGGCCGGAGATCGAGCGCCTGGACGGCGTGGATTGAGCACACCCGGAACGGTGGTGCGTCGGTCGTAAGTCGCTAGCTTTGCGAGTGTTTTTCCCCCACCGGGCGATGTCGCGTGCGGCGAATTCGCGTGTGAGGCGCTGTTCGGTGAATCGCGCTTGCCAACCGATATCCGGCCTGACAGGTATCAGTTAAGTATAAGGGCTCAGCCCGCGTTTCAGTCAGTATCTTGGGGGACTTCATGAAGTTTGTAGCGTTTGCCGCCGCCGCCTTGGCGGGCGGCCTCCTGTTCGCGAGCGCCGCCAGCGCCTCGGGGAACCTCGTGGTGAACGGCGACTTCACCGCCGGCAACTCGGGCTTCACCTCCGGCTACACGTTCCAGGCCTATCCCGGCGACATGCACCCGGAAGGCCTCTACACGGTCGGCCCGAACCCGAACGCCGTGCACTCCTCGTGGGTGACGATGGACGACGGCAACAACCGCCTGATCGTGAACGGCTCGACTGAGTCTCCGCTGCCCTTCGTGTGGCGTGAGGACGTCGCCGCAGGGGCGGGCGCCTACAACTATTCGCTCGATGTCGCCGACATCTGCTGCAACGACAGCTACGGCGGTCCGAACCTGCCGTCGCTGCTCTCGTTCTCGTTCTCCACCGACGGCTTTACCTTCATTCCGCTGGCGGCCTATACGACCACTCCGCCGACCGACGCCGGTGTCTTCACCACGCTGTCGGGCAGCTTCCTGCTTCCGACGTCCGGCACCCTGCGGCTGCAGATCGACAGCGGCACGAACTTCCCGGGCGGCAACGACTTCGCGATCGACAACATCTCGGTCTCGGCCGTCCCTGAGCCGGCCGGCTGGGCGATGATGATCCTGGGCTTCGGTGGCCTGGGCGCCAGCCTGCGCCGCCGCCGCGCCGTGTTCGCCTAAGCGTTCGCGCCGCAAAACGACCAGAGGCCCCGGGCGCGAGTCCGGGGCCTTTTCGTTGCGCGGTCGGCGGAACGCGCTAGACCTTGGGCATGGACCTCGACTTCACACCCGACGACCTGGCCTTCCGCGAGGAGGTCCGCGCCTTCATCGCCCAGGCCTTCGACGACGACATGCGCGCCCACGCCGCGCAGTCCAAGAACGCCCACATCGACAAGGCCGGCCAGGTCCGCTGGTTGAAGCGCCTGCACGAGAAGGGCTGGATTGCGCCCGACTGGCCCACCGAATACGGCGGCACGGGCTGGGGCCTGACCCAGAAGTACATCTTCGACATGGAGATGGCGCTGGCCGGCGCGCCGTCGACCTCGAACATGGGCCTGCGCATGTGCGCCCCGGTGGTCATGGCCTTCGGCACGCCCGAGCAGAAGGCCCAGCACCTGCCGAAGATCCTGTCGACGGATGTCTGGTGGTGCCAGGGATATTCCGAGCCGGGCTCGGGCTCCGACCTGGCCTCGCTGGCCCTGAAGGCCGAGCGCGACGGCGACGACTACGTGCTGAACGGGTCCAAGACCTGGACCACCTACGCCCAGTGGGCGGACTGGATGTTCTGCCTGGTGCGGACCTCGAACGAGCCGATCCGCCAGATGGGCATCAGCTTCCTGCTGCTGGACATGAAGAGCCCCGGCATCACGATCAGCCCCATCGTCACCCTGGACGGTCCGCCCGAGGGCGACCAGGAGATCAACCAGGTCTTCTTCGACAATGTCCGCGTGCCGGTCGCCAACCGCATCGGCGAGGAAGGGCAGGGCTGGACCTACGCTAAGTACCTGCTGCAGTTCGAGCGCGGCAACGCCTATGCGCCGGGGCTCACCCACCAGCTGGCCAAGGTCCGAAAGATCGCCGGGGTCGAGCGGTCGGACGCCGGCCAACGGATGCTCGACGACCCCGATTTCCGCCGCAAGCTGGCCGAGATCGAGATCAAGGTTGAGGCGCTGAACGCCACCGAGCTTCGCGTGTTCTCCGGCCGCGCCAATGGCGAGGCGATGGGCGCCGTCTCCTCGATGCTGAAGCTGGAAGGCAGCCAGGCGCAGCAGGCGATCACCGAGCTCGCGCTGGAGGCGGCGGGCATCTACGCCCAGCCCTTCGTGCGCGACACCTGGGCCGAGATCGAGGGCCGCACCAACGAACAGCGGGCCGGGCCGGAGTACGCCGCCACCGTCGCGCCGATGTACTTCAACTACCGCAAGACCTCGATCTACGCCGGCTCCAACGAGATCCAGCACAACATCATGGCCAAGATGGTCCTGGGCCTCTAGGCCGCCCGTCCAGCCGCTGCCGCGCCGCCTCCAGAGTTTCCCGCTGCGACACTATGGCTCAGCTGGAACGATCCCGAATTGTCACAGTTTAACTACACTGAGCCAGTGGACGGGTATGCGTAGCGCGCCATAGGAGGCGAGATCTGCTCCATGCATACGTCGCGTGAGGCCGTCCTGGTGGCCCAGGACCTCTTTCTTGAAATGGGCGCTGAAGGCGTCGAGACCGTCGAGTCCCGAGCTGACGGCGCGCGCGATTGCGGAGACCGCGACGCGGCGACCTTCTGGTCGCGCGTGGCCCGGGCCATGAGCCTGATGGCCGGCGCGCCCAGCACGGTGCGCGCGGTCGCCCAGGTCGGCGCGCGCGGCGGTCGCAGCCCCCTCTGGCCGCTGATGCAGCGCATCGAAGGCTTCCGCCATCTGGCCCATCAGGCCGAGACCCGCGCCCGGACCGCCGGCTGCGAGATCAACGCCGGCCATTTCCTCAGCATCGCCGCGGGCTGGCGGCAGCTGACCGAAGACCATGAGCGCCTGGCCTCGGCCGCCATGGCCTCAGTGCAGTTCGACACCGCTCCAGATGAGGTCCTCAGCCGGCCGCATGCGCACCTCGAGGTAGCCCGGCTCGAACTCGCCGATAGCCGCTAGGGCCTCGGCGTCCAGGATCGCCAGGCCACCCCGGCCAAGCGCGATCACACCCTGGCTCCTGAGCTGCTGCAGCACCCGGTTCACCTGGACCGTCGACAGCCCGACGGCCGCGGCGATGTCGCGCTGCATCATCGGGATGTGACAGCTGTCGCTGCTGGCGAGCCCCACGGCCGACAGCCGCCACTGCAGTTCGCTGAGCAGGTGGGCCACGCGGGCCGCGCCCGAGCGGACACCTTCGTTCAGCAGCCACGCGCGCCCGACCAGGTTTTCTTCGATGATGCTGCGGCTGATGGCGAGCATCAGGTCCGGCGTCGTGGCCTGCAGCGTGCGCAGGTCGGCCTCGGTGATGCGCGCGCACTCGCCGCGACTGAGCGCGACGAGGTCGTAGTCGGGGGGCAAGGCGAGCGCTAGGCCGCCCGTGCAGATGTCGCCGGCGACCAGGATCGAACTGATCCGCCGCCCGCCTTCCGCCGTCGTGTGGACCCGCGCCACGAGTCCGGAGAGCACGAGGATCGCGTATTTCAGGTTGGAGCCGGGATGGACCAGCGGCTCGTCGGGCCCGAAGCGCTGGGGCTCGGAGAGCACGGCTTTCAGCGCCTTTCGTTCTTCGAGGTCCAGACTGCCGCCCCCCTCGAGGCGGCGAATCCAGGGTCGGATGTCCAGGTATCGCTCGCGCATGACCCGATTTGGCGGCGCCGTCGCGGGGTCGCCCATCCGGCGTTCAGCCTAGACCCTGCCCCGATAGGCTTTAGTTCGCTCGATCGCGCCTCGACCCTATTCGGGCCGGCCGCCCGCCCCATGGCCGCGGTAGCCGAGGGTGTGGTCTCGCCGCGACGCGTGGCGCCTGGGCGTTCCCCGCGGCTCGCTGGCGAACCGGGTCACCAGGCCGCGCAGCGCCACATAGGGCGCCACCGCCAGCACGACGGCGATCAGCAGCGCCTCGCCCAGGTCGATCAGCCCGAGCGCGATGTACTGGTGCGCGAGGTCGAGGATCAGGGCCAACGCCAGGACCTTGCCGATGCTGCGTAGGACCGAGGCCAGGCGCCTGTTGCGGTCCTGGCGGGACCGATAGGGCGAGGGCCAGAGGAAGGGCGAGCGGTGCTGATCGGCGTCGCTCAGCCCGTCTATCAGGGCCAGCATGACCGCGGCGAACGGCTGCACGATCAGCCGGGCGTGCAGGGCCCCGTCGAAACGGTCGGCTGCGAAGGCGGTCAGAGTCGGGACAAGATCGGACATCAGCTTCGCCCTGTCGGTTCGGCGTCCGAGGGCCGCGGCGGGCTTCCGCCGCCGGGACCAAAGGGACGCGACTCCCCCGCCACGCCACCCCCGGTCGCACGATCGACTTCACGCACCAGATCGACCAGCGGGGCGTCGAGCACCCGGCAGATCCGCACAAGCGTGGAGAAGCTGATCCGGTTCACCGCCAGTTCGTACTTGTGCATCTGGTGGCCGGAGACGCCGATCTCGGCGCCCAGCCGGGCAAGACTCATCCCAAACGCTTCGCGGCGACGCCGCAGGAGACGCCCAAGCTCAAGATCCAGGAGGTCCTGCGACTTCATCTGGACGCCCGGTCCACAATCTACCACCCCGTGACCTGGATCAGGCCACGGGGCCTAGGGGGTCGTTCGCGGCCCTTGCGGGCCGCGGTGTCAGAACCTGTAGTCTACGCCCAGGCGGAAGATGTTGCCCCGCACCGAGGCGTGACTGTTGAGCGTGACGAACCCGCCAGCGCCGCTGACTGTGTTGCTGACGGTACCGAAGTCCGTGTAGAGCCACTCGCCCTTGACCGACCATTCCGGCGCCCAGGCGTAGGCGGCGCCCAGGCCCCCGACCCAGCCGGTCTTCGTGTCGCTGGAATCCTGCGTGAAGTTGTGAGCGTTGCCTGGCGCGGTATCGGCGTAGTGAATCGTGTTCTTGAGCTCGGTGACGGCCAGGCCGAGCGTGCCGTAGAACAGCCAGTCGCCGCTGACGAAGCCGATGCGCGGCCGCAGCGTCCACACCCAATCCGACTTGATGCTCTGCGACAGCGTGTAGGTCGTGGGCGGCAAGAGGGAGTTGGTGGCCGTGCGGGCCGCGGTCTGGGAGATGTCCATCCAGCCCCAGTCGGTCTCGAGCCCGAGCAGGAAGCCGTCGTTCACCCAGTTGAAGCCGCCCTCTATGCCGCCGGTAAAGCCGGAGGTGTTCTGGCTCCCGGAGAGCGTCGCACCGTTGATCGTCGGAATGTCGGCGGGCGGAATCGGCACCGCGGCGGTGCCGGTCGCGGCCGTGATCTGCGCCGAGGCGTCGCCCCACACGCCGCCCGCGTTGCCGCCGATGTAGAAGCCGGCGAAGGGCGTCGCGTTTTGAGCCATCGCCGGAGCGGCGCAGAGGATGGCGAAGGACGCCGTGGCGGCGAAGAACGGGAGGCGACGGGGCATGAGCGTCCTCAAAATGGGTTGGTGACTACCGCAAGTTGTCGGTGATGCCCGCGCGACGTCTCTCAGGTGAATACCGGAGGGGCGCCCCCTCGGGGCCGGAGGCTTGGTCACCGGGCTTTGCGCTGTGTCGGACGGGTCACATGCCGCAGATCGCGTGAGCGGACGGGCCGGCTAGCCGCCGCCGGCCGTCGGCGCGGCGTCCGCGCTGACCGAGCAGGTCCCACTAGGCTTGGTGAGCCCCGAGGCCCCGAGCGTCTTCCAGGTCGCCGTCCGGGTGGTCCGGTCGAGCGAGATGGTCACGTTCAGCGAGGCCGAACTGATGACGCCCGTCGTGCGGCGGGCGTCGGCGCTGCAGGTGTGGCTGAGGCAGAGGTTGGGGCCGAACCCGCGGCGCGCCGGATCCCACTGCTGAAGCGAACGGGGCGCAATGCGGAAGACGCGCTGCACGCTGGCCGGATCGCTGGCCGAGACCATGTCGCAGGTCAGCACGGCAAAGCCGCGCGCGGGGGCCTTCGCAGCCTCCTTGGCTCCGGCCTCAGAGGCGGCGGCGCCCAGCGCCAGGACCACAATTGCAATTCTCATCATGGCCGACGCTCGACAATAGAGTCACAGTGCCCACGAAGCGGATTCCATGGGCGCTTTCAGGGGGCCATCCTAGGGACGGCCTTGGCCCGCGCTCTTAGGTGAAACCCGCAGTGGAACTAGGGCGCCGTGCGGATAGACCAGCCACACCGACTTAACCGAACTGAGCTTTTGCGGGTCAAACACTCCGGGACGGGAGGGCATGTGAAACCAGCATACGGACCGGCCTCCGTCGCCGGCGCCGCGCAAGGTGTTCGCCTTCGGCGGTTGACCTTTAGACGCGTGGGACTTGCTTACTGGGCGAGCGCGCGAACATGTCGCGCCGCATGTGGGCCAATTGCGGCAGGCAATCGGAGACTCGCATGCTTCGGATCCTGATCGCAGACGACCATGAAATCGTACGCAAAGGCGTGCGCGACACCATCGAGGACCACCCCGGCTGGGAGGTTTGTGCGGAAGCCGCCGATGGGCAGGAAGCGCTGAACCTGGCGCTTCGGGAAAAACCCGACATCGCCGTGCTGGACGTCTCCCTGCCGATCATCAACGGCGTCGCGCTCACGCGCCGCCTGCACAAGGAAGCGCCCAACATCCGCATCCTGCTCTTCACGATGCACGACGACGACGAGACGGTGAGCACCGGCCTGGCCGCCGGCGCGCGGGGCTATGTGCTGAAGTCGGACAGCGAGAGCCATCTCGAGGCGGCCATCTCAGCCCTCGGGGCCAATCGCCTCTACTTCTCGTCGCCCGTTTCGGAGCTGCTGCTGGACGCGGCGCTGAACGAGCGGAAGCGGTCGCGGCTCGAGACCTTCACCATGCGCGAGCTCGAGGTCGCCCAGTTGATCGCCGAGGGCAACGCCAACAAGCAGATCGCCCGGCATCTCAACATCAGCGTCAAGACCGTCGAGAGCCACCGCGCCGCGGCCATGCGCAAGGCCGGGGTCCGGACCGCCGCCGAACTCGTCCGCTTCGCGATCAAGCACAACCTGATCCAGGCCTAGGTCCTCGTCGGAAGCGGCTCGGGTGTTTCCCCGATGGCCCGCTTCGCCGGCGGGAAGAAGAGTCGCCCTACGCAGAAAGGGGCGAGGGCGTGCCAAAGACGAGTTTCCCGGCTGAAGCCGACCCCATTCGGGCCAACGCCGCGGAAGTCTATATCCAGACCTATCCATTGCTTATGGCCGACGCGATCCGACGCGCCCATCCGCTCGGCTTCCACCAGTTCCAGATTGCGCCGCAGGACGCCGAGAGCCTGGCGCCGGGCCTGTCGGAGGACGACGCCCGCGTCATTGTCGTCACCGCCTGGATCGACCTGACCCATGGTCCGGTGATCCTGCGGATTCCCCGGACCGGCGGGCGATACCTCAGCCTGACGCTGTATGACACGGCCGGCGAGCCCTTCATGTGCGTGGGGTCGCGGACGGGCGACGACGCCGGGCTGGACCTGGCCGTGGTCAGCCCGAAGTGGCGCGGCGAACTGCCGAGCGGCCTCAAGGCCCGCCGCGCGCCCAGCGAGTTCGCCTGGGCTGTCTGCCGTATCCATGCCCACTCGCTGCTCGACCGGGCAGCGACGCTGGCGGTGGCCAAGCGACTGTGCCTCGCCGTCGTACCGCCCGACACCATGGGGCTGGAGTCCGCGACGACGGTGATCGCGGCGCCGGCCGCGCCCTTGGTGCGCCAGGTCGCCGAGGTCGATCCGGCCACCTTGTTCCACCGGTTGCCGGGCCTGCTGGACCGGGCTCCGGACAGCTTCCGGGGCGTGAAGCGCCGCCGCGTGGAGGCGTTGCTGGCCAAGCTGGAGGGCCCGCCGCCGGTCGACGCCTGGTCGCCGGAGTTCGAGAAGACTCTCGCCATGGGCCTGGCCGACGGGATGGGGCGCATCGAGGCCGCCGCGCGCGCGGTGATGCGTCCGGAACGCGGCGGATGGGCAGACGTGTTCCGCTCGCCGGTCGAGCCTGTGGTCACGCCCCTGTCGGCGGCGGTGCACGCCTACCTCGCCGCCGGCGCGCCGTCGTCGGACGACCTGATGCTGCTGGTCTGCGAGCACGACGTCATGGGCCAGCCGCTCACCGGCGAGCACAACTATCGCATCCACTTCGAACCGGGCGCCGCGCCGCCCGCCGACGCCTACTGGTCGCTGCACGCCCGGCCCGCGCCGAGCTACGGCAATCGCCATGGGCTTGGCAGCCGGGACGAACTCGTCGCCAGTGCGGACGGTTCGCTGGACCTGGCGCTGCAGCGCCAATCGCCGTCCCGCCGCCTGACCGCGAACTGGTTGATCTGCCCCGCCTCGCGCTTCGCCCTGACCATGCGGGTCTACAGCCCCTGGCCCGCGGCGGTGCAGGGCGCCTGGCGGATGCCCGCGGTCGAACGGGTGGACGACCAGGTCGAGGCGACCCGCAGCGGGTCGGTGCGTCGTCACCGGCCCCCGCAGATTCCGACGACCGACAGCCGGCGCAAGTCCGACGCGCTGGCGATGATTTGGAGGCCAAGCCTGTGAGAAAGCTCGGAGCCGCGGCGTTCGCCGCCCTCGCCATCAGCCTGCCGGCCGCATCCTTCGCCCAGGCCCCCGCGCCCGCGAAGGCCCCGGCGCCCAACTCCACGGTCCGCAAGGCAGTGATCCCCAAGACAGCGGCGCCGAAGACCCCCGCCGTCGTCGAGCCTGAGGCGCGTCAGGCGCTGGAACGCATGACCGCCTATCTCGGAACGTTGAAGTCCTTCGAGATCACCTCGACCTGGAGTCTGGACTTGGTGACGATGGAGTCGCAGCGCATTCAGCTGGACGGCGTGACCAACTACAAGGTCCGTCGGCCCGATCGCTTCATCATTGACGTTTCGACGGCCCAGAAGAAACGCCGCTACATCTATGACGGAAAGACATTCGTCTTGTCCTCGCCGGACCTGGGCTTCTATTCGCGCGTGCCGGCTCCGCCGACAAACGCCCAGACCATGGACCTGCTCTGGACCAAGTACGGTATCGAGCTTCCGCTTGAGGACCTGTTCCGCTGGAACGACCCGGAATACAGCAGGCGGCCCGACAAGGTCTCCTCCGGGTTCGACGTTGGGCCCGCAACCGTCGACGGCGTAGAGGCCGAACAGTACGCCTTCCGGCAAGGCCAATTGGACTGGCAGGTGTGGATCCAGAAGGGGAGCCAGCCTCTGCCCATCAAGGTGATGATCGTCAGTCACGCCGATCCGGCCAACCCGGCCTATGTCGCCCGCCTCTCGTGGAAACAGAATCCTGAACTGGCCGACACGGTGTTCGACTTCAAGCCGGGGCCGAACGCCAGGCCGATCAGGTTCGCTACGGCGAAGCCGTAGGAGGAAATGATGAGCAAATCCCGATCTTTCCGACTGCTTCTGGCCGCGGCGACGATTACGCTGATCGCCGCGGACGTGAGTGACGCCTTCGCCCGAGGCCGCGGTGGCGGCGGTGGCCGCGGCGGCGGCGGCGGCATGCGGGGGGGTGGCGGCGGCTTCAGCGGCGGCGGCATCCGCTCCAGCGGCTCTACCAGCATGAGTCGCCCGTCCGGCGGCGGCTTCGGCGGCGGGTCTTCGCGGCCCAGCGCAGGCGCCCTGCCGAGCGGGGGACGAAGTGGCGCGGGCGGCGACTTCGGCGGCGGCGGCCGCGGATCCGGCAGCCGGCCCGGCGGCGGAGACGGGCTTGGCGGCAACAGGCCTGGCGGCGGCGACGGGATCGGCGGCAACCGGCCCGGCGGCGGCGGCGGCGGGACCAACCGCCCCGGCAACGGAAACGGCAATTTCAACAACAACAACAACATCAATATTGATAACGGTTGGAACGGCGGCTGGGGTAACTGGGGCTACCACCCGATCGCCGCCGGAATCGCCATCGGCGCCGTCGTCGGCGCGGCCTACGGCAGCTACTACTACGCGCTGCCGGGCGGCTGTTATCCGTACGGCTACTACTACAACTGCGGCGGCGCCTATCTCGAGCCGCGCTACGAGGGCGACACGGTGGTCTATGTCACCGTGGAAGCGCCCAAGGATCCCAACGCCAGTCCGGCCGGGGAGGGCGGCGCCGGTCCGACGGGCGCGGCGCCGGCGAGCACGGCGCCCACCCCGTCCGAGGGGGTCACGCCGCCGCCCAACCCGTCCACGGTGGTCACGCCGCCGCCGACCCCTCCAGGCGCCTGAACCCTCGGCCCTGAGCCTCTCGCAAGCGCCCGTGTGACCCCGCCGAGACACTCTCCGCGGGCGTCGGCGGTTGGGCGAAACCCCGGGGCGGTCGGCGCCTCGGCCGACGGCCTCGCCTCGGTGACGGCGACTCGCTCAGGGGAATCCCGGAGAAGCCCCCAGGCGACCGGCGCAGCTCCAGACCGCGCTGGCCGCAACGGAAAACCCCGCGCGCCGGGGGCGCGCGGGGCCAGGTCCGAGGTGCAAAGGGAGGTATGGCATACCTCGGGTCCCACCGACGGGGGGACGAAGCGGTGGGACAAATCGAATTTGGGTGAACCGCGGCAAACGCGGGATCAGGCATTTCCCTAGCTTGCGCTATCCGCAATCCCCATCACGTGGGAGACCTTTCAGAGCGGCAGCGTGGCCTCGACGACGGTGCCGCGGGCGCTGGAGCGGATTTCCAGGCGGCCCTTCAGATGCGCCACCCGCGACTTCATGCTGGCGATGCCGACGCCGTTCGACGGCGGCTCCGCCTCGTCGTTGTCGAGCCTCGGCATGCCCTTGCCGTTGTCGGCGATGCGCACGGTCAGCCCGTCCAGCGCGCCCACCAGCTCCACGTCCACGCGCGTCGCCTCGGCGTGCCGGTAGGCGTTCGAGAGCGCCTCCTGGACGATCCGCAAGACGGCGTGCTGGATGGGCCCCGGCGCCACGTCGACGGCGCCTACCGCGCTGAACGTCGTGGCCAGTTCGCTGCGGGCCATGAACCCCATCACGAAGAGCTCGATGGTCGCCGGCAGTCCGTTGCGCTCCAGCCCGTCGGGCTTCAGCAGGTAGGACAGGACGCGGATCTCCTTGACCGCCTCACGCAGCGACGTGGTCATGTCCTCCAGCACGGAGGGGACACCGGTGACGTCGCCGGTCAGCATCCGCAGGCGGCGGATGCCGAGCACCAGGGCGACCAGGTGCTGGCCGGTGGAGTCGTGCAGTTCGATGGCGATCCGCTGCCGCTCCTGCTCCTGGACGATCAACAGCTGGTCGGGCCGGTTGCGCAGGGCCGCGCGGGCGTGCTCGAGGTCGGTGATGTCCTGGTGGATCGCCACGAACCCCGTCGAGGGGACCGGCGAGGGAATGACCCGTTGCTGGCGCCAGCGGAGCCCGCCGGAGTCCTCGACGACATAGACCTGCACGAATTCAACGCTGCGCTTCGACAGCAGCTCCTGCATTCCCTGGCGCAGGGCGAGGAGCCCTGTTTCGGACAGGAGCCCATCGCATTGGTCGACGTAGGGCGCACCCACGCCGCCGTTGATGCGCCGCGGATGTGAGGAGTCGACGATCGCGCGCCAGGCGGCGTCTGCCCAGTAGACGACGCCGGTGTCGTCCAGCAGCGCCATCTCCGAGGCGGCCGGATCGCGGAAGATCGACATCGCGTCGCGGACGGCCCGCAGCCGGATGTCGGATGCGCGACGCGGTTCGCCGAACGCTACAATCTCAGGTCGCAACCGTTTCTCAGGGCGCGCCTTCCCGGCGGCGCCGGCGGATGTCTTGTGGCGGTTCGGCGAGGCAGCCGGTTCTTCCGGCTCCCCGCCCGACAGGAATCCCTTTGCTGCTGTTTCCCCGGACTGCAGATGAATTTCCTTCGCTTCGCCTTGCGGCCAGGTTTCACGGATTGAGGGCGCGCGTCTCCCACCGATCACGGGGAGTGCGGCCATATCGCCGCGGCCTTCCATATCCCGCCCCTTTGCTCCCGTAACACACTACATGTGGAGGCTAGCTCGTCAGAATGGTTACAACCAGTAGTTTATTTATCGGTCACGCGCCACCACCTCCGGGCGGTGTTGCCTTCAAAGTGTTGAGACCGACCACGGCGTTCTTGGCCCACGTCTTCACGAGCATGCGGAAATCCGCCTTGTTGGTGACGCTGTTGCGGTACCAGGCGCCCGTGTCGCCGGCGAGGCGGTGATCGACCGCCCGGCCGAGCAGCGCGCCGGTCATGGAATCCCTGACCTCGACGATGAGGGAGGCCGAGCCGGCTTCCTGGGCATAGGTCCTCGACCGGCCCGGAACGGCGATGTCCGGCGCGCTGACGCTGATGTTGACGACCGCGGTCCGGATCCTGAGCACATCGGGGCCCGCCGTGGCCACCACGGGGTACCCGCCCTGCGTGAAGGCGTCGGCGAAGAGCGCGGTGGCGGCCTTGCCGCCTTCGGTGATGACCTTGTTGATGTCGGAATCCTGCACCCGGCCCGACAGGCCCATCTTCGTGTCGTTGTAGTCCCGCTTCCAGTTCTTGCGGAACGCGATCTCGGTCGGATCCAGCGCGACCTTGGTGTACGGGCGGAAGTCGGCGTCCGGCGCGAGGTATACGTATTCGATCTTCTTCGATTTCACGCGCTTGAGGCCGTCCCATTCGGTCGGCGCGTCCTTGCGCGCGTTGGCCGCGCTGCTGGCCCCGATCACACCGAGCAGGGCTGCCGCACCTAGAAGTCGCCGACGATTCATTGAGAACCTCCCGCCGATAGCTTGAGACATAAGCTGGGGCGCAACCCGCGCGCGCGACATCCGCAAAAGTCCTAGTGTCGGCAAGCTGACAACCCCTACGGGATAACCCTTCAGGGTTCCGCAGGGCGTGTTCGCGCAAGGGATTCGCCGGGGCGCGCGCTGAGGGTGGTTGGCCGGGAGAGGTCGAGCCCGCGGCCCCGGGCCGCAGCCGCCAGGTCCGCTATGAACGCGGCGCGAGCGTGAAATCCAGGCCCGCGCCGATCGTGGTGCCGGCCGCGCCGGTCAGCATCGCCGGCAGGTCCTGCAGGGAGCCGATCGCGGCGCTGCGCCCGGTCATTTCGGCGAAGCGGCAGGCCGCCATCACCTTAGGGCCCATCGACCCGGCCGCGAACGAATGCTGCGCCATGTCCGTGGGGCTGGCCCTCCTGATCGCCCGCTGGGTCGGCTTGCCCCAGTCGACGTAGACCGCCTCGGCGTCGGTCGCCATGATGAACATGTCGGCCAGCAGCTGGCGCGCCAGCAGCTCCGAGCAGAGGTCCTTGTCGATCACCGCTTCGATACCGGTGAGGCGCCGTTCGGACTCATAAGCGGTCGGAATCCCGCCGCCGCCGGCGGCGATCACCACGACCCCCATGTCGAGCAGCCAGCGGATCGGCCGGATCTCGAAGATCTGCTTGGGCTCGGGCGAAGCGACGACGCGGCGCCATTTGTCACCGTCCATCTTCATCACCCAGCCCTTCTCCTTCTCCAGCCGCCGCGCGTCCTCGGCCTCGTAGATGGGCCCGATGAACTTCGTCGGATTGGTGAAGCCGGGGTCGTCGCGGGACACCTCGACCATCGTCAGGATGGTGGCCAGCGGCACTTGCAGCGGGAGCAGGTTGCCCAGCTCCTGCTCGATCATGTAGCCGATCATGCCCTCGGTCTCGGCGCC
>Ga0068865_100000958_pt1 | contig 16434 bp, 18 predicted proteins | sample KBSMisM12_FD_75293 | JGI IMG/M metagenome (GOLD analysis project Ga0068865, IMG submission 75293) | Miscanthus rhizosphere microbial communities from Kellogg Biological Station, Michigan, USA - KBS Miscanthus M1-2 | ecosystem: Host-associated > Plants > Roots > Rhizosphere > Soil ...
CGCAAGATCGCCGACGGCCTGCCATCCGAGATTCGTGAAGATCCGAAGGTCATTGCCGCCTACCTGGGGGTGCCCGATGACGAGCTCGAGTGACGCCGACGAACGGGCCGTCCTGCTGGAGGCTCGCGACATCGTCGTGCACTACGGCCGGATCGAAGCGCTGCACGGAGTCTCCGTGGTGGTGCGGGAGGGCGAGCTGGTGACAATGCTGGGCGCGAACGGCGCCGGCAAGACCACGATGATGCGCGCCCTTTCGGGACTGCGTCCACTGTCGGCGGGCTCGGTGTGGTTCGAGGGACGCGACATCACCCGGGTCAAAGCGCACCGCCGGGTCGTCGACGGGCTGATCCAGGCGCCGGAGGGCCGCGGGGTCTTTCCCGGAATGACCGTCACTGAGAACCTGGAAATGGGTTGCTACGGACGCAAATTCGCATCCAAGGCCGAACACAACGAACGGCTGGACTGGGTGCTGGAGACGTTCCCGCGGTTGGCCGAACGGAAAAACCAGGTGGGTGGCACGCTGTCCGGTGGCGAGCAGCAGATGCTGGCGATCGGTCGCGCGCTGATGGCCCGGCCGAAGGTGCTGCTGCTGGACGAGCCGTCGATGGGCCTGGCGCCGATGGTGATATCGCAGATCTTCAAGATCATCGCCGAGATCAACTCGCAGGGCACCACGGTGCTGCTCGTCGAGCAGAACGCGCAGCAGGCGTTGAGCCGTTCCGACCGGGCCTACATTCTGGAGACCGGCGAGGTCACCAGGGAGGGCAAGGCGCGAGAGTTGTTGGACGACGACAGCATTCGCGCGGCATACCTCGGCGTCGCCTAACTCCCGCTCTAACTTCGGCGAGCGTGCGTGTTTGCACGCCGACGCACCGTCAATCGCGTACAAATGCGCACGCTCGCGCGTAGCAAGTGCGCACCTACCGCACGCGGAAGCGCTTCACCCACGACGTCGCGCCGGAAACGAGAACCAATCGGCTGGGCGCAACACCCAGATGTTTGGCAAGCAGCCTGACGACGGCTTCGTTCGCCTTGCCCTCGACGGCCGGCTGACGGACGTAGACGGTCAGCTCACCATCGACGGCGGTCTCGACGAGCGGCCCCTTGCGGCTGCCGGGTTTCACCCGCACGGAGATGACGTCAACCATCCGCTATTCCATGATCCGCGCCTCGAGCGCGTCGAGCACCGCGACGCGCTCCGGCGGAACGGCGATATGCATCATGACTTCGTTGCCCGCAGGTTCGAACTCGAACGTGAAGAACGAACAGCACTCGCTTTCCCGCCGGGCCAGGTCGCGGGCGGGCGCCTCGACGATGCGCCGCAGCACGACGTCGAGTCGCTGTGGCTCCCGGCGCTCCGTGCGCACGACGAAGGCGAACAAGTCGTTGAACTCCGCCAGCCGCAGCGGCCGTTCCTCCGTCGGTAGCTTGCAAGCGTCCGGCGCCCAATCCTCGGGCATCGCCATGGGAAGACGATAACCCTCAGCGGGACTGTCGCATCCGCATCCACGGCCAGGTCATCAGCGCCCACAGGATCAAGACCAGCGTGGCCGCGGTGACGATGTACCACGGCCAGGGGCCCAACACGTCCAACAGAGACGCGGTCGAGGGTTTCCGGTTGAGGAAGCCGTAGTTGGTTCCGGCGATGCTGTTGAACGTGAAAGTAAAGGTCGCCCACACCAGCGTGACGACGACTGCGAATCGAAAGTCGCGCCAATCTGGCCGCATGCCGCGACCCCAGGTGAGATAGATGGCCGCCCAAACGACCAGCAAGTGAATGGCCCAGAAGGCCAGGAACTGATAGTGCGGAAAGTCCGGGCCTTGTAGCGCAGGCGATATCAACGCCTGTGTGCTCAGCACGAGCCCCCAGTAATAGGTGAGTGCGTACGCCCACTGCTTCTGCGACCACAAGGCGTAGGCGGCTACGACGGTCGCGAGATCGGTCAGCTGCAGCGGCACCGAGTAGTCGATCGACGGTGGGGTGACGATGTAGATCAGGATCGCGGCGTAGATGAGAGCGGTTACGGCCCCGAGAATTCGACCGAGCCGTCGCGCCTGCGGTTGGGCCTGCCTGCGCCCGACGCGCACCAAAAGTGCGGCGCCGACGACGAACACCGCGAGCGTGGCCCAGTGCGACGGGCCATAGGCAGTGAACTGCCTAGCGAGCAACAATGACCGACGACCCGTGGCCGAACAGTCCCTGGTTGGCGGTGACGCCGACGGTGGCGTCCTCGACCTGGCGACCCGTCGCCTGACCCTTGAGCTGCCAGGTCAGCTCGCAGACCTGTGCGATTGCCTGGGCGGGTATCGCTTCGCCGAAACAGGCCAGGCCGCCCGACGGGTTGACCGGGATGCGGCCGCCGAGCGTCGTCGCCCCGCTGCGCAGCAGTTGCTCGGCCTCACCCTTCGGGCACAGGCCGAGGTGCTCATACCAATCCAATTCCAGTGCGGTGGACAGGTCGTAGACTTCGGCCAGGCTCAGGTCCTCGGGTCCGATGCCGGCCTCGGCGTAGGCGGCGTCGAGGATCTGGTCCTTGAACACCCGATCCGGCGCGGGCACTGCCGCGGTGGAATCCGTTGCAATATCCGGTAATTCGGGCAGATGCTGCGGGTAGCGCGGCGTCACGGTGGACACCGCGCGCACCGAAGGCACGCCATCGAGCGAACCGAGATGCTTCTTCGCGAACGCGGCGCTCGCCACGATCAGTGCCGCCGCACCGTCGGAGGTGGCGCAGATGTCCAGCAGCCGAAGCGGATCGGCCACCACCGGGCTGGCCAACACATCCTCGACAGAGGCCTCCTTGCGGAACCGGGCGTTGGGATTCTCCAGGCCGTGCTTGGCGTTCTTGACCTTCACGGTCGCGAAGTCTTCGAGTGAGGCGCCGTAGAGATCCATGCGCCTGCGGGCCAGCAGCGCGAAATACACGGGGTTGGTCGCGCCGATCAGGTGGAAGCGTTGCCAGTCGGGGTCGTTCTTGCGTTCGCCGCCGACCGGGGCGAAAAACCCCTTGGGGGTGGTGTCGGCGCCGATGACGAGCGCGACGTCGCAGAATCCGGCCAGGATCTGTGCGCGGGCGCTCTGCAGCGCTTGGGATCCGCTGGCGCATGCGGCGTACGACGAGGACACCGGCACGCCGTTCCAGCCCAGCTTCTGCGCGAACGTCGCGCCCGCGACGAAGCCGGGGTAGCCGTTGCGGATCGTGTCGGCGCCCGCAACCAGCTGGATCTGGCGCCAGTCGAGGCCAGCCTCGGCAAGCGCGGCTCGCGCCGCGGCGACGCCGTATTCGGTGAAGTCGTTGCCCCACTTGCCCCATGGGTGCATGCCCGCACCGAGGATGTAGAGCGGTTCGGGACTCATGACGCGATCCTCCAGGCGTAGACGACGCGCTCGACGCCGTCGTCGTCGACGAACAGCGGCATGGTGGCCAACTCCATCTTCATGCCGACCTTCAGGTCCGCGGCCAGCGTGCCTTCGACGACCTTGGCAAGCACGATCAGGCCCTCGTCGGCCAATTGCACTGCGGCGACGGCGAATGGCTCGAACGGATCGGGTGACGGATACGGCGGCGGTGGGGCGTAACGGTTCTCGGTGTAGCTCCACAGCGTGCCGCGTCGCGACAGCGGTACCTGCGCCAGCTCGTCGCCGTCACAAGCGGGATTCGGGCAGTTGTTGGCGCGCGGCGGGAACACATACGTGCCGCACTGATGGCACTTGGCACCGATCAGGTACGGCGCACCGGAGCCGTCTGTCGCGAACCAGCCGTCGATCGCGGGTTTGGTAGATGCAGCTGACACCCGGTCAGCGTAACCGAGCGCGGCGGAGAAACTGAAACGTGTTCCAGTTCCGCACGCGGGTCCACCGCGTACTTGGGATCGGTAGCAAACCAGCCAATGTGCACTTGTGCGCGAGTAGCGTCCCGGGCATCACCGTCCGGGCCCGGGAGATCGGAGACGTCGGTGGGACTGTTCAAGAAGGCGAAGGAAGCGGCGCAGCAGACACAGCAGGCCTTCGCCCAGCAGCCGCAGGGTGACGGGAAGGTGCACGTCCAGGACGCCGGCGGGATGATGGACCCTGCCATGTTCGGTGGGCCGTCGACCCGCTCGGTGGCGGCGGACGATCCGATCTGGCAGCCGATCAACGGCATCTCGCTGCAGGACTACGCCGACCTCGCGCGTGACGCGCAGGCTCGCGGCGTCACCGACGAGCCAGGAATGATCGCGATCGCCCAGGAGCGTGGGTGGAATCCGGCGGATACCAAGGCGGCGCTCGACGGCTGGGTGCAGCGGATGGGCCAGTCGATGGCCGTCGGGCAGCAGTTCCGCAAGTTGCTGGGCTACTGAGCGGCGTCCAGCAGGATGCGTACCAGGTCGTCCGGGTTGTCCCGCATCAGGTTGTGTGCGCCGTCGAGTTCATGGACGTTCCAGTTCGGGTCGTTCTTGACCCGTTCGTATGACGGCCGCAACGGCGAATCGCCCGGCCATTTCAGCGCATACACAAAGTCGCGTCGCCGGAACCTGTTCAGATCGCCTGTCAGCCTGATCCGCTGGAGGAACGACGCGAGCGGATGGGCACTCGCGCGCGGGTCGAAGAACGGCATCGGGGGGACGCCGTAGCCGGTGTCGTCGACATCGAGGTACCACTGCCGCTCCTCGTCATTGACCAGATGCCAACACGATTCACCGTCCCGGGGCACCAGCGCATCGATATACACCAGCGCGTCGACCCTTTCGGGAATCCGATCGGCGACGCCCGTGATCACCATGCCGCCGTAGCTGTGGCCGACCAGCACCAGATTCTCGGCGTCGGGTTCGGCCGACAGCGCAGACAGCACGTCGGTGATGTGCGTCTCGAGGTTCACGCCGGCATGCGCGAGGTGCGCGCGCTCGGCGACGCCTGTCAGCGTGATGGCCAGCACCCTGCGCCCAACCGAACGCAGCGCCGCGGTCAGGTCGTCGAAGCACCATGCGCCGTGGCAGGCGCCTGGCACCAGCACATAGATCGTCATCAGCGGACCCTGTCGGCGTCGGTGTCGGTGCGGTACTTGCCGGTCACCCGTGCCAGGTCCGCAGGCCGTTGGCTGGCGCCGGTGACGTGCATCTCGCGGTTGGCTTGCACAACGTCCGCGGTCTCGGGCCGACGGATGTCCTCGTAGGTCCGCAACCCGCCGTCGAAGTCACGCGCCAGCTCATCGGCAAGCACGCGCGCGTCGACGATCGCCTGCGAACCACCATTGGCGCCAACGGGATACATCGGATGGGCGGCATCGCCGAGCAGCGTAACCCGCCCTCGTCCCCACCACGGCAGCACGTTCCGGTCGACCATCGGGTACTCCAGCACGGGCTCGGTGCGCCGCACCAGATCCGCGGCGTCCAGGAAGCCGAGATCCCAGTTCGTCAAGTGCGCCAGGATCGCCGTGCGGTCACCGGGCTGGTTCCACTTCGCGTCGCCCGGCAACGGTCCGGGCTCCGATTCGGGCAGCATCACCACCCAGTTGATCAGGCCGTCGCCGATCGGGTATGTGACGAGGTCAATTCCGTTGGGGTCCTTGACGATCACCATCGTGTGGCCGTCGAGCAACTCACCGGGAGCCGCACCTCTGAACATCCGCACACCCGACCACAGCAGCGGGTCGGGTTCCGGATGCAGCTGCGTCCGCACCGCGGAATGAATGCCGTCAGCGCCGACCAGCACATCCGCCGTGAAGTCGCCTGCCGTCGTGTGCACCCGCACCCCGCCTGCGGATTCGTCGAGGCTGTGCAAATCAGCACCCGTACGAACAACATTGGGGCCCAGCCGTTCTCGCAGCGCCGACAGCAACAGCATCTGCAGCTGCCCGCGGTGCACCGAATACTGCGGGTAGCCGTAGCCGCCGTCGATGCCACGCGGCTCACGGAACAGCAGTGTGCCTTCGGTGTCGTAATACGAGATCGAGGCGGGCGCGACGGCGACCTTCGACAGCTCGTCGCCCAGCCCGAGCGCATACAGCTCGCTGACGGCGTGCGGCAGCAGGTTGATCCCCGCGCCCAGCGGCCGCAGGTGCGAGGCGCGTTCGAGAACGGTCGACCCGATGCCGCGTGCGTGCAACGTCAATGCGGCGGTCAGCCCGCCAATGCCACCACCTGCAATCAATACGTCCGCCATGTCGTCTCCTTCCCTCGCTATCCAGCGTTGGCGTCGACGTCCTATAAGTCCAATATCGATATGAGCCAGAAACTATAATCATTAGTTATGGAACTTCGGCAGCTCGAGTACTTCGTCGCCGTGGCCGAGGAAGCCAACTTCACCCGCGCCGCCGAGCGCATCCGCGTCGCGCAGCCGGCGGTCAGCGCCCAGATTCAGCGGCTGGAACGCGAGGTGGGTCAGTCGCTGCTTGACCGGTCGCGTCGCGCCGTGCGGTTGACCGCCGCGGGCGAGGCCGCGCTGCCGTACGCAAGGGCGGCGCTCGCGGCCGTCGCCGATATCCACGTCGCGGTCGACGAACTCACGCAATTGGTGCGCGGGACCGTCACGATCGGCACGGTGACAACGCACAGCGTCGACATTCCTTCGCTGCTCGCCGATTTCCACGCCGAACATCCGAGTGTCGAAATCACGCTCAGCACAGACAGTTCCGATGCGTTGATCGATAAGGTGCGCACCGGGCAGCTGGACACGGCGATCGTGTCTGTCGGGCCCGACGAGCGACCGGACGGCCTCGATGTGGAAGTCGTCACCGACGAAGCCATCGCCGCCGCGGTATCCCCGACCGACGAGTTGGCGTCTCGCAAGACCATCCGGCTGAAGGACTTGGCCGACCGCCGGCTCATCGCGCTGCCCGTGGGGGCGGGCATCCGGCGTCAGTTCGACGCCGCGTGCGCCAGAGCCGGGGTGACGCCGCGAATCGCGTTCGAGGCCAGCACACCGCTGGCGCTCGCCGACCTGGCGGAGCGGGGCCTCGGGGTGGCGATCGTGCCCGGCTCCGTATCGCGGAATCGCGACGGCTTGCGTGCGCTGGCGATCGTCCCGGAACTGCGGGGCCGACTCGTGCTGGCATGGCGGTCGGACGGCCCGATGAGCCCGGCGGCACGTGTGCTGGTTGGTAGGGCTCGGCGGCTACTGCGTGTCGGCGGCGGTGCATAGAGTAGGCCCGTGACCGCAAGCGCAACCGCCGAGAAGCCCATATTGATGCTGCTGGACGGCAATTCGCTGGCGTATCGGGCGTTTTACGCGCTGCCCGCCGAGAACTTCAAGACCCAGGGTGGCCTGACCACCAACGCGGTCTACGGCTTCACCGCGATGCTGATCAACCTGCTGCGTGACGAACAGCCGTCGCATATCGCCGCCGCCTTCGACGTCTCGCGGCAGACCTTCCGTGTCGACAAGTATCCGGAATACAAGGCGGGCCGGTCGTCCACGCCCGACGAGTTCCGGGGGCAGATCGACATCACCAAGGAGGTGCTCGTAGCGCTGGGCATCACCGTGCTCGCCGAACCGGGGTTCGAGGCCGACGACATCATCGCCACCCTGGCCACGCAGGCCGAGGACGAGGGGTACCGGGTGCTTGTCGTCACCGGCGACCGCGACTCGCTGCAGTTGGTCAGCGACGACGTCACCGTGCTGTACCCGCGCAAGGGCGTCAGCGAGTTGACCCGGTTCACCCCGGATGCCGTCGTCGAGAAGTACGGGCTGACCCCGCAGCAGTACCCCGACTTCGCGGCCCTGCGCGGCGACCCCAGCGACAACCTGCCTGGCATCCCCGGCGTTGGGGAGAAGACGGCGACGAAGTGGATCGCCGAGTACGGGTCGCTTCAGTCGTTGGTGGACAACGTCGACGGGGTCAAGGGCAAGGTCGGCGACGCGTTGCGGGCCAACCTCGCGAGCGTGGTGCTGAACCGTGAGCTGACGGACCTGGTCAAGGACGTCCCACTGGCGCAGACGCCCGACACGCTGCGGATGCAGCCGTGGGACCGGGACCACATCCATCGCCTCTTCGACGACCTGGAGTTCCGGGTGTTGCGGGACCGCCTGTTCGACACGCTGGCATCGGCCGACCCCGAGGTGGATCAGGGTTTCGACGTCAAGGGCGGGGCGCTCGAGTCAGGCGAGTTGGCCGCCTGGCTGGGCGAGCACAGGGAGGGCGACCGGTTCGGGATGGCGGTGGTCGGCACGCACCTGGCGTTCGACGCAGACGCCACGGCGCTGGCGATCGTCGCCGCAGATGGCGACGGCCGCTACCTCGACACCGCGACCCTGCACCCCGACGACGAGGCCGCGCTGTCCTCCTGGCTGGCCGACCCAGCGCAGCCGAAGGCCTTGCACGAGGCGAAGCTCGCCATGCACGACGTCGAAGGCCGCGGGTGGAAGCTGGCCGGCGTCACGTCCGACACCGCGTTGGCCGCGTATCTGGTGCGCCCCGGCCAGCGCAGCTTCGCGCTCGACGACCTGTCGCTGCGCTACCTGAAACGCGAGCTGCGTGCGGATAACCCTGAGCAGCAACAACTTTCGCTGCTCGACGACAGCGAGGGCGTCGACGACCAGGCCGTGCAGACCGTGATCCTGCGGGCCAGTGCCGTCATGGACCTGGCGGATGCGCTCGACGAGGAGCTGGCGCGCATCGACTCGTCGGAGCTGCTGGGCAACATGGAGCTGCCGGTCCAGCGGGCACTCGCAGAGATGGAGACCGCGGGTATCGCCGTCGACCTCAAGCTGCTGTCAGAACTGCAGAGCGAGTTCGCCGACCAGATCCGCGACGCGGCAGAGGCGGCCTACGCGGTGATCGGCAAGCAGATCAACCTCGGCTCGCCCAAGCAGCTGCAGGTGGTGCTGTTCGACGAGCTCGAGATGCCGAAGACCAAGCGCACCAAGACCGGGTACACCACCGACGCGGATGCGCTGCAGTCGCTCTTCGACAAGACCGGGCACCCGTTCCTGCAGCACCTGCTGGCCCACCGCGACGCGACGCGGCTGAAGGTCACCGTCGACGGGCTGCTGAACTCGGTGGCCTCCGACGGCCGGATTCATACCACCTTCAACCAGACCATCGCCGCCACCGGGCGGCTGTCGTCGACCGAGCCGAACCTGCAGAACATCCCGATCCGCACGGATGCCGGGCGCCGGATCCGGGACGCGTTCGTCGTCGGCAAGGGCTACCACGAGCTGATGACGGCCGACTACAGCCAGATCGAGATGCGCATCATGGCCCACCTGTCGGGAGACGAGGGCCTCATCGAGGCGTTCCGGACGGGCGAGGACCTGCACTCCTTCGTGGCGTCGCGGGCATTCTCGGTGCCCATCGACGAGGTGACCGGCGAACTGCGGCGCAGGGTGAAGGCGATGTCCTACGGGCTGGCGTACGGGCTGTCCGCCTATGGCCTGGCCGCGCAGCTGAAGATCTCCACCGAGGAAGCCAAGGTGCAGATGGAGCAGTACTTCGACCGGTTCGGCGGAGTGCGCGACTACCTGCGGGACGTCGTCGACCAGGCGCGCAAGGACGGCTACACCTCGACGGTGTTCGGCAGGCGGCGCTATCTGCCGGAGCTGGACAGCAGCAACCGCAACGTCCGCGAGGCCGCCGAACGGGCCGCGCTCAACGCGCCGATCCAGGGCAGCGCCGCCGACATCATCAAGGTCGCGATGATCAACGTCGACAAGGCTCTCAAGGACGCCGGCCTGAAGTCCCGCATGCTGCTTCAGGTGCACGACGAGCTTCTGTTCGAGGTTGCGTCCGGCGAGCGTGACGAGGTCGAGAAGTTGGTGCGCGAGCAGATGGGCAGCGCCTACCCGCTGGATGTACCGCTCGAGGTCAGCGTCGGCTTCGGCCGGAGTTGGGACTCCGCCGCCCACTAGGCGCGCGATACTCCGCCATGGCCTGCAGTGCAGGCGCCGCCGCGCGGGCGGCATACACGCCGTACGCCTCCTCGTTGAGCAGCGCCTCCACCCGCTGATCACCGAAGCCGCGATCGATCCGGTCCCGTACGAACGCCAGTTCCACCACCTGAGCAGCGAAGTTCTTGACCGCTTTGCCCGCAGGCCGGCCGCCGAGCCGGGTCGCCTCGCCGATCGCGAGCTTGCGGTCGCGGATCGAGCCCAACCACGTCGCCTCGTTGGGGGTCACCAGACCCGCCGAGACCATGTCCGGCAGTTTGGCGGCTACGACGCGCTGCTCTCTGCGGCGGCTCTGGACGCCGAGCACGATCGCCAGCACGAAGATGGGCACCATCCAGCACACGTAGACGCCGAAGTAGGTCTCGATTCCGAGCAACGACGAGCCGTTCCACAGCCCGTGCATGATCACCGCGCCCAGATAGCCCAGCAGGATGCAGCCGGCCTTGGCGAGGCCGTTGCGCTGCTGCATGGCGAAGTACACCCCGATGCCGGTCATGGTGGTGAACAACGGGTGGGCGAACGGCGCCATGATCAGTCGCATCGCCGCGGTCACCAGCGAAGCGCCGAGTGTCTCACCGCCGCCGATGTAGAGAATGTCCTCGAGCCACGCGAAACCCGCCGCGACCAGGCCCGCGTATACCAGGCAGTCCGTCAGCGAGTTGAGCTCGTTGCGACGCCGCCCGGTCATCATGAGCACCAGAAACAGGCCCTTGGCCGCCTCTTCGGTCAGCGGTGCGCCGAGCACGACCGTCACCGGGCTCACCGATTCTGGCGCGCCCGGGTTGATGGCGGCCTCGGTGACCAGCTGCAATACCGACGCGATCACGACGGCGACCGACGCGCCCCAGAGGAAGGCGAGGACCAGGAGCCGAGGCGGTTCCGGCTCCCACCGGTCCAGCCACAGGTAGGCGAGCACGACAATCGTCATCGCGACGCTGGACAGGACGAACCCGATCGAGGTGCCGACGGGGTTGACCGCAGTCAGCACGATCACGATCAGTCCCGCGACCGTGCCCATCGCGATGATTGCGCCCAGCGGGGCCCCGACCTTCCGGATTCGCCTCTGAAAAGGGGGAGGCAACGGTGGGCCGACGGGACCCGGCGGGGGCTGCGCGCCTGCGTATGACACCACAGAAGCGTAGCCTCGCAATGATCATGATCGGCGAGCTCGGGGGACCGGTTTGTCCAGCATGTGCACAGTCGAGTAACCTCGACGTGTATCCGTCTGTGCTCTGTTTCGGTCTGGGCGGGTTCGCACTAACAATCACGTCACTTAGTCCCTACGACCCAACCTGTCCGGAGCAACCCACCACATGCCAAGTCCCTCCGTCACCTCGCCGCAAGTAGCCGTCAACGACATCGGCTCGAGCGAGGACTTTCTCGCCGCCATCGACAAAACCATCAAATACTTCAACGATGGCGACATCGTCGAAGGGACAATCGTCAAGGTTGACCGTGACGAAGTCCTGCTCGACATCGGTTACAAGACTGAAGGCGTCATCCCTTCCCGTGAGCTGTCCATCAAGCACGACGTCGACCCCAATGAGGTTGTGTCCGTCGGCGATGAGGTCGAAGCTCTGGTCCTCACCAAGGAGGACAAAGAAGGCCGCCTGATCCTGTCCAAGAAGCGCGCCCAGTACGAGCGCGCCTGGGGCACCATCGAAGAGCTCAAGGAAAAGGACGAGGCCGTCAAGGGCACCGTCATCGAGGTCGTCAAGGGCGGCCTGATCCTCGACATCGGCCTGCGCGGCTTCCTGCCTGCGTCGCTGGTCGAGATGCGTCGCGTCCGCGATCTGCAGCCGTACATCGGCAAGGAGATCGAGGCCAAGATCATCGAACTCGACAAGAACCGCAACAACGTGGTGCTCTCGCGTCGTGCCTGGCTGGAGCAGACCCAGTCCGAGGTGCGCAGTGAGTTCCTCAACCAGCTGCAGAAGGGCGCGATCCGCAAGGGTGTGGTGTCCTCGATCGTCAACTTCGGCGCCTTCGTCGATCTCGGCGGTGTCGACGGCCTGGTCCACGTGTCCGAGCTGTCCTGGAAGCACATCGACCATCCGTCCGAGGTCGTTCAGGTCGGCGACGAGGTCACCGTCGAGGTGCTCGACGTCGACATGGATCGCGAGCGGGTTTCGCTGTCGCTCAAAGCGACTCAGGAAGACCCGTGGCGCCACTTCGCCCGTACCCACGCCATCGGCCAGATCGTGCCCGGCAAGGTCACCAAGCTGGTGCCGTTCGGCGCGTTCGTCCGCGTCGAGGAGGGCATCGAGGGCCTGGTGCACATCTCCGAGCTGTCCGAGCGCCACGTCGAGGTCCCGGACCAGGTGGTGCAGGTCGGCGACGACGCGATGGTCAAGGTCATCGACATCGACCTGGAGCGCCGCCGCATCTCGCTGAGCCTGAAGCAGGCCAACGAGGACTACACCGAGGAGTTCGACCCCTCGAAGTACGGCATGGCCGACAGCTACGACGAGCAGGGCAACTACATCTTCCCCGAGGGCTTCGACTCCGAGACCAACGAATGGCTCGATGGCTTCGAGAAGCAGCGCGAGGAGTGGGAGTCCCGCTACGCCGAGGCGGAGCGCAGGCACAAGATGCACACCGCGCAGATGGAGAAGTTCGCTGCGGCCGAAGCCGAAGAAGCAGCGCGGCCGTCGTCTTCAGCCAACGGCGCGTCGCGCTCCGAGGAGCCAGCGGCCGGAGGCTCGCTGGCCAGCGATGCCCAGCTGGCCGCGCTGCGGGAGAAGCTCGCCGGCAGCGCCTAGACGGCGGGATGCTTCGCATCGGTCTGACCGGCGGTATCGGCGCCGGTAAGTCGACGGTGTCCGCCGCGTTCGCCGAATGTGGCGGCATCATCGTCGATGGTGACGTGATCGCACGCGAGGTCGTCGAACCCGGCACCGAGGGGCTCTCGCAGCTTGTCGAGGCGTTCGGTGAGGACATCCTGCTGCCGGACGGCGCGCTGAACCGGCCCGCGTTGGCGGCCAGGGCGTTCGTCGACGACGAGAAGCGGGCCGCGCTTAACGGCATCGTGCACCCGTTGGTCGCCCGCCGCCGTGAGGAGATCCTCAACGCGGTGCACGAAGACGCCGTTGTCGTCGAGGACATCCCGCTGCTCGTGGAAACCGGCTTGGCGCCGCTGTTCCCACTCGTGGTCGTGGTCACGGCCGATATAGAAACCCGAGTGACGCGGGTCGTCGCGCGGGGGATGGACGAGGCGGACGCCCGCGCACGCATCAAGGCGCAGGCGCCCGAAGACCAGCGGCGCGCGATAGCCGATGTGCTGCTGGACAATTCGGGTTCTCAGGGCGAGCTCGTCGAGAAGGCCCGAGACGTCTGGTACGACCGCGTGCTGCCGCTGGCGCACAACATCCGTATGCGGCAGTGCGCGCCGGCCGCTTACGAGCTCGTGCCGTACCAGCCGACCTGGCCCGACGACGCGCGCCGAATCATCAAGCGCATCGAAATGGCATGTGGCGCAAAGGCCTCGCGGGTGGACCACATCGGATCGACAGCGGTGCCAGGGATGGACGCCAAGGATGTCATCGACGTCCAGGTGACTGTCGCGTCCCTGGACGCGGCCGATGAGATCAGCGACGCGTTGGCCAATGTCGGCTACCCGCGCAGGGAACACATCCCCCCGGACTGGTCGCACACAAGCGATCCAGCGCTGTGGCGCAAGCGGTTTCACTGCGCCGCCGATCCGGGGCGACCAGTCAACATCCACGTCAGAGTCGACGGTTGGCCGGGTCAGCAATTCGCGTTGCTGTTCCGGGACTGGTTGGCCGCGAACTCCGGCGTACGGGTGGATTATCTTGCCGCCAAGCGTCGGGCGCTGTCGGCGGCCGACTACGCCGAAGCCAAAGAGCCATGGTTCGCCGACGCATACGAGCGCGCCTGGGCATGGGCCAAGAGCACGGGATGGCGGCCCTAGGCCCTGGTCATCAGGCGGCGGCAGGCGGGGGCGCCTCGGCAGGAGGAGTGGCCGGAGCGGCAGTCGTGGGGATCTGACCGGCGATCGGAGTATCAAGCGGGGCGCCGCACTGCAGCACGCCGTACAGCGGGTCGTCCTTGACGTGGAAGAGCCTCGGCGCGATGAACTGATCGGCCTGGGCGACGATCTGGTCGTCAACCAGGATTTCGCAGTGCAGATTCGATCCGTACGGCCACTGGATCGAGATTTCCATGCCTGCTTTTTTGGGGTCGTCCAGGACGGTGTTGACCTCGAACGTAATGCCCGGCAGCAACGTCGGCTGCTCGCTGTTGACGTTCACGTCGTCGATCTTGTACGCGACCACCGCTCCCCGGGACGTCCCGTCGGCGCGTGCGCGGTAGGTGATGTTGTGCTTCAACTGATCGCCAGGGGCAGGCTGTATTTCCTGGGGTCCGGTGGGTCCGGTATCCGGGTCGGCCAGCGCGGTTGCCGGAATTAACAGTGCGCCGGCCCCGACCACCGCTGCGGCCGCGATCGCCAGGCATCCGCGCTTGGTGGAGCTCATGGCAGCCGACATTACAGCGCCCGGCTGACCGGCAGGCACGCCGTTGCCGGCCAGCAGCTGGTGGCCGACCCGGTCAGGACGCTTGGACCTGCGGTTATCTACCATCACAAGATCATCGGCGCGCGGCGGTCAGCTGTTACCGCTCACCGCCAGGTCAAGGTCATTCCTTGGGCGGCGAGCCAGCGGTTGAGGTCGTAGTCGTACCTGGACAGCCCGTCGATGGCGGAAACGGCCGTCTGCACGGCCCGCTCGCCGGTCTCCGGGCTCAAAAGGCCATGGCGGACGGCGGTCAGCAACTCGTCGACGTCGGACAGCTCGACGCCGATACCGGTACGCACGACGAGATCGAGGTAATGGTCCTCGGCACGCCACGCTTTGGCGCCGGACCGGTACCGGCCGACGTCGAGGTAGTAGTCCTGATCGAGTTCGTAACCGGGGTTGAAATGGAACACCGTGGCCCGCAGGCCCAGAGACGGCAGCAGCCACGACTCCATGTAATGGAACTGCGCGCGGCCGGGCGTGGGTCGCGCCATGTACAGGCCCCAGGGTTCGACGGTGTAGACGTCAACGGCCCGCACGATGCCCTTCGGATCGGTGTTGGTGCGGGCGACCAGGTCGAACGTTTCGTGCTTGGGAGCGTGGATGTTGTCAGCATAGGCGGCCGTGCGGTTGTGGGCCGTGCTATGAGATCGCGGTGCGCAGGGCCGCCTCGAGGGCGCGATGGACATCGCGCAGTGGGCGGATATCGCGGCGGGCCCGGCACAGCAGGATCGCGCCTTCGATCGCCGCAATCACCAGCGTGGCTAATCGCCGCGCATCCGTGCGACCGATGCCGGCATCGAGCATTGTGCGTGCGATCAGATCCTGCCAGCGCGCGAACGCGTCGGCAGCCGCCGCGGTAGCGGCCGACCCCGCGTCGGCCTCGGCTGCCACCGCGACGATCGGACAACCGGCGCGAAAATTGCTGTCCTCGAGCACCTCTCGCCAGGCGTCCACAAAGACGCCGAGGGCGGCGATCGGGTCGCCTTGCTGCGCTGCCCGCGCTAGCCGTCGTTCGATCACGGCGCCGGCCCACTCCACTGTGTCGGCCGCAAGCTGTTCCTTGCCGTCCGGGAAATGGTGGTAGATCGAACCGCGCGGCGCGCCGCTGTGCGCGATGACGTCGCGAAAACCCGTGCCGCTGTAGCCGTTCTCCCTGAACAGCAAAGCGGCGCTTCGGATCATCTGGTTTCGGCTATTGCTGGTTATGACACTCAACATAGTCGATATTTGGTACTATGCCAACTGTCATAGTCGAAAAGCGCGGCCACGTTCTGCACATGGGGCTCAACCGGCCGGAAAAGCGAAATGCCTTCAACACGGAGATGCTGGACGAACTCGGCCGCGCCTACGAACGCCTTGAACGCGACGACGAGCTACGCGCGGGCGTCCTCTATGCGCAGGGCGACAACTTCACCGCCGGGCTCGATCTCGCCGAAGTGGGACCGCGCCTCATGGCTGGGTCGCTTGACTGGCCCGAGGACGCCCGCAATCCCTGGCGCAATGACGGACGACCGTGGACGAAGCCAATCGTCGCTGCCGCGCAAGGGTGGTGCCTGACGCTTGGCATCGAACTCCTGCTGGCCGCCGACATCCGGATCGCGAGTGGCGATGTGCGCTTCGCCCAACTCGAGGTCCAGCGGGGCATCTATCCGTTCGGCGGGGCGACCACGCGGCTACCGCGCGAGGCGGGTTGGGGCAATGCGATGCGCTGGCTGCTGACCGGCGACGAATTCGATGCCGCCGAGGCTCTGCGGATCGGCCTCGTCCAGGAGGTTGTCGAACCCGGCGCTCAGCTCGACCGGGCCGTGGAGCTCGCGGAACGGATCGCAACGCGGTCGGCGCCGCTGGGGGTGCGAACCGCGCTTGCCGCTGCCCAGCGCGCGAATCGCGAGGGTGAGCGGGCAGCCGAGGACCGCTTCGTCGACGATGTCGTCGCCTTGTTCAAGACACAGGACGGGGCGGAGGGTATCCAGTCCTTCATCGAACGACGTCAAGGACGGTTCGTCGGGGCGTGAGCATCGCGGGAACAGC
>Ga0068865_100000963_pt1 | contig 16412 bp, 15 predicted proteins | sample KBSMisM12_FD_75293 | JGI IMG/M metagenome (GOLD analysis project Ga0068865, IMG submission 75293) | Miscanthus rhizosphere microbial communities from Kellogg Biological Station, Michigan, USA - KBS Miscanthus M1-2 | ecosystem: Host-associated > Plants > Roots > Rhizosphere > Soil ...
GTCGACGACGAAGAAGGTGCCGCTCTCGAAGTAGCGCGCGATCTCCTCGGCCGACGTGCGATCGCGGTTGATGAAGTCCCACTCCATCGCGAACGCCGCGTTGAGCAGGGCAACGATCGGGATCACGTCGTCTGTGCCAGCCGTCCGTATGGTGATGGCTTCCATGCTGAAGTAGTGCGGACCTTCCCCTCGACAAGGCTCGGGGCAGGCAGGTCCGCCGTTGAACGCAGGCCTGAAGGCCTGCACTACACCTGTTCGCTATCGCGTCAGCTTCCGGTACTTGATCCGATGCGGCTGATCCGCCGCCGCACCCAGCCGGCGTTTGCGGTCCGCCTCGTAGTCCTGATAGTTGCCCTCGAACCACACCACCTGGCTGTCGCCTTCGAAGGCGAGCATGTGGGTGGCGATGCGGTCGAGAAACCAGCGGTCGTGGCTGATGACCACGGCGCAGCCGGCGAAATTCAGGAGCGCGTCCTCCAGCGAGCGCAGCGTGTCCACATCGAGGTCGTTGGTCGGCTCGTCGAGCAGGAGCAGGTTGCTGCCCTTCTTCAACAGCTTCGCGAGATGCACGCGGTTGCGTTCGCCGCCAGACAGCGTGCCGACCTTGCGCCCCTGCGCGGCCCCCTTGAAGTTGAACCACGAGACGTACGCGCGTGAGGCGACCTTCCGCTTGCCCAGCTCGATTTCGTCGGCGCTGCCGGTGATCTCGTCGAACACGGTCTTGTTCGCGTCGAGCGCGTCGCGGCTCTGATCGACGTAGCCGATCTGCACGGTCTCGCCAATCCGCAGGGTACCGGCGTCGGGCTTTTCCATCCCCGTGATCATGCGGAACAGCGTGGTCTTGCCGGCGCCGTTCGGACCGATCACGCCGACGATGCCGCCGCGCGGCAGCGTGAAGTCGAGGTTGTCGATCAGCACGTTCTCGCCGTACGCCTTCTTCACGCCGCGGGCCTCGACGACGATGTCGCCGAGCCGCGGGCCCGGGGCGATGTAGATCTCCGCGGTCTCGATCTTCCTGGTGCTCTCTTCGCGCAGCAATTCCTCGTAGGCGTTGAGCCGGGCCTTGCCTTTCGACTGGCGCGCGCGCGGCGACATGCGGATCCACTCGAGCTCGCGCTCGAGCGTCTGCTGCTTGCGGGTCTCGGCCTTCTCTTCCTGCTGCAGGCGATTCGACTTCTGCTCCAGCCAGGACGAGTAGTTGCCTTCCCAGGGGATGCCGCGCCCGCGATCGAGCTCGAGAATCCAGCCGGCGACGTTGTCGAGGAAATAGCGATCGTGGGTCACGGCGACGACCGTGCCCTTGTAGTCCTTCAGGAAGCGTTCGAGCCAGGCGACCGACTCGGCGTCGAGGTGGTTGGTCGGCTCGTCGAGGAGCAGCAGGTCCGGCGACTGCAGCAGCAGCCGGCACAACGCCACGCGGCGGCGCTCGCCGCCCGAGAGCTTGGTCACGTCGGCGTCCGGCGGCGGCAGCCGGAGCGCATCCATCGCGATCTCGAGCTGGGAGTCGAGATCCCAGGCATTGCAGGCGTCGATCTTGTCCTGGATCTTCGACTGCTCGTCCATGACCTTCTCCATCTCGTCGGGAGAGAGATCTTCGCCGAGCTTCGCGTTCACCTCGTCGTAGCGCTCGAGCAGCGCCTTGGTCGACGCCACTCCTTCCTCGACGTTGCCGAGCACGGTCTTGGCGGCGTCGAGCTGCGGCTCCTGCTTGAGAAAGCCGATCGAGATGCCGGCGGCGGAAAACGCCTCGCCGATGAAGCTCTGATCCTCGCCGGACATGATCTTCAGCAGCGAGCTCTTGCCCGCGCCGTTGAGGCCGAGCACGCCGATCTTCGCGCCGTAATAGAACGACAGCCAGATGTCTTCGAGCACTTTGGTGTCGGGTTGGTGGACCTTCCCGAGACCCTTCATCGTGTAGATAAACTGGGGCATATGTCAGGAGCGCTGAGATTTCAGATTTAAGAGTTCAGATTTAAGATTTTATTTCAGATTGGTGTCGGGAGTGAGGGCGCTGCTCGACCGAAACTAGCCTAGCGTACAATCTGCCAGGAGAATCCGCAATCGCCCTGAATCCACTCTGCAATCTGAATTCACATGATCCGCAGGATTCTCCACGTCGACATGGACGCGTTCTACGCCTCGGTCGAGCAGCGCGACGATCCGGCGCTGCGCGGCAAGCCGCTCGCCGTGGGCGGACGGCCCGAGGGGCGCGGCGTGGTCGCCGCGGCCAGCTACGAAGCTCGCGCCTTCGGGGTCTACTCGGCGATGCCGATGTCCCGCGCCGTTCGTCTCTGCCCCTCGCTCCTCATCGTCCGCCCCGACTTCGCCCGCTACAAGGCGGCGTCCAACGCCGTGTTCGCGATCTTCCGTGAGGTGACGCCGCTGGTCGAGCCGCTGTCGCTCGACGAGGCGTACCTCGACGTGACCGAGAACGCGTGGGGTGAGACGTTCGCGACGGCAGTCGCACGGCGACTCAAGGAGCGGATCCGCGCCGACGTCGGGCTGACCGCGACGGCGGGCGTCGCCCCCAACAAGTTCCTGGCCAAGATCGCGTCGGGCTGGAAGAAGCCTGACGGGCTCACCGTCATCAGCCCCGATCGCGTCGAGCCGTTCCTCCAGAAGCTGCCGGTGGACGCGCTCTGGGGCGTCGGCCCGGTGACCGCCGAGAAACTGCGCGCGAAGGGGATCGAGCGGCTCGTCGACGTGCGCGCCGCCGATCTGCAACTACTCCGGGACACGGTGGGCAGCCTCGCCGACTGGCTGCGGCAGCTGGCGCACGGCGTCGACGATCGCCCGGTCACGCCGAACCGCGAAGCGAAGTCGTCCGGCTCCGAGAATACCTACCCGGCGGATCTGGTGGACATCGCGATCATCCGCACCGAGATCGCCGAGATGGCCTCGCATGCGATCGCCTGGCTCCAGCGCCGCCAGATGCTGGCGCGAACCGTGACGATCAAGGTGCGCTACGACGACTTCACGACGATCACGCGCAGCCACTCGGCGCTGCCGACGCGCGACGAGGCGGACCTCGCCGCGCGCGCGGTCCGCCTGCTCGAGAAGACCGAGGCAGGCACGCGGCCGGTCCGGCTGCTTGGCGTCAGCGTGCACAACTTCCGGAGCGACGCCGACGTCGACGACGCCGCGGATCGGTTGCCGTTCGAGAGGGACGCCAATGACATGTAGGGGTGAACCCGTGCGTCCGATGTGGGCCGACACATGGGTCGGCCCCCACACGGTGCTGCGCTGGGCCGACACATGGGTCGGCCCCCACGAGATGCTGCCCTGGGCCGACACGTGGGCCGGCCCCCAGAAGGTGCTGCCCTAGGCCGACACGTGGGCCGGCCCGCACGAGGTACTGTTGTGACCGACACCTGGGATCCTGCGCAGTACGACAAATTTCAGCGCGAGCGGGAGCAGCCGTTCTTCGATCTGCTGGCACTGGTGCGCCCGGCGCCTGGCATGCGCGTGGTCGATCTCGGCTGCGGCACCGGCAAGCTGACCCAGGTCCTCCACGAGCAGCTCGCCGCGCTCGAGACCGTCGGCATCGATCGCTCCGCCAGCATGCTCGCCGGCGCGTCGGACGGCGCGGCGCTGCCCGGCCTGCGCTTCGAGGTCGGCACCATCGAGTCCTTTGCCACGCAGGAACCGGCGACGCGGTGGGATCTGATCTTTTCGAACGCCGCGCTCCACTGGGTCGACGGGCACGAGCGCCTGATTGAGCGCCTGGCGGCCGCGCTGGCGCCCTCGGGTCAGCTCGCCTTCCAGGTGCCGGCCCAGCATGACACGCTGACGCACCAGCTGGCGGAGGAGCTCACCACGATCGAGCCGTTCAGGTCCGCGCTCGGCGCCTGGCGCCGCTCCCAGCCGGTGCTGACGCCGGACGCCTATGCGCGTTTACTGTACCGTTACGGCTTCAGCGATCCGAAGGTGCGGCTGATCGTCTATCCTCATGTCCTGGGTTCCCGCGAAGACGTCGTGGAGTGGGTCAAAGGCACGATGCTCACAGAGTACAAGCGCCAGCTGCCTGGCGACCTGTACGAGCGCTTCGTGGAGCAATACCGCGGGAGACTCCTCGCGCAGCTCGACGAGGCGAGGCCGTTTTTTTATCCGTTCAAGCGGATACTCTGTTGGGGGCAGCGGTCCGCCTGAGGCGGACACCACACGAGATGCTTAAAGGCACGCGCGACGGCATTCTGAAGAAGGTTCAGCCGGTCAGCATTCACGGCCAGGTCTCCTGGGACGTCTACTTCACCGACGTCGACGACCCCGAGGGCCAGATCAGCGTGGCGCGGATCGGCCCGGAGGCCGTCATCGGCCACAATCTCGAGCCGGGCGACCGCATCGAGGTGGAGTATCTCGTGGGGGTCGCGATCCGCGTGACCCGGATGGTGCCGACCTCGTAGCCCCAGTCCCCAGCCGCCAGTCCCTACTTCTTTTCGATCTTCACTGTCCTGAGATCGATCCGCGTGTTCGGCGCCTCTCCCGTGCGTGGCGCCGCTTCGATCGTGTCCACGGCCGCCATTCCGTCGACTACGCGTCCGAACGCGGTGTAGACGCCGTCGAGCGCCGGCGACGGTCCCGTGACGATGAAGAACGACGTCGTCGCGCTGTCCGGCGCGTCGCCGCGCGCCATCGAGACGATGCCCTTCACGTGCTTGGTGTCGTTGAACTCCGGCGCCAGGTTGTGCACCAGCGCCTGCTGCTTCGCGCTCAGCGGCGCCGCGCGGCTCGCCAGCGCGCCGGTCTGGATGACGAAGCCCGGCGCGACGCGATGAAACGCCATGCCGTTGTAGACGCCCGCCGCGGCCAGCCGCATGAATTGCCGGACGGTGTTGGGCGCCTTGTCGACGAAGAACTCGATCGTGATCGGTCCGGCGCTCGAATCGAGGACGGCGCGGTAGGCGCCGAGCTCGGCCGCGGTCTCGGTGACGAACGGCTCGGCCGGCGTATCGCGAATCGCCACGTGGCGGATCTCGACGCGTTCGGTCGCCACACCCTTGTCGTCGACCGGCGTCTCCGAAATCTTCTGCAGCACCTCGACGCCGTCTGCGACGTGGGCGAAGACGGTGTACTGATTGTCCAGCGCCGGCTGGTCGGCGAGGACGATGAAGAACTGGGCGCCGGCGCTATCGGGCTTGCCGGGCACGAGCACCGCCGCCACCGACCCCCGCGTCATCTTCGGCGCGCGCGCTTCCGCCTTCACCGCATTCTGTCCGCCCGTGCCGTAGAGTGATCGCTTTGCGGGATCCTTCGTCAACGGATCGCCGCCCTGCACCATCCCGTACTTCACGGCGCGATGGAACGTGGTGCCGTCGTAGGCGCCGTCGGCCGCGAGCTTCATGAAATAGGCGGTCTGATTGGGAGCAGCGGCCGGATCGAGATCGAGGACGAATGTCCCCGCGCTCGTTTCCACCACTGCCTGCTTCGGCGGTGTCTGCGCCCTGACCACGGACAAGAAAAAACCGCAGAGGCCGCAAAGTACGCAGAGAACCCATTGGCTTTGCGATCTCGGCGTGCTTAGCGGTTTTTTCTTCGTGTCCATCAGTTCACCGGCCCGTCGATGATCCGGCGCGCGTGCCAGATGTAGTGCAGGCTCGAGATGATCGTGATCGCCAGCGACCACCAGATGCCGACGTCCACCACCACCGAGTGGTAGCCGAGATAGTTGAACAGCATCGCCGCCACCGCGGTGACGATGTAGGTGGCGGTCGCGATCTTACCGAAGATCGACGGCCGGAACGTCCGCCGGCCGATCGCGAGATTCACCACCGCCACCGTGAGGATGATCACCACGTCGCGGCTGATGATGCAGACGGTCAGCCACACCGGCAGGCGGTTCGCCAGATTCAGGTTCGGCAGCGCCAGCACGACGTAGGTGGTGACCAGCAGGAGCTTGTCGGCCATCGGATCGAGCCACGCGCCGAGCGTGGTGCGCTGCCCCGAGCGCCGCGCGATGATGCCGTCCAGGCCGTCGGTGACGCCCGCGGTCACGAACACGACCAACGCCCATCCGAGGTAGCCGTACAGAATGGAGATCACGAAGGCCGGGATCAGCAGCATCCGCAGCAGCGTGAGCTGATTCGCCGCCGTCAGCACGTCAGCGTGACCCCGCGAGCGCCTGAATCCGCTCGATCACCTCGATCGCTTCCGCACCGGTCACCGCCCGCGACGGTTGAAAGCTGCTCTCCGGCCCGGTCTTCATCACCCCGGACGCGACGGCCACCGACGCCGCCGGGTATGCCAGATGGCTCGGCGACAGGTCGCTGAACTTCAGGCGCGCGGCCGCCCACTCCTTGGCGCCGTTCGGATTCTGCGCCGCGATTCGCGCGAGGAGCCGCGCCGCCGCCTGGGCGAGATCCGTCCGGCGGACGACCGTCCGCGGCTGGAAGGCGTGGTTCGCGTACGGCTCCATGATGCCCGCGCGCGCGACCGACATGATCCAGGTCGCCGCCCAGTTGTTGCGCACGTCGGTGATGAGCGCGGCGTCGCCGCGGCGGCCCGACGACAGCATCCCGCTGAGCCTGATGCCGATCAGCGCCGCGAGATCGGCGCGCGTGACCTGCGGCGCCTGATCGATCAATTTGTACTCCGCCGGCAGCCCGGCCAGCGCGACCTTCGACCGCACGCCCTCCAGGCGCTTCTCCAGTTCGGCGCTGGGCTCGATCGCCGCCGCGTCCGTGTACGCCTTGGCTGCGCCCTCGAAGTCTCCGTCCGCCTCCAGGATTTCCCCGATCTGCGCCAGCGTCTTGGCGTCGCCGGGATCGAGCGCCGCCGCCTTCTGGAAATGCTCGAGCGCCGCGTCGGTGTCGCCCCTCTGCTTCTCGACCCCGGCCAGCTCGCGATACAGAAACGCGCTGTCGGGCGAACTGGCGATCGCCGCCGTGTAGGCCTGCGCCGCCTCGTCGAGCCGGCCGGCCCGCGCGGCCTCACGGGCCCGCGCCAGTCCCTGCTCGGCGTTGCGGAACTTCAACACGTCGATGCGGCGCGCGAGCTCGGTCTGCGACGGATCGGCGGCAAGCGCCCCTTCGAAGGCGCCGATCGCGTCGGCATCCCGATTGAGCGCCAGCAGCGTCTGTCCCCGTCCCAGAAACGCCGAGACATCGTCGTGCTGCGGGTTAAGTTCCAGGGCGCGATCGAAGTGCGGGAGCGCGGCCTTGGCGTCCTTGCGCGCGAGCTCCAGGTAGCCCAGCGACGTTTCGGCCGGATAGAACGCCGGCTGGGTCTTCAGCGCCGCGCCGAACTCCCGCTCGGCGGTGCGAAAGTCGCCGGCCTGCAGGAACGCCCAGCCGCGCGAGGCCGATGCCGCCGCCGGACTGTCGGCCATGGCCGCCGGCACCACCGGCTTCATGAAGTCGGGAAACTTCGGCGCCGTCACGACCGGCGCGGGCGCCGTCTTCGGCGCGCAGGCGCTGAGGAAGACCAGCGTGGCCAGCAGGAGCTTGCGCATGGGAAAGATATTAGCCCAGACGATTGAGAAGGCGTCGCGGCACGTCGGCAACAATCGAGACCTCGGCATCGCGCGTCTCGTGCAGGACGACGCGGGCGTGGCGGTAGACCCGGGAGATCCGCTCGCGATCGGCGGCGCTCTCCGGATCGAAGGTGAGTGTCACGCGGACGACGTCGAGGGCGAGGCGTGAGGCGATGGTCTCGACCAGCTCATCAATCCCCTGGCGCGTGAGGGCGGAAATGCTGAGCGCCGATGGGTCCTGCTCCTGCAGCCGGCGCCGTTCGTCGGGGGTCAGCGCGTCACACTTGTTGTAGACCTCGAGCATCGGCACGTCGATCGCGCCCACTTCGTCCAGCACGCTGCGCACCGCGTTCATCCGGCGGTCGCGATCCGGCGCGGCGGCGTCGATGACGTGCAACACGAGGTCGGCGTCCGCCGTTTCCTCGAGCGTGGCGCGAAAGGCGGCGACCAGCGCATGGGGCAGCCGATCGATGAACCCGACGGTGTCCGACACCAGCAGCTCGCGGCTGTCGGGCAGGCGGACCTGGCGCACCAGGGGATCGAGGGTCACGAACAGCGCGTTGGACGCCTCGGCGTCCGCCCGCGTCAGCACGTTGAACAGCGTCGTCTTGCCGGCGTTGGTGTAGCCGACCAGCGCGACGGTCGGGACCGACGCCTTGTGGCGCCGCTCGCGCAGCTGGGTGCGGCGCTTCCGCACCTGATCGATGTCTTCCGAGATCGCGTGGATGCGCGTGCGGATCCTCCGGCGATCGGTCTCGAGCTTGGTCTCGCCGGGTCCGCGCGAGCCGATGCCGCCGCCGAGGCGCGACAGCGCGGTGCCCGATCCGGCCAGGCGCGGGAGGATGTATTTCAGCTGCGCCAGCTCGACCTGCAGCTTGCCCTCCCGGGTCCGCGCGCGGCGCGCGAAGATGTCGAGGATCAACTGCGTCCGGTCGATGATCTTGCGCCCGACCTCCTCTTCGATCTGACGAAGCTGCGCCGGCGTCAGCTCGTTGTCGAAGATCACGAGGTCGACGTTCAGCTCCGAGGCGGAGACGGCGAGGGTCTTGATCTTGCCGGCGCCGAGAAAGGTGGAGGGATCGGGCCTGGGGCGCTCCTGCAGCACGCGGAGAACGACCTCCGCGCCTGCCGCCTGCGCGAGGCCGGCGAGCTCGTCGAGCGACCGCTCCGCGTCGAGCCGCCGGTCGCGCCCGGCGATGAGCCCCACCAGCGCCGCGCGCTCCGATCGTCCTATCGCGCGGGTCGGGGTACCTGAGCGGTGTCCAGCCATGCCTGAATGTCGTCCCATGAAATGGCGCCGGCGCGCACCAGCACCGGATCGGCGCCGGTCACGTCCACGATTGTCGACGAAGCCCCACCGCGCGTCATGCCGGCGTCGATCAGCAGATCGAGGCGATCGCCGAGCGTCCGCTCGACCTGATCCGGATCCGCGGTCGCCGGCTCGCCGCTGATGTTGGCGCTGGTCGCCGTGATCGGCCGGCCGGCCTCCGCGCAGATGCCGCGCGCGATGGCGTCCGCCGGGACGCGCACACCGACCTTCCCCGTGCCGCCGGTGATGTCGCGCGCCAGCGCGGGCGGCGCCGGCATCAGCAACGTCAGCGGCCCCGGCCAGTATTGCTCCGCCAGGCGCTGCCCCACCGCGGGCAACCGGCCCAGGTGCGCGGTCACCTGCGCGGCATCAGCCGCAATCAGCGGGATGGCGCGCTCGGCCGCGCGTCCCTTCACCGCGAACAGGCGCGCGACCGCTGCGGCGGAAAACGGATCCGCGGCGAGACCATAGAGCGTGTCGGTCGGAAGCGCGACCAGGCCGCCGTTGAGAATCCACGTCGCCGCGTCCTGAATCGCATCGCGCTGGGGGAACTCCGGGTCGACAAGCACACGCCGCATCGGGATCTATTATCTGCTACAAACCTGACCCCTGCCTTGACCACGAAAGCACGAAGGGCACGAAGGAGCACGAAGAAGAATCATTTTGTCCAGAACTGGTTTTCTTCGTGCGTCTTCGTGTTCTTCGAGTCTTCGTGGTGAGAGTAGATCTTTTAGCAGTCTGCTGTCAGTCGGTCATGGTCTTCTGCACGACCGCGGCGAGGATGCCCATCAGCGCCAGATCCGCGAAAAAGACGATTCGTATCGACGCGCCGCCGACGAAGCCGGCGATGAACGGGCTGCTGGCCATGCCGATGAGTGATGCGCTGGTCAGCAGGCCGAAGCCCGCGCCGTGCGCGCCCGGCGGGATGACCGCGCCGGCGGCGCTGTAGCTCGCCGTCATCGCGGCGCCGATGCCGAGGCCGAGCAGGATCGAGGCCGCAGCCATGATCCAGAGATTCCCCGAGAGGCCGAAGAGCCCCGCGCCGGCCGCCGCCACCGCCGCGCCGCCGGCGATCACGGTTCGGCTCGCATGGTGCCGGAGCAGCTTGCCGCAGAAGTGATGGCCGAGCGCGCCGGTGAACGCCATGATCGAAAAGAGCGCGCCTGACACGATCGGCACGTTCCCATGCGTGACCCCGACCTGCTCGACGTACAACGGCAGTACCGGCCCGAAGCTGCGATCGACGAACTGCAGCCCGAAGATCACCGCCAGCATCAGGATGAAATTCCTGAAGGCGAGCACGTTCCGGAACGTCACGCGTCCGCTATCGGCCGCGTCGGACGGCTGGGCGTGAGTGGCGCGATCGTCGTACATGACGTGCACGATCACCAGAGCCACAAGGTAGAACAAGGAGGTCGCGATGAACGCGCGGCGCAAGCCGACGAGCCCAGCCAGCAGGCCGCCGATGACCGGGCCGACGCCAGGGCCGATGCGCTGCGCCGTCTGGACCGCGCCGATCGCCGACGGCATGCGGTCGCGCGGCGCCGATTCGGCGGCCATCGCCACCGACAGCGATCCGTAGCCGGCAAACAGCCCCTGGATCGCGCGCAGGGCCAGCACCTGCCACACGTTCGTCACGAACGCCATCGCCGCGAACAGGACGACGAAGCTGACGAGCGATCGCTCGACCATGATCTTGCGCCCGAAGCGATCGCCGAGCCGTCCCCAGGCCGGGGCGAGAATCGCGGTCAGCCCCGGCGTCACGCCGAGGCTCAGCCCGGTCCACATCGCCACTTCGCCGACGTCGCTGACCCCGAGCTGGCCGATGAACAGCGGCAGGAACGGCATCACAAGGGTGAAGCCGGTGTAGCCCATGAAGGACGCCGCCGTGACGGCGAAAATGTTGCGGCGCCAGGGGGCCGAGTTGAATGGACCGGTCGCGTCTACCGTCAAGCAGCCTTTCGCAGCGGGCGGATGCCGATCGGTAGTCTATTGCACGACGAAGGTCGAACGCACCGTTCGCGGATACTGGGCGCCGCCGTTGGGCCAGAACAGAAAGACACCCATGGAGTAGCGTCCCTGCTGCGCGTCGGTGAATCGCATGTCGACCGTGAAATCGCCGTTGCGCGAGACCGCGCCGAAGAACTTGACGGGATCGGCAACATTGGCGCGGTAGAGGATGACACCGACCTGATCGAAGTCGGCCTGGTCGGTGGCGGTGACGTGCCCCGCCAGCCGCAGCACGGTGCCGGGCGCGAGCCGGCTCGGCACCGGCTGCGTGAACTCGACTCCGCGCCAATCGGCGGCGCCGAAGCTGGGCGCGTCGGTGTCCAGCGCCTGGGACAGGGCGGGGCGTCCGATCAATTCGATGACGGTCGTCAACTGTGCCGCATTCCCCGTCGCGGTGTGGAACGGCACGAAGCCGTCATAGGTCGGCGTGCCTGCGCCGCTCCGATCGGCGAGGCGCTGTGAGAAGAAGTTCCAGTAGTCCATCTCGCTCTGCGATGCCAGATGGTCGCTCGACACCAGCACCATCGCCCGCCGCCAGGCGGTCGGCTTCGGTCCGGTCCGGACCCCGTGCTCGCGGATCACGTCGTGGATGGTGACCGATCGGACGCCGCCGGTGACCGCGGCGTCCACCGCCGGAATCATCGACGCCGAGTCGAACTGCGCCTGATCCTCGAAGACCTGAAAATCCGGCACCTGCTCGGATGACAGCAACCCCATCCCGTACAGTTCCAGGGGATGGAAACGGGCGGGCGCCGGCGTCGCCTCGATGGCGAACGCCGAACTGGTGGCGCGCACGCGCCGGCTCGGCCACAGGACGGCGCTCAGCAACGATTCCCCGCCGGTCCACAACGGTGAATGGGCCTCAGGCTGGTGGCCGGCTCTCGTGATGCCGGCGATGCGGCCCCAGTCGAAATCGGAATTCCACTGGTGGGCCATCTCGTGGTTCGTATCCTCGTATCGCGCCGCCGCGGCCCCGGCGTAGAGCTCGACGCCCTGCAGGCGCTGGCTTCTCCCGTACAGGCTCGTCTGGTTGAACGGCGCGATGTTGATGCCGGTCACCGCGTTCTGGACGTTGCGGTGGAACGCGCCGTAGTCGGCGACCGGGGTCGCCACCGGCACGAACGCGATGTCGTCGTAGCTGTCGGTCAGGTATTTCAGCGCCTGCTCGGTGGCCGCCGCCAACTCGAAACCCTGCGGCCCTGCGCTCGCCCGGCCGTCGCCGAAGCCGGCGAGCACGAGATTGAGGACGTTGCTCGAGTACTGGGCGCCGGCGTCGATCGAGGCGACGTCGGAGTGGGGCATGCCGGCAAAACCCATGCGGAGGTTGACCGAGCGATCCACGCCGGCCACGGTGATCCAGCCCATATAGAGCGACGGCCGGTCATAGCCGATCCGCGCGCGGCTCAGCAGCCCGCCAATGACCGCCGTATCCCAACTCGGTTCGAAGACGCTGATCAGGCGTCCGCCGATCGGCCGGGTCGTCGTCCGCTGCCACGTCTCGAGGTCGCCGGCGGGATTGTCGGGATTCCAGCGATGAAAATCCAGCGTCGGCAGGTCGCCCACGACGCTGAAGCGCCGCAGCGTCACGCGCCCGCTGTAGTTGGGCAGGACGAGCGGCGGATCCTGCTCAAACGACAGCGTTTCGCCGTCGGACACCTGCACGGCGCGCGGACGGATTCCGCGAAGCCCTTCGTCCACCCGCGTCCCGCACGTGACCTGCGGGAGCGACGATTCCGGCGGGAGAGCTATCGGCCGGGTCTGGGATGAGCCCACCACGGACAACGCGGTCACGAGGGCGACGGTTGCCGTCGGGGCCCCCAGGTTCCGCCGCCTTCGACCGGTACTCTTCGTCGACATGCGATCGCTTGGACGGACGGAGAGGGTATTTTTCCTTACTTTGCCGCGTCAGAACTTGATCTTGACGTCCGTATCCGGGTTCACGTGGATGCTGTCGATGAACCGGATCCGGTGCGGGCGGTTCTGCATGATGACGGAGCTGGTGCGGGTGCCGTCGCCGAAGAACCGGACGCCGCGCATCAGCGTCCCGTCCGTCACGCCGGTCGCGGCGAAGATGATGTCCTTGCCGGGCGCGAGGTCCTTGGAGCGGTAAATCTTCTTGAAGTCGGTGATCCCCATCGCGCGGCAGCGTTCCTCGTGTTCGGGCTTGTTGACGACGAGGCGCGCGAAGATCTCGCCGTTGAGGCAGCGCATGGCGGCCGCGGTGAGGACGCCCTCAGGCGCGCCGCCGGTCCCCATCACCGCGTGGACGCCAGAGCCGACGACGGCCGCGGCGATGCCGGCCGAGAGATCGCCGTCGCCAATCAGCCGGATCCGGGCGCCGGTCGCGCGGATGTCCGCGATCAGCTTCTCGTGGCGCTCGCGCTCGAGCACGACGACCACCAGGTCTTCGACGTGGCGGCCAAGGCAGGACGCGATCGCTTTCAGGTTCTCGTGCACCGGCGCATCGAGGCTGACCTTGTCCTTCGAGCTCGGGCCGACGACCAGCTTCTCCATGTAGAGATCGGGCGCGTGCAGCAGCCCGCCGCGATTGGACGCCGCGAGCACCGCGATGGCGTTGGGGGCGCCGGTCGCGCACAGGTTCGTGCCCTCGAGCGGATCGACCGCGATGTCGACCTCGTCGAAGCGCACCGGCCGCGCGCCGTCGATGTTCTTGGCGTTGACCAGACCGACCTTTTCGCCGATGTAGAGCATCGGCGCCTCGTCGCGCTCGCCTTCGCCGATGACGATGGTGCCGTCGATCGGCACCGTGTCCATCACCTCGCGCATCGCCTCGACGGCGACCTGGTCGGACTTGTGCCGGTCGCCCTGCCCCATCGTGTGCGCGCACGCGATGGCGGCCTGTTCGACCACGCGGAGAAACTCGAGCGAGAGATCGGAATCCATTAGCCCTTCGTTTCGCCCTTGTAGGGCGGAAGCTCGCACCGCGTCGGACGGTCGGTCCGATAGCCGAGCAGGTAGTCGGCTTGCATGAGTTTGTGGATCTCGCGCGTGCCTTCGTAGATGACCGCGCCCTTGCAATTGCGGAAAAACCGTCCGACCGGATATTCGTCGGAGTAGCCGTTGGCGCCGTGAATCTGCACCGCGTCACCCGCGGCCTTCTCGGAGGCGACGGTCGCGAACCACTTCGCCAGGCCGGTCTCCTTCGTGTTGCGCGTGCCGTGGTTCTTCATCCACCCCGAGCGCAGCCAGAGCAGGCGCGCCGACTGGTAATCGGACTCCATGCCCGCGATCATTTCCTTCACCAGCTGATGCTGGCCGATCTCGACGCCGAAGGTCTTCCGCTCCTTGGCGTACTTCACGCTGGCGTCGCGGCACGCGCGGATCAGCCCGGTGGCGCCGGCCGCCACCGTGTAGCGTCCCTGATCGAGCGAGAACATCGCGATCTTGAAACCCTCGCCGACCTTGCCGAGAACGTTCGCCTCCGGCACCTCGACGTCGTCCATCTTGAACCAGCCGGTGTTGCCGGCGAGGATGCCCCACTTCTCCTTCATCGGTCCGCTGGTAAAGCCCTTCGAGGTGCGCTCGACGATGAAGGCGGTCATGCCGGACGGATCGCCCTGCTTCTTCTTCTCCAGGTCGGTCCAGGCGATGACCAGGAAGTTGTCGGCAACGTCGGCAAGCGAGATCCAGCTCTTCTCGCCGTTCAGCAGGTACCGGTCGCCCTTCTTCGTCGCCGTCGTCTGAATCGCGCGGGCGTCGCTGCCGGCGCCCGGCTCGGTGAGACCGTAGCCGGAGATCTTCTTCCCCTGCGCCTGCGGCACCAGGTAGCGCTGCTTCTGATCTTCGGTGCCCCATGAGAGCAGGGACAGGCAGTTCAGCCCGGCGTGGACCGACATGATCACGCGCAGCGACGTGTCGAGATACTCGAGCTCTTCGCTCGCGATCCCGAGCGCGATGTAGTCCATGCCGGCGCCGCCGTACTCCTGCGGGACCGAGATTCCCAGGAGCCCCAGCTTCGCCATGCCGCCGAGGATCCGCTCGCGATCGAAGTGGTGCTTGCGATCGTTCTCGCGAATGAACGGCATCACCTCGCGGGCGCCCCACTCACGGATCGACTGCTCGAGCAGCTGGTGTTCTTCTGAAATGCTGAAATCAATCATGGGCGCGGAATCCTATCATGCGCGGCGGGCGACATGCACGGGCGCGCCGCGACTCAAATCGAGCGCTTCGGCGGCGTTGGTGCCGTAGGCCGCCACCTCGAGGTGATCGCTGCTGCCGAACAGCGCGCAGATCTCGCCGGAAGACGCGTCGGCGTAGGTGGAGACGATGCGCGAGACCTGGTGCGGCCCGATGCGGATGTCGAGCGCACCGCCGGCGAGCTTGTCGAAGGTCCGGCGATCGATGTTCGTGATCAGGTTGCCGAAGCGATCGATGCGGACCACCTCGCCGGCGATCGCGCGGTCGTCGAGCGCAGGGCGCGGCATGTCCAGGCGCTGCACCACGCCGGCAGCCCGTCCGAGCGCGGCGAGGTCGATGCCCTTGGCCAGCCAGGCCGCGGCCGGCGCAAAACGATCGCGCCCTTCGAACGTCCGGCTGACGGTGGGTCGTGCGTACTTCCGCTCGATCAGCTCGATCACCCGCTTCGCCGGATGGTCGTCGAGGACGGCGGTCAGCACGCCGTTGTCCGGCGCCACGAACCGGTAGTCGCCGACCTCCGCCGCGATCCCGCGCCGCGTCGATCCCACGCCGGGATCGACGACGACGAGAAAGATCGTCCCGGCGGGAAAGCACCGGTACACCGCGGCGAGCTCGAGCGCTCCGCCGAACACGTCGTGGGGAACGATGTCGTGCGAGATGTCCACCAGGGTGACGTCCGGACAGATGCCGAGCACGACCCCCTTCATCGCGCCGGCGTAGTGATCGCGCGTGCCGAAGTCGGTGAGCAGGGCTATGACCGGACGAGCCATCTTCCTAGCTTATCCTCACTCTTCATCGGGCCGTGCACTGCGGCGTGCACCGACAAGTTTCGTACTTGGTTATAGTCTTGGGCGAATGAGCGCGCCGATGACGACGCGACGGGAGTTCCTGGCGCTGATGGCCGCCGCCGCGCTGCCGCGCCTGCCGCAGCCGGAACGGCTGCAGCGCCGCGGACCGGCGCTGCACGTGCTCGTGCTCGGCGGCGGGCTGGCAGGGTTGTCCACCGCGTACGAACTGCAGAACCTGGGTCACCGCGTGTCGGTGCTCGAAGCGCAGTCGCGGCCCGGAGGTCGCGTGCGGACCCTGCGCGAACCGTTTGCGCCCGGCGTCTACGCGGAAGCGGGCGCCGAGTCGATTCCCGGCGTCCACGATCTGACGCAGCACTACGTCCGTGAGCTCGGTCTCACCTTGCTGCCCAACCCCGTGCCGGGGGCCCGCAGCTTCTACCACGTGCGCGGACGGCGGGTCGTACCAGGCGATGCGGCGGTCTGGCCGCTCGACCTGACCGAGAGCGAACGCGCGCTCGGGCTCGCGGGCCTGTTCCGCACCTTCGTCGATGCGGCGACACAGCAGGCGCTCGCGGCCGGCTTCGCGCAGCAGCCGGTTCAGGCGGTGGGCGCCTGGGATCCGTTGACGCCCGGCGCCTGGCTGCGCGGGCGGGGCGCATCGCCGGCGGCAGCCGAGCTC
>Ga0068865_100000965_pt1 | contig 16407 bp, 15 predicted proteins | sample KBSMisM12_FD_75293 | JGI IMG/M metagenome (GOLD analysis project Ga0068865, IMG submission 75293) | Miscanthus rhizosphere microbial communities from Kellogg Biological Station, Michigan, USA - KBS Miscanthus M1-2 | ecosystem: Host-associated > Plants > Roots > Rhizosphere > Soil ...
CTCCCCACTTCCACCCGCGACTTCGTCTTGTGGGTGTCGAGCACGGCGGCGACGCCCTGAGCGAGCCCCGGAGCGAACGGAAACGCCTGCAACTGCTTGCCGCAGGCGCTCTCCTGCGCCAGCTCGGTCAGCATCCGCTCGGCGACGGCGATATCGAGGTCTCCGATCGCCTCCCCCGCCCGGTTGTCGACGGCTCCTTGGAGCAGGAGATGCGGCGGGGACCGCCGCAGCGCCCTCTCGCAGGCTGCGGCACTTTCCCTGATCCCGCCGAGGCCGATCGGGTCCAATTCATAGCTCTGTCCGCTGTATTCGAGGACGGCGCGTCGAGGCGTGTAGATCAGGTCCGCGCTGAAGTCGGCGCTCGATCCGTTGAGGACGCCGATCGATTCAATCGTGGCGTCGAGACTGGGGGCTTCGCCCTTCGATTTCCGCCAGAAGCTGACCGATGCGCGCGTATTCAATTCTTCCTCTGCGGTGTCGTTGTCGATCAGCAGGAAGAAGCTGACTTCGCCGCTTTTCAGTCTTTGCGGCGCCGGGTGGTCACCGGCTTCAGGCTCACCTGGCGCGGTCGAGCTGCCCCCTCCGCCGCTTTCCGGTCTTTCCGACGCCGGGTGGTCACCGGCTTCAGGCTCACCTGGCGCGGTCGAGCTGCCCCCTCCGCCGCTTTCCGGTCTTTCCGACGCCGGGTGGTCACCGGCTTCAGGCTCACCTGACGCGGTCGAGCTGCCGCCTCCACAGCCAGATCCGGTCATCGCCGCCGCCAAGAAGACGAGGGCAACCAGAACACGCGCAGCATCCGACCTCGGCCCTCCCTCCCACATATCGCAATAACTTTAGATCAGTCTGAGGGGCCTGCGCATTACCGATCTCGTCTGCGGGCTCGTCCTACGCCGTCAGAGGCGGCGTGGCGAGGGGCAGGGCGAGGTCGGGCACGACCGCGTGATTATCATCGGCCCGTGCCGCAAGGGTCAGTCGCAGAGGTAAAAGAGGCGCTCGCCGCGGTCGGCTACCTGGCCGACGAGCCGGCGGCGCTGGTCTCCTTCCTGGCCCAGAAGCTGGGCAAGCCGGTCCTGGTCGAGGGCCCGGCGGGGGTCGGCAAGACCGAGCTGGCGAAGGCGCTCTCCCGCGCCACCGGCCGCGAGCTGGTGCGGCTGCAGTGCTACGAGGGCCTCGACGAGGCGAAGGCGATGTACGAGTGGAACTATCGCAAGCAGCTGCTGCGGATCCAGGCCGGCGGCGAGGCCGGCTGGGAGGACGTGCAGGAGGACATCTTCAGCTCCGAGTTCCTGCTGACGCGGCCGCTGATGCAGGCGATCTCCAGCCCCGAGCCGGTTGTGCTGCTGATCGACGAGATCGACAAGACCGACCAGGAGTTCGAGGCGATGCTGCTCGAGCTGCTCTCCGACTTCCAGATGACGATCCCCGAGCTCGGCCGGATCGAGGCGACGACGATGCCGATCGTCGTCCTCACCTCGAACGACTCGCGCGAGCTGACCGAGGCGCTGAAGCGCCGCTGCCTCTACCTCTGGCTCGACTATCCGGCGATGGAGCGGGAGATGGAGATCGTCCGCCTTCACGCTCCCGAGCTGCCGGAGACGCTGGCGCGGCGGCTGGTCGAGGTGATCCGGATGGTCCGCGACCTCGACCTGAAAAAGCCGCCCTCGATCGCCGAGTCGATCGACTGGGCGCGGACGCTCCTGCTGATGGGCGCCGAGGACATCGACCGCGAGACCTTCACCCAGTCGATGTCGATCATCGTCAAGCACCGCACCGACATCGACCTCGTCGCCGAGCGGGTCGGGGTGAAACTTGCCGACCCCCTACGGTCCGAAGGCTGACGCCGGGCCGCCCGGTCTGGCGGCGAAGCTGCTCGGCTTCTGCGAGGAGCTGCGCGGCGAGGGGGTCGCGGTCGGCACCTCGGAGATGCTCGACGCCTTCGCGGCGCTCGGCGAGGTCGACTGGACCCGGCGCGAGGACTTCCGCGAGGCGCTGGCGGCGACGATCGCCAAGTCCCAGGACGACCGGCGCGTCTTCGAGCTGCTGTTCGAGCGCTATTTCTTCCGCACCGCCGAGGCCGAGGCGGTCCAGCGCGGGGTGACCGAGCACGAGGAGGGCGCGCCGCCGGCCGGCGAAGGCGAGCGCTTCGACATGAGCGAGCTGAGCGAGGCGATCCGCGAGGCGATGGAAGCGGGCGACGAGGACCGGATGCGCGACCTGGCGCGGCTGGCGATCGCCGCCTTCGGCCGGGCGGAGGGCTCCGGCGTGGTCGGTGTCGACGTGCAGCGGATCCGCCGCACCCTCGGCCTCACCGCCGGGCAGCAGCCGCCAGCGCCGGACGGCAGCGAGCGGCCGCCGATCGACCGCGACCAGTTGACCGGCTTCGAGCGCCACCTGCGGCGCGAGCTCGAGCGCGACCTGATCGAGCGCACCGAGACCCTGCCCCCCTCCCGCCCCCTGGCCGAGCTCGACCGGGCGCTGCCGACCAGCCCGACCCAGGACCTCGCCGCCGTCCACCGCGCCGTCTCGCAGATGAAGCGCCGCCTGGCGACGCTCGGCCACGAGCAGCGCGGGCGCAAACAGGCCACCAGCGTCGACGTCCGCCGGACGATGCGCGCCTCACTGGAGACCGGCGGCGTGCCGCTGCGGCTCAAATACCGGCCGAAGCGGCCGCGGCGGCCGGAGATCTACGTCCTCTGCGACGTCTCCACCTCTGTCACCTCGGCCAGCGTCTTCTTCCTCTCGGTCCTCCACGCCCTGCACGACTCGTTCCGCAAACTGCGCAGCTTCGTCTTCATCGAGCGGATCTCCGAGGTGACCGACGTCTTCGAGCACGAGCGCGACTTCGCTGCCGTGGCGCAGAAGATCTCCAGCGAGGGCGGCGTCGCCGACGTCTCCGGCTACACCGACTACGGCCGCGTCTGGCTCGAGTTCCTCGACGAGATCTCCGAAGACCTCGATCCGCGCTCGACCGTGATCGTGCTCGGCGACGCCCGCACCAACGGCCGCGAGCCCCACGCCGAGGTCTTCGCCAAGGTCGCCGAAAAGGCCGGGCGCCTGTTCTGGCTCAACCCCGAGCCGAAGCTCTACTGGAACTACGGCGACTCGGTGATGGCCGCCTACGAGCGCCACTGCGACGGCGCCTTCGAGTGCTGGACGACGTCGCACTTGCAGAACTTCGTCGACGTCGTCGCCGGCGCCTCCCCCGCCTCGGAATGAGCCGGGCTCTCCTCCTCCGCCACGGCGAGTCGGTCCACAACGCCGCCCGCAGCGGCGAGCCGGCGCCGCACTCCGACGGCGACCGCCTGACCGAGAAGGGGCTCGAGCAGGCCCACGCCGCCGGCGCCGCTCTGCGCGAGCACCACATCACCCGCCTGCTCTCGAGCCCGCTGCGCCGGGCGCGGGAAACGGCGCAGGCGGTCGGCCCCGCGCTCGGCCTCGACCCCGAGGAGATCGACTACGTCGGCGAGCTCACCTCCGGCGAAACCTTCGAGGGGGCGATCGCCCGGGTGCGGCGGCTGAAGGCGGAGCTCGAGGCGGGCGAGGCGGGGGCGCTGCCGCTGCTCGTCACCCACGGCATCTTCGCCCGCTTCTTCCTCCTCGACTCGGTGCTCGGCGACCGCTTCGAGGCCGAGATGGCGGCCGGGATCTGGAACCTCGGCTCGCACAACTGCGGCCTCTCGGTCTTTGCCCACGGCGAGAGTCGCGACCCGCTCGGCCAGCCGATCCCCGGCTGGACCTGCCTCACCTGGATGGAGCGGCCGTGGAATCGCCCTTGAGCTCGCCCCTGAAGATCTGAACGGTGTCGGGCGAGGGCTGCTCCTGCGGGGTGACGATCGCCCCCTCGGGCGGCAGCACCGGCCCGTCCAGCAGCGGGTCGTCGGTCTCGCGCATCCAGGCGTCGAGGCGCTCGCGCATCTGCGCCAGCACCCCCGCCTTGGCGGGGTCCTCGGCGACGTTGTTCCCCTCCTGCGGATCTAGCACCAGGTCGTAGAGCTGCTCCTCAGGGACCAGCTGGTCCCCCCACCCCACCGCCACCAGCAGGTCCTTGGTCGCGCTCTCGTCGCAGTTAGCCAGGACCGGATGCGGGTACTCGTCGAACCTCCTTATGTACTTCCAACGCTCGGTGCGCACGGCCCGGTGGGGCTGGTAGGCGGCGTGATAGGTCGTCTCGCTGAAGATCGCGTCGTGGAGGCTGTCGACCTCCCCCCGCACCAGCGGCATCAGCGACGTGCCCTGCAACCAGTCCGGATGCTCGGCTCCGGCGAGGTCGCAGAGCGTCGGGTAGACGTCGAGGTGGCTGACCGGGGAGTCGACCACCTTGCCGCCGGCAAAGCCCGGCCCGCGCATGATCATCATCACCCCGGTGCCGCGGTCGAAGAGGGTCGCCTTGGCACCGGGAAAGGCGATCCCGTGGTCGGTCGTGCAGAGCACCAGCGTGTTCTCGACCAGGCCGAAGTCGTGCAGCGCGTGCAGGACGGCACCGACCCCCTGGTCGAGCGAGCGGGCGCTGGCCTTGAACGCCGCCATGTCACGGCGGGTGACGGCGGTGTCCGGAAGGTTGGCGGGCGGCAGCGAGTAGAGGGTGTCGCGGACCGAAGTCGGGGCCGAGAAGTCGCGGTGGGTCTCGAAGAAGCCGACCGACATGAACCAGGGCTGCGGCGGCGCCTCCTTCAGCGCTTTGATCGTCAGCGGGGCGACGAAGGAGGCGTGGTTGGAGTCGACCGGGACGATCTCGTCGTAGCCGATCACCTCGGGGTCGATCGAGATGTGCTGCTCGCCGATCAGGGTCGAGTGATAGCCCGCCCCGCGCAGGGTGTGGACCCAGTGCTGCCCGTAGTCGTTCAGCTTCCAGCCCCGGTGAGCGAGCCCGAGCATGCCGTTGTTGTGGCAGTAGAGCCCGGTGAGGAGGCTGGCGCGGCTGCCCGAGCAGGTCGGCGCGGCGCAGAAGGCCTCGCGGAACAGCACCCCCTGGTCGGCCAGCATCTGGATGTTCGGCGTCGGCACCTGGAAGCCGTAGGGCTGGACGTAGCGGCCGGTGTCGTGGGAGTGGATGTAGAGGATGTTCGGCGGCTCCTGCACGTCCCTTCAGACTATCGATCCGGCCTTGTTTATTTGTTTGTTGATAGGGATAGTTAGGAAAGAGAATGAAACCGGACAGCTCCTATCTCGTCTGCGCCACTCCCCGCAGCGGCAGCACCCTCGTCTGCCACGCGCTCGAGGAAACCGGCATCGCCGGCCGCCCCGAGGAGTACTTCGAGGCGCTGCGCCACAGCGGCCGCCCGCGCCGGCCGGAGGAGTACTTCCTCGGCGTCGAGGATCAGTCGATCCGCGACCACCTCGGCGAGCGCAGCGTCGGCAGCGACCCCCCGCCCCGCTCCCCCCTCTGGAGCCGCGCCGCCTACGACCGCTACCTGGAGTGGGCGTTCGAGACCGGGACCACGCCCAACGGCGTCTTCGGGGCGAAGCTGATGTGGGGCTACTTCGGCGAGTTCGTCTCCCTCCTGCGCAACATCCCCGCCTACCGCGACGTGCCGCTGGCCGAGCTCCTCCCCACCGTCTTCCCCGACCTCACCTTCGTCCGCATCGTCCGCGCCAACAAGGTGCGCCAGGCGGTCTCGCTCTGGAAGGCGGTGCAGACGGCGACCTGGCGCGAAGACAGCGCCGGCGCCGAAGTCGCCTCGATCGAAGGCAACGGCGCCGCCTACCAGAGCTTCATCGAGGAGCACCGCCCGCAGCTGCGCTTCCACTACCGGGCGATCGACCACCTGCTCGACCAGCTCCTCATCGAAGAGGCCTCCTGGGACGCCTTCTTCGAGCACTGCGGGATCAAGCCGGTCCTCGTCCTCTACGAGAACTTCGCCGCCGACTACGAGACCAGCACCCACAACCTCCTAGAGCGCCTCGGCCTCTCCTGCCCCGAGGGCTTCGAGTTCGAGCCCCGGATGAAGAAGCAGTCGGACAAGGTCAACGACGACTGGACCAAGCGCTACAGCGAGCTGCGGCTGGGTCGGGACTTCGATCTCGACCCGGTGCCGGTCGAGGCGGGGCGCTAAGGCGCGGCTAGCGCGCGACCCAGGCGTCTTTCGAGGAGGTGAGGTCGCCGACGATCTCCGGCAGCTCGCCGGAGACGAGGTCGGCGAGGGTGACCTCCTCGAGGACGTTGCGGAGGCTGGCGCGGACAGCGATCCAGACTTCCTGCAAGTGTTCGGCGTGGCCGCGGTACTCGATGTCCTCGGGCGGGGTCGACTGCACGTGGGCGATCGGGCCCTCGACGGCGCGGACGATCTCGGCGACCGTGACCTCGTCGGCCGGACGGGCGAGCCAGTAGCCGCCCTTGGCGCCGCGGCGGGCGCGGACGATGCCGTGGTGCTTGAGCTCGAGCAGGATGTGCTCGAGGAACTGCAGGGGGATGTCCTGGGCCTCGGCCAACCGCTCGCCCTTGACCGGCGACTCCTCCGCCTGGGCGGCGGCAAGCTCGGCAGCGGCCCGCACCGCGTAGTCGGCCTTCGCGGAAACTCGCATGTCTCTTAGTAAATCAGTCCGCGGGCAGGGTCCGGCCGAGCGCCCCTGCCTGGTCGGGCTCCTGCTGCCGCGCCAGCTCGGCTTCGTCGCGCCTGCGCATCTCGCGGCGGCGGTTGAGCCAGTGTGGCGCGTAGAGGACCAATCCGAGGCCGATCGCGGCGATCCCGGCGGCGATCGGCCAGACGCTCGGATCGCCCTTCTGGATCGTGACGATGCCGGAGCCGACGAGGACGACGCCGAGAGCGGTGCGGATGAAGCCCTGCGGCGCCCGGTCGGAGAGGGCAGCACCGATCACCACGCCGGGGACCGAGCCCAGGAGGATGTTGCCGGCGAGGACGAAGTCGACGTTGCCGCCGATCCAATGGGCGATCCCGGCGGCCCAGAGCAGGATCGCGGCGTGGAAGACGTCGGTGCCGACGACCTTTTTCGGCGCCAGGCGGTAGACGGCGATCAACAGGATCGCAATCACGGTCCCGGACCCGGCCGAAGTGATGCCGATGACGAAGCCGGTGGTGGCGCCGATCGCGATCGCCGCGACCTTGTGGCGGCGCTCGACGTCGAAGCGATCGCGCTCCTCGATCAGGCTGCGCAGGATCAGGGCGCGGGCCAGGGTGATGATCCCGACCATCAGCAGGGTGCCGCCGAGGACGGCGTAGACGAGTTCGTCGAGCCGGTCTTCGCCGACCTGGGTCTGCAGCCAGGAGACCAGGGCGACCCCGGCGACGGCGGCGGGGACGCTGCCGGTGGCGAGCCAGCGGACCAGCTCCATGTTCACCGTCTTCATCCGTAAGTGGCGCCAGCCGCCGACGGTCTTCGTCACCGCCGAATAGAAGATGTCGGTGCCGATCGCGGTGGTCGGCTGGATCCCGAAGATCAGGATCAGCAGCGGCGTCATCAGCGAGCCGCCGCCCATGCCGGTCATGCCGACGAGCACGCCGATGCCCAAACCGAAGAGGACGATTGCCGGGTCCATGGTGTTTCCTCGGGCTCCGCACAACCCTGATTTCGACTTTCCTGACCTCCTTGGTCAGGAGTGCGGAGTCCGGCAGGATACCAGTAATGAACCCGCAGCTTGCGGATCCCAATCGAACCGAAACGACGGCAGCGGTGCCCGGTAGCGAGCTCTCGCTCCGGGGCGTCAGCCACTCCTATGGCGAGATCGCGACCCTCGCTGAGGTCGACTTGCAGGTGGAGTCGGGCGGCGTCGTCGGCGTCGTCGGCCCCTCCGGCTGCGGCAAGTCGACGCTGCTGGAGCTGATCTGCGGCCTGCGTGAGCCGAGCGGCGGCACCGTCGCGATCGGCGGCAGCTCCGCGGCCGGCGACCGACTCGCCCGCTGCGCCTTCATGCCCCAGCGCGACCTCCTCCTCCCCTGGTACTCGGCGATCGACAACGCCGCGATCGCCCTCCGCAACCAGGGGATGCGGCGCGAGCCGGCGCGAGCGGCGGCCAGGGACCTCTTCGAACGCTTCGGGCTCGGCGGCTTCGAGAACGCCCGGCCGGCCGAGCTCTCCGGCGGGATGCGGCAGCGGGTCGCCTTTCTGCGCACCCTGATCGCCGGGAAGCCGGTGCTGGCGCTGGACGAGCCCTTCGCCGCCCTCGACGCGATCACCCGGGGCGAGATGCAGGAGTGGCTGGCGGCGGCGCTGCGGGCCGACCCGCGGACCGTCGTCCTCGTCACCCACGACGTCGAGGAGGCGCTCTACCTCTGCGACCGGGTTGCCGTCCTCTCGGCCCGCCCGGGGCGGGTCATCGCCGAGCTGAGCGTGCCGACCCGCCGCGGCGAGAACCGCGATGCCGCGGTCACCGACCCGGCCTTCGTCGCCGCCCGCGAAGAGGCTCTGCAAGCACTGCGGCACGGAAGTCGCGGTTCCTAGGGGACGGCATGCGTCCGCAAAGAACCACGCGGTGGCGACGGGTCCTGCTCCCCGGCCTGCTCCTGGCAGCGCTGATCGGGCTTTGGCAGATCGCCGCTTCGAGCGGCGCGGTGGCCGAACTGCTCAGCCTCGAACCGTATCTGGTCCCCTCGCCGGCGGAAATCGCCCAGTCGCTGTGGGAGAACCGCGGCCTGCTGGCCGAAAACGCCTGGGTGACGCTGCGGGAGATGCTGTTCGGGATCCTCGCCGCGATCGTCGTCGGCGTCGGCTTCGCCGTCGTCATGCACCGCTGGCGGGTCATGCGAGACGCCGCCTACCCGCTGATCATCGCCTCGCAGACGATCCCGGTGCTGGTGATCGCGCCGATCCTCACCGTCTGGTTCGGCTACGGGATCGCGCCCAAGGTCGTGATCATCGCCCTCGTCTGCTTCTTCCCACTGACGATCAACGCCCTCGACGGGTTGCGGGCGGTCGAACCGGAGGCGGTGAAGATGATGCGCAGCCTCGACGCCTCCCGCTGGCAGCTCTTCCGGCGGGTCGAAGCACCCACCGCCCTCCCCCACGTCTTCACCGGCGCCAAGATCGCGGTGGTGATCGCGCCGATCGGAGCGGTGTTCGCCGAGTGGGCGGGCTCGAGCGCCGGGCTCGGGCACCTGATCCAGTCCGACACCGCCAATTTCGAGGTCGCGCGCCAGTTCGCCACCGTCGTCGTCCTCTCGGCGATGGCCCTGGCGCTGATGGCCCTGACCGTGCTCGCAGAGCGGCGCGTCGTCGGTTGGCGATAGAACTCAGGCGATGACGCGCCTCCGGATCCCGGCGATCGCGCTCGCCGTCTTCGCCCTCGCGCTCGCGCTCGCCGCCTGCGGCTCGAAGAGCGAGGAAGGCGGGGCCGAACGCGAAAGCTTCAGCCTCACGCTCGACTTCTACCCCAACCCCGACCACGCCGGGATCTACATGGCGCAGAAGCTCGGCTACTTCGAAGAAGCCGGGCTCGACGTCAGCATCGCCGCCCCCTCGGACCCGGCGGCGCCGGTCAAGCAGGTCGCCGCCGGCCGCACCGACCTGGCGATCTCCTACCAGCCGGAGGTGGCGCTGGCGCGCGAACAGGGCCTCGACGTCGTCGCCGTCGGCGCCCTCGTCAACCGCCCGCTGACCTCGCTGATCTGGCTGAAGGAATCGGGGATCAAAGGTGTGGGCGACCTCAAAGGCAAGACGGTCGCCACCGCCGGCATCCCCTACCAGGACGCCTTCCTGAAGACGATCCTCGCCCGCGTCAAGGTCACGCCTGAAGACGTCAAGGCGGTCAATGTCGGCTTCGGCCTCCTCCCCGCCCTCGTCGGCGGCTCCGCCCAGGCGATGCTCGGCGGCTACAGCAACGTCGAGGGAGTCGACCTGCGCGAGCGCGGCAAGGCGCCGGTGGTGACGCCGGTCGACCAGCTCGGGGTGCCGACCTACGACGAGCTCGTCTTCGTCGCCAACCGCCAGAAGCTCGAAGAAGACCCGGACAAGTACCGCCTCTTCCTCGCCGCTCTGCAGCGCGGCACCGAGGCGGCGGCCGAAAACCCGGGTGCGGCAACGACGGCGATCACCGAAGCCAACCCCGACCTGGAACCGAAACTGGCCGCGGCCGAGGTGAAAGCGACGCTGCCGCTGCTGAGCGCCCGCGCCGGCAAGCAGCCCTACGGCTACATGGACCCGCAGCAGTGGGAAGCCTTTGCCGGCTGGATGCGCGACAACGGCCTGATCGAATCGCTGCCGTTGTCGAGCGAACTGCTCGACAACGGCTACCTGCCCTCGGGCGAAATCCCCGAATAGCCGAGCGCCCCTTCGGCGATCAGCCGGCTGACCTCGCGCTCGGGCATCGCCGCGTGGAAGAGGTGCCCCTGGGCGTAGTCGCAGCCGAGGCGCTGCAGCTCGGAGAGCTGCACCTCGCTCTCGACCCCCTCGGCGATCACCTCCAGCGAGAGGCCTCGGGCCATGCCGATGATCGCCTCGACGATCGCCGTCGCCTCCTGCTCGATCCCCAGCGCTTCGATGAACGAGCGGTCGATCTTCAGCGCGTGGAAGGGGAAGCGGTTGAGGTAGGCGAGCGAGGAGTAGCCGGTGCCGAAGTCGTCTAGGACGAGGCGGACCCCGAGCTCGCTCAGCGCCTGCAGGGAAGCGATCGCCGTCGCCGACTCGTCGATCAGGACGCTCTCGGTGATCTCGAGGCGGAGGTGGACCGGGTCGAGGCCGGTGCGGGCGAGCACTTCCTCGACGGTGCTCGGCAGATCGCGGTGGGCCGCCTGACGGGCGGAGAGGTTGACGCTGACGTCGAGCGGGCGGGCGTCGGGCCGCAGCTGCTGCCAGGCCAGCGCCTGGCGGCAGGCGCGCTCCTGCACCCAGCGGCCGATCGACTCGATCATGCCGCTGTCCTCGGCGATCGAGAGGAACTCGCCGGGGTCGAGCATCCCCCGCTCAGGGTGACGCCAGCGGACCAGCGCCTCGAGGCCGTTGATCTCGCCGGAGCGCAGGTTGACGACCGGCTGGTAGTGGAGCGCCAGCTCGTCGCGCTCCAGCGCCTGGCGCAGGTCGCGTTCGACCTCCAGCCGCTTCATCGCCGCCGCCCGCATCTCGGCGTCGAAGAGGACGCAGCGGGAGCGCCCGCCCTCCTTGGCCCGATACATCGCCGCATCGGCGTCGCGGATCAGCAGCTCGGCGTTGACCGGGCGGTCGCCGACACCGCCGGCGACGGCAACCCCGATACTGGCACTGACGAAGTGCTCGACGCCGTCGATCGCGAAGGGCTGCGCGAAGGCGGCGGCGACGCGGTCGGCGATCGCCATCGCCTCCCCTTCGTCGGCGAGGCGGTCGATCAGGACCCCGAACTCGTCGCCGCCGAAGCGGGCGACGATGTCGCCGGGGCGCAGGTGCGCGCGCAGCCGCGGCGCCACCGCCCGCAGCAGCGCGTCGCCGGCGTGGTGGCCGAGGCTGTCGTTGATCAGCTTGAAGTGGTCGAGGTCGAGGAAGAGGATCCCGACCGGCGAGCCGGAGACCGCCGCTTTGGCGAGCGATTCGCCGAGCGAGTCGACGAAGCTGAGGCGGTTCGGCAGACCGGTGAGGGCGTCGTGGAGGACGCGGTAGCGCAGCGTCTGGTCGGCGTTGTGGCGCTCGATCGCGTCGGCGAGGACGTTGGCGGCCGCCTGCACGAAGGGGACGTCTTTGGCGCTGAAGCGGTGGCGCTCGGTGGCGTGGACGTCGAGGACGCCGAAGGGCCTGCTCTTGCCGTCGATCACGACCGCGAGGCTGCTGGCGGCTCCGAAGGCGCGCAGCACCGGCGGCATCGTGTGCTGCATCTCCTGCTCCCAGTCGCCGACGACGGCGTGGGTGCCGCTGTCGAGGGCGGCGCCGGCATGCGAGTCGCGCGCGGCGGAGACGCGGCGCCCGGCGCCGACCGCTGCCTGCTCGAGGCCGGCGCGGAGGTTGAGCCGGCGCCCGTCGCGGTCGAGCTCCCAGATGCAGGCGCTGTGGATGCCCTCGACCTTCTGGATCAGTTTCGTCGCCACCTCCATCAGCTCCTCCGGGTCGCCGTTCTGCAGCGCCCGCTCACCTAGCCGGGCGACGACGGCCTGTTGGGAGAGCGAGCGCTGCAGCTCGCTCTCGGCCTGCTTGCGTTCGCTGACGTCGTAGAGGACGCCGTGCCAGATCGGCACCCCGTCCTCGTCGGCTTCCAGCACCGCCTCGTCCTGCATCCAGACGATCTCGCCGTCGCGCCTGTGCATCCGGTAGGCGATCGGGGTCGAGTCGCGTTTGCCGAGGTGCTCCTCGGTTTCCATCGCCAGAGCCCGGTCGCGGTCCTCGGCGTGCAGGAGGCTTGCCCAGAGGGCGGGGTCGCGGACGAACTCCTCCGGGCTGTAGCCGAGGATCTCCTCGACCTGCGGGCTGACGTAGCGCCAGCGGCCGTTCTCGCCGAGCTCGGCCGTGTAGACGACCACCGGCAGGCGCTCGACCAGGCGGCGGAAGTCCTGGCCGCCGGCGGCCAGCTCGTCGACGAACCGGTCCACCTCGTGCTCGGGCCAGTTCCTGTCCGCCGGTCGGTTCATCTCCGGGCTTATCGACCCGGCGCCGGGGCCGCTTGAGGACAGGCGGCTAAGCGGCGAGGCGGAGCGGCGGGCCCTGCGAGACGAGCTTGTGCAGCCCGGCAAGGGTGAGGGCGCCGACGATGCCGCGGTAGGGCTCATACGGCGCGTAGAACTCTTCGACCTCCGGCACCGTCGCCCGTCGCCCACTGCCGGAGAGGCGGCCGACGAGCTTGATGTAGCCGAGGTCCCCGGCCGGGAGGGAATCGAGTTCGTTGCGGCCGAAGAGGCCCAGGCACTGGACCGTCCAGGGGCCGATCTGAGGCCTCGCCAGCAGCCGCCCGTCGCTGCTCGGGTCCTCGATCCGGCAGCGGCCGGCGGCAACCTCGCGGGCCAGCAGCCGCAGCGCCACCGCCCGTTTGCCGACCAGTTCCATCTGCTCCAGTTCGGCCGGAGCGCGGCCGGCGATCGCGGTGGGGCCGGGCACGTCGCGCAGCGCCGTGCGTCCCTCGCCGAGGCGCGGGCCCCAGCGTCCGGCGATCCGCCGCTCGATCAGCGCCGCCCGCTGCGCCTCGATCAGCTGCCCGACCACGGCGGCGGCAAGCGCCTCCCAGGGCCACGGCCGCCCCTGGGGTCGGAAACCGGGCATGCGGCGGATCAGCGGCCCGACCAGGCGGTCGCGGCGGAAGCGGCGGTAGAAGTCGCCGAGGTCGACGTCGACCCAGAGGGCGCAGCGCATCCGCTCGATCGCCACTTCGAGCTGCTCGCGCCCGGCCCCGTCCCCACACGGCCCCCCGGCGATCGGCGGCGCCGAGACGAGCTCAGGATCGACCGCCTCGGCCCGGAAGCGCACCCGGTCGCGCGCCGGTTGCCAGGCCCTGACCAGCACCGGGCAGCCGTCGACGTGGAGGAGCCTGGTCGCCACCCCGCCCCGCACCCGCAGCGTCCGGTCCGAGCTGCCCCGCGGCATCCGGTAGGGCGAAGGCGGCCGCACCTCGACCTCGACGGGCCGATCCGACCAACCCTTTCGCGCGACGGGACGATTTGTCTCCGCGGAGGCGTCAGATCGGCCCGTCGGCGGGACGAAGGCGACAGATCGGCCCATCGGTGCGGCTAGCGGCCGAGCAGGTGTACGTCGATCAGGAACGAGCGGCTGGCGACGACGTTTTCGCGCGAACCCCGGCGGCCGAGCGGGCGGCGCTGCGGCCGCACCTTGGCGGCGGCGCTGCTGACGGCCCGCACGGCGGCAACCGTGGCCGCGCCCGCGAGGACGCCTCCGGCGGCGGCCAGGGCGGCGGTGCGCACCTCGGGCCGCAGGGCCAGCGAGGTTCCGGCCGCCTCTCGATAGGCCGAGGGGAGCGGGCGGACCGGGTCGGTCGCCTCGCCCGAGGCGGCGTCTTCTTCGGCGATCACCTCGCCGTCTAGCTGCAACTCGTCCACCCGGGCGACTCTAGCGAGAGAGAGGGTCGGGTCTTTGGCGGTTTCGCCTAAATCTTCGGAACTTCGGGATCAGGCGGTTGCGGCAGCACGGCGCCGTGCATGGGCATACAGCGTCTCCGGGGCAACGTCAGCTTCGTTTGGCCAGACGATCGTGCCGGCCTCATCGTCGGCCCGAAGACGCCGGAAAAACTCGAGATCGCGGAGCGGCTCGAAGACTCCCCCGTAGTCGAGGAGGTAAGAGAGATCGACCTCCGCGGCCAGGCCATCCTCGAACCGAACATGGACCAGATAGCCCTCGGATACCTCTGCGTCAACCAGAAGGGGCGTGCAGCGCATAGGCCGATGGTAGAGGCCTTATGGCAGAGGCTCAACAGCGATCAGCGGTCGATGTTCGCGAGCCCGCGTCCAGTTGTCACGCAGCTCAGCTTGACGCGCAGCCGCCCAGTCGCTCACGAGGCGCCGCGCCCTAGGGGGCAGGTAACCGGCGAGGATCGCCAGATTCTCAAAGTCGAAAGCCGCCTCTGCCTCTCCATAACGAGCATGGAAATGGGGACGACCTTCATGGTGGGTCTCGTCGTAATACATCCAGATCGTGATCCCGTAGAAGCTGCATATCTGCGGCATGCAGGAAGCGTCCGCTTGCTGCTGTCACGGAACAAGACCCGCGCGTAAAACTTCGGAGCTGTCTCTGTCACGAGACCGTGACGTAGGTGAAGAGCCGGCGCTAACCGCTGCCGACCAGCACCCGCTCGTATAGACGGTACTTCTTGACGATCTCGGCGCTCATCGCCTCCAGGCCGCGGTTCATCGCCTCGTTGGTCTCGAGGATCCAGCCCGCCTCGCCGTGTTTCTGGCGCGACCGCGCCGCGGTGTCGAAGTGCTCGACGTAGAGCGAGGCGGCGACGCCGGTGTGCTGGTGCTCGGGCTTGACCCCGAGGAAGCCGACCCGCACCTGGTCGCAGATCTGGTTGCGGCGGAGGAAGTGCCACCAGCCCAGCGGCAACAACCGGCCCTTCATCCTCTTCAGCACCTGGTTCAGGTCCGGCAGGGTGATCGCCACCGCGATCGTCTCGCCGTCCTTTTCGGCGACCATGAACCAGTCCTTGGCGAAGGCGAGGTGCATGTCCATCGTGTAGGTGTCGAGGTCCTCCTTCGAGTAGGGGACGAAGCCCCAGTTCTCCGACCAGGCGGCGTTGTAGATCTCGGCGAAGCGGTCCATCTCCTTGCGCAGGTGCCGCCGCGACATCCGCCGGATCTTCACCCCGTGCTCGTTCCTCGCCCGCTCGTCGAGCTCGAAGAGGATCGGCAGCATGTCCTCGCGGTCGCTGATGTCGAGGAACCACGAATAGAGGTCCATCGCCTTCTCCAGGCCCGCCCCATCGCAGAGGCGCTGGTAGTAGGGCGGCTGCCAGGGCTGGCGGATCAGCGGCTCGAGCTCGTGCCCCTCGATCAGCACCCCGCTCTCCTCGTTCATCGAGAAGTCCATCGGCCCGACCATCCGCTCGCAGCCGCGCTGCGCCAGCCAGTCGGCGGCTACGTCCAGCAGCGCCGCCATCGCCTCCGGGTCGTCCTCCAACTCGAGGAAGCCGAACATCCCCCAGCGGTTGTCGTGGTACTCGTTGAAGGCGTGGTCGATCTGGGCGCTGATGCGGCCGACCACCCGCTCGCCGCGCAGGGCGAGGAAGTATTCGGCCTCACCGTGCTTGAAGTAGGGGTTGAGCCGGCGGTTGAGGAAGAGCCGCCGCTCCAGTTTCAGCGGCGGGATCCAGGGGGTTCCGGCGTGCAGCCGGTAAGGCAGGTCGACGAACCGCTTGAGGTCGCGTCCGTTGCGGACGGGCCGGATGGTGAGACTTCCCATGTGGCGCGCAACCTACACTCTCGGAAGATGAGCGAGACCGCCAAGGCTCCCGTCGACGTCTTCGAGAAGGCGCGCAGCCACGACCGCCTCGAGCAGCTCGAAGCCGCCAAGGAGCACGACCTCCTCCCCTACTTCCGCCTGCTCACCTCGCAGGCCGGCCCCGTCGTCGAGATGGAGGGCCGGGAGACGATCATGCTCGGCTCCAACAACTACCTCGGCCTGACCGGCGACGAGCGGGTGAAGGCAGGCGCTCGCGAGGCGCTGGAGGCCTACGGCACCGGCGTCACCGGCTCGCGACTGCTGAACGGGACGACGCCGCTGCACCTGGAACTGGAGGGGGAGCTGGCGGCGTGGATGCAGACCGAGGACGCGATCGTCTACACGACCGGCTACCAGTCGAACGTCGGCTGCATCGGCACCATCCTCGGCCCCGGCGACACGGTGATCTGCGACTCCGGCGACCACGCCTCGATCCTCGACGGCTGCCGCCTCTCTGGCGCCAAGCTACGCCCCTTCCGCCACAACCGCATGGACAAGCTGGAGAAGATGCTGCAGCGGGCCGCGGAGGACGGTGGCGGCGTCCTGGTGATCGTCGACGGCGTCTTCTCGATGGAGGGCGACGTCTGCGACCTGCCGCGGATCGTCGAGCTCTGC
>Ga0068865_100000975_pt1 | contig 16340 bp, 14 predicted proteins | sample KBSMisM12_FD_75293 | JGI IMG/M metagenome (GOLD analysis project Ga0068865, IMG submission 75293) | Miscanthus rhizosphere microbial communities from Kellogg Biological Station, Michigan, USA - KBS Miscanthus M1-2 | ecosystem: Host-associated > Plants > Roots > Rhizosphere > Soil ...
GAGGCGCTGCCGCTGCCGGCGGCCTCGGGCACCTGCGGGACGTTCGAGGTCAGGTCGTTGATCAGCTGGCCGGCCTGGACGTAGCCGCGGTCGGTGACGACCTGGGCGTCGAGGGTCAGCAGCGGCGCTGCGGTCGTGGTGTCGGCGGGCTGCTTGATGCGCGAGCCGGTGATGACGATCTCGCCGACCTCGGTCGTCTTTGCCGCGGTGGCTTCAGCCGCCATGGCCGGGTGCGCCGCCAGCGCCACGCCCATCGTGAGGCCGCCGATCATCGTTGAGGCGAGAAGCCGTCCCCTCGCGCCTGAACGCTGTGCCGAAGCCGAAGTCATCCTATCCCCCAGTTCTGTCGCGGCCCGCCGCGATCCCCGAAGACGTCCCCGCGCGCCATGACGCGCAAGGCCGCCGCACCCTGCCAAAACGCTAGTCGCGGCACACCGGTTTTTCTTTTCGTTCTTCAAACCGTCACCGGACCGTCAAACATGACCTATGCACCCCGCTCAGCTCCGCTGCATGACCAATGCGCGATGTCCCGAAAAGCGGTCGGAATCACTGTGCCGACCCCCGGTTGCGGCGCGCCGGAGCACGCGCTCACCGACGGCCCGGATAGGACTTCAGCGCCTCTGCCAGCCGGGTCAGGCCGCGGTCAAGGGCGTCGACCCGTCCGCCGCCGAAACCGATGCGCACGTGGCCCGGCTGGCCGAAGAACTCGCCCGCCGCCACCAGCACCCCGTGCTCGCTCCAGAGCCAGCGGGTCAGCGCGCGGGTATCGTCCACGCCCGTCAGGCGCGGGAAGTACATGCAGCCGCGGTCGGGGAAGGCGCCGTCGAGCAGGCCGGCCGCCGTCATGGCCGCCACGTGACCGCGCACCACCGGCCGGGCCGCCGCCAGCACGCCCTTCCAGTGATTGTCGAACGCGGCGCGGTCCTCCAGCACCAGCGCCGCCACCGCGTGGGCCAGCTTGGAGACACCGAGGTCGCCCTGCGGACTGGCCGCGTTGACCCGGGCAATGATCTCGGGCGCGGCGACCATCCAGCCGCACTTCAGCGCGAACAGGCCCTGCACCTTGGTCAGGCTGCCGACGCTGATGAACTCCGGCCCCAGGCGAACCGCCGAGACACCGCCATCTTCGGAATTGGGGCCCACGAAGTCGGCGTAGACCTCGTCCACCAGGATGGGCACGCCCGTCTTGCGCGACACGGCGCCCAGCGCCTTTAGCGTCGGCTCGTCCACCACCGCGCCGGAGGGATTGTGCAGCTGGGTCAGCACGACCAGCCGGGTGTCCGGCCGGATCAGCCGGGCGACCTCGGCCGGGTCCACCGCGTAGTCCGGCGCGCGGCGCGGCAGCGCGTCCACCACCGCGCCGGCGTCGCGGGCGAGCTGAGGCAAGAGGTCGAAGCAGGGATGCTCGATCAGCACGTGGTCGCCGGGCGCGACCAGGGCCTTCAGGGCCAGCGCGATCGCGCTGGTGGCGCCGGTCGTGCCGATCACCTGCTCGGGCGCCACGCCGTGGCGGGCCGCGACCTGGGCGACGACGAAGCGGTTTCCCTCGGCGAAGACGCTCTCGTAGCGATCGGTGATCCCGCCGTCGAAGGCGCGGCGCACCACATCGGCCAAGAGCGCCGTCGGCTCATGGATCGTGGAATCGAACAGCACCGCGGCGTCGGGCGAGCTCGCAGCCGCCTTCATCGCCGTGCGCACCCATCGCGAATAGCTGTCGCCGGGATCGGCCGTCGCCGGGTCGCGACCCTCCGCCGCGCGCGGATAATTCAAGGCGTCGCCCCCAGCTGAACCTAGCCGTCCAACCCAGCCCATACGGGTTGGAACTCCCGGCCAATCCTATCCGCGAGGCTCGGTTTTTCTTGCCTTTGTGGTGCTTGGCAGGGTCGGATGGCGCATCCGCTATGCAGCCTTTCGGACAGACGGACATAAGATATGCCGGTCACGCTCGACGCCATCGACATCAAGATCTTGGACCTCATGCAGCGCGACGCCTCGCTGTCGACGGCCGAGCTGGCCGAGCGCGTGGGCCTGTCGCAGTCGCCCTGCTGGCGCAGGATCCAGCGGCTGCGCGAGGAGGGCTACATCAAGTCCATCGTCGCCATCGTCGATCCCGAGAAGCTCGGGTTTCACATGCAGATCTTCGCCCAGGTGAAGATGACCACCCTCACCGACGAGGACCGCGAGAACTTTTACAAGGCGATCAACAACATCCCCGAGATCCTCGAGTGCTGGACCCTGTTCGGCGAGATGGACGCCATGCTGAAGGTGATGGCCCCCGACGTGCGGTGGTTCCAGGAGTTCGTGTTCAACGTGATCCTGAAGCTGCCCGGCGTAACCGACGTCCGCTCGATCGTCACCCTGTCGGCGTCAAAGAGCACGACGGCAATCCCGCTGCGGGCGCGGCAGTTCCGCTAGGCCGGGATGACGCCCGCCGCGCATAGACCATGCGAAGGCGGCGAAGCCTGTGCACGAACTTCGCAAGGATAATTCCGCCGCGCGGCGCTAGCATCGGCGCACGCATCCGAGGGGGATCCATGAGCTTCACCCGCCGCGCCCTGGTCACGGCCGCCGCCGCTGCGCCAGTGGTCGCCGCGGCCGCCAAGGCGGCCGCCGAGGCGCCCGCGCTTCCAGCGAAGTCCGCGTTCGCCAGGATGCCCTATGCCTACCTGGACTCCGGCTCGACGCACCCTATGCCGCTTGGGGCGCAGGCGGCCCTGCAGGACTACCTGCGCTTCAAGACCCGCGACGCCGCCGCCCCCCGCCTCGACATGGACGAGATCGAAAAGCGCGTGATGGAGCGCTTCGGCCGCCTGGTCGGCGCTGACCCCTCCGAGCTGGTGTTCATCCAGTCGACGACCATGGGCGAGAACCTGGTGCTGAAGGCTCTGGGCTATCCGCAGACCGGCGGGCGCATCGTCACCGACGCCCTGCACTTCTTCGGCTCGTTCTACACCTACGCCGAGCTCGGCAAGTCCGGCGTCGACGTGGTCACCCTGCCGATGACCAGGGAGGGGAAGATCGACTACGGCGCCATGGCTGCGGCCGTGAACGGCAAGACCAAGCTGGTCGCCGTGAGCGCCGTCTCCACGACCAACGGCTTCCAGCACGACCTCAAGCGCGTCTGCGACATCGCCCACGCCTACGGCGCCTACGTCTACGTCGACATGGTGCATGCGGCGGGCTCGACGCCCATCGACCTGCGCGCCGCCGGCGTCGATTTCGCGGCGTCCTCTTCCTACAAGTGGCTGATGGGCGATTTCGGGCTGGGCTTCCTCTATGTGAGGAAGGAGATCCAGGACCGGTTCCCGCGGCCCTGGTGGGGCTACCACCAGGTGGGCGGCCGCTTCATCACCCACGTTTTCCCGTATGACGACCCGTCGAAGGACGTGGCCACCTACGGCTACGACCAGGGCGCGGCAGGCAAGTTCGCCATGGGCACGACCTCGTGGACCGGCGCGGTGCAGCTGGACTGGTCGCTGGGCTTCCTGGAGCAGGTCACCATCCCGGCCTACCAGGCGTACCGCCAGCCAATGGCCGATACGATCCAGAGCGAGCTTCGCCGCCGCGGCTACGAGCCCCTGACGCCGCAGGACTCCAGGACGCCGCTGGTCGCCTTCGCGCTCAAGGACGCGCGCAGGAAGCTGCCGCCGATCCTGAACAAGGCCGACGTGCGCATAACCGTCTCGCAGCACCGGTTCCGCGCGTCGCTGGCGGTGTTCAACGACATGAACGACGTCGACCGCCTGCTGGCGGCGCTGCCGATGAGTCCGCCGGCCTGACCTAGCGGGCGGCGTTCCCGCGGAGGAAGGCGGAGAAGTCCTTCTGCAGTTGCAGGCGGACCGCCTTGTCCGTGTAGACCATGTGGCCGGCCGGATAGCAGCTGGCGCGGACGCGCGTCCGGAGCGGCGCGGGCGTCTGGGCGACGGCCTCCTCGCGGGCGGCGCAGGACCCGTCGTAGAGGCCCTCGACGCTCCAGACCCGCAGGCCGGGTTCGGCGGTCATGGCGGCCTGCAGCGGCGGCGGCTCGGGGGGGCCTTCGGCGGCGGAGTCGCGCTGTGGCGGGCGCAGCGCGGCACTGTGGTCCCACATGGCCGCCATCCAGTCATCCTTCAGCACCGGCCCCGTCGCCTTGAACGGGTCGGCGTGAAAAGAGCCGCCCCACGGGCCGCGGTAGAGCAGGTCGCTCCGGTAGCCGAGGTCGTTGCGCAGATAGCGGATCAGGGCCGGCGACACGCCTTCCATCAGGTCGATCATCGGCAGGAGGCTGGGGTCTTCGCGCGGGCCCCAAACCTTGTCCGGCGCGCGCCTGGGAATGGCCAGGCGCGAGTCGTAGCGGCCGAGCTCCAGGCCGCGGTCGGCCAGCATGGCGTCCATCACCGTGTCCTTGGACAGGCGCAGGGTCTTGGCGTCGACGAGCCTGACATCCACGCCCGAGAAGCGGGCCAGGTTCGCGGCGATCCGGCCGCGCTCGTCGGCCGAGAGTTCGCCCGCCCGCGCCAGGGCCGGGGCATAGTCGCTGCGCGCCCAGGCTGTGGCGCGGGAGACGGCCTGATCCTGCGGCAGGGCCTGAAGGTCGGCGGGCAGACGGCGGTGATGCCAGGCGGTGGCGGTGTAGAGCGAGACGCCCAGGGCCTCGCGGAGCGGCCCCGCCACGCGGCCGCCGGCGTCGTAGCCGCCGGAGATCAGGATCACGCCGGAGAGTGGCGTGCGGCGGCGCGCCAGCGCGCCCGCGACCTCCATGGCCCGCGTCGTGCCGTAGCTCTCGCCGCCGATGAACAGGGGCTGGTCGAAGGCGTCGAAGCGCGTGCGGAAGACGCGGATCATCTCCGCCACCGCCTCGGCGTCGCCATGCTGGGTGTAGAGCCGGTCGCGCCAGGCCTCGCTGACCGCGCGGCTGTAGCCCGTGCCGATGGGATCGACGAACACCAGGTCGCTGGCGGTCAGCCAGGTCTCCGGGCGGTCGGCGAGCCGTGACGGCTGGCCCTTCCATTCCGGATAGGTGTCCGGGACGACGAAGCCCTTCGGTCCGAAGCCCATCAGGTGGATCTGCGAGGAGCTCGAGCCGGGGCCGCCGTTCCAGAGGAACGTCAGTGGCCGGGGCGCCGAACCGGGCGCACGGTCCAGCGTGTAGGCGATCACGAACATCCGGGCCGCCAGCTGGCCGGTGTCGTTGTCGTAGATCGGGATGAGGCCGGTATGGACCGTGTAGGCGAGGGCCTTGCCGTCCACGGTGACGCGGCCGTGGCTCACCGCCATGTCGTCGACCGGAGTCACCGGCGGGCTGACGGTGGCGGCCTCCGGTTTCGGCACGGGCGCGGGCGCGGCGGCGGCCAGACCCAGGGCGGCGAGGGTGGTGGCGAGGACGAGCCCGCGCGCCCTCATTTCGCGCCGGCCGTCACGAAGCGGCGCACGGCCTCGTCGAAGCGCTTCAGATTGGCCTCGCCGGCGTAGACCCCGTGGGGGCCGGGGAAGTAGTTGGCGTCGAGCTGGGCGCCCGGCACGCCGGCCTGGTCCAGGGTGTAGTGGGCGGCGTAGGCCGGGGTCGTCAGGTCGTAGTACCCGCCGGCCCAGAAGAGCCGCATCTTCGGGTTGGCGCGCATGACCGCCGCCATGGCCTCGAAGTCGCTGCCCCGCGCGTTGAAGTCGTTGCCGCGCGTCTCGTAGTTCCACTGCGTGTTCACGGTGAAATTCACGCCGATGTAGGTGTCGGTGCTCGGGAACTTCAGGTCGTTGGTCAGGTAGGCGCCGACCGCCGGACTGGGCACGGGCCCGATCTTGTCGGGCGTCAGCGGGGCTGCGCCCGGCGGTCCCTTCGGCTGCACGCCCAGCGCCGGGTCGTCGATGCCGCCGTCGGCGTTGGGAAGCAGCGGGCCGGTGACGGTCACGTCCAGCAGGCCCGTCCGAAGGTTTTTGTCCTTCAGCAGGTTGAACATGTAGTCGTTCTTCGCGATCCGCAGACCGTGCGCCTCGATGAACTCGACGGGCAGGCCGATCAGCGACGACATCCGGACCGCGATCCTGTGCTTCTCGGCTGGCGGCAGGCTGCCGCCCTTGATCAGCGCTGTGACATACTCGGTGCGGGCGAACTCGAGCGCCTCGTTGAACACCTGCTCGACGCTGCGGCCCTTGCGGTCGATCTTCTGGTGGAACCAGGCGCCTGCGGCCATGGTCGGCAGCGAGGTGACAAAGGGCATCTCACGGCCCGGCGCGCCGGCGGCCAGGGCCACCAGCATCACGCCGTCCAGGCGGAAGTCCCTGCTGAAGGTCTTGACGATGGCGGCGGCCCGGTTGGTGCCGTAGCTCTCGCCCAGCATGAAGCGCGGCGAGGCCTCGCGGTGGTTGGCCTTCAGCCAGGCCTCCATGACCTCCTTCACCTCGCGCGCATCGCCGCTGACGCTGTAGAAGGGCTTAGCGTCCACGCCCGGAAGCGGCCGCGAGAAGCCGGTGCCGACGGGGTCGATGAACACCAGGTCGACGGCGTCCAGCGGGCTATACGCGTTCTCGTGGAAGCCGCCCTGGGTGCGGTCGCCGAAGTTGGCGTCGCCGCGAACCATCGGACCCAGCGCCTGGGTATGCGTGGGCGACGACGAGGCGCCCGGGCCGCCGTTGAAGCAGAACAGCACCGGCCGCTTGCTGGGGTCCGCGACACCCTCGCGGACATAGGCGATCGTGATCACCGAGGCCGCCGGCGTCCCCTTCGCGTCGTTTACGAAGGTCTCCGCGACGGTCGCGGCGTAGGCCACCACCTGGCTGTTGAACCGGCCGGTGTGGTGGGTGACGGCGACGCGCGGCACGGGCGTCTGGGCCAGGGCGGGGGCCGCGAGGGCCGCGACGAGCGCGGCCAGAGCCAGTCTGCGCAGGGAGGTCGTCATTTGCCGGCGGCCTTCACGAAGGCTTCCAGGTCCTTGGCCAGCTGCAGCCGGGTGGCCTGGACCCGGTACATCATGTGCCCGCCCTCGTAGCAGTGGTCGGCGAAGCGGGCGCTGAGCGCCGGCTCCAGCTTGCCGGTCATCTTCAGATTGCCCTCGCACATGTTCAGGCTGTCGTAGCGGCCGGCGGCGACGAACACCTTCAGGTCCGGGTCGGCGCGCATGGCGTTCTGCAGCCAGGGCTGCGAGGCGGGCGGCCCGCCGCCGGCGTTCATGTGCGCCATCATCTCCGGCGTGACGGTTGTGTGGTTGTAATCCCAGCGGCTGCCGGTCGAGCGGCGCGCAGGTCCCGGCGTCGGCATGTAGCCCTCTTCCAGGTCGACGTAGTTGAGGTCGGTCCGGTAGCCGAGCTCGCCGCGCAGGTAGTCTGTGACGGCGGCCTTGTACCCGGGCGCCTCGCGCTCCGGGCCGAAGATGCGCATGTCGTAGGTGTTCAGCGTCTTGGCGCGATCGCCGCCGAAGAAGCCCTGCAGGTAGGCGCGATTGCTTTGCACCAGCGTCTTGCGGTCGATGCTGGCGGGCGGCATGCCGGTGAAGCGGGCGAGCTCGTTGGCCACCTTCTCTCGCTCGGCGTCGGAGAGGTCGTTCACCCGTTGCAGCGCCGGCATGTAGGTCCCGCTGACCCAGGCGTCGACCGCCTTCAGGGTCGCCTCGCGGTCGGCCATCAGGTCGGGCGCCAGGCGCTTGTGGTGGAAGGCCGCCGCCGTGCGGGCAGGGATGTAGTAGGCGTCCTGGAATTCGAAGGGCATCAGCGAGCCGGGCACGCCGCCCGACAGCAGCACCGCGCCGGCCACCTTGATCCCGCGCTTCTGCAGGATCTCGGTCGCGCCGTTCACCCGCCAGGTGCCGTAGCTCTCGCCGAACAGGAAGAGCGGCTGCTTCTCGGCGGCGAACTTCACCCGCCAGGCGCGGATGAACTCGGCGGTCTGGGCGAAGTCGCCCAGGGTGGACAGGAACTCCTTGTCGAACTCCGGCTTGGCCGGCCGGCTAAAGCCGGTCTCGATCGGGTCCATGAACACCAGGTCCGACGCATAAAGCAGGCTCTCGGCGTTATCGACGAACCTCGCGCCCTCGATCCGCCGCGGCCCCAGCAGCTCCGTCTGCACCAGCACCGCCGGGCCGGTCGGCCCGCCGTTCCAGGCGAACATCAGCGGCCGGGGCTGAGCGCCCGGCGGCGGCTTGACGACGTAGGCGGTGAAGAACACCCAGCCGCGGACCTCGCCGGTCTCGGCGTTGCGGATCGGCAGACGCCCGGCGCGCGCCTCGTAGGCCAGCGGCCCGCGGGCGGTGACGATCCTGTGCTGGGTGACGACGATCGGCTCGTCGCCGGCGACCAGGGGCGGAAGCGTCGTCGCCCGTGGCGGCGGCGGCGAGGGAGCGGCGGCCTCGGCGCCTGCGGCCGCGGCCAGCGAAGCCGCAAGCGCGGCGGCGGTCAGGATACTGCGCGCGATCATGCCAAACGCCCCCTCTGCCGAAACAGATAGCGCCGCTCGCACGCAAATTCTTGGCGAAACTCGCGCCGGTTACGCGCCCGGCGCATAGTTCATGCGTCCTTGCCGGCCTTCACGAGATCGCCGGCGGCGGCGGCGATCCGACTGGCGAACTCGTCGCGGGAATTGACCTTCGGCACCGGCTCGGCGGGTTCCGGCACGCCCAGGAAGGCGCAGAGCGGACCCCAGCCTTCGGACACGTGGTAGACCAGGAGACGATCGGCCGGAATGACCTCCCGCACCTTGGCGTTGTGGGCCTTGAAGACCGAGATGCAGTGGTCGCGGTCGTGCATCCGGTAGTCGAAGAGCTCGCAGACCACCTTGCTGACCATCCGCGGGAAGCCGTCCGGCGCGCCCGGCGCGGTCGGCATCTGGGCGAAGATCGTGGCCTGGGTGCTATCGAACCACTCGTCCGGATCGCGCTCGGTCAGGATCACCTTGGCGTCGGGATAGGCGTCGGCCAACTCGCGGTAGTAGGTGGCGTTCGGCCAGTCGACGGTGGCGTTGTAGCCCTTGAAGATGGTCGCTCAGTCGGCGTGCGCGGGATCCTTCGAGGCCTCGTACCAGAGGTCCCACGCCTGGTGCTTGAACACCTCGACCATGTGGTAGCAGGGCCCGAGGCCCAGCATCTCCAGCGCATCCTGCAGGGACTTGGTCCCCGTGCGGCCGTACCCGGCCCCGATCACCTTCAGCGTCATTCGGTTGTCTCCCACGACCAGCGAGTCATGACCCTGTCACGCGCAGGCCTCAAGTCCAGTCACGTAGCGGCGGCATCGATCCCCGCGAACCCGGTTGTGCGGAATTGACTCGCGGTCGCGCGCGGGACTTGAGTCGGGCACCTTTCGAGAGGGATACCCATGGCCAAGTACGACAGCATCCTGGGAACCGTCGGCAACACGCCGGTGGTCCGCATCAACCGCCTGGGCCCGCCCGGCGTGAACCTCTACGTCAAGGTCGAGGCGTTCAACCCGCTGGGCTCGGTCAAGGACCGCCTGGCGCTGGGCGTCATCGAGGCGGCCGAGAAGTCCGGCGAGCTGAAGCCCGGCCAGACGGTGATCGAGGCCACCAGCGGCAACACCGGCATCGGCCTGGCGATGGTCTGCGCGGCCAAGGGCTATCCGCTGGTCCTGACCATGCCCGAGAGCTTCTCGGTCGAGAGGCGCAGGCTGATGCGCTTCCTGGGCGCCAAGCTGGTGCTGACCCCGGCCGCCCACCGCGCCACCGGCATGGTCAACAAGACCATCGAGCTGGCCAAGACCCATGGCTGGTTCATGACCCGGCAGTTCGAAAACGAGGCGAACCCCGACTACCACTCGGCGACCACCGCCCAGGAGATCCTGGCCGACTTCCCGGACGGCTCGCTGGACTACTGGGTGACGGGCACCGGCACGGGCGGCACGCTGAAGGGCGTGGCCCGGGTGCTCCGGGACAAGAGCGCCAAGACCAAGGTCGTGGTCTGCGAGCCGGCCGACGCGCCGCTGATGGCCAGCGGCGAGGCCCAGGCGCGCAACGCCGACGGCACGCCGGCGGCCGGCCACCCGGCCTGGAAGCCGCACCCGATGCAGGGCTGGACGCCGGACTTCATCCCGAAGCTGGCCGGCGACTCCGTCGACGCCCACCTGATCGACCAGCTAGTCCAGATCACCGGCCCCGAGGCGCTGAAGTGGAGCCAGGAGCTGGCCAAGCAGGAGGGCATCTTCGTCGGCATCACGTCGGGCGCCACCTTCGCCGGCGCGCTGAAGGTCGCCGCCGAGGCGCCGAAGGGAACCACCATCCTGGCCATGCTGCCCGACACCGGCGAGCGCTACCTGTCGACCCCGCTGTTCGCCGACATCCCCGCCGACATGACCGACGAGGAGCGCGAGATCGGCCGTTCCAGCCCGCTGTTCGCCGAGGACTTCGCGCCCCCCGCCGCGGTCGCGGCGGGCTGACGTCCCCGACGCCCGGCGAAGATGCAGGGCGAATGGCAGGGCACCTACATACGCGTGCGCGCACGCATAGAGGGGAACTTCACTTGTCAAAGAGCATCATGTTCTCGATATGTTCTTTGACAGATACGCCGCCGCCTGTCGAGGGTTTACGGCGCCCCGCGGGTCGGAAGCGGCGCTCGGCGCCCCGCAGGAGCGGCCGGCGCTAGAGCGACGTTCCGGAGTGGGAAGCGGTAAGAGGCGTAGCTGCTGCGCCAGCTATTTTGCGCTTCCTAAGGATGAGGCGCACCAGAGCGACTAGCCCGCCAGCAGCCATCATCAAGATGATCAATCTCGACGCCTGCCCCAGGACACCTCGGTCATGGAAGGCAAGCCACGGAACCGAGGGTCCGAGACGGGTGGAAAGCGGACGTTAGCTACTCGCCAGCCGAACTCACCTGGCAGTCGCTTCCCGGCGGGATGATCGAGATTTTCACCGGCAAGGCGGGACCGGCATGCTGGTCGGGCCAGATCAGACGCTGAGCATATGCACCGGCTTGCGCGGAGACGATGCGGCAACTCGGGCGATTGTCACCAACGCGTATGCAGAGGCGACCATCAGTCTCGATGGAGTGCCGCCCTTCGATAGGCGCGCGGTCGGAGCAGCCAACGTATTGTCCGGTCGCATAGAAGAACTCGCGCCGTCTGGCGCTCGTGCCCACGTCGGGGGAGGCTTCTCGAAATTCGGCTCCCGAAGCTAGCAGGGACCGTAGGGCGGATGCCGAAAGGTGTTCGGGCAAAGCTGCTCTGCGTGCCTCAGGCGCCGGTGCGGCGCTCGTCACCGACGTAGCCAGCAACGCCGACAGCAGCGGCAGGAGACCGACGGGCGTGCGCGACCTGACCATGCTGCTTGTTTGCCATGCTTAGGGATAAGGGTCCGCTAAGGGTCGAAGGGGGTCATCATCGCCGTGCCTGGACGGGCGTCCGGCTACCGCCCGCAAGGGGCCCTTCTGAAGGTCCGAGATGGGTGGATAGCGGACATTCGCAGGCCGAGGCGACGGCTCATGTCATCGCGCTTTTCCGTGGTTCAGGCAGCTTTCGTCCGGCTTGACGGGCGTGATCTCAATGTTGGTTGAGGTGGGCAGGTGCGGAGGCAGTTCTGAGTACTTCCCGTCCACGTCCTTGAGTATGCTGCGACAAGCGCGCTGGCCGCCCACGACTGTGCATAGCTTGCCGTTTTCGATGGCATAGGAGCCGTCGGCAATGGCCCGATGCTGGCAGACCATGTAGTGGCCAGCGGGGTCGAAATACTCGAAATCCCGCCCCAGAACCTCGCCAAGTAGATGGATGTCGCGGACACGCACCTTGGTGGCGAACAGCGCGCGGAGCTGATCTGAACTTAGTGGCTGCGCCTGCGGCTGAAGCACCGCAGCCTGCGGTCGACAGGGCGATGCCGCGACGAGGAGCATGGCGCAAACCCAAGCGGCAAAGGGCCACCGCGAGCGCTCTGCCTCCATCCTCATAGCCACATCATTCAGGTTCACCGTGACGCGATATCTAAGCCAACGAGGGTTGAGGGTCCGCTAAGGGTCGGAAGCGGTCATCCGCTCCCGGTCTGAAAGCGGCCGGGCCGAGGCTTGCGGCCGCGCCCTAGCGGAAGACGTAGATGCCGCCGGCGCCGGCCGGGGGGGCCTCGGCGAGGCCGCGGATCTCCAGGCGCACGCGGCGCGCGCCGCAGACGCAGCGCAGCCGGTCCTCGAGGTTGGCCGTGGCCTGCCGCGCCAGTCCCTGGCCCACCCAGGAGCGGGGGTCGATCGGCGAGGAGCACCCGCAGCGGCACACCGCCCAGAGGCTGGAGCGCGCCAAGAGCGCCTGGTTCAGCCTGGGCCACGCGGGCCAGGTCTGCGTCACGATCCGATGCGATGCGCCGTCCGCCATGTCCGCCTCCTGTACGCGTGAACAAAAGCAGAACTTTCCGACTCGCGCGACTCCCTTGAGGCTGTGATTCAGGCCCGGGCGCAACCACGGGACGTGCGGCTAGTGCGCCGCGGCCCGTCGCGCCGGGCCCGAGGTCTTCTTCGCGGGTTCAACCGCCTTGCGTTCCGGCTCGGGCGCCGGCGTCAGGCCCAGCGCCTGCAGGGCGTCGTCGATGGGGATGAAGAAGTTGAGGCCGATGGGCGAGCCGGCCGGTTCGATCACGGATTCGGCGATCCCGATCACCTGTCCCTTCTCGTCCAGCAGCGGCCCGCCGGAGTTGCCGTGCGTGATCGCCACGTCGCTCTGAATGAAGGCCAGGCCATGGTCCGTCCGTGTCGCGGAGACGATCCCCTTGGTCATGGTGTTTTGCAGCGTTTCGCCGAGCGGCGAACCGATGGCGAAGACGCCTTCGCCTTGCTGGACGCCGCCGCCCCGGACGGACAGCGCGGACCGACCAGCCGAACTCGTCTTGATCAGGGCGACGTCTCGGCGGGCATCGACGCGGACCACCTCGCCCAGCCCCTCCTCGCCGTTTGACCACTTGAGCTTCACGTACTTCGAGCCGCCCACGACATGCTGGTTGGTCAGCACATAGCCTTCAGAAGAGATGAGGAAGCCGCTGCCCGAGCCATCCGCGGCGAACACGACCGCCACCGCCTTGGTCGCCAGGCCGACTGGCGTCGCGGCGGAGGGTGGCGTGAAGCTGATCGCGGTAAGGGCGGGTCGGGTGGCAGGCTCGGCGACCACAGGCCCGCCGATAGAGGTCGTCACGACGGCGCGGAACGCGTCATCAGCCAACAGGCGCCGGACATTGTCCCGGAAGGCCGCGTAGATCGGCGGCAAAGTGCTGCCCAGAGGCCCCTTGTAGTCGGCGCCGCCCGAGGTCGTCACCTTGGCGACGACCTTGCGATCCAGCGAGGAATAGACCTCCCAGTTCGCCGTCATGACGACCGTCGCCGGTATGCCCTTGGGATTGAAAATGTTCGGACAGTCGGCGCAAAACCGGCCCTTCATGTCGTCGATCAGCACGCCGACTTTAAGGTCGGCGTTGCTTGCGCCCTCCGCGAACAACGAACCTCCAGCCGCAGTGCTGAAGCCGGCTGCCTTGAGTTCCTCATCGAATATGCGGGCGAAGCCGGATGTGTCGGCCTGGATCCGCCCGGCATTCCAATTCAGCAGGCCCAGCCGCGGAAGCGGAGAATCAGGGTCCTCGATCGCGATCGAGTAATAGGCTAGCGCCCAGGCCTCGCCGTTCTTGGGTTCGACCACCGCCTTCACGAATTCGACCGGGCGCGTCTTCAGTTCGGGGGCGATTGAGGGCGATCGCGCCGGTGGCGGCGCTGTCAGGCTACGCAACGTCTTGTAGTCCGCGGCCTCGGCCGCATTCGCGAGCAGCGCCGCAATGATGGCGATCCAGCCCCAGTTGCGCATCACGAGCCCCCGTTCCCGTGTTCAACCTAGCAAAGCTTCACCGGAATATCAGCCCGAGGTTGCGAGGCCCTTACCCCTCGCCCCACACCGCCAGCTCGTTGCCGCTGGGGTCGCGGAAGTGGAAGCGGCGGCCGCCGGGGAAGCTGAAGATCGGCTGGGTGACCGTCCCGCCGGCGGCGGCGACCTTGGCCTGCATGGCCTCCAGGTCGTGGGCGAACAGCACGACCAGCGGGGTCTTGGCCGGGTTGGCGGGATCGGCGTGGAAGCCGCCGTCGACGCCCTCGCTCATGGCCGCATACTCCGGGCCGTAGTCGGTGAAGCTCCAGCCGAACGCGGCCGAATAGAAGGCCTTGGTGGCCGGCAGGTCGCCGGCGCCGAACTCCACATAGTCGATCTTGCCGTCCTCGCGCATGGCCGCCTCGCTGTCGTTGTTCCTCGTTTGTTCTAGAACGCGACAGGGTCGGAGTCCAGCGGGACGCCGTCATCCCGCCTTACGCCTTCAGGAACTCGCGCACGCCGCGCCACGGCTTGGGTTTGTGGATGTCCACGGGCGCCGCCTAGGCCTGCGCGTTGGAGGCGTGGATGTGCAGGATCTTCCACGCGCCCGCGCGCCGGATCAGCACGATGGTGCGGCGCGCAAGGTTCGTCGGCGCCTCCAGGTGGAAGGTGCAGAGCGCCATCTGGCCGTCTGTCTGGACGAGCAGGTCCTTCGGATCGAGCTTGCGATACGGCGGGCCGTCGCCCGTCTTCAGCGAACTCTCGACGAGGGCCCGCATGGCGGGCGGCATGCCGGGCTTGCGGCGCAGGGTCTCGAAGTCCAGCGGCCCGGAGCCCTTGGCCGAGGCGACCACGGGGTTGAAGCCGGTGGCGTCCGGCGCGAACGACGCCTCCATGGTCGGCAGGTCGTCGTTCTCGAACGCATGCAGGAAGGCGCGCAGCGCGGCCTCCGCTGAGGCGCGGGCGTCATCGGTCTGCGCCGCGGCTGCGGCCGCGGGCGCGACGGCGAGGGCGGCGGCCAGCGCCAGCCGTCGGCTGATCCGGCGCGAGGGGATTGTGAGCATGTCTCCTCCGGTGGCGTCTCGCACGCCGTGCCAGGGCTTGGGTTTGTGGGTGTCCATCGCCCGCTCCCTTACTTCAGCCGCTCGCCGCGCACGCCGACATCGTCCATCCGCGCGGCGCCGGGCGTGGTCAGCGGCTCGGCGAGGCGCTGCGCCGTGAACGCATCCCGCACGGAGAACTGCGCCGGGATCGGCTGGCACATGGCGCGCCCGAAGGGCGACTGCGCGGCGCGGTCGACCCCTTCGCGCCACGCCCGCTCCCATTGGGCCTTCGGCAACAGGCCGGTCTGGACGACGAAGGTTTCCGTGCGTGTGGCGCCGCGCCTGAGCCCGAAGGCGAGACGCCGCGCCTCCATGACGGTCACGCGGAGCGCCTGGATCTCCTGCCGTTCGATGGGGCGCCCAGGCCCGGTGAGGGTGCGCAGCCGGATCCACTCGTCCTGCAGTCTGGGAGAGATCTCGTGAAGGCTCTCGACCTGTAGGGCGAGGGCCGAGAGGCTGAGCTGCTCGCGGTGCGACATGTGGGAGAGCGTCTGGCCGTAGGTGAGGGTGGACCAGCTGCGCATCACCCAGCCGCCATCACCCAGCGTCGGCAGGTCGCCGATCGGCGGCAGATGGCCGCTCGCCTCGGCGGCGTCCAGGATCCGGTCGATCTCGGCGAGCCTCTCGCCGGTGCACGGCGTCTGCATGTCCTGCGCGCCTGCCCAGGCCATCACGCGCTTCATGTCGAACGCCAGCGCCTCATGCGCCAGCTCGACCTGGTGACGCCAGTGCAGCCACTCGACGCCGGCCTCCGCCGCCAGCGCGGTGAGCACGCCGACCACGATGATCAGGTACTCCTTCAGGAATTCGCGGAAGGAATGCCAAGCCTTGGGTTTGTGGATGTCCATGGCGTCCTACCGCTCGACCGTGATGGCTTTGCCGACGCCGGGGTTGGTGACGCGTTCGTCGCCGGGGCGCTGGGCCGGGCCCAGGAGGCCGCGCTCCAAGGCGTCGGCGGCGTTGGCCGGCGGCGGTGGACGCGGATCGCAGAACGGCGTCGTGGCCCGAAGCCCGACGCCTTCCCGGTACGACGCCTGGATCTCGCCGCGGGTGATGAGGCCGGTCTCGGCGACCATGGTCTCCATCTGGCGGGCGAGGAAGCGCAGGTTCCAAGCGTCCCGGTAGGCGTGCGCCATCGCCACGCGGGCTGCGCCGATCTCGGTGTCGCCGATGGGCCGTCCGGGACCTGACAGCAGCATGAGCGTGGCCCAGTCGTCCAACTCGGCCATCTGGAACTGCTTCATCCGGTCCGAGTAGCTGGCGAGGCCCGCGAGCAGAATCTGCTCGCGGTTCGGAAAATGCGCCAGCGTCTGGCCGGAGTTCAGCGCCGACCAGCTGCGCAGGCTCCACGACGCCTGCGGGGGCACGCCGCTCCAGCCGAGCGGCGGCAGCCGGTGGGTGGCGGCAGCCTGGTCCAGCACGGCGCCGATCTCGCGCAGATGGAGCGCGGTGCAGGCGGTGTGTTCGTCCTGCGCCGCCGCCCCGCCCACCAGCCGCTTCATGTCG
>Ga0068865_100000977_pt1 | contig 16337 bp, 10 predicted proteins | sample KBSMisM12_FD_75293 | JGI IMG/M metagenome (GOLD analysis project Ga0068865, IMG submission 75293) | Miscanthus rhizosphere microbial communities from Kellogg Biological Station, Michigan, USA - KBS Miscanthus M1-2 | ecosystem: Host-associated > Plants > Roots > Rhizosphere > Soil ...
GCGATGGTGAAGGTGACGCCGGGATCGCTTTCCTGGTCCAGAAAGAAATGGCCGACCACGGCGCCCACGACAGCGCCTACGGGCCCACCGACAAACAGGCCCGCCGCCGCTCCGCTGACTTTACCCCAGACTGACATAACTAGGCCGCATTGGATTCACGGGGATTGTAGTTCAAAAGTGGGGCAAGCCAACGCTCCGCTTCCGCGAGCGTCCAACCCTTACGACGGGCGTAATCTTCCACCTGATCGCGCTCGATCTTGCCCACACCGAAATAGCGGCTTTCAGGATGGGCATAATAGAAGCCCGACACCGACGAACCCGGCCACATGGCATAGCTTTCGGTCAACTTCACGCCGATCTTGGCTTCTGCATCCAGCAGTTTGAACAAGGTGGCTTTCTCGGAATGTTCCGGCTGGGCGGGATAACCCGGCGCCGGACGAATGCCGCTATAGGCCTCCTTGATCAGCTCTTCGTTGCTGAGCTTCTCCTCTGCCGCATAGCCCCAATAGGTCTGACGCACCATCTCATGCATGCGTTCGGCAAAGGCTTCCGCCAAGCGGTCGGCCAAAGCGCGCAACAGGATGGCGGAATAGTCGTCCTTGGCCGCTTCGAACTTCTTGATGTGCTTGTCTTCGCCCAGGCCCGCCGTCACGACAAAGCCGCCGATATAATCCTCCACCCCGACCGGCGCGATGAAATCCGACAGCGCCAGGTTGGGACGGCCCGCTTCCCGCGCCATCTGCTGGCGAATCGTGTGCAGAGTGGCGACGGGAAATTTCCGAGCCTTGTCACCGTACAAAACAATGTCGTCGACATTGTCGGGCGATTGGTTGGCGGGCCAGAACCCGATCACGGCGCTGGCCTGCAGCCATTGGCCTTCAATGATCTTGGCCAGCATTTTTTGGGCGTCATTGAACAGGTCGGTGGCGGCCTTGCCCACCTTGTCATCCTTGAGGATCGCGGGATAGGGACCGGCCAGCTCCCAGGTCTGGAAGAACGGCGTCCAGTCGATATACTTGGCCAACTCGCCCAGATCGTAACTGGTGTATTTGCGGGTTCCGAAAAAGCTGGGCGCTCGCGCAACCTTGCTGAAATCCGGCTTGGCGCGATTGGCGCGCGCCTGGGCAATGGTCAGACGCTTGCCGCCAGCACGCTGGTTGGCGTGTCCAGTGGCGATCTTTTCATACTCGGCGCGGATGTCGGCGGCATAGGTGCCGCCAGAATCCTTGCTGAGCAGGCTGGAGGCCACGCCCACCGCCCGCGACGCATCGGTGACATAGACCGTCTGACCCCGGCGATAGCTGGGATCGATCTTCACCGCCGTATGCACCTTCGAGGTGGTGGCGCCGCCGATCAGCAGCGGAATGTCAAAGCCCTGGCGTTCCATTTCGGACGCCACCGTCACCATTTCGTCCAGCGAGGGCGTGATAAGACCCGACAGGCCGATGATGTTGGCCTTGTGCTCGCGCGCGGCATCCAGGATCTTCTGGGTCGGCGTCATCACGCCCAGATCAATCACCTCATAGCCGTTGCACTGCAGCACCACGCCGACAATGTTCTTGCCGATGTCATGCACATCGCCTTTCACCGTGGCCATGATGATGCGGCCTGCCGGTTCCTTCACCACGCTCTTGTCGGCGTCCATGAAGGGCAACAGATAGGCCACCGCCTTTTTCATCACCCGCGCGGACTTCACCACCTGGGGCAGGAACATCTTGCCCGAACCGAACAGGTCGCCCACCACATTCATCCCCGCCATCAGCGGGCCTTCAATAACATCCAGCGGGCGCGCAGCCTGCACGCGGGCTTCCTCGGTGTCTTCGACAATGAAGGCATCGATGCCATGGACCATGGCATGGGTGATGCGTTCGATAACCGGCAGAGAGCGCCAGGCGGCGTCTTCCACCTCGGCCACCGAGCCGTCACCTTTATATTCCTGCGCCAAGGTCAGCAGTCGCTCGGTGGAGTCGGCGCGGCGGTTGAACAGCACATCCTCGATGCCCTCGCGCAACGGGGTGGGAATGTCCTGATAGACCGTGAGCTGGCCGGCATTGACGATGCCCATATCCATACCCGCCTTGATGGCATGGAACAGGAATACCGAATGCATCGCCTCACGCACCTTCTCATTGCCCCGGAAGGAGAAGGAGAAATTGGAGACGCCGCCCGAGATATGGGCATGTGGACAGGCGGCGCGGATTTCCGCCGTAGCCTCGATGAAGGCCTTGCCATACTCATTATGCTCTTCCAAGCCGGTGGCGACCGCGAAGATGTTGGGGTCGAAGATGATGTCTTCCGGTGGAAAACCGATCTGATTGACCAGAATGTCATAGGCGCGCTTGCAGATTTCCAGCTTGCGCTCCCGCGTATCGGCCTGGCCGACCTCGTCGAACGCCATCACCACCACGGCGGCGCCGAAGCGCATGCATTCTAGGGCGCGCTCGATGAACTGCGCCTCGCCTTCCTTCATGCTGATGGAATTGACGATCGGCTTGCCCTGGCAGCATTTCAGGCCCGCCTGAATCACCGTCCATTTGGAACTGTCGATCATCAGCGGTACTTTGGAAATATCCGGCTCGCCCGCAATCATGTTGACATAGCGGGTCATCGCCGCCTCGGAGTCGATCAAGCCCTCGTCCATATTGATGTCGATGATCTGGGCGCCGTTCTCCACCTGGCTGCGCGCGATATCCAGCGCCGCTTCATAGTCGTTGGCCGCGATCAGTTTGCGGAACTTGGCCGAACCGGTGATGTTGGTGCGCTCGCCGACATTGATGAAATTCAGGTCTGGGGTCAGTGTGAAAGGCTCCAGCCCCGACAGGCGCATATATTTGGGTTTGTCGGGAATGGCGCGCGGGGTCACGCCGGAAATCGCCTTGCCGAACGCGGCGATATGTTCGGGCCGGGTGCCGCAGCAACCGCCCACGATATTGACCAGGCCGGAACGGGCAAACTCCCCGATCATTTCCGCCATGGTCTCGGGGGTTTCGTCATAGCCGCCGAACTCATTGGGCAGACCGGCATTGGGATGGGCCGAAACCAGGGTGTCGCAGGCCGCCGCCAGATCCGCGATATAGGGGCGCAATTCCTTGGCGCCCAAAGCGCAGTTCAGCCCTATCGCAAAAGGATCGGCGTGGCGCACCGAATGCCAGAAGGCCTCTGGCGTCTGGCCGGTCAAAGTGCGGCCTGACAGATCGGTGATGGTGCCGGAAATCCAGACCGGCAGGCGCACATCCAGCTCGGCGAAGACTTCCTCGATGGCAAAGATCGCCGCCTTGCAGTTGAGGGTATCGAATACCGTCTCGATCATCAGCACATCGGAGCCGCCCTTGATCAGACCCCGCGTACCTTCGCGATAAGTCTCGCGCAACTGATCGAAGGTGATGTTGCGGAAGGCGGGATCGTTGACGTCGGGCGAAATCGTGGCAGTACGGTTGGCCGGCCCCAACACCCCCGCCACCAGGCGCGGCCGTTCACGAGTGGAAAATTCATCGCACAAATCGCGCGCCAGCCGGGCGCCGGCTTCATTCAACTCGCCCACCAGATGGCCCAGGCCGTAATCTTCCTGGCTGGTGAAGTTGGAATTGAAGGTGTTGGTCTCGATGAAATCCACCCCGGCTTCCAGATACTGGCGGCCAATGCTTTGGATGATCTCCGGCTTGGTGAGGGTCAGCAGATCGTTGTTGCCCTTGAGCTCGCTCGGATGATTGCCGAAGCGCGCGCCCCGGAAATCCGCTTCACCCAGCTTGAAGCCTTGAATCATCACGCCCCAAGAGCCGTCCAGCAGCAGAAGGCGCTTCTTGGCCTCCTCCTTCATCCAACCGATGCGGTTCTCGCGTGTGAAACTCATGACAAATCCTTGGGTGCAATACCGAGTATGCGGCAGGCCGCGTAAGTCAGATTGGCCTGGTTGAGGGTGTAAAAATGAAACTGGCCGAAGCCGCGCTGGCACAACTGTTCCACCTGGTCCGCCAGTACGGCGGCCGCGACAATGCGGCGCGTCTCCACGTCTTCATCCAGGCCTTCATAGGCGCGCGCCAGCCAGGCGGGAATGGATGCGCCCGCTTTACCCGCCATGCGCGCCACGCCCTTGAAATTGGTGGTGGGCATCACGCCGGGCACGATGGGAATGGTGATGCCGGCACGCGCCGCATCGTCGCGAAACCGCGCCGTCAGATCGTTGTCAAAGCAGAACTGACCCAGCGCGCGGCTGGCGCCCGCATCCATCTTGGCCTTGAGCAATTCGATGTCATGACCGTGGCTCGGCGAGTCCGGATGGCGTTCGGGATAAAAAGACACGCTGATTTCAAATGGCGCGATCTTCTTGATGCCGGCGATCAATTCCGGGGTGGAGCGATAGCCATCGGGATGCGGACAGTAAGCCCCGCTCATGTCGGGCATGTCACCGCGCAAGGCCACGATATGGCGGATGCCCGCGTCCCAATAGGCGCGCACGATGTCGTCGATTTCACCTCGTGACGCCGCCACACAGGTCAAATGCGCCGCCGGCTTGAGTGTGGTCTCTTCCACGATCCGTTTGACGGTGGCGTGGGTACGTTCGCGGGTGGAACCGCCCGCGCCATAGGTGACCGAGACAAAGGCGGGCGCCAACGGCTCCAGCCGGCGGATCGCGGTCCACAAATTGGCTTCCGCTTCCGCCGTCTTGGGCGGGGAAAATTCAAACGAGACCGTGATCGGGCTCGGATCATTGATGAGATCAGCCAAACTCATGACATCACGCTGCTTCTTTTTTGCTTTTGGCTCTCTGGGTCGCGAGCCACAATTTGACGGTCAATTTTTCGCCCGCGCCTTGCGGCGCGATGGTTTCGCTGCCGGCATTGGCGAGGCCCGCGGCCGCGAACCAGCCTTCCACTTCGCGGTCGGAGAAACCCAGGCGGCGATGGGCGAATTCATCGCGCAGAAATTCTTCCTGATGGGGCGTGAAATCGGCAATCAACAGCCGGCCGCCAGGCGTCATCACCCGCGCCGCTTCCGCCACCGCGCTGCCGGGATCGTCCAGGTAATGCAGCACCTGATGGAACAACACCACATCGAATCCGGCCCCCACCGAACCATTGGGAAAGGGCAGGCGATAGGTATCGGCCAGCCGCACTTGGGCGTTCTGGACATTGCCGCGCAACAGCCGGTCGCGGGCAATGGCCAACATGTCGGGGCTGACATCGATCCCCACGGCGCGCTTGGCATGGGGCGCGATCAATTCCAGCATCCGCCCCGTTCCGGTACCGGCATCCAGGAAATTCTCGATGGTGCGGCTGGTCAGATGGCGGGCGATGGCGTCTTCCACTTCATGCTCTGGCGCATGCAAGGCACGGATACGCTCCCACTGCGCGGCATTGGATTTGAAATAGGCGGCCGCTGATGCGGCGCGGGCCTGGCGCACATGCGCCAGCCGGGCTCTGTCGCTTTCCTGCGAGGCGGGATCGGCCAAAGCCGCGATTGCCGCGCCCAACTCGGCGCCCACGCCCCGGTCGGCGGCCCGGCAGAACACCCAGCTTCCCTCTTTGAATCGCTCCACCAAACCCGCCTCGCCCAAAAGCTTGAGATGCCGGGAGACGCGCGGCTGGGATTGGCCGACGATCTCGATCAGCTCACTGACCGTCAGTTCCGCCTGGCGCAGCAGCAAAAGCAGGCGCAAACGGGTGGGATCACCCGCCGCCCGCAGCATGGAAACCAGTCTGTCCAAGCCCTTCCTCACATATAAACATATCTTTATATGCTCAGTTAGCACGCGACTGCAAGAGGGCTGGATTTGGGCTCACAAAACCGGCAAAAACCCGGCAAATCTGGGTTTTTGAGTCGTGCGTTGGCGTCAGGGGTTGCTTTTTGGGCTGTGGGGACTGGTCTTGGCCGGTTGCGCCACCACGCCCCCCTCGCCCGAGGCCGCCAATGACCCCTATGAGCAGATCAACCGCGACACGCTCAGGCGTAACGCCAAGGTCGACAAATATGTCGTCCTTCCCACAGTGAGACTTTATCTCCAGATGGTGCCGGAAGATGGCCGCCGCGGGGTACATAATTTCCTGGGAAACCTGTCGCTTCCCACCATTTTCGTAAACGACATGCTGCAGGGCGAGCTCAGCCGGGCAGGCAAATCCATGTGGCGGCTGGTGATCAATTCCACCGTCGGAATCGCCGGAATCTGGGATCCGGCCAGCAAAATCGGCATTCCGGGGCACGGCGAGGATTTCGGCCAGACTTTGGCGGTTTGGGGCGTGAAGGAAGGTCCCTATCTGATTCTGCCCATATTCGGGCCCAGCAACCCCCGGGACGCCACCGGCCTGCTGGTGGACGCGGCCATCGACCCCACCAACCAGATCCATTTCAAGCACCATTTGTGGTGGGCGGCAGGACGGGAATATTTCACCCTGCTGGACTTAAAGTCCCAGACCTATCAGACGGTCCAAGGTATTCAGCGCAGCTCAGTGGACTATTACTCTTCACTGCGTAATTTCTACCGTCAGTACCGCAATGAGCAGATCGGGAACGGCCGGAACCAGCCCCAGGACCTGCCAGACTTTTGAAATTACAAGCCTTTCACCTGCCTTGAACTTGCCATAGCAAACCGCGAACATGGCCTAAACAGGAATCTCCCGATGCGCCTTTCGATGCCCCTGACGCGCCGCGCCATGCTGGCCACTGCGACGGCCCTTCCCCTGATCAAGGCGGGTCCGGCAGCCGCAGCCGGCAATGTCGCCGAAGCCTTCGTGGACGATAACATCCACAAGGGCCTCGCCATCCTGAGCGACAAGAAGCTCTCCGTCACCCAGCGCCGCGATCAGTTCGAAACGCTGTTGCTGGGCCTGGTGGATGTCCGCCGCATCGGCCTGTTCACCTTGGGCCAGTACCGCCGCACTGCGCCGCCCGAGGATGTGGAAGCCTTCATCAACGCCTTCAAGAATTATGCGACGGCGGCGTATCAGTCCTATTTTGCCAAATACACCAACCAGACCTTGAAGGTGACGGGCTCAACCAAGCGCAACGACACCGATTATATCGTTCAGACCCTGTTGATCGATCCCAATTCCAGCCAGCAGCCTTCGGAAGTGGATTTCCGGGTGCGCACCGACACCGGTAAGCCGGTTTTGGTTGATGTGGCCTATCAAGGCATCTGGCTGTCGCTGGAAGAGCGTGACCAGTTCGTCGCCTTCCTGGGCCAGAATAACGGCAATGTCCGTACCTTGATCGCCCATCTCAGTGAGTTGGCGGTCAATCTGGGCAAACCCCCTCAGTAACGCTTAAGCGGAAACCTGAACCGAGTCCTGGCGTGCCTCGCACCAGGACCTGATGGCGGCTGACGCGCGAGCACAGGCTTCGCGCAAATCCACAATCGAAGCATCCAGCCCGTCGCGATTTCCGCTGCGGCAAAGATGCTCGACTTCGCGCGCCCGAGCGCTGGTCTCCAGCGCGCCCATATTGCCGGCGGTGCTCACCAGCATATGCGCCTGGCGGCCGATGCCGGCAATATCGCCGCTGTTTTGCAGCTTGGCGATTTCCGCCAGCTGGTTTTCCGCATCCGCCAGGAACAGCGATATCAGCCCAAAGAGATTTTCCCAGGGCAGCGCCGCACCCAGCTCCTGCAGATTGCCGGTATCGAGCACCGGCAAAACAGGTCGCTGGCGGCGGCAGGTTTTGTCGGGCTCCGGCTGATCTCCCTTGGCCAGTCGGTCCAGCTTGCCCAGCAGGATCGCGGCCTGGAACGGCTTGGAGACATAGTCGTTCATGCCGGCGGCGATATATTCCTCCGCCGCGCCGCGCATCGCATGCGCCGTCATGGCAAAGATCGGCACTACGTTTTTCGGCGCGAGCAGAGCGCGAATGCGCCTTGTGGCTTCCACCCCGTCCATGCCGGGCATCTGGATATCCATCAGCACCAAGTCGAAAGTCCCCGCCGTCACCGCTTCCACCGCCTGATGACCGTTTTCCGCGATGGTCACATGATGGCCGGCCCGGTTCAGGATCACGGTGGCATATTGCTGGTTGATCTTGTTGTCCTCGGCCAAAAGGATGCGCAGGCGCGCACTGTTGGGCGCCGGATTTGCCGTGGTCACGGCAACAGGCTTGGCCGAAGCCAGGGCGCGCTCCAGCGGCACTGAGAACCAGAAGGTCGAACCCTGGCCCGGCTTGCTGTCCACGCCGATGGCGCCGTCCATCCGCTCGATCAGCTGTTTGCAGATGGCAAGGCCAAGGCCCGTGCCGCCGAAGCGGCGTGTGACCGAAGAATCCGCCTGGGAGAATTTCTGGAACATCCGCTCCCTGGCCTTTTGGTCGATACCGATGCCGGTGTCGCGGACCTCAAAACGCAGCGGCATCCGGTCTTCGCTTTTGGCCCCGGCCGCAACCGTCAAGGCGACGCCGCCTTTTTCCGTAAACTTGATGGCATTGCTGAACAGGTTGAGCAGGATCTGGCGCAACCGTGTGGGATCGCCCCAATAAAAGCCCTGCGCCGCGGGTGCGACCTTGAAGGAAAGGACAATATTCTTTTCCCGCGCCTTGGGGGTCATCAGTTCGGCGCAAGCATCGACCACCGCCATCAGATCGAACTGCGTATGCTCGATCTCCAGCTTGCCCGCTTCCAGCTTGGAGACGTCCAGTATGTCGTTGAGAATCGACATCAGGCCTTCGCCGGAATCACGCACGATCTCGGCATAGTGGCGCTGTTCCTTGGTCAGTTCCGTATCCAGCAGCAGCCCCGCCATGCCCAACACGCCATTCATTGGGGTGCGGATTTCGTGGCTCATATTGGCCAGGAATTCGCTTTTGACTTTGCTGGAGGCTTCGGCGGTTTCCTTGGCGCTGCGCTGTTCCAGCACCTCGGTCTTCAGGCGCTCGCGTTCCCGCGCCCCGGTGCGGAACATCTGCAAGGCGCGAGCGAACTGGCCGATTTCATCCTCCCGATCCTCATAAGGAATGGGCGCCTCCGATTTCTCTTCGGTAAGCGAGGCGAGAGTGCGGGTGATGCCCTTGAGGGGGCGGATGACGCGCCCTCTTACCGAGGCCACCATCAGCGATGTCAGTCCCAAGGACAGCAACATCAAGGTTATCGCGATGACAAAAGACCGTTTGGCGGCGGCGACCTGCTGTTGGGCATGGGCGCTGCTCAAATCCAGCGCGGTCGCGGGGATAGCCAGAATGGCGACCAGGCCCGCATCGGAGAGATCCACCCAGCCCTTGCCCGAGATCGTTAGTTTCTCGCCTGCTTTCAGCTTTTTCATCACGCCATCGCGCATGCCGGTGTAATCGGTGAAATAGACCTTGCCGGCATTTGCGATCACCGCCTTGAGGGCGGCAGGCGCCGATGAGCGCTGCGCCTCGGCCTGGATGTCCATCCAATGGGCCTGGATCTGGCCTTCATTTTTCCACAGCGATTCCAGAAGGTCGGGGCCGGGCACGCGATTGTCGATCACCGCGGTCTGCATGAAGCCGCGTTCCTTGCCTGCGTCCATGCGCATGGTCCAGGCGATATCGCCCACCTTCATCATTTCATCGATGAAGGAATCAGCACCGGCAATATCCTGGCCCAGGATTCCGGACAGGGTCGCCAGCCGGCGCGATATCACCGTGGTGACGCGCTTCCATTCGTCGAACAATTTGGGATCGCGCTGCTGGCGCGGCAGTTGGATGGCGGCGAGCACCTGGTTCTGAAACAGCGAGCGATAGTCTTTTGCGGCTTGCTGCAGTACACCGAGATTGGACCGGGAATCCGTGAGGCCGCGGCGCTCCGCTTCCCCCAGCACCAGATTGAGCATGGTGTCGGCATTGGCATGCTGACGCACCAGCTGCGCCAGCGTTTTGGTATCGGTCGCTTCGGGGGCTTCCAGCACCAGATTGGCGATCGCGAGTTCGCCGCGCATCTCGACCTTGGCCGTCATCAGGTTGCGGGCGTCATCGACTTCGGCCAGCACCAGGCGAGCCCGCTCTTCGCGATGGTATGCGCCCAGCGCCAGATAGGCGAAGGTCGACACCAGCACCACGACCAAAAGGCCGATGATGGCTGATAGCAGCATCGCAATGGACTGAAAGCGGCGCAAAGTCTCCCCCACAGGAGCTCTTGGGCTCCATTGAGGGAAGTTTTACCCTGTCAGTGGTTTGGATGAGTTTAAGGCCGATTTTGGGCCGGGAGTTCCCCGGTAAGGAATGATCCAGTCAAAGCGCGGAGCGGAGTCGGCAAAATTTAACACTCAGCCGTATCGCCATGGCACAGGACCGCGCCTAGGCGCGAGCAAATCTTTTATACTTGATCCTATGCGGCTGGTCGGCATCGATGCCCAACCGCCGCTTCTTGTCGGCTTCATAATCCTGGAAGTTGCCCTCGAACCATTCGACATGGCTGTCGCCCTCGAAGGCCAGCATGTGGGTGGCAATGCGGTCCAGGAACCAGCGGTCATGGCTGATGATCATGGCGCAGCCGGCGAAATCCTCCAGCGCGCTTTCCAGGGCGCGCAAGGTGTCGACGTCCAGATCGTTGGTGGGTTCGTCCAGCAGCAACAGATTGGCGCCGGACTTCAGCATCTTGGCCAGGTGCACCCGGTTGCGCTCACCGCCCGACAGTTGTCCGACTTTCTTCTGCTGGTCGCCGCCCTTGAAGGCAAAAGCGCCGACATAGGCGCGGGAATTGATCTTGGTCTTGCCGAATTCGATGATGTCGGTGCCGCCGGAAATTTCCTGCCACACCGTCTTGTTGGGATCCAGCGCGTCGCGCGACTGATCGACATAACCCAGTTGCACGGTCGAGCCGATCTTCAAGGTTCCGCTATCGGGCTTTTCCTGCCCCGTCAGCATACGGAACAGGGTGGTCTTGCCTGCGCCATTGGGACCGATGACACCGACGATGCCGCCGGCGGGCAGTTTGAAGTTCACGCCTTCATACAGCAGCCGGTCGCCATAACCCTTGGCGAGATCTTCCGCCTCGATCACCAGATCGCCCAGCCGTTCAGCGACCGGAATCATGATGGTGGCCGTGCCCTGGCGCTGCTCCTGCGACTTCTTCACCAGCTCTTCATAGGAATTGATGCGCGCCTTGGATTTGGCCTGGCGTGCCTTGGGCGACTGTTTGATCCATTCGCGCTCCCGCGCAATGGTGCGCTGCTGGGCGGCTTCCTCATTGGATTCCTGTTTCAGCCGCTTTTCCTGAATCTCCAGGAAGGACGAATAGTTTCCCTCATGCGGGATGCCCTTGCCGCGGTCCAGTTCCAGAATCCAACTGGTGACGTTGTCCAGGAAGTAGCGGTCATGGGTGACCAGGATCACGCAGCCTTTGTATTCGCGCAGGGTTGATTCAAGCCATTGCACCGACTCCGCGTCGAGATGGTTGGTCGGTTCGTCCAGCAGCAGAATGTCGGGCGCATCCAGCAGCAGCTTGCACAGCGCCACGCGGCGGCGCTCACCACCCGACAGGGTTTCGACATTGGCGTCGCCATCGGGGCAGCGCAGCGCGTCCATCGCCTGATCGACCTTGGAATCCAATTCCCACAGGCCCTGTGCTTCGATTTCGTCCTGAAGCTTGGCCATCTCATCGGCGGTTTCGTCGGTATAGTTGGCGGCGATCTCATTATAGCGGTCGATCAGCGCCTGCTTCGCGGCGACGCCTTCCATCACATTGCCGCGCACGTCCTTGGTGGAATCCAGTTGCGGTTCCTGGGACAGATAGCCCATGCGCACCCCGTTGGCGGCCCAGGCCTCGCCGGTGAACTCCTTGTCCATACCCGCCATGATCTTCATCAGGGTGGATTTGCCCGCGCCATTGACGCCGACAATGCCGATCTTGGCGCCGGGATAAAAACTCAGCCAGATGTCTTTCAGCACCTGCTTGCCGCCGGGATAGGTCTTGCTAAGACCTTTCATTACATAAACAAATTGGGGGCCGGCCATGGCGCGAAAATCCTTGTGCAGAAGGTGCGCCATACATACAAGCAGATCGCGCAGAGTCTAGAGAAAAGAGCGCAAATTTTCCGGGAACGCGCCGCCCCGGGGTTGCCGGAGCGGCGCTTCATTTACGCCGGATGGCCAAGCCTGGCCCGGACCGCCTTGGCGGCGGCGACCATGGAAACCAAAGCCGGTTTGACCTCAGCCCAGCCGCGCGTTTTCAACCCGCAATCCGGATTGACCCAAAGCTGTCCCGGCTTGAGCACCTTCAACGCCTTTTCCAGCAAGGCTTCCATCTCCTGCTGGCTGGGTATGCGCGGACTGTGGATGTCATAGACGCCGGGGCCAATGTCGTTTGGATAGGAAAAATTTGCGAAGGCCTCCAGCAACTCCATCGCCGAACGCGAGGTCTCGATCGAAATCACATCGGCATCCATGGCAGCCACCGCGCCGATGATGTCATTGAACTCCGAATAGCACATATGGGTGTGGATCTGGGTGGTGGCGGCGACCCCACCGGCGGTCAGGCGGAAGGCTTCCACCGCCCAATCCAGATAGACCTGCCACTCCGATTTGCGGATGGGAAGACCTTCGCGCAACGCCGCCTCGTCGATCTGGATCAGCTTCACGCCGGCTTTTTCCAAATCCCTCACCTCATCGCGGATCGCCAGCGCGATCTGGCGGCAAGTGTCGCGGCGCGGCTGGTCGTCGCGCACAAAGCTCCATTGCAGAATGGTGACCGGGCCGGTCAGCATGCCCTTGACCGGCTTTTTGGTGTAGCGCTGCGCCACTGATGTCCAATGCAGAGTCATGGGTTTGGGCCGGCTGACATCGCCGAAAATTACCGGCGGTTTGACACAGCGTGAACCATAGCTCTGCACCCAGCCACGCTCGGTGAAAGCAAAGCCGTTCAGCTGCTCGCCAAAATATTCCACCATGTCATTGCGCTCGAACTCGCCATGCACCGGTACATCGATGCCGATCTCATCCTGCCAGCGCATCGCCTCGGCGGTTTTGCTTTCCAGGATTTGCTCATAACCGGCTTGGTCCAATTCGCCTTTGCGGAAGCGGGCGCGGGCTTCCCGAACGTCCTTGGTCTGAGGCAGCGAGCCGATGCTGGTGGTGGGCAGTAGCGGCAATTGCAAAAGCGATTGCTGAAGCGCAATGCGCTGCGCAAAAGCCGGCTCGCGTTGCGCCATCTCCGGTGTCACCGCCGATAGCCTTGCCTGTATCGCGGGATCATGAATACGCCGCGAGGTAGCACGCGCGCCCAGCGCGCGGGCATTGTCCAGGAAATAGCGGCTGTCGCGTTCGCCGTTTGCCGCAGCTGCCAGGCTCGCGACTTCATCCAGCTTTTGGACCGCGAAAGACAACCAATCCTTCAATTCGGCGTCCAGCTTGGTTTCCGTGCTCAAATCGACCGGGACATGCAGCAGCGAGCAACTGGGAGCGATCATCAACCGCTCGCCATGCAACGCTTTGGCCTGTTCGATCAGGCGTTCGGCATCGGTGAGCGCGGTTTTCCAGATATTACGGCCATTGACCACGCCCAGCGACAAAACCATGCCGGGCGCAACAGCCTTACAGACGTCTTCCAACTGCCCGGGAGCGCGGATCAGGTCGACATGCAGGCCTTGAACCGGCAGGCCAGCCAGCGTCGCAAGATTGTCGCCCACCGCGCCAAAATAGGTGGCCAGCATGATCTTGACCGGCGCATCGGCCAAAACGGCATAAGCCGCCTTCAAGGCCGCGCGTGCTTCCTGATCCAGATCGGCCACCAATATGGGCTCATCGATTTGCACCCACTCCGCGCCAGCCTGCGCCAAGGATGACAGCAGGTTGCGATAAACGGCAAGCAGCCGGGGCAGCAGGCCCCAGCGGCTGGAGCCATCGCGCATTTTTGCCAGCGCCAGGAACGTCACCGGCCCAATCAGCACCGGGCGGGTGGAAATTCCCAGAAATTTTGCTTCGTTATACTCATCCAGCGCCTTGCTGCTGGACAGGCGGAATTCCGTCTCCGCGGTCAATTCCGGCACGATGTAGTGATAATTGGTGTCGAACCATTTGGTCATCTCCATCGCGGGCGCGTCTTTTCGTCCGCGCGCCATGGCGAAATACAGATCCAGTGGCACCGGGCCGCCGTCATGACCAAAACGCGGCGGCACCGCGCCAAGCATGGCGATGGTGTCCAGCATTTGGTCGTAGAAAGAAAAATCATTGGACGGGATATGATCCAACCCCGCTTTCTGCTGGAGGAACCAGTGGCGGGCGCGCAAGGACTGCGCCGTGCGGCCCAGCGCATCCGCGCCGCTTGCGCCGCTCCAATAGCTCTCCAAGGCTTGCTTGAGTTCGCGATGGCTTCCGATGCGGGGAAAGCCAAGATTGGCTGAAAGAATCTTCAAGATACACTCCGTATGGGCATGGGTTGGCAAGGCGCGCGAAAGCCCTTGCCAAAGAGCCTTCCCGCGCGTGTCACCGCATGACGAAATGTTTCGTTTGCCCTTCAGGAACCCACCGTTCCTTCGGCCTAGCGTGACACCCGATAGCAGGTCTCCTGGCTCGCGGGTCGTTGCCTTGGGCTGTCTTCCCGAACTTTTAAGGGTTCAGTGACGGTGTATCGGCCCTTGGCTCGCCGCTGACAGTTGCGGGGGCAGCGCCGGTTTTGCACCGGCTTCCCTATTAATCCCTTTCGGGAACTATCGACGCGAAAGTACCCGCCCGCTGCTAAGGCGTCAAATTCGCGAGGCGCAAATTTTGGGAATCAGAATTTGATCTTGGCGCGGCTGAGCAGCGACACCGAGGTCGCGCCCGGCTGGCCCTGGGCGTTGGTCTGGTAACCCGCATTGGTCTGCAACGCCACCGCGCCATCCAGGAAGGTGGTGACATAGCCCACCTGAATGTCGGTTTCCTGGGCGCGGCCCAACGGCATGCCCTGAGCAACCGTCAACGGTACATCGCCGGACGCCGACAGCGACGAAAGGCTCGCCGCCATGCTGGGCGCTGGCCGCGAGAAAGACAGGCCCAACGCGTCTTCGCCGAACACGCCGCGCTTGGCGATGGCGACGGAATAGGATTGTTCCCGCAAGGTACCGCCGGCGAAATTGACGCGCGGGTCAAGCTGGGTCACGCCTTCGCTGAAAGAAGCGGTGGTGACCCAGCCTCGGCCGAAATCCATATGCGCCGAAACACCTAGCGCCGCGGTGCTGGCGCGCGGCGCTATGCCGGCCTCGCGGGTGAAGCCCAATGGCTGGCCGGAGCGCTCGGACGCGATCGCGGTGACATCCAGGCCAAGCGCGCTGGAAACATCGAATGACAAGCCACCCAGAAGCGAATTGCTGCGGCTGGCGTCATAGGTCAGCGCCAAAGCGCCGCGCGGCGCGGTGTTGTCGAAATTAAAACGATCCAGCCTTTCGTCATTCACTACCGCGCCCAGCCGGATGCGCAGATTGTCGGCGGGAGCAAAGGTGAAACCGGCATAGCGGCCGCCATTGGCAAGCGCCAGATAAGGCATGCTGATGGAAGACAGGAAAGGCGAAGCCGCGCCGCTGTAATTGCCGAAGCGCGCCGCGAAATCCACATTCTTGCCCAGGTCCAGCGCCAGGTTCGGCGCCAGCACCGCGCTGGATGCGAAAGAAGAAGCATTGGGCGACGCCAGGACAAGACTGCTTCCCAGCGCGGCCGTCACCATGGGCTCAACCGCGCCGCCTGACAGGCTGGGTGCCGACAATTCATAAGCCGAGACCGCGCGCGCGGCGCCGAAAGATTGCAGACTGGGCATCTGATCAGCAGCAAGCACCGGCGCCGCCGCGACCATGGCGGCGAGCCCCGCGGCGAAAACCGCAGTGTGCTTGAAAATTCCCATAACGTACCCCTAGCGAGGGGCCCCTCTTATACGGACTAAAAAGTACCAGACCGGAGAGGCGGTTCCAAAGGAAAACACTGGGTTTTCTGCGGCTTTCCGGCCACAGATGGAGATTACAAAGAGGTCAGGCCCAGCCCGTTTGCCGGGTTACCCCCTCTAACAAGGCGGGGTTGTAATTTTATTGCGCCTCTAGGCCACGCCCCGCCTCTGATCACCCTCTTCGGCCACCACTTCCTCCAGGGCTCGTTTCAGCTCGTCGGGCCGGAAGGGTTTCTGCAGCACCGGGCGGGCACAATGCCGGTCGGGAATGCCACGTGCGCCATAGCCGGTGGCAAACACAAAAGGCGTGCCGCACGCCGCCAGCCGGTCGGCGAACTCAAACACATTGCGGCCGTTGAGATGCACATCCAGCAGCGCGATGTCATAGTCGCTGGGACGCGCCATGGCGTCGTCCAGATGGCTGACGATGCCGGCGATTTCATAACCGAACTCGGCCAGCAAATCTTCCAGGAACAGGGCGACGACGATTTCGTCTTCCACAATCAACACACGCGCGCCCATGACATTTCCTTTTTTCTGCGCCCGGCGGTAA
>Ga0068865_100000982_pt1 | contig 16322 bp, 14 predicted proteins | sample KBSMisM12_FD_75293 | JGI IMG/M metagenome (GOLD analysis project Ga0068865, IMG submission 75293) | Miscanthus rhizosphere microbial communities from Kellogg Biological Station, Michigan, USA - KBS Miscanthus M1-2 | ecosystem: Host-associated > Plants > Roots > Rhizosphere > Soil ...
GACGAAGAAGCCAACGACGCGCGTTGCGTTTCGTCGTTTCTATCTCAGAAGCGGCCGTTCGATGCAGTCGTCGTTGCCGAGCCGACGCGTTGCGAGGCGGTGCTGGCGCATCGCGGCATCAGTTCGGTGCACGTCGCCTTTGCCGGCCATGCCGGCCATGCGTCGACTGCAAACGCGCTCGGCGGCAGCGCCGTGCATCAGGCCATGCGTTGGGGATCGCGCGCGCTCGACCTGGTTGCAGGCGAAGCGCATCAACGCTTCGGCGGCTTGACCGGTTTGCGTTTCAACATCGGCAAGGTCGAAGGCGGCATCAAGGCCAATGTCATTGCGCCTTCAGCGGATGTGCGTTTCGGCTTCCGCCCGTTGCCGTCGATGGATACGGATGAATTGCTGTCCCGGTTCCAGGCCTGCGCCGACTTGCCGCCGGCGAAATTCACGGAGACATTCCGCGGCCCGTCGCTTCCCGCAGGGAACGTCGCGCAGGCCGAAGGCCGGCGCCTCGCGGCGCGCGATTTCGCCGACGGCTTCGGCATACCGGTCGGCAACGCAGTCGATTTCTGGACCGAGGCCTCGCTGTTCTCCCAGGCCGGGTACACGGCCATCGTGCTCGGCCCCGGCGACATCGCCCAGGCGCACAGCGCCGATGAATTTGTGGAATTGTCCCAATTGCAGAAAATCACCGAGACCTACATGGCCATGATCAAGCACGGAGTCCGCGATGGTTCAGGCGCATAAGCAGCTGCGTTCGACCATCGTGCGGCTGCTCTCCAACATGGGCAGCGCGAAGGAGATTCAGCAGTATCTCAAGCGCTTCTCGCAGCTCGATGCGGCGCGATTCGCCGTGGTCAAGGTCGGCGGCGCGGTGCTGCGCGACGATCTGGACAACCTGGTGTCGTCGCTGGCATTTCTGCAGCAGGTCGGCCTGACGCCGATCGTGATCCACGGCGCGGGACCGCAGCTCGATGTCGAGCTCGCCGCCGCGGGCATCCAGAAGCGACTGGTGAATGGCTTGCGCGTGACATCGCCCGAGGCGCTTGCCACCGTGCGCCGCGTCACCCAGACCGAAAACCTGAGCCTCGTCGAAGCGCTGCAGAACATCGACGCACGCGCGACGTCGATCATCGGCGGCGTGTTCGAGGCACAATTCCTCGATCAGGAAAAGTATGGTCTTGTCGGCAAGGTGGGCAAGGTCAACCTGGCACCGATCGAGGCGAGCCTGAAGGCCAGTTCGATTCCGGTGATCGCCAGTCTCGGCGAGACGGCAACCGGCCAGATTCTCAACATCAATGCCGACTTCGCCGCCAACGAGCTGGTGCGCGAGCTGCAGCCGTACAAGATCATCTTCCTGACCGGCACGGGCGGATTGCTCGATGGCGATGGCAAGCTGATCGACTCGATCAACCTGTCGACCGAATACGCGCATCTGATGGCGCAGCCGTGGATCAACGGCGGCATGCGCCTGAAGATCGAGCAGATCAAGGACCTGCTCGACAAGTTGCCGCTCACCTCGTCGGTGTCGATCACGCGGCCGACCGACCTGGCCAACGAGTTGTTCACGCATCGCGGCTCCGGCACGCTCGTGCGCCGCGGCGAACGTGTACTGAGCGTCGATTCGTGGGACGAACTGGACCTGGCGCGGCTGCGTTCGCTGATCGAGTCGAGTTTCGGACGCACCCTTGCCGCCGACTATTTCGAGCGCACGACGCTGATGCGCGCCTACGTCAGCGAGAACTATCGTGCGGCCGTGATTTTATTGGAAGCGGACCTGCTCGATGCCGGCAAACACGTGTATCTCGACAAATTCGCCGTGCTCGACGATGCGCAGGGCGAGGGGCTAGGCCGCGCGGTGTGGCAGGTAATGCGCGACGAGACGCCGCGTCTGTTCTGGCGCTCGCGTCATGGCAACATCATCAATCATTTCTACTATGCCGAATCCGACGGCTGCTACAAGCTGCCGAATTTCAAGGCGTTCTGGTACGGCATCGACGAGTTCGACCAGATCGAAGCCTGCATCGACTATTGTCGCGAGAAAGCCCCGACCCTGATCGATCGCGAACCCGCCGTCTTTGCGGAGCAAACCGTGTGATCCTGGATCGTCGCCAGTTCCTCTCGGCGGGTCTGGCCGCCGCTGCCGGCGCGGCGATCGCCTCGGGCGAACGCGCGTCTGCGGCCTCGCCCGACAACGCGGCCGTGAAAATCGGCGCAACCGTACGTAAACGCAATGTGCTGCTGATCGTGTCCGACGATCACGGCTACGACATGAGCTGCGCCGGCGGCAAGGTCCGCACGCCGGTGCTGGACGCGCTTGCCCGCGAAGGCGTGTTGTTCAGCGACGCCTACGCCTCCGTATCCTCATGCAGTTCGAGCAGGGCGACATTGTATACCGGGCTGTACTCGCACACGAACGGCATGTACGGCCTCGCCCACGACGTGCACAATTTTTCCCTGCTCGACGACGTGAAAACGCTGCCATGGATGCTCAAACAGGGTGGCTACGCGACCGCATTGGTCGGCAAGCTGCACGTCAGGCCGGAACCGCTGCTGGCCTATGATGCCTGGCTGTTGCCGGAGCAGCCGGGCAATCGCGATGTCGCCGCGATGGGCCACGCGGCCGGCAAATGGATACGTGAGCAGGGGGACAAGCCATTTTTTCTGACCATGGCCTACAGCGATCCGCATCGCGCCGGCGACAAGTCGAATTTCGGCAATACGCGCGATTGGCCGGAAGTGAAGCGCGAACGCTACAAGCCTGCAGACGTGTCCATTCCTGCGCATCTGCCCGATCTGCCCGGCGTGCGCGAGGACCTCGCAGAATACTACGAATCCGTCAGCCGCATGGACGCCGGCATTGGCCTGCTGCTGCGCGAACTGAAGGAGTTGGGGCACGACAAAGACACGCTGGTGGTCTATCTGTCCGACAATGGCCGCCCGTTTCCCGGTGCCAAGGACAATCTCTACTACGAAGGCATCCATCTGCCGCTGATCGTGCGTGCACCGGGCTTCGAGAAGCGCGGCCCGCGCGACGTCATTCGATCGAATCGGGCGATGGTGAGCTGGATCGATATCACGCCGACGATTCTCGATTGGACCGGCGTTGCGCCGCCCGCCGACTATCGCTATCTGCCGTTGCCGGGCCGTTCGATCCTGCCGATTCTCGAACGGAACGACCCGACGGGTTGGGACGAAGTGTTCGCCACGCACAGCTTTCACGAGATCGATCAGTACTATCCAACGCGCTCGCTGCGCACGCGCAAGTTCAGCTACTTCAAGAACCTGCAACCGGCGCTCGAAGTGCCGATCGCGAGCGATGTGGCGCTGTCGCCATCGTGGAAGGCAATCACCTCGACACCAGGCGCCAGGCTCGGCAAGCGCACGCTCGACGCCTTCCATCATCGTCCGGCCGAGGAGTTGTACGATCTCGACGCTGATCCCGATGAAGTCGTGAACCTGGCGGCCGAACCCAAATACGCAACGGTGCTCGCCGATCTGCGCAAGCAGCTCGATTCCTGGCGCACCGCCACGCACGATCCGTGGCAGAAAGGCGTCACGGATCCGTTTGGACCTGCTCACCGATGACAACCAGAAAGACCATCGGCATCGTTGGGGCGCGGGGCCACACCGGCGCCGAGCTGATCAGGCTGATCGCGGCGCATCCGGCGATCGAACTTGCATTTGTTTCTTCGCGCGAACTCGCGGGACAGTTGCTTGCCGATCACAACGCTTACTTCCACGGCGACCTGCGCTATGAAAATCTCGACGCGGATGCGGTTGCCGCAAAAGCAGCCGATGTCGTCGTGCTCGCGTTGCCGAATGGCAAGGCCGAGCCCTATGTAACAGCGATCGATGGGGTGAAGTCCGCTGGCTACGACCCGATCATCATCGACATCAGTGCCGACTATCGCTTCGACAACAGCTGGTACTACGGACTGCCGGAACTCTATCGTGCGCGCTACCAGGGCCAGCGCCACATCAGCAATCCCGGTTGCTACGCCACGGCCATGCAGCTGGCGATTGCGCCGCTCAAGGATTCGCTCGCCGCTCCGCCGGCGTGCTTCGGCGTCTCGGGTTATTCCGGCGCCGGCACGACACCGTCGGACCGGAACGATCCGGACAAGCTGCGCGACAACCTGATTCCGTACACGCTGGTCGACCACACGCACGAGCGCGAAGTCACGCGCCATCTGGGCTTCCCGGTCGAATTCATGCCACACGTCGCGGCGCACTTCCGCGGCATCACGATGACAGTCAACCTGTGGTTGCGCGAGGCGATGACGGCCGAGGCGATCAAGTCCCGCTATCGCGAGCGCTACGCCGGTGAACCGCTGATCCGCATCGTCGACGAAGCGCCCTGGGTCAGCCGTATCGCGAACCGCCACGGCGTCGAAATCGGCGGCTTCGCCGTTGCACCCGGCGGCAAGCGCGTCGTCGTCGTCGCGACGCTCGACAATCTGCTCAAGGGCGCAGCGACGCAGGCGTTGCAGAACCTCAACGTGGCGCTCGGATTCCCCGAACTGGAAGGCATTCCTCATGAGTGACCTGCTCTGGCAGAAACCCGGCGTCGAGGTGGACGCGCGGATCATGCGTTTTCTCGCCGGCGACGATGTGGTGCTCGACCGCGAGTTCTTCCTGCACGACATCACGGCGAGCAAGGTGCATGTCGAGGGATTGCAGCACATTGGCATCCTTGGCGCCGAGGAAGCCGCGGCGCTCGCGCGCGAACTCGACGTGCTTGCAACGGATTTCCGCAATGGTGCGTTCGTGCTCGATGTCCGCTACGAAGACGGGCACTCGGCGATCGAGGCGCGCCTGAGGGAACGGCTCGGCGACACCGGCCGCAAGGTACACACCGGTCGCAGCCGCAATGACCAGATCCTCGTCGCCACGCGCCTCTGGCTCAAGGAAAGGCTCGCCGAACTCGCCGCGCTCTGTTCCCGATCCGCGCGTGCCTGCCTGGATCGCGCCGCGGGCGAAGCGTTGCCTCTGCCTGGCTACACGCATTTGCAGCGCGCCGTCGTGTCGTCGACCGCGCTGTGGTTCGCCGGCTTTGCCGAGGCGTTCATCGATAACGCGCTGCGTGCGCACGATACGCTCGCCTGGGTCGATGCCAACCCGCTCGGCACTGCCGCGGGCTATGGCGTGAACCTCAAGCTCGATCGCGAGCACTCGACGCAAGCGCTGGGCTTTTCGCGCATGCAGGTCTCGCCGGTGTATGCGCAACTGTCGCGCGGCAAGTTCGAAATCGCCGCGCTCGATGCACTCGGCTCGGCCACGCTCGATTTGCGCCGGCTGGCCTGGGACCTGAGCCTGTTCACGACCGCGGAATTCAACTTCGTGCTGCTGCCGCCGCAGTACACCACCGGCTCGTCGATCATGCCGAACAAGCGCAATCCCGACGTGATCGAGCTCATGCGTGCAACGCACGCGAGCGTGGCGGCGGCACGTACCGAAATCGAGCAGCTGTTGTCGCTGCCTTCCGGTTACCAGCGCGACCTGCAGTTCTCCAAGGGCGGACTCGTACACGGCTTTTCGCGCGGACTGGCCGCGCTCGCGCTGTTGCCGGACCTGCTCGCACGATTCACCTGGAACGAACAGGCGATGCGTGCGGCAATCGAGCCGGCGATGCATGCAACCGATATCGCGATCGAGCAGGCTGTAGCGGGCATTCCGTTCCGTGAGGCTTACCTGCGCGCGGCGCAGGCCGGAAATGCGGCGCACGCCGGACGATCGGCGGAATCGAGCCTGGCGGCGCGCGTTTCGCCGGGCGCCGCAGCCGACTTGCGGCTCGATGAATTGCGCGAACGCCTGGAGCGGCTCGACCACTCATGAACGACGGCCGCACCCCGTGTTTTTCCGAACGGCAACTGCCGTCGTGGAAGCGTGCGGTGCTCAAGGTCGGCAGCAGCCTGCTCGCCGAGGAGTCGGGCCAGTTGAGCGAGCGCAACGCGCGCCCGCTCGCCGACTTCGTTGCGGCTTCTCGAGCCGGCGGCCGCGAAATCGTGCTCGTGTCGTCGGGTGCCGTTGCCGCCGGCCGCGCGCGAGTCGCTTCCGATGCGCGCAAGGGCAGTCTGGTTCGCCGCCAGGCGCTCGCCGCGCTCGGCCAGACGCGCATGATCGCGTTGTGGCAGAGCCTGATCGACGCGCCGGTCGCACAAGTGCTGCTCGCGCACGACGACCTGCGCAACCGGCGCCGCTATCTCAATGCGCGCAACACGCTGCTCGAGCTATTGCGGCTCGGCAGCGTGCCGGTGATCAACGAGAACGACACGGTCGCAGTCGAGGAGCTCAAGCTCGGCGACAACGACAACCTCGCCGCCACCGTGGCGGCACTGATCGATGCCGACCTGCTGCTGATCGCCAGCGACGTCGACGGCTTGTACAGCGCGCATCCGCAACGCGATACCGGTGCGCTGCCGGTCGAGACGGTCGAGGCCGTCACGCCGTCGATCATGGCCATGGCCGGCGGTTCCGCCGGCGTGCTCGGTACCGGCGGCATGCGCACCAAGCTCGAAGCAGCGCAGAAGGCGGCGAGCGCCGGCATCGGCACGGTGCTGTTCAACGGCGGCGATGCCGATGCGGTTGGCTTGCTGGCACACGGCGCACATCGCGGTACCTATTTCGCCGCGCCGCAGACGCGGCTGGCCGCGCGCAAGTATTGGCTGCGCCATGCGCCCGGTGCCGGCGCCACGATTCGCATCGACGCTGGCGCGGCGCAGGCGCTGCGCGGCGGCAAGTCGCTGCTGCCCGGTGGCATCGTCGGGGTCGACGGCGAATTTGCGCGCGGCGACATCGTCGATATCGCGCCCGTCGACGCAGCAGCGACGCCTTCGATCGCGCGCGGGCTGGCGCAGTACAACGCCGGCGAGGTGCGGCGCCTGGCCGGCCGCCACACGAAAGACATCGAGGGTATTCTGGGTTTCAGCTACGGCGACACCGTCGTGCATCGCGATGACCTGGTGTCGATGGAGCCCAGTACATGAACATGGGCATCGAGCCGACCGCTTTGCCAGGCGTATCGATTCGCGAGCTCGCCGGTGCATGTCGCGATGCCGGGGCAGCGATTGCGCAATTGCCGACGCCGGCAAAGCGCGGAGTCCTCGAGGCGATGGCCGCGAGCATCACCGCGCGCACGCCTGAAATTCTCGCGGCCAACGATCGCGACATCGCCGCCGCGCGTGCGAAAGGACAAGCGCCTGCATTGATCGATCGCTTGCGCCTCGATGGCGTACGCCTGGCAAACGTTGCTGCCGGCATCCGGTCGGTTGCGACGCAGCCGGATCCGGTCGGATTGGTCACCAGCAGCCAGACGCGGCCGAACGGCATCCGCGTCGAACGCGTGCGCATTCCGCTCGGCCTCATCGCGATGATCTACGAGGCCCGCCCCAACGTGACCGCCGATGCCGCCGCATTGTGTTTTTACGCCGGCAATTCCGTTCTTCTGCGTGGCGGCTCGGAAGCCCTCGAAAGCAATCGTGCGCTTGCCTCGGCGCTGCACGAAGCACTGCGCACGCACCGTCTGCCGGAGGCCGCGATCACGCTGGTCGAAGACCTCGGCCGGGAAACGATGATGCAGCTGCTGCAGTTGCACGACCTGATCGACCTGGCCATTCCGCGCGGCGGCGAAGGGTTGATCCGCTTCGTCGCCGAACATGCGCGCGTGCCGGTCATCAAGCACTATCGCGGCGTGTGTCATCTGTACGTCGATCGCGCTGCTGATCCTGAGCTCGCCTTGCGCCTGCTGATCGATGGCAAGACCACGCGCCCGGCGGTCTGCAACGCGCTCGAGACGTTGCTCGTGCATGCGGATGTCGCGCCTGCATTCCTGCCGCGCGCCGCGGCAGCGCTGCGCGCGCGTGGCGTGGAACTGCGTGGATGCGAGCGCAGCCGGGCAATCGCTGCGGGCATGGCCGATGCGGGCGATGCCGACTACGCCGCGGAGTTTCTCGACCTGATCATCGCCGTGCGCATTGTCGACGACATCGACGCGGCGATCGCGCACATCCGCCGCTTCGGATCGGACCACACGGAAGTCATCGCCACGCGCGACGATTCCGCCGCCGCGCGCTTTGTCGGCGCGTTGCGCTCGGCCGTGGTCATGGTCAACGCGTCGTCGCGCTTCTCCGACGGCGGCGAACTCGGGCTCGGAGCGGAAATCGGCATCTCGACGACGCGCCTGCACGCTTACGGTCCGATGGGCGCCGAAGCGCTGACGATCGAGCGCTATGTGATCCGCGGCGACGGCCAGGTGCGCCACGCCGAATCTGCGCGATGAGCAGGCAACCGCGGGCGATTTTGTGTAGGCTGGCGTCATGAATTTCGAAAACGCCGGCGTTCAGCGCCGCCCAAGCGCTTGACAGCGTTGCAAATTTTCACTGCGCAGGACCGCGTTCTGGTCATTGCGCCGCATCCAGACGACGAAGCGATCGCCACAGGTGGCGTATTGCAGGTCGCGCGCGCGGGCGGGGCGGCCTGCCGCGTGCTCGTCATCACCGATGGCGACAACAACCCCTGGCCGCAGCGCTGGATCGAAAAGCGCTGGAATATCGGTGCTGCCGACCGCGCGCGCTGGGGAGCAGAACGGCGCAGCGAAGCGGTGGCGGCACTGCAGGTTCTCGGGCTGCAGCCATCCGATGTGCGCTGCCTTGGTTTTCCCGACCTGGGACTGACCGACATTCTGCTGCGCGGCGAGCCCACGCTCAGCGAGACGCTCGCGGCTCAACTCGACGAGTTTCGGCCGAGCTGCCTGTTCCTGCCGGCACTCGACGACCGCCACCCCGATCACAGTGCGCTGCATGTTCTGTTGCAACTCGCCCTGCTGGGAGTTTCCGGCCCGCGGCCGAATTTGTATACATTTGGCGTGCATGGCGAGGCCGGCACGGTCGATGGCGTAGTGCTCGAACTCAGCGAAGCGCAGCGCGAGATCAAACGCGCTGCGATCATGAGCCACCAGACCCAGATGCGTCTCAGCCGGCGCCGTTTCGTCGCTTATGCGCGCGCGCAGGAGCCGTACCGAATCGCATCGGTTCCGAGCGTGCCGGACCCGCAACATCCGGTCCAGGCCGGTGTCGCGGATGGCAAGTTGCAGGTCCGCATCGATCATGCGCGCTGGCGCCGCGGCCTGCGCGGTCATGCGCTTTTTCTGGTCCTGCGTCGCGCCGACGGCAGCAGCGTGCGTCATCGCGTCATCTTGTCGGGCCCGACCCGCGGCGATGTCGTCGATACCGAGACGAACCGCAATGTCGGCTCAGCGGCAATCGATGCTTCCGCTGCCGAAACTGACGTTATCCTGACGATAGCGCCCTATGCGATTGCGGGATGGATCAAGCTTTCGCGCCCGCAACCAGGGCTCTTCGTGCTCGATCGATTTGGCTGGCAAACCGTCGCCACCTTGCGAAGCTGAATGCTTGCGGAGATTTCGCTGAACGACCTGTTCGAGGAGGCTCGTCGTCGCATTGACAGGTGCAGATGCTCTGTCATGCTGCTGCCCCAGCGTGGCAGGAACATCGCACACGTGATCGATTGACGACAAACCCATTCTGGAGGCAGCAATGAAAGCGTTGTTCGTATCGGTTGCATTCGGTGTCGGCGCCTTGTTCGGCGCCAGTGCGTATGCGCAAGTGCCGGCAGGCGCCATCGCGCAGTGCAAGGACGGGACCTACTTCACCGGCACTTCGCACAAGGGTGCCTGCAAGGGCCACCAGGGCGTGAAGGAATGGCTGGACAAGACAGCGAGCAGCACGAGCAGCAAGAGCACGGCCACGACGACCGATTCGACGGCGAGCAAGAAGACGAAGTCGAAGACTGCCGACACGACAGCTGCAGCAGCCGCGCCCGCGGCGACAGCGGCTGCCGCACCGGCAGCGGCACCAGCAGCGGCGCCAGCAGCGACAACGACGAAAAAGCCGCCGACCGCGGCAAGCACACCGACACCGCCGACTCCTGCGTCACAGATCCAGCAGAAGGCGGGCGGCGGTGCGGGCAAGGTGTGGGTCAATTCAAGTTCGAAGGTATACCACTGCCCGGGTGACGAGTGGTATGGCAAGACCAAGGAAGGCGAGTACATGACGGAAGCCGCGGCCAAGGCTGCCGGCAACCATGGCGCCCACGGCAAGGACTGCAGTACCTGACACGCCTGCTCATCTGAAGAGGAAAACGCCCGGCTTGCCGGGCGTTTTTTTCGCAGTTTTCCGGCAGACGCGCTGTGTGCCGGAAGTAACGCACGCGCGCCTGCGACGCTTTTCCACCTTTGCGCATCGTATACATCCGACTTCCTGCACATGCGGACGCAGGAAGGATGCGGCAGGATGTAACTGAGCATGCTGCTTTCATCCTGGTTCTCTGGTGGCGGGCGTCGACGACGCCCGCGCTGAGGTTCCCATTTCGAATCGGAGGCTGTATGCAGATTTTTGACAATCGTGTTAATTCGGTTTTACTTGCCTTGCTGTTCGTGTTCGCCGCGATCGCGGCTGCTTCGGTTCAAGCGGCAGCGAGCGAAGAATTGAGCGGCCAATGGGTCGGCAACTCCGGCGTTGAAGGCGGTCGAAGCGGGGACAAGACCACGCTTTCGCTCGGCGCGCCGGATGCGGATAACTCGAGCCTGCGTATCGAGGGACGTGCGGTGTGCACGCTGCGCGACGGCAGTTACAGCGTCGCCGCCGACGGTCAGTTGACGCTGCAGTTCAAGGGCGCGAACGGAACAGAAGCCTGCGAGCGCCTGGCGCGCGGCAAATTCACGCTGCGCCAGGATGCGCCGCGCAGGCTGAACTTCGAGGCGGCGTATCCCGGCCCGGACGGGACGCCGAACCAGCGCTCCGGAGTCCTCAACCGTTATCCGTGACGCTTGCGGTGTCGCCGGCCGGCGCACCCGCCGGCGGGCTGCTCTGCCTCGATGCCGCAGGGCGCCGTCTGACGGCTGAGCCGATTTTCGTGCCGTTGTGCAATCTGCAATCCCGCCGACGCGGAACGCTGGCATTTTGCACGGGGATTTCCGGAAAAATGGCGCCGTTACGTGCGTCCCTGGCTGAACAGTCGTGGCACGTTCATTGCGACTTGCCTGCGCAACATTCGGCAGAGGGACAGGGCATGGCTACCGTCATCGAACAGATTCCGGCGCGCAGCAAATATCTTGCTGCGACATTTCGCACCGCCACGCGGCATTGCGCGCCCTTCAACGTCAGCACGCGCGAACCGGCTGCGGTCGAATACTGGTGCCGTCACTTCGACACGTCGCCGCAACGCCTGCTCGAGGCGGTGAGAAGGGTCGGCAGCAATCCCGACATCGTGCGCCTCGAACTGCGCGCCTTCTGAACTGCGCGCCTGCAAGGCACAGATACGGGACCGAAGACCGACCTGACGACAGCACTTACGGCATGCCCATGTCGCCGATTGTCGTGGATCCGGTTGCGACGACGCCGTGATGCTGATATTTGATCCGGCGCAGCTCCCGCGGTAGCTCACGGACGATCTTCGCCGCAGCAGTCCGGATTTCGGGAAGCGCCGTACATTCCCAAAGCGCGCCGCGCAGGAGCGTGCCCAGCGCCCGGACACCGGGAAGTGCACGCCCATCGGCGCGCAGCAAGACTCCATTCGCGTCCGAATCCAGGCCAAGGCCAAGTTCGTCGATGCGAACGAATCCGCCTTTGAGCATATGGCGGAGCAGCCGATGTGGCGTCGCCTCGGTCAATGGCTGGAACCCGGTGGTTTGCACGACCAGATCTGCGTTGAGGTTGCGAATCTCGCCGCTGCCTCGATGGCGATAGGTGATGATGACGGACCTGTCGTCCTCGACACGCCGAATTCGACCTGCCAGCAATTCAAGCCGACCGCTCGCCTGCAGTTGCCCGATCGCTTCGGCCGCGGCCGGTGCCATGCGATGCCGCGCAAGCTCCCAGGCCCAGCGCACGTGACGCAGGAAGCGGGCACGTTCGTCGACGCTGAGCGATTGCCACAACTCGACGTTTGCCGAGCGCAGGCCATCGATCACGGCACGCCAGTCCGGCGCATCCTCGATGGCCTCGCGCAGCGTGCGCATGCGTTGCCGGATCGACGGCTGGGCTCGCAGCGTTTCCAGCAGATCGGATTGCAAATCATAAGGCGCTGCAGGGTCGCAACTGTGATTTCCCGGAAGCCGGCCGTGACGTGAGATCGAGACGATGTGCGCCTCCGGCCAGCGCTGCGCCGCCTTGAGGATGATGTCCGTACCAGTCAGACCCGCGCCGATTATCACCAGCGTCCGCGGCGCCTCGATCGATCGAAGGCGCGTCCACGGATCAAGGAGGTAGCGGCCGCTGGCGATCGCGCTGCCTTCGACATACGGCAGCGGCAGCGCCGGTGGTGAGCCAAGCGCCAGCACGACTCCATCAACTTCGATTTCGAGGCCGTCGTCGGTCTTGATCCGATGTCCGGGTTTGCCGTCGCCGGACCGCAACTGGGCTGCTTCGACGGGCAACACTTCGAGCGAACATCCCGCGGCGTGCAGCATGCGCAGCTGTTCGATGGTTTGCTCGACATAGTCACCGAACAAAGACCGCGACAGGAACTCGCTGGCCTTCGCCGTCGGGGCGAGCGCCTGGGCGTAACGGGCGAATCCGCTGACGTCATCCGCGAAAAGGCCCATGTTCGCCGCGCGCACATTGAGCAAGTGCTGGTCGCACCCGGTCGAATAGGCCACGCCGCGGCCGATCGTCGACATCCGACCGGCGAGCCAGATCAGTGACACTTCGCGCCTGTCGCTGCGGCGCAAGAACTCGCCAACGACGGCTGCGCCTGCTGCTCCACCACCGATGATCGCGATGCGTTCCATGGTGCTCCCGAGTCGTTTCCGCAACTGGTCGCCATCGCACCATCTGGGAGGTTAGAAACTCGCTAAATGTCGCACGTTCGCTTATGAGCGTTCGTCCTGAGGATATGGGCTTGACAAGAAATGGGCGGTAAGCATTCGGAGCGCGCGCGATTCAGGCAGGAAACCTGATATTTCCGCAGGTGCCGAAGTGCCGGTCGGCATTCGCCACAAGCCATTTGCAATCCTTAACTTGCCAGCGTCCTGGCACCGGCGTAGCGTCAGGCGTTCGGCCAGTCCACTGAGGAACTCAGAATGAAGGCCATCCTGCCGGTTGCGCTCTCCGCGCTCTGCGTTTTCCCGGTGTCGCAAGCGATGGAGCATCTCCTCGTTGTCGCTGATGCTCACTTGTTCACGCCAGCCGCTACGCAATTGCGAGCGCAGCTGTCGTCGCCGGGCAATTACGCCGCCCTGAACTGAAAGTTGCCCGAGGATCGCAGCCATGACGAGTCAGACCAAACTGCTCAAGGGGCGCCAGTGGCGCGATTCAGTTGACCGCTATTCGGTCACCGCGCCAACAACTCCTGACTCGGATGACGTAGTGACAGTCGGTCTACGGCTGCTTTGGGAGCTTGACGCGCTTTTCTCTGTCGGGGCCCATACCCGTCTCGACGCAATTCCGGCGACCGACCGCAATAGACTGCATGCGGCTCTCAAGACCGCATTGGCGGAACTCGCCGCGACGCATCCGCGGAAGCACGGCGAGCGCTGACGTTCACGGCTTCAATCCGGCGCCGTTGTGCGGGCGTCAACGCTGACACGAGGACAGCGGCGACAAAAGCAGAACCCATCTATCGCGACGAATTCGCGATTTTTCACAGCGACACTCAAGGTATCGCGGAGCATTCCTCGTAGAATGCGCGAACCGACGTACGATTGCGGTCGGTCTCTTGGCGCAGCCCATCAAAATCACTTACCTATGCGCTTACGAAAAAAGCCGGCACTGAGCCGGCTTCGTATAAGTGCCTGATTTTATGGTCGGGGTGAGAGGATTCGAACCTCCGACTTCTACCTCCCGAAAGTAGCGCTCTACCAGGCTGAGCTACACCCCGATTCGGCCAAACTCCAGTCTGCGCAACGACTTGCATGGCGCAGCGCGGAAACGAGTCTGGCGAGCCGCGCATGATAATGGGCGCGGGCCGATCACGCAACCGGCTGAAGTAAAAGAGCGTAAACGGAAACCTCGAGCCTTGAACGGGGTCGATATCGCGTGGGACGATCGATCCCGCTTTTGCAATCGTTTCTCGGACCAGGAGGTCACATGTTCGGACGGACGACAGGTTGGACGGCTTTTGCATTGCTCGCGCTGGTACTTCGGCCGGCGGCGGCAGCCGATACCGCTCCGGTGCTCGAGATGAGTGCAGACGGCGAAGTCCAGATCGCCACCGACGGATCGGTCAGTGATTATCGTCTGCGCAGCCAGCTGGCTCCGGCCGTCGCCGACCTGGTCGACAGGAACGTGCGGGGCTGGACCTTCGAACCGGTCATCATCGACGGTGCTGCGGTTGTGGCCAAGACGGCGATGCATCTCGGGCTGAAAGCGGAGCCGGTCGACGGCAAGGACGGCTACCGGATGCGGATTACCGAGGTCCGATTTGGCGAACCCCAGCGCAACGCGAAGACGCGGCCGCCACACTACCCGGAAGATGCGGTGCACGCTCACCTGGGCGCCAAGGTCCTGCTCGCAATCAGGCTCGATGCGAATGGCCAGGTGCTCGACGCGCAGGCGTATCAGGTCAACCTCGACGCGCGCACCCGCTCCGAAGCCGAAGCCGAGCGCTGGCGCCGGATATTCGAGCGTGCCAGCCTGGCCGCGGCGAAGGATTGGCACTACGACATGAGCGAGACCGTCAATGGCAAGCCGATCGGTACGAACGCCATCGTGCCCGTGGTATTCACGTTGCATGAGCTCGGCACGCCGGTGCCTTCTGCAGACAAGTGGAGGGCCTTCATTCCCGGGCCTGTCCATCCGGCCCCGTGGATGAACGAGCATTCGCTCGCTGACAATCGCGATTTTTCCGCGCTGCCGGAAGACAAAGCGGTATCGCTCGACTCGCATTTCCACCTCAAGAACGACGTCATCGGCAAGGTTCTGTAAGCGCGGGTTCCTTCGCGGATCGGTGTCTGGCGGGCGGCTGGGCGGCTAGGCGGCACGCCGCGCGTGGTAGTCTAGCGGGCCCTGCGGCCCGATAGACCGGCCGCGATTCTTCGAGGAATCCATGGCGTTGACTCAAGCCCGCACCATGCCTGGCGTGATGGAGCTGTTGCCGCTCGACCAGATCGCGTTCCAGGACCTGCTCGACACGATCCGGCGCAACTTCGAGCGCTTCGGCTTTCTGCCGATCGAAACGCCGGTCATGGAATTTTCCGACGTATTGCTGACCAAGCAGGGTGGGGAAACCGAACGCCAGGTGTACTTCGTGCAGTCGACCGGGGCGCTCGCCGCGTCCGACAAGAACGCGGGCGACAGACCCGAGTTGGCGCTGCGCTTCGACCTGACCGTGCCGCTGGCGCGCTACGTCGCCGAACACGAAAACCAGCTCACCTTTCCGTTCCGCCGTTACCAGATCCAGCGCGTCTATCGCGGCGAGCGCGCCCAGCGCGGCCGCTTCCGCGAGTTCTACCAGTGCGACATCGACGTGATCGGCAAGGATCATCTGTCGATCCGCTACGACGCCGAACTGCCGGCGGCGATTTACAGCGTGTTCCGCGATCTGAACATCGGGCCGTTCACGATCTGGTTGAACAACCGCAAGATCATGCGCGGGTTTTTCGAGAGCCTCGGCATCGTCGATGCGGAAAAGCAGGCGCTGTCATTGCGCGAGGTCGACAAGCTCGACAAGCGCGGTGTCGACTACGTGCGCGACACGCTGATGGGCGAGGCGTTCGGCCTCTCCGCGGAAGCGGCGAAGCAGATTCTCGATTTCGTGCAGATCCGGTCGCGCGGGCATGCCGATGCGATCGCCAAACTCGATGCACTGGGCAACGGCTCGGCGACATTCAACGCCGGCGTCGCCGAACTGCGCGAGGTGCTGGAGCTGATCAAGGCCTTCGGCGTGCCGGAAACGCACTACGCCATCAATCTGTCGATCGCGCGCGGCCTCGATTACTACACGGGCACGGTCTACGAGACGACGTTGAACGAGCATCCGCAGATCGGCTCGATCTGTTCCGGCGGGCGCTACGACGATCTGGCCACGAACTACACGAAGTCGCATCTGCCCGGCGTCGGCATCTCGATCGGCGCGACACGGCTGTTCTGGCAACTGCGCGAGGCCAAGCTGCTCGGTGCGGCCGAGAGCACGGTCAAGGTGCTGGTCACGCAGATGGATGAAGCGCAATTGCCCGCCTATCTCGATCTGGCCGCGCTGTTGCGCAACGCCGGTATCGCCACCGAGGTCGTCATGGAAGCCGGCAAGCTCGGCAAGCAGTTCAAGCACGCCGACCGCGCCGGCATCCGCTTCGTCGTCGTGCTCGGACCGGACGA
>Ga0068865_100000984_pt1 | contig 16311 bp, 17 predicted proteins | sample KBSMisM12_FD_75293 | JGI IMG/M metagenome (GOLD analysis project Ga0068865, IMG submission 75293) | Miscanthus rhizosphere microbial communities from Kellogg Biological Station, Michigan, USA - KBS Miscanthus M1-2 | ecosystem: Host-associated > Plants > Roots > Rhizosphere > Soil ...
TGGGATCGTCCGCGAGCAGCCGCACCCGTCCGCCCGCCGGCGCGTCGGCCAGGGCGCGGCGCAGGCGCAGCGTCGGCACCGGGCAGCGGTGGCCGCGAGCGTCGACCAGGATCTCGTCTGAAGGCATCGGCGGCGCATACACGGCCCCGGCGGCGAACCCAAGCCTAGTGTGGCGCGGACGCCGCGCCGGCCGTTGCGGAGGCGGGTGGGCTGACCGCCGCCGTGTTGCCGGACGCCGTCGCCGGCGGCGACACCGCCGCGACCGCGGTCCCGCCATGGTCGACCACGCCCGCCGAGGTTTGCATCGCGCCGCCCATCGCCGGACGGGCGGAGGCGGCCGAGGTGTCGCCCGCGGGTAGCGACGTCGGGATCGTCGAGACGCGCGCCTCGTCGCGGCCGCAGCCGGTCAGCAGCGTGCAGATCAGGACAACGCTGGTGATACGGCCAAGCATGGGCGGGCTCCTTGCCTTGGCCCGCTAAACGCCCGCCGCCGTCCTCTGTTGCGCCGCAGCCCCGCTTGCGGAATGGTCCGCGGACATTTCAGGGAGAGGCGCATGAAGACCCGGGCGGCCGTCGCGTTCCAGGCCAAGACACCGCTGGAGATCGTCGAGCTCGACCTCGAGGGCCCGAAGGCCGGCGAGGTGCTGGTGGAGATCAAGGCCACTGGCGTCTGCCACACCGACGCCTACACGCTGGACGGCCTAGATTCCGAGGGCCTGTTCCCCTCGATCCTGGGCCACGAGGGCGCCGGCGTCGTGGTCGAGGTCGGCGCGGGCGTGACCAGCGTGAAGCCGGGCGACCACGTGATCCCGCTCTACACGCCCGAATGCCGCCAGTGCAAAAGCTGCCTCTCGCGCAAGACCAACCTCTGCACGGCGATCCGCGCCACCCAGGGGAAGGGCCTGATGCCCGACGGGACCAGCCGGTTCTCCTACAAGGGCCAGACGATCTTCCACTACATGGGCTGCTCGACCTTCTCGAACTACACGGTCCTGCCCGAGATCGCCGTGGCCAAGATCCGCACCGACGCGCCCTTCGACAAGGCCTGCTACATCGGCTGCGGCGTCACCACGGGCGTGGGCGCGGTCGTCAACACCGCCGACGTGGAGGCCGGCGCCAATGTCGTGGTCTTCGGCCTGGGCGGCATCGGCCTGAATGTCGTCCAAGGCGCCAAGCTGGTGGGCGCCGCGATGATCGTGGGCGTGGACATCAACCCCGCGCGCGAGGCCTGGGGCCGCCGCTTCGGCATGACCCACTTCGTCAATCCGAAGGACATCAAGGGCGACCTGGTGGCCCATCTGGTCGAGCTGACCGGTGGTGGCGCGGACTACACCTTCGACTGCACCGGCAACGTCGAGGTGATGCGCCAGGCGCTGGAGGCCTGCCACCGGGGCTGGGGCGAAAGCGTGATCATCGGCGTGGCCGAGGCCGGGCGCGAGATCGCCACGCGGCCCTTCCAGCTGGTCACCGGCCGGGTCTGGAAGGGCACGGCCTTCGGCGGCGCCCGCGGGCGCAGCGACGTGCCCAAGATCGTCGATTGGTACATGGAGGGCCGCATCCAGATCGACCCGATGATCACCCACACCATGCCGCTGGAACGGATCAACGACGCCTTCGACCTGATGCACGCCGGCGAGAGCATCCGCAGCGTGGTGGTCTACTGATGCGAAGAGGGGCGGAGCCTCCCCCGAGACTCCGCCCCATCAGCCGCACTGGAGCGACGGCTGAGCTCTAGGCGGTCGCCGCGCGACGGCGGCGCAGAGCCCCGCCCGCAAGTCCGAAGCCACCGATCATCATCGCCCAAGTCGCCGGTTCGGGAACGCCCACGATGAAGGCCTGGGTCGCGCCGTTCACGGCCACGATGCCGTGGGCGAAACCCTTGGAGTCCGGGTGCGCGGCCCCCCAGGCGTTCGCCAGGTCGACGTAGTGGCCGACTTTGCTGGAGCCGCCGGACAGCGTCAGGCCGTCATACTCGGTCAGCCAGATCGCACCCTGGATGCCCGCCAGGTCCTCGGCGGAGGTGTTCGACAGGGCCAGGTGGGCGAGGTAGGCGATCTCCCCCGAGATCACGCCCGTCAGGGCATGGCCGGTGCCGGAGAGCACACCGTCCGAATCCGTGGTCACCAGGTTCGAGACATAGGTGACCGGCGGCGTGCTCGAACTGAACTGGTGAAAGATGTCGACGCAGAACGCCATCAGGTCGACAGGGGGACCGCCATCGATGGAAACGGTCAGGATTTCGGGCGACTCGTAGACGTTCGTATAGGGGGGCGACACCCCGAAGACCGTCCCGCCCAGCGTCACGGTGTAGTCGGTCGTCGCGAGGTGATCGGCTGAAATCTGAAACGTCGCAGCGGACGCTGACGCCGACACTGCCAAGGCGGCAAACGCCGCCGAGGCTCCGATAAGCAACTTACGCATCATACTGTCCCACATTCCCCGGCGTAGCCGTGCTGACCCGCCATCCTGCGGAAAGCTTAACAGCATGGGCGGCCGCGCACCGGCGCCTAACCGACTCTCGTTATGGGAGAATTTGGAAACCCCAGAATGGGTTTAGGGGGAAAACCTTACCCTCAGCGTCCCCGGGAGCGGGAGGACGTCAGGACTTGTCGAGGGCGGTCTCGCTGAGCTGGGGAAAGACCTTGGCGACCTTGCCCAGCAGGTAGTCGCCGTAGGTCCCATCGAACTCGTGGACGCTGGCGTGATCCCAGCGTTCGGCCTTGTCGGCGTCGCGCACCGTTGCGTCGGTGGCGACCGCCGGGAGCGGCCGCATCGGCGCCAGGAAGTCGGGGTCGAAGAACAGCGGGAACGACAGCCGGTCGTGGCCGCTGACGTTGACCACGCGATGCGGAGTGGACTTGAAGCGCCCGCCGGTCAACCGCTCCAGCATGTCGCCTATGTTGCACACCAGCGCGCCCTCGATCGGCGGCGCGGCGATCCAGCCGTCCGGTCCCTTCACCTGCAGGCCGCCATGGCGGTCCTGGGCGAGCAGGGTCAGCAGGCCGTAGTCGGTGTGCTCGCCGACGCCCCAGGAGCGGCGCCAGTCGACGCCGGCAGGGCCTTCGGCCGGATAGTGGAAGATGCGGAAGAGCACGGTCGGCTCGCCGGTGTAGGCGCGGGCGAAGTAGTCCGCCTCCAGGCCGAGGCTCAGCGACACACCCTCCATCAGCGTCGCTGCAGCCCGGGTGGCCGCCGCCATGTAGGCGGACGCTGCGGCCTTCAGCCCGGGAAGACCCTGCGGCCACAGGTTCGCCCCGTGCATCGGCATTCCGGCGCGGACCCGCGGATGGGCCGGGCCGAGCTCGGTTCCAAGATAGAGCCCCTCCTTGAGGTCCGGCAGGCCCGAGGTCAGTTCGCCGCCGACCGGGAAGAATCCGCGCCAGGCGCGGCCGCCGCAGTCCATGGAGATCGCCATCTTCGCCTCGAGCGGCAGGGCGAAGAAGCGGCGGCTCTCGGCCTCCAGCGCCGCCAGCACATCGGCGCCCACGCCGTGGCCGGTCAGGTAGAAGAAGCCGTGCGCCTTGCAGGCCCGTTCGATCTCACCGGCCACCCGGGCGCGACCGGCCGCGTCGACCGTCCCGAAGAGCGGCGACATGTCGATGATCGGCAGGCCTTCAACCATCTGGGGGCGGGCCCTTCAGGCGGCCGGCGCGGGCCGGGCCCTCTGATTGTAGAGCAGGGCGCGGCGGCGCGCCTGTTCCTCCGGGCTGACGCTCGCCGGATCCTCGGGCGGCACGCCCGCGGTCACCGCCAGGCCGGCGATCACCGCCGGCCGCGCGTTCAGTTCGTCGAACCAGCGCTTGAAGTACTTGAACTCGTCCAGGTCGATGCCGGCCAGCTTGTAGTTCACGGTCCAGGGCAGGCAGATCATATCGGCGATCGTGTAGTCGTCGCCAGCCAGGTAGGGACGGTCGTAGAGGCGGTTGTTCATCACGCCATACATCCGGTGGACCTCGTCGTTGAACCGGCGCTGGGCGTAGGACTGGTCGCCATGTTCGGGCGGCACGCGGGAGAAGTGGCCGCGCTCGCCGGTCTTCGGCCCCTGATTGGCCATCTGCCACATCACCCACTGGGTGACCTCGTACTTGGCGCGCTGATCGTCCTGCGGCCAGAAGCGGCCGTACTTCTCGGCCAGGTACATCATGATCGCCCCGGACTCGAAGACGCCGATCGGCGCGCCGCCGCCCTTGGGCTCGGTGTCCACGAGGGCCGGCATGCGGTTGTTCGGGCTGATCTCCAGAAAGCCCTTCTCGAACTGGTCGCCGCGCCCGATGTTGACCGGCACGATGTTGTAGGGGACCCCCAGCTCCTCGAGCAGGATGGTGACCTTCTTGCCGTTCGGGGTCGGCCAGTAGTGCAGATCGATCATGGGAACCTCACGCCTCGGGGACGGCGTGAAACCTAGGCCCGCGGCGGCGCGCCGCAAGCCCAGGGTTCCTGATCGCGGTATCAGCGTCGGTGGCGCGTGACCGCACAACGAAAAACCCGACCCACCTCGCGGCGGATCGGGTTCGACGTTTCGGCCTTTTGAGCCGGAAGTCTTAGGCCGCGGCGGCAGCCAGCGTGCGGCGGCGCAGCGCCGCGCCGGCCAGGCCGAAGCCGCCGATCATCATCGTCCACGTCGCCGGCTCCGGAATGCCGCCCTTGGTGTCAGCGGTCGGGGCGAAGTAGACGCGATCGACCACGAAGTCCTTAGCCGGAACGCCGAAGCTGTTGTACGTGAACACGAAATCGACCGGCCCGGTGATGGCCGCGACGCCGGCCGACGAGAAGTGCAGCCAGGTCGTCGCCGGCATGGTGCTGGCCGAGAAAGTGGCGAAGGTGAAGTCGGCGATCGTGGCGCTCAGGGTGGCGTCATTCGGGTTGTTGGCGCCGTTTTGCGGCAGGTAGACGTCGAAGCCGAAGGTGTAGCTCGTGCCGTTCACGAGGTTGACCACCTGGGTCAGCGTCTGTGGGTGCGCCAGGTCGGCGACGAAGTAGACGCCATGGTCGCCGACAGCGTCGAAGCCGGGATTGCCCACGGCGTTGTCCGGCGGAACGGTCTCGCCGAACGCCGAGCCGCAGCAGTAGGGAATGGCGGCGGGCGGATAGCCGTCGTCGGACACGCCGCCAATCGTCCAACCGGACAGGCCGCTCTCGAAGCTGCCGTTCACCAGTTGGTTGCCGGCGAGGGCCGGGGTCGCAGCCAGCGACGCGAGGGCCACAGCGGCCAGGGCAAGCTTCTTCATCTCGGACAACTCCTAATCGCCGGCCGGACTACGGCAAGGCTTGCGGCCAGAAGGGTCATGTGTCGTCCGGCTGTGCAATCGAACTCCCCCGACAGGCGACTTCTTCACCGTGAAGGGGCAATCCCTCTGGTGGTGGAGCGCCGCCAAGAGCCCTGCTAGAACCCGCCGCCTGGACGGGTGGCCGAGTGGTTTAAGGCAGCGGTCTTGAAAACCGCCGTAGGTGCGAGCCTACCGTGAGTTCGAATCTCACCCCGTCCGCCAGCCCCCTTGCCAGGGGTGGCCACGAGATCGCCACAGGTCCCGTGACAAGTGTGCGGTCTCCGCCGCGCAGCTCGAATCTCACGTCTCCGCCGCGCCGGCCGTCGCATTGACAACGCCTGGCGCGAGCCCGTGAATGCCTTGACCCTCTGGGACCCGCCGCATGGCCTTGCCTTCCGAGACCGTCACCTATCCCGGTAGCGGGCTGGTCTTCGTCAACAGCTACAGCGACACCGTGAGCGCGGCCTACCGCGGCGCCATCATCACGGCCGAGAACCAGTTGCAGGCCCACTTCGTCGACTCGTTCACGTTCAACGTCTCGTTCGACTTCAGGAACCTCCCCGGCAGCAATTCGGCCGAGAACAGCTTCAGTTCGTTCTACCTCCCCTACGACCGGTTCGTCGCCGCACTCGCCGCCAGGGCGACGACACCGGACGACATCCTGGCGATCGCAGGCCTGCCGACCGCCGATCCGACCAACGGCGTCGGCATGGCGATACCGTTCGCCCAGGCCCAGCTGCTGGGCGTCGCCGGCGCCTACTTCGGACCCATCGACCAGGTCGTGCTGGACAGCGGCACGCCCTACACCTTCGGCCAGGACGCCATCGGCGTCCTGGAGCACGAGATCACGGAGGGGGTCTTCGGCCGGATCGGCAGCCTGACGAAGTTGAATTCCGGTTACGCCGCCCTGGACCTGTTCCGCTTCACGGCCCAGGGGGTGCGCGACTACACCGGCGGCGCGGACGGGGTGAAGACCTTCTTCGGCGTGGACGGGGCGCACGTCACCGGCCTGGCCTACAACGCCTCGATCAGCGCCTCGGGGGTGTTCAACGGCAAGGACCTGGGCGACTGGCTGACCGCGGCCAACGACGCCTTCGCCGGCGTCACCACCACCAACCCCGGGACCATGTCGGCCACCGACCTGCGCGTCCTGGACATCCTGGGTTGGACGCCGTCCTCGGCGGCCGTCACCGTCGGCACGGGCTCGCCGACCGGCGGCAATGACGTGGTGTCCGGGGCGCTGAACGGCGACACGATCGACGGCGGCGCCGGCGATGATTTCGTCACCGGCGGCTTCAAGGGGTCCAATTACCTGCGCGGCGGCGACGGCGCCGACATCGTCAACGGCGGCAATGTTTTCGACGACATCAACGGCAACATGGGCAACGACACCGCCCATGGGAACAACGGCGACGACTGGGTGGTGGGCGGCAAGGACAACGACGTGCTGTTCGGCGACGCCGGCGGCGACGTCGTCTGGGGCAACCTCGGCAATGACACCCTGGACGGCGGCGACGGGAACGACCAGGTCCGCGGCGGGCAGGGGGACGACATCGTCAAGGGGGGCGCCGGCGACGACTACGTGTCGGGCGACCGCGGCGCCGACACCATCACCGGCGGGGCGGGCGCCGACCTCTTCCACGGCAGCCAGGACGCCGGCATCGACCGGGTGACCGACTTCAACCTCTCGGAAGGCGACAGGGTGATGCTGGATCCCGGCACCACCTTCACGGTCAGTCAGGTCGGCGCCGACACGGTGATCGACATGGGCGGCGGCAACCAGATGATCCTGGTGAGCGTGCAGATGTCGACGCTTCCGCCCGGGACGATTTTCCTGGGCTGAAGGGGCCTGCTAGCGCGCCGTCTCGTTGATCTGCGCCCTCGGCCGCGAGGCCGGAACGACTGGGATTTCATGGTCGGCCAGGGGCGCCATCCAGCGTTTGCGGACCATGGCGGCGTCGATGAAGGGCGCGAGCTCGCGCGCCTTCTTCGGCTCGCGCTCGGCCACCTGGGCCTTGAAGGCTGGCATCACCTCGGCGGCGAACAGCTCCAGCGCCTGGCAGATGTGCTCGTGTTTGTTGCGGCCCGCCTGCTGCAGGAAGATCACCTGGTCGACGCCGGCCTCCTGGAAGGCGGCGATGTGCTCGCGGATGTCGTCGGGCGTGCCGATCCCGTTGGCGTTGCGCGCTGCGGCCTGCGTGGCGGCGATGATCTCCTCGTCGCTGCGGGCGCGCGACTTCTGGAAGTCCTCGAACAGCGAAGAGCGGCCCGGAACGGCGTCGTGGGCCACCAGCGCGTTCACCGCATAGCTGAAGAACTCGAAGCCCTCCTGGCCACGGCGGATCGCCTCGGCCCGGTCGGGGTGCACGGAGAAGTTCGACACCATGGCCAGGTTCGCGTTCACGGCGTGGCCCAGCGGGACGCACTCCTCGGACCGGATGATGCCGTAGTAGATCTCGGCCCAGGTCTTGGCCTCTTCCGGATCGACGAAGGAGAAGGCCAGCGCGCCGATGCCGTTCTGGGCGGCCACCTTGATGGTGTCGCGGTTGGTGCAGGCCATCCACATGGGCGGATGCGGCGTCTGCACGGGCTTCGGCACGATGTTGCGGCAGGGGAAGCTGAAGCCCTTGCCCTCGTAGCCGGGGTAGGGGTCCATCACCATCATGTTGGCGATCTGCTCGCCGGCCTCCAGCGCCAGCGCCCGCTTCTCCTTGGCCGGGATGCCGAAGCCACCGAGTTCCAGCCGGGTCGCGCCTTCGCCGATGCCGAAGTCGAGCCGACCGTTCGAGACGATATCCAGTGTGCCCAGGCCCTCTGCGGTCCGCGCCGGGTGGTTGTAGTTGGGGATCACCTGGCGGATGCCGTGGCCCAGGCGGATGGTCTTCGTCAACGCCGCACAGGCGGCCAGGAACACCTCAGGCGCGGAGGAGTGGGAATACTCCTCCAGGAAGTGGTGCTCGACCTCCCAGGCGTAGTCGAAGCCCAGGCGGTCGGCGAGCTGCACCTGCTCCAGGGCCTGGTGGAACAGCCGCGCCTCGTCGCCCGGGTTCCAGGGTTTCGGAAGCTGGTGCTCGTAGAAGATCCCGAACCGCATGGCCGCGCCTCCATCCTGAGGCGGACAGCTTCCAGGCCTGCCGTCGCGTTTGGCAACCCCCGATTAACCCTGACGCAAGGTTACGGCCCCAGACTTGCGCGGCGCCAAGCAGCAAGAGCGAGGGTCGAAATGGACCGCGGAAGCCTTATGCGGACAGCCCATTGGGCCGTGCTCCTTGCGGCGGGCGCCTCGCTTGCCGCCTGCGCCAGCCTGACGACGCCGACCTACTCGATCCACTCCGGCGAGGCCGCCCAACACGCCCCGCCGCCGGGCGGTAAGGCGCCGAACGGAACCAAGCTCACCGGCACCAATGCGCCCTATCAGGTGGGCGGCATCTGGTACGTGCCGCACGAGCAGCCGAACTACAACGAGACCGGGATCGCTTCCTGGTACGGCGACGCCTTCAACATGAAGGCCACGGCCACCGGCGAGATCTTCGACATGAGCCAGTTTTCGGCGGCGCACACGACCTTGCCGCTGCCCTCGCTGGTCGAGGTGACCAACCTGGACAACGGCCGCAAGCTGGTGGTGCGGGTGAACGACCGCGGCCCGTTCGTGGACGGACGGATCATCGACCTGTCCCGCGCCGCGGCCGCCGAACTGGGCTACGACCGCGCCGGCACCGCCCGCGTGCGGGTCAAGTACGTCGGCCCTGCGCCGCTCGCCGCTCCCGGCGCTGGGGTTCGGGTCGCCAGCAACTCCGGCTCGGCCTTCTCGCCGCGCTATCCGACCCGCGCCTCAGTCCTGGCCTCCACGCCGACGGCGCCGGTCACGCCTATGGCGCGGGCCGCCGCGCCGGTCGCACCACCCATCGCGCCGGATGACGGCGGCGTCCAACTCGCGGCCTACAAAGCTCCAGAGCCGGTCGGTGTGAGTGACCTGTCCTCAACGCCGCTTACGGCAGCGAAACCTGTCGTCCACACGGAAAGTGGCGCGGCCAACGGCGGCTACCGCATCCAGGCGGGCGCTTTCAGCGATCAGGACAATGCCAGGAAGGCCGCCGCTCAGCTCTCCAGCGCGGGCGCCGCGACGATCGAGCCTATCGAGCGGAACGGCTCGACGCTCTACCGCGTGACCTTGCCGGGCCCGGCCGACGAGGCGGAGGCCTATGCGTTCCGGGACAGGGTGGCCGCCGCCGGCTTCAGCGACGCCCGCGTCCTCAGACCCTCGGCTCAGTAGATCAAGTAGTCGACCCGCTCGACCCGCCAGGACCGCTCGTCGGGAATGGCGAGCGCGTCCAGGTCGCCCGGCGCGGCGGCCGGATCGTCGACCCACTCACGCAGGCCCGGCCCGCCGTTGATCACGTCGATGGCCAGCTTGCCGACCTCGTACTCGTAGGGGAAATCGCGCCACAGCGGATAGTCGGGCCTGAGCCGGCGGATCGCCTTGAACGCCAGCGCCTGCAGCCGCCAGGGCCGGAAGGCCTGGTGGTCATAGGCCGGCCCCTCGGTGTGGATCTGCACCCCGGCGCAGAGCTGGCCCACGTGCTTATGGAAGGTCGGCTCGAACCAGCAGTCGCGCAGGACGCAGCCTTCCAGCCAAGGCGGCGCCAGCGCGCGCATCTCGGCGACCACGGCGCGGGCGTCGATGTCCGGCGCCCCGAACAGCTCCAGCGGCCGCGTCGTGCCGCGCCCTTCGGAGAGCGTGGTTCCCTCCAGCATCACGGTCCCGGCGTAGGCGCGCGCCATCCAGAGATTCGCCGCGTTGGGGCTGGGGTTCACCCAGGCCCGCTCGCCCAGCGGCCAGCCGAAGCCCGGTCCGGCGTCCGGCGCCCAGCCGGCCATCTCGATGACCCGGTATTCGACGTCGAGTTTCAGTGTCGCGATGAACCAGCGGCCGAGCTCGCCCAGGGTCAGGCCGTGGCGCATCGGCATCGGGCCCGCGCCCACGAAGCTCTCCCATCCGGGCTGCAGCGTCAGGCCCTCGACGGGCCGGCCGGCGGGATTGGGCCGGTCCAGCACCCAGATCGCCTTGCCGTGCTTCGCCGCGGCCTCCAGCACGTACCGGAGCGTGGTGATGAAGGTGTAGATGCGGCAGCCCAGGTCCTGCAGGTCCACCAGCAGCACGTCGAAGGTCTGCATCGAGGCGTCGGTCGGCCGCCGAACCTCGCCGTAGAGGCTGAACACCGGCACGCCGAGGACGGGGTCGTTGAAGTCCGGGCTTTCGACCATGTTGTCTTGCTTGTCGCCGCGCAGGCCGTGCTGCGGCCCGAAGGCGGCGGTCAGGTTGACGTGGGGCAGGGCGGCCAGCGCATCCAGCGAATGGGTCAGGTCCGCGGTCACCGAGGCCGGGTGAGCCAGCAGCGCCACGCGCCGGCCGGCCAGGGGCTTGCTCAGCTCAGGCTCGGCGAGGAGCCGGTCGATTCCGAACATCATGACGCCTGAGGTGCGGGAACTTCGAGCGCAAAGCAATCGGCGTGGTGGAAGTCGGGCCGGCCGGGCGGATGCGCCACGGACCAGTAGGACAGGCTCCCGTCGGCGGCCTCGAGCACGGCGGTCAGGCCTACCCGCCATGGCCCCGCCAGTTCGGGCAGGGCCCCCAGCGTGACCGTGGCGAGCAGATCGAGGTCCGCTCCATGCTGCCTGGCCTGGATGGCCACTTCGGTGTCGGCGTTGGCCATGCCTTCGCGGTAGCGGTCGAACCGGTAGGCCGCCCACTCGCCCGACGGCGAGAAGTTGAATTCGTAGTAGGCCTCCGCGCCCTCGCGCTTCACGAAGGCCTCGAAGCAGGTATGCCGCCAGAGCTCGTCCGCACGATCGCCGGGCCGCACGGGCGGGATCCGCAGGTCCGCGACGCCTCCGATCAGCCGGAACGCCACCGACAGCGCCGTCGGGCTCACACGCCGGGCCGCGCCCATGATCGCGATAGCCGCCGGGCTTGGGACATCGGGATGAGGGCGAAGCTCCGCGCGCATGGGCGCGATGCTAGCTCAGCTTGCGCCCTGCGCCAGCTTCTGGACAAGCCGCGCGAACTGGCCATGTTGCAGTCGTGACCCAGGGCAGATTCATCACCTTCGAGGGCGGCGAGGGCGCCGGCAAATCCACCCAGGTGAAGCGCCTCGTCGCGCGCCTGGAAGCGGACGGCCGCGATGTCGTCGCCACCCGCGAACCCGGCGGCTCGCCGGGCGCCGAGGACATCCGTGCCCTGGTGCTGCGCGGCCAGGCCGACCGCTGGAGCCCGGTCACCGAGACGCTGCTGATGTACGCCGCGCGCCGCGACCACGTGGAGCGCGTGATCCGCCCGGCGCTGGCGCGCGGCGCCTGGGTGGTCTGCGACCGCTTCGCCGACTCCACGCGGGCCTACCAGGGCGCCGCCGGCGGCGTCGATCCGGCCCTGATCGCGGCCCTGGAGACGCATATCCTGGAGACCACGCGGCCCGACCTGACGCTGATCTTCGACATGCCGGTCTCCGTCGGCCTGGAGCGCGCGCACGCCCGGGCGGGCGCCGAGATGCGCTTCGAGTCCAAGGGCCAGGCGTTCCACGAGCGACTGCGGGAAGGCTTCCTCGCCATCGCCCGCGACGAGCCGGCCCGCTGCGCGGTGATCGACGCGGCCGGCTCGCCCGACGAGGTGGCGGCCCGCGTCTGGGCGGCGGTCCAGGAGCGCCTGCCCCTCAAGAACAAGACGGTCCATGGCTGACCTGGCTCACCCGCGCGACGTCTTCGAGCTCCTGGGCCACGAGGCGGCGGAGCGGGCGTTCGAGGCGAGCCGCGCACGCGGGCGGCTGCATCACGCCTGGCTGCTCACGGGTCCGGAGGGCGCGGGAAAGGCCACCTTCGCCTACCGCGCCGCGCGCCGCCTGCTGGGCGCGCCTGAGGATCCCGCCTACGGCGTGCTAGGGACCAGCCCCGATCATCCGGTGAGCCGCCAGGTGATGGCGCGCTCGCATCCGGACCTCTTCGTGCTGGAGCGCCTGGGCGAGGACGGCAAGGTGCGCAAGGTGATCCCGGTGGACGAGGCGCGGGGGCTCTCCGAGTTCTTCTCGAAGTCGCCAGCCAGCGCGCCGCACCGGGTGGCCATCGTCGACGCCGCCGACGACCTCAACGTCAATGCCGCCAACGCGCTCCTGAAGACCCTCGAGGAGCCTCCGCCGCGCGGCGTCCTGCTGCTCGTCTCGCACTCGCCCGGCCGGCTGATCGCCACGATCCGCTCGCGCTGCCGCCGGCTCGCCTTCGCGCCGATGGCGCTGGAGGACACCGCCGTCTTTGTCCGGGCCCGGGAGGAGGTCAATGCGGAGGAAGCGCTGCGGCTCGCCCGCATGTCCGGCGGCGCGCCGGGACGCGCCTGGGCGCTGGCGGGCGCCGGCGCCATCGCCATCGACGACGCCGCCCGTGGCCTGCTCGAGGACCTGCTGCGCCTCGACGAGGGTCTGGCGCTTTCCCTGGCCGATCGGTTCCGCGGCGCTGAGGGTCAGGCGCAGTTCAACCTGCTGTTCGACCGCCTGGCCGAGCGGGTCCACGCTTTCGTCGCCGGCCGGGCCGGGCAGGGGATCGGCGGCCTGGATCCCTGGGCGGCCGCCTGGGAGACACTGCAGCGCCTGCCGCGCGAGGTCGAAGCGCTGAATCTCGACCGCGCCGACGCCCTCTTCACGGCGCTCGGCGAGTTGCGCCAGGCCGCCAAAGCCGCCTAAGCCCGCCGCATGATCATCGACAGCCACGTCAACCTGCACGCCCCGCAGTTCGACGCCGACCGCGAGGAGGTGATCGCCCGCGCGCGCGCCGCCGGCGTGCGCCTGATGGTCAACATCTCCGACAAGGTGTCGAACCACGAAAAGGTCCGCGACGTCGCGAACCATCCGGACATCTGGTGCACCGTCGGAACCCATCCGCACGAGGCCAAGGAAGACCCCGACCTGACGGCGGAGACCCTGATCGCGCTCGCCGACGATCCGCGCGTGGTGGGCATCGGCGAGACCGGGCTCGACTTCCACTACGACCTCAGCCCGCGGGCGATCCAGGCCCGGGTCTTCCGCGCCCACATCGAGGCGGCGCGCCGCACGGGCCTGCCGCTGGTGGTCCACACCCGCGAGGCCGACGAGGTGATGGGCGACATGCTGGAGGAGGCCTACGCCGCCGCGCCCTTCCGCCTCCTCATGCACTGTTACACCTCCGGTGCGGAGCTGGCGGCGCGGGCGGCCGCGCTCGGCGCCTGGTTCTCTGTCTCGGGCATCGCCACCTTCAAGGCCGCCGAGGACGTGCGCGCGGTCATCGCCGACATGCCGGCCGAGCGGATCATCATCGAGACCGACTGCCCCTATCTGGCGCCCGTGCCGCACCGCGGTCGGCGCAATGAGCCGGCGTTCGTGCCCCACGTTCTGGCCAAGCTGGCCGAGATCCGCGGCTGGAGCCTGGAGGAGGCCGAGCAGCGCACCGAGGACGCGTTCTTCGCCCTGTTCGACCGGATCCCGCGGCCATGATGGCCGGCGCGGGCGGACGCCTGGAATTCACGATCCTCGGCTGCGGCTCCTCCGGCGGCGTGCCCCGGGCCGACGGGGACTGGGGCGACTGCGATCCGGGCAACCCGAAGAACCTGCGCTCGCGCTGCTCCCTGCTGGTCCGGCGGACAGGGAAGGGGCCCGAGGCCTCGACCACCGTGATCGTCGACACCTCGCCGGACCTGCGCCTGCAGACCGCGGGGGCCGGCGCGAAACGCCTCGACGCCATCCTGCTGACCCACGACCACGCCGACCAGGTGCATGGCCTGGACGACGTGCGGGCCTTCTTCATCCGCCAGCGCGCGCGGATCGATTGCTGGATGGACGCGGCGACGGACGCCTCGGTGATGCGCCGCTTCGGCTACATCTTCGAGGGCGAAGGCGGCTATCCGGCGATCTGTGATCGCCGCGCCCTGCCGCCGCACGGCACGCCCTGGCGCGTGGACGGACCCTCCGGCGTGATCCCCATCGTGAGCTTCGACCAGGACCACGGCGGGGTGCGCTCGGTCGGCTACCGCTTCGGCGGCGTCGCCTATTCCAGCGACGTGGTCGACCTGGATGAGGCGGCGTTCGCCGCGCTGGAGGGGCTCGATGTCTGGATCGTCGACGCCCTGCGCTATCGCCCGCACCCGACGCACGCCCACCTGGAGCGGACCCTGGGCTGGATCGAACGCTTGAAACCCGGCCGCGCAATCCTCACCAACCTGCACATTGACCTGGACTTTGAGACCCTGCGCGCCGAGCTGCCGAGAGGCGTCGAGCCCGGGTATGACGGACTTGTCTTCGAACATGAACTTGGGAACCAATTCATTTGATTTCCCGACCGCTTAAGATCGGTTTCCTCGCGTCCGGAAACGGCACCAGCGCACGCGCCGTCCTGGCCGCGATCCGCGCCGGCGAGCTGGCCGCCGAACCCCGCCTGATGGTCAGCAACAACAAGAGCGCCGCGGCCCTCGCGTTTGCGGCCGGCGAGGGCGTGCCCAGTCTCTGCATCCCCACCCAGGCCGATCCCGCCGGCGCCGATGCACGGCTGGCCCAGGCCATGGGCGCGCATGGCGTGGAGCTGATCGTGCTGTCGGGCTATCTGCGCCAGCTCGGGCCGGAGACGCTCGCCCGCTACGCGGGGAGGATCCTGAACATCCATCCCGGGCCGCTGCCGGCGTTCGGGGGCCACGGCATGTACGGCCGGCGCGTGCATGAGGCGGTGATCGCCGCCGGGGTCGCGGCCAGCGAGATCACCATCCACGTCGTCGACGAGGAATACGACCACGGTCCGGTGCTGTTCCGCCAAGCGATACCGCTGGCGCCCGGCGAGACGGCCGAGAGCCTCGAGGCGAAGCTCACCGCCCGCGAGCCGGCCGTCTTCGTCGAGGTGCTGCAGCGGCTGGCCGCCGGCGACCTCGTCCTGCCTTAGCTCTTGGGCGCGGCAGGAGCCGGCGCGGGAGCCTTCGGCTCATAGCCCGGCTCATAGCGGATCTTGGTCTTGCCGTCGGTGCGCAGGCCGTCGACGTAGTCCTTCGCCGCCTCTTCCGCCGCCTTGTTGGTCAGGTATCGCTTGGCCGTGGCGACCGCTCCGGCGCCGGTCAGCGGGGCAGGGCGGGTCTCGAGGATCTGGTCGACGCTGACCTCGCGGCCGTTGTTCACCACGAAGGCAGTGTTGGGGGCGACGCGCAGCATGCCCTGCAGGATGCCCGGGTCGATCGCGCCGGAGTCTATCAGGTCCATGCGGTGCTGGTAGGCGACGCCGGCCTTGTCGAAGAAGGCCTTGAAGTCTTCCAACGTCTTGGGCGCGGGCTCGGGCGCCGCCGGCATCGGCCCCATCAGCTGCAACTGGTCCAGCACCACGAACTTCCGCTCCGCGAAGGCGCGCGGGTTTTCGGCGATGAACTTGTTGATCGCCTCGGCGCTCGGAGGCTGGACCCGGGACATCACCTGCTGGGCCATGGCCGCGGCCTTGAGGCCGTCGATCGCCCATTGGCTGTCGCGCTTGAACGCCGGGCTCTGGTCGATCTTGGCCTCCTCGGCCGCGCGCGCCATCAGCTCGCGATTGACGATGCTCTGCACCGCCGCCTGGTTCATGACCGCCGCCGCCGCGGGGTTCGTGGGCAGGGGGGCGCCTCGTTGCTCGGCCTTGAGGTCGGCCACCGTGATCGTCTTGTCGTTGATCGTCGCAACGGGGGCGTTGTCGCCGGTCGCGGTCTGTTCGTTCTTGCCGGAGCAGGCGGTGAGCGCAGCGCAGACGATCGCAATGGCAACGAAGTGCGACGATTTCAGCATGGAGGGCTCCCTGGCCGACAACCTGAACAACCTTAGCAACTCAGACGGATACGCCCAAAAGGAAACGCCGCCGGTGAGAACCGGCGGCGCTCCAACTACGTAGGCGAGGGAGTTCAGGCGTGAACCGTCACGCCGCGCCGACGGCGCAGCAAGCTGCCCACCCCGAAGAAGCCCAGGAGCATCATCGCCCAGGTGGCAGGTTCGGGAATGCCGTCGTTGGTGGTGACCGTGGCTTCGCC
>Ga0068865_100000987_pt1 | contig 16301 bp, 17 predicted proteins | sample KBSMisM12_FD_75293 | JGI IMG/M metagenome (GOLD analysis project Ga0068865, IMG submission 75293) | Miscanthus rhizosphere microbial communities from Kellogg Biological Station, Michigan, USA - KBS Miscanthus M1-2 | ecosystem: Host-associated > Plants > Roots > Rhizosphere > Soil ...
TGAAGAATGTCCGTGGCGCAAAGTAAGTCAATTCAAGATCAGAAGATTCGGCGGTGCTTCTTCTTGCGGTGCACCGGCGGCTGATACTCCACGAGCTTCTTCTTGTGGTGGACGACTGGAGCCTGCGTGTGCTTCTTGGGTGCGGCCTTCGCCGGAGCTTTCTTTACAGGAGCAGCCTTCGCGGCTGGTTTTGCAGGAGTCTTCGCCGGAGTTTTGGCAGGACCCTTCGCAGGCGCAGATTTAGCGGGTGTACCTTTTGCATTCGCTTTCTTCGCCCCTGCAGCCTTGTCGGCTGCGGCAAGGGCCGCTCGCCTCTCGGCGCCTTGATTATTTGAGATCGCCCGCTTCCCGTTCTTATGGATCGGCTGAATAAGCGTCGGAGCGCCTGGAACGTGGACCTTTGGTTGGCTCGCTGCAATTGCATTCGGATCCGGCGTTACATTGTCGATCAGTGCTGCCAAGCCATGGATTCCGTAGGCAAAGCCAAGGGCGACCACGAAGGAGAGAATGCTCACCCAAATGTGGCGAAGCAAGCGGCGTCGAACCTCAGTCCAGTTCTCATAGGAAACGCGAGTGTTGAAGTCGTACCAGAGCATGGCCAGGGCAAGGAGCAACATCCACGTGCCCGCAAGGCCAAAAGTGACCTCGGCAGGATGATCGCGGCCCGCTTCTGCCCAAAAAACGTAGATGGCGAGCGCGCTCGATAGAATCGCGTATCCCAGCGTGCGTGAGAGCAGCCAGTCCAGGCGGTAGTGGGTTTTGCTCCAGGCTTCGGCCTGTGCCTTCAATAGTTCTTCTTCTCGCGCGAGCACCATGACACCCCAATATAGTCTCATTCCCTTCTACGGCGCGGCTGGAAGGCTTGTGGAAAAAGGGGGGACAGAAAAATTGTTTCGTTTTCTAAGGTTTCGAAAGCCTGTTTTGAAGGTAATCCGCCCAAATCCACGGTGACCCTTCATCCTCATGCTTGCAATAGACGAAGCAGTCCTGCCCCCGATCTAGCGCCGCTTGGAAGTAATCCGCCCAATTATTAAGGGCATTTTCATCGTAATCAGTCTTGCGCAAGCGTGAGTGGATACAGTGCCCCGTGTCTCGCCGCTGGGCGTCCATCTCGTCCATATCTGACGCCACCCAGGCGACCTGATACTTCCGGAGAAGGTCCTCGACCTCCTGCACGTTCCAGCTCTCGTTCCGAAACTCGATCCCCCACTGGATCTTCAGATCGGCGGATCCGCCCTCAATCTGTCCGAGGTCCTGAGGCAGCAGTGCTAAGAAGTCACTGAGCCGCTCGTCATTCCTCTTGAAATTGGGCGGCAACTGGATCAGTAACGGTCCGAGCTTGTTCACCTTGACCATCGGCACGATCATTTTGAGAAAGTAATTGATGCCTTCGATGCACTCCGGCTTTAGCCGCGAGAGGTGTGAAATTCGGCGATGCATCTTGAAACTGAATTTGAAATCATCCGGCGTCTTAGCAATCCATTGGGTCACGGAGTTTTCGGTTGGGTTCTTGTAAAACGTGCCGTCATTTTCGAGCGCCTTGTAGCGCGTCGTGTAGTACTGGAGAAATTTTGACGCCGGCACGTCGGGCGGATAGAACCGCCCTTCCCCCTTCCAAGTTGGATAGGAGAATCCCGAAAGGCCAATGTAGAAAGTCGCCATGAAACGGACCGAGCTTACCGAAGCAGATTCTTGATGGCCGACCGCAGCGTCATTTTGTCAGCCCGAGCGCGAGGTCGTGGTAGTGACCTGCTATCGGCCCGTTCCCTGCACAACCTCTCGGATTACTTCACTTGTAAGCAACGCAATTCAAGGTCTTTTCTTGCGGCAATAGGCACTCCAAGTCGGTACACGCCTGATAACTCACAACTAACTCAAAATCCGCGCCACTCTCGTTGTGCGGAATTTGCACCGTAAACGGAATTTCCACGACGCCTTCATATCGATCGTCGTTTGCGGGCGGATACTGAGCCTCTCCTGATATCGGCCTCACTTCCAACTTCGTTGGAGTTAACCAGCGAGCAGGAGGATCATTCGAATTGATATGCAAGCCCTCGGGAACTTCGATAACGATCTTCCCGCTCGCCAATCCGGATGAATCCGCCGCCAGCTCTCTCTTCTCCAATCGCACCGCAACCTCTTTCTTCGGTTTTGGTGCAACCGGCGCTTCCGGTTGACTACGCACTTCTGAGACTGCTTCTAATGGGGCTGCCGCATTTTCTGCAAGGCTCGCTTCGACCAGCATGAGGTCCAGGGCCGTCGTGTAGAGCGCTTCCGTTGCCGTGGGCGCGTGCTCCATCCAACCTGAAAAAGCCTGCAAGCTCTTCTTCCCTCGTTCGACGTCTCCAACTGCAAGCAAACAACGAATCGCGATGGCGTTCGCGCTCGGCATCGGTTGATCAAAACCTTGCTTTGTCCTTCCGAACAAATCTTCGTGCCGCTCCGAAGTGTAGAAAAATCCGCCTTCCTTCTCGTCGTAGAACAGCTCGATCATCTCGCGAACAATACGCTCGCCTTCCGCTCGCCAAAGATCCGGCTGCAGCGGTCTCGAAGCGACCCCCTCTTCGGCGTGCTCTCCTTCCGCTTCTTGTGCTTCGGCAAGGCTGAGCAGACCAAAGGCAAAGTAGGCATAGTCGTCAAGGAAACCTCGCCCCGAGGCGACGCCTTTCGTGATCTGGTGCGGGAGATAGCCAAGCTGCTCCTCCGCTGCAAAGATCCGAGAGGCACACGCTTCACCCAACGGCCCCGTCAAAGCGCTGATGATCAGTCCGTTCCATCCCACGATCGCCTTGTCATCGAGTCCGGGCCGTACGCGCGAGGCGCGTCGCTCCGCCAATTTCTCGAGATCTTCTGCCTGCTCGAATCCCATCTCTTCGGTCAAGAACGGAATGTTATCGCCCGTTGTTTTATGGGTCGCTTCGTCGTGGAAGTTTCCTTCTGGCTTGAAATTGTATGCCTTCAGAAATGCCTGCGCTCGCGGTCCGAGAACATCGCGGATTTCTGTTTCGTTCCACGTATAGAACTTCCCTTCCACCCCCTCACTATCCGCATCGACCGCCGAATAAAACAGTCCATCCGGTGAACGCATTTCTTCGACCAGCCACGTTACCAACCCGCCCGCCGCCATGTAAAAGAGCATGTAGAGTTGCTCTTCCAACTGCGATGCTAGGAGCATTCCGCGCTTGAGATTGCTAAGCATCAACGCGTTGTCGTAAAGCATTTTCTCGAAGTGCGGCAGCACCCAATGCTCGTCCGTCGAATAGCGATGGAATCCGCCGCCGACATGGTCGCGAATGCCGCCCATGCACATGCGCTCCAATGTAAGCATCGACATCCCTACGGAAATCTCGCGCGCGTCTTCCGGTGTTCCGGGCTGCAACGCATAACGCATCAAGAATTCCAAACCCGTATGAGGAGGAAATTTCGGCGCACCCGCCGACCCGCCATTCTCCGGGTCAAAGTTGCTGGCGAAAGCCTTGACCGCTCCATCGATCATTGCCTGATCGATTTGCTTCTCCGATGCGGGAAACGGTTTGCCAAGTGCTTCCGTCAATACACGAGCAAATTCGTCGGCAGCTTTCTCTAAGTCCGCACGTCGCGTCGTCCACGCGCTTACGATTTGCGACAACACCGTTCGAAAACTTGGCGAACCCGATCGCTCTTCCTTGGGAAAGTAGGTGCCCGCAAAGAATGGCTTCTTCTCTGCAGTAAGAAAAACGCTCATCGGCCAACCGCCACGGCCCGACGATGCTTGCACCGCCGCCATATAGGCCTCGTCGATATCCGGGCGCTCCTCGCGATCAACCTTAATGCTCACGAAGTGTTTGTTAAGAACACCCGCAACCTCGTGATTCTCAAACGATTCGTGCTCCATCACGTGGCACCAATGACACGAGGAGTAACCAACGCTTAGAAAGACCGGCTTATTCTCGTCCCTTGCCTTGGCGAATGCCTCATCCCCCCAAGGAAACCAATCCACCGGATTGTCCTTGTGTTGAAGCAGATAGGGAGACGTCTCGCTCGCGAGGCGGTTGGGCATAAAGGATTTTAGCTTGGAAGGAGAAGCGCAGATTGGGTTCCCCGGCCCGAGTATCTAGAAACTTGCAACCGTCATCAAGCTTTCTTCGGACCGGGGGACAAGAACAGCAGTTTTCGATGCTAAATGCCGGAGCCGTTCCAAAGGTGATCGAGATGCAACGTATCCACGTTCGAACCCTTCAACTGCCGGATGCTTGACACTTTCGCGTGACCGTCCATCCAACAGATCACAACATTGTCGGATATGAACCGCGGCCACAGTTGTCCGGTTGATGACGGCGCAGGAGCAACGCCCGTCCACCTGCTCGGCGGTTCTATGCGCGCATAACCAATTCCGCTTTCAATCGTTCCGCCACCAGGTCTCGCTAAACCTTTCATCGTCGATTCGCCAAAGCCAATCGTCGAGGCCGGCGACTCGATTTCCTCCAAAGGTTTCCCGACGTAGTAAAAAGGAGTCGGGTTTGTTCCATTCGGGTCGGGGCCATTAATCTTGTTCGTCAAATAACGATAGTTGTATCCATAACTTGCGTTTGCGCCAACGATGTAGTAGTGCAATTCATTGTTCGGATCGAATCGTGTGCGTCCTTGGCTATCGTGCAGGATCGGATCGTCGTCCGTATCGTTTGGGCTCAGTAATGCTTTCTCTGTTGCCAAATATGGAAGAAGGAGGACACCCAAATAGTAGAAGCCCCCTGTACTCGGCAGTTGCAGATCATTCGCATCGTAATAGTAGATTGGCGGAGTTACGTCGTCGTAATCAGCCAAATACATCATCGTCGCCTGACCAAGTTGTCGAACGTTGCTCAAGCTGGCGGTTTGCTTTGCAGAAGTTTTTGCCATGCCAAAAACTGGAAATAAGATCGCAGCGAGAATCGCGACGATTGCGATCACGACCAGTAGCTCGATCAAAGTAAATGCTCTTGAAGATTGCATGTCGCAACAAGTCTTCGGGATCGCGTGCGTTCAATCGCTCATTTCCTGATGAAATTTCTACATCCCTAATTTCAACACGCTCTTTCCAACACATTCGCAAAAAATTCAGCGCTATTGTCAAGGCTCCCCGCCGCCCCCTTTCTGCCCGCGCCGTCGGCCGTTGTGCGCCAAGGCTGTGAAATTCGCGATTTTCCCTGTATCCCCGCGCAATCTAGTTGCGTATAACCATAAAGCGCGGTTCGAAGCGCAACGATTGAAACAGACCTACTTGAATATGTCAATCGCCGTTGATAATAGATAGAAGTTCGTGTACGTCTACGCTGTTCTCTTAGCGATTGGGTTTTTTGGAATCGTGGGCATGGCCCTCGCTGGCTTCATGCACGTGGGTCCACACGGTCACGGCGGCCACGCCGGACACGCTCTGGGACATGGCCACGGTGGACATTTGGGTCACACCCCGCTCTCAGCCGGACACGGTCACGCTGGCCATGCAGGACATGGGAGCCATTCGGGGCAGGGGCACGCCGCACCCAAGTTCGACGTCCGCAGCCTCTTCTCTCTTTCCCCCCTGGACATTTTCAGTTACTGCGCCGGCGCAGGCGTCGCCGCCTTTCTTGCGCGCCCCTACCTCGCCAAAGCCTATCTGCCTTTCATCGCCATTCTTGGCGCGCTCCTCTTTGACCTTTGCTTCACCCGAACGATCGCCAACTTCATCGGCAAGTTCGGAGCAGATCCCAGCAAGGGCCTTGAGGGAACCATCGCAACTCCAGGCGAGGCCGTCACGAATTTTGATTCCGAGGGGCGCGGGCTGATCCGCCTCACCCTCGATGGACAAGTTGTTCAATTGCTCGCCACGTTAGAGGAACATGAGCGAGCATCTGGTGTAAGAGTTCTCAGAGGGGACTCTGTATATGTTGTCGAAGTCGATTCAGTTCGAAATCGATGCCTCGTCACTCGAGAACTCGCGATAACCCCATCGGATATGCGCGCATAAACTCATAGGAATACAAAATGGAATTTCTTGGTAACCCTGCTGTCATCGGAATGTTCGTAGTCATCATTGGCATCTTCATCGCCATCTTGGTGGGAAGCTTTTTGCGTACCGTCGAGGCCGGCGCGATCCTACTCGTAAGTAAGTTCGGAGGCTCCCTCAACATCTATAAGGGTCCATGCCGGGCGCTCGTTGTGCCCCTTCTCACAACTTCCACGACGATCCCCTCAAAGGCCATCAACATCGACCTTGATATCGCTGACCAAACTGCCGACGTCGACGCCAACGGTCAGCCGAGGCCCATCAAAGTTCGCGTTCTCGCAAGTGCCATCGTTAGCGTCGGTGACAGCAATGAGATGGTGCGTACCGCAGCCAACCGATTCTTTGCGAAGACGATCGGCGAACAAACCTCTACTCTCACCGACCTCTTAACGTCTACCGGCCGCCGCGCCATCAACCTTCTCCACCACGACGAGCTGTTTAATGCGAAGGCAGGTGCTTCATCACGAACGGCACCGGCGGCCCCGGATCCTTCGATGCTCCCCTCCAAATTCCAGGGCGACATCCTCGCCGCCGTTGCAGGAGAGGACGACGACCGACTCGCGATCATTATTAAAAGCGCGTGCTCCCGAGAGCTTCAGGACCTCGGTCTCGTCTTCAACTCCTTGAACATCAAGGAAGTACAAAGCGAAGTCGCCGACGCCCGCCGCCGCCAATCCGCTGTGGAGGCGAAAGCTAACGCCGACATCGTTCAAGCCGACCAAGAGCGCCGCTCCAAGCAAGCACAACTCGCTGCCGAGCAAGCGGTCAACGACAAGCAAAGAGAACTCGATCAGCGACGAGCTGAGAACGCCGCGATCATCGCTCAAGCCGAGGCACAGAAGCAGGACGCACTCCAAACCCTTCGCGAAGCAGAGTTGCGCGCCACCCAAACCGCGCAGGCAACGGCTGACGCCCAGCGAATGAAGATCAACGCCGAAGCATCCGCGCAGGCAGAAGCAATCAAGCTGACGACGATCGCAACCGCACAAGCCGAAGCGATTCGTCAAGTTAACCAAGCCATCTCGGAAGGAGGCCAGGGTTACCTCGCTCTTCGTCAACTTGAGCTGATCCCCGAGATCGCACCCGCAATTGCAAATGCCCTCGCAAACGCCAAGCTCATCAACATCTCGAGCGATGGCCGAAGTGCCGCAGGTGGCGCAACAGATCAAATCACCTCCGTCATCCAAACCGTTCTCGCCGCACAACTTGTGAACACGAGCCTACGGCCAGACGCACCGAACGAGGGCGGCAAGTACGTTGCTCCGCAACCTGCCCTTCCGAATCCTGAGCACCGGAACGTGACATCGCCGGTCCTTCCGCCCACAAGCACTCCCGCGCCCACCACTCCCCCAAGAGTCGCACCACCACGACCGGGCACTGAGCGATAAGTGAAGGTTGCTAGTCCCTTCTGATACAAAGAAAGCCGGGCCGCGTCCAAGAGAAACCATTTCTTGGATGTGGCCTTTTCTTTGGGCATCCTCTATCTTCGCCACGTCCTGCACGGTCGTTGGTCGCGCTCCCTTTGTCAAGTCGGTTGGTCACCGACTGCCGATTCAGAATGCGACCGTACGTTTCGATCATTTCTGGGACGGTTATTGGTGGCTGTTTGTAAAGGGCTGGCACGCAACTGAGTACGCGATACTTTTCGCCTTGATCCGATGGGCCTGGCCTTTGAAGCAGAGCGCTCTCAGCTTTCTCGGACCGCTTGCCATTTGCACCGCCTATGCGGCAACCGATGAGTTTCACCAAACATTCGTGCCCCTTCGAGGTGGCAATGTCCGAGACGTTCTGATCGACACGAGCGGCGCTGTCGTTGCGGCGGGCATCTCCTACCTGGCGCAAAGGCGCAAGATGGCTACAGATTGACGAACCAGCCAGCCATACCTACGGTCAAAGAACTATACGGAGGTTGGAGATATGTTTGGACTCTACGAACGAAAGAGAAGCCCTGGAATGGCAGTCATGCTGGTAGGCGCTGGTGTGGTGGCCGTTGGGGTCGCCGCATTTGTCTTGCTACGAAACGACGAGATTAGAAAGCGCCTGGGGTTGGACCGGGATATGCGCATGGTGGACAGAACTTCTGAAGATTCTTTCCCCGCAAGCGACCCGCCCAGTTGGACTCCGACCACTTCACTTGGTAGTCTGCATTAATCATGAAAGGCAAAAGCATCTTATGGGTTGTCGGTGGCATCGCGGCAGTAGCCGCCTCCGCCTATGCAGTACAGCGACTGCGCGTCTGGATGGCTTGGCGCGATGAAGAGGAGTTCGAGGAAACCGAAAGGGAGATCGAGCGGTACGACGCATACGTTCATTCGAACGGTGGAAAGAAGCGAGCACCTCGCAAGACCAAGAGCTCCAAAGTAACAAGCTAAGTTTTCGAGCCCTTCAACCACTGGAGGGCTCGAGCAAATATCTCCCGCTGGCCCATACCGTAAGCACGTTTCATCGCCCGTTCCGTGGGAGAGCTGTTGAGGATTCTCTTAACGATCTCTTCGACGACGTTTCGGCTTTCGAATTCTTTCAGCATCACAGCAAGCTGCTTCTCACCTTTGAGATTCACGAGATAGCGGCCGATCCAGGCCGACTGTTCGTACGGGTTAGCGAATCGCTGATCCGCGCGCCCCTCGTACTGGTTGATGTATTCAATGTTCAGCCTTGTTGGATTCAACCAGGTCAGCTGACCAGAAGCAAATGCAGCGCCAACGTTGGGGTTCACCCTGCCTTCTGCTGTAGTGGCCACCATTTCATTCAGCCACCGCGGCGCTTGCCCTTGTGTCAAGTCTTCAACGATTTCATGCGCGTATTCGTGGATGACAACGCTGTGTAATCGTCCTGGTTCGATCGCCGCACGATATGGGATGCAAATCTTGTTGTAAGGATTCTTTCGAATGAATACGCCGAACCGACCTGGCAACCACGGTGCATCGGTATCTGCCGCAAGAATGGTCAGGAGCACAGGAGGACCGTGTCGCCACGCCAATCTGTCCTTGATCTCGTCACACGCGCGAACGACTTGGGCTGCGATGCTTGCGAAGTCTAATATTTCTTCCGGAACATATTCGATGGTGAGCCATGAATTGACTTGCGTACGAGTCGATTTCTCACGAGTCAGATGCTCCGCCTCCGCGCGGCGATAAAAGAAACTTCGGCTGCCATCTTCCCCCACTCCCAGTTGGAGCGCCATCTGATAGGCAGCCTCCACCTTGTCGTCCAGGTACGCGCGATTGACCTCTTGCCAGGCCCAATCGCCGATTCGCCGACCCCGGAGCGGAAATCTTCTACGCAAAGTGGATGGGGAATTTACGGCAGAGATCCACGACTTCCTTCTTGATCGTGTTTAACTCGGACTGATTTTCCTTTGCCTTGAGCGCCCGCGCGATCAGTCCTGCGATCTGCCCCATCTCCTTCTCGCCCATTCCACGCGTGGTCACCGCTGGCGTCCCCAGTCGGACGCCGCTCGTCACGAATGGTTTTTCGGGATCGAACGGAATCGAGTTCCGATTGGTCGTGATGTTCACCGACTCAAGCACCACTTGAGCGAGCTTGCCCGTGATCGAGAATGGTCGAAGATCCACGAGAATGAGGTGCGAATCGGTGCCGCCACTCACGCATCGGAATCCCTCGCCCGTAAGCGCAGTCGCAAACGCCGCCGCATTCTTTTTCACCTGCGCCGCATATTCCTTGAACTCCGGCTGAGCTGCTTCCTTAAAACAAACCGCCTTCGCCGCGATGATATGCATGAGCGGGCCGCCCTGAATTCCTGGGAAGACCGTCTTATCGATTTCCTTTGCCAATCCCTCGCGACAAAGAATCATTCCGCCGCGCGGGCCGCGAATCGACTTGTGCGTCGTCGACGTGACGATGTGCGCGTGCGGAACGGGCGATGGATATTGCCCCGCTGCGATCAATCCGGAATAGTGGGCCATGTCACACATATGCATCGCGCCAACCTCTTCCGCAATCTTTCCAAATGCTTCGAAGTCGATCGCTCGAGGATAAGCGGTCGCGCCACTCACGATAAATTTCGGCTTGTGCTCGTTCGCCAACTTGCGCAGCTCATCGTAATCGATATGCTCGTTGTCTTCTCGCACGCCATAAGGAACGATGTTGAAAAGCTGTCCGCTAAAGTTCACCGGCGAACCATGGGTCAAGTGACCACCGTGCGCGAGGTTCATCGCCATGATCGTGTCGCCCGGTTTCAGAAACGCGAGGTACGCGGCCATGTTTGCCGAGGCACCGCTATGAGGTTGAACATTTGCATGCTCCGCACCATAGAGCGCTTTCACCCGCTCGATTGCGAGAGCCTCAACTTCGTCAACGACTTCACAGCCACCGTAGTAACGCCGCCCCGGATATCCTTCCGCGTACTTGTCGGTGAGGACGCTCATCATCGCCTGGCGGACGGCCAAGCTGGCGATGTTCTCGCTCGCGATCAGCTCGAGGTTCGCCTCTTGCCGCTCCTCTTCCTTCTTGATCAGCGCGGCGATTTCAGGATCGACCTTATCAAGAGGTACGCGGTGAGTTTCGAGAGCAGACGCTGCGGTTGGCATGCCTCAGATTATGTGCCACTTGAGGAGCCCTAAAGAGCTTGCCTGAGACAAGAAGGGTCTCGTTTGCAATACCGCTACCAAGCGTCTTGGTCGGACAAATTGAAAACGCCTTGCGACCATTGTTCGCAAGGCGTGTTAAGTGTTGGTGGCAGGATGAATCCTGCGTTCCGTTACTTGGCTTTCTTTTCGGCGGCCTTGGCGTTCTGCTTCTCGACCTGGCTGCCATAGCGTCGCATGAACTTCTCGACGCGGCCCGCAGTGTCGACCAGTCGCTTCTGACCGGTGTAGAACGGATGGGTGTAGGCGCTGATTTCCAGGTTAACGACGAAGTAGTCGACGCCGTCCACGTTGCGGGTCGTGCCCGTCTTAGAGGTGGAAATACCGGTCCACTGATGGTCGCCGTCCACGAAAAGGACAGGGTAGGTCTTAGGGTGAATTGCTTCTTTCATTGCTGCGCCTTGGTAGGTTTGAACGCATATTATGGCAGATTCGGTTCGGTCGTGTCTTCCGGCCCCAATACCGAATACCCAATACCGAAGACCTGCCCGGTAGCTCTTTTCCCCGCAATCTTGCTGTGTCCGGCTTCCCAGGCTCAACCGACCGTGTAACACTGGCTCCAACTCACGGAGGAGTTACAAAATGGCAAGGCCCGCGAACACGGATGTTTCGCGTGAAGTCGCCATCGCAGTTCGGGAGATTGCCGGACGCTATGGTCCGCTTTACGTTCAGGAGCTCATGCTCCCACGCCTCCTGCAACACCTTCCCCCCGCGGAACGGTCGGAGCAGACGGCCCGCGCCGCCCTTTGCGACCCACTTACCTGCCTCCGCGTGATCTTCGGTGAATACACCTTCGCCCGTCGGGGCAAAGAGCGCCATGACCTCGCCGCCATCGCGGTGGAAGCCCTCAAGCGCGCCACGCGGGAAGGCGATTTCCTCACGAAGGAAGATGCGGTCTGCGTGTGGGAAGAATTCGAGAACGTGTGCTTCGACCGGAATCAGAAGCCACAGGAGCAACTCAATCGCGGCGCTGTCCAAGGTCTGCCCGAGCTCGCCCAAGAAATCGTGAAGGAAGGCGGATGCGGAAGCATCGCCCTCTGGATCGTCGACGCCGCTCGCCGCACCGGACGTATCGAGAGTCAGTTCATGCGTATGGTCGAGCTTCGTGGTGTCGGCCCGAAACTCAGCTCGCTGATTCTCCGCGACGTCGTCTATCTTTTTAATCTCGAAGATCGGATCGAACCGATGGATCGGCTCTACTTCCAACCCATCGATAGATGGTCCCGCGTGGTCGCCGATTTCGTCGTTGAGGACTACGAAGACGCGGCTGACTGGATCCTCGCCGGCAAACTTTCTAAAATCGCGCGTCGCAGTGGTGCAAGTGGAACGATGTTCAATATGGGGGTCACCTACTACGGAACACGCGTCGTCCATACCGCGGAACAGTTCGCAGCAGGACTGAACGATATGGTGATTGAGAAGACAGTGATTGCGAAGGGCGCTTAACAAACTCGGAACTGTCGACGCAGCCTATGAGTCGCATTGTAGGCGCAACTCCCGTTGCGACAAATACCCACGCGTCCACGAATTCTTTCGCCGCTGCCTCCGCACGCGGAAAATCTCTAGCCTCTCAAATTTTAAATAACGACCGCGTGTGGAGGCTAAAAAGTAAATTAATGGATCGACCCACGCGGCTGCTAGTGATCAAACAAGACCGAGTCTTCGACCGGCTTCTACAATCCCATCCAAGGTAAGCGTCGGCACAAGTCGCATCTTCGTTTTGCATAAAGTCATCAGCAACTCAGCGTTGCCACCAGTTAGGAAGACTTCTGGGTCGGCATTCATCTCGGCACTAAACTTAGCTATCATCCCATCAATGGCAACGGCATGACCGTGCATTATGCCGGATCGAATGGCCGACGATGTATCGGTTCCAATCACGTCTCCGGGAGCAATCAGGTCGACTTCCGGGAGTCGCTCCGTTCCATCCGCCAATGCTTTTGCTCCCATGTGAAGTCCGGGCATGATTACCCCTCCAAGATAGATGTCTCCTGAAATCGCTTCTAACTTCGTTGCCGTACCGCAATCGACGACAATCGCTGGAGCTCTCGACGCAGCCATGGCGGCGAGTGCGTTTGCTATTCGATCCGGCCCAAGACTTTCTGGCGTCCGATACCGGATTTCAATGCCTAGATTAGTTCCTCCGTGAAGGGAAACCATCTTGGCTTGCGGGGCAATCTTTGCGGCTGCCTGATCCAGTTCGAGCGATTGTCGCCTTCGGGCCACGACTGACGAAATAACCGCCGTGACATTTCGTCCCATGGCCATTTCTAGCGGCGAGGTATCGGGAGCAGAAGAAGAAGCACGTGATAGCGCGATCCATTCATGCCCATCCCAAAGGCCTATTTTTGTGTCAGTGTTCCCGACATCAATCGCCAAGAGCATGGGTCAAATCCACGCGGCTGTAAATCTTGCCGCCTAATTCCTCTTCCATCGCGGACACAATCGACGCCGCAACCTCATCCCGCGCAACCGCATCCTGCGACTCGACCATCACCCGGATCATCGGCTGCGTACCGCTCGGACGAACAACGACCCGCCCATCCGAACCCAACCGCTTTTCGCCGAGTTCCAGAGCAGAAGCCACACCGTCCTTGTCCTTCCAGCCGTCCATCTCTTTCACCGAGACATTCACAAGCAGTTGCGGCCACGGCTCATAGGCCGCTGAATAATCCGAAGCCTTCTTCCCTTCCGTTTTCAAAACACGAAGCAGCTCGAGCATCGTGACCAATCCATCGCCGGTCGGTCCGCGTCGCGGGAAAATGATGTGCCCGCTCTGCTCACCACCAATCAACGCACCCGTCTGTTCAATGCGTTGCGCAACATACTTGTCTCCGACCGATGTGCGCTCAAGCTTAATTCCTTGCTGCGTCAAGTAACGCTCAAATCCTCCGTTACTCATCACGGTGCCAACGACCACTGCGGGAGTCAGGTCACCTGCGATCTGACGATGAGTCGCCCACAAACCCATGGTGCGATCTCCGTTGATCAGAACTCCATTCTCGTCGCAGAACACCGCGCGGTCCGCATCGCCGTCAAATGCAACGCCGACATCGCAGCGGGTGTGCTTCGTGAATTCACCAACTGTCTCAGGTTTTGTCGCGCCGCCCTCTGCGTTGATGTTCATCCCGTCGGGGGACGCACCTTCGACATGCACTTCCGCGCCGAGCAACCGCAACACCTTAGGCCCCAATTCATAGGCCGCACCGTGCGCCGCATCGACCGCGATCTTCATTCCATCCAAACGCTCGGGCACGATCGAAACGAGAAAATCTAAATAGCTTTGAATCGTCGAACGATCGCTTTCGAGCCAACCCACGTCTGCACCCGTCGGTGGCGTTGGACCATCGGTCATGAAACCTTCAATCTGAAGTTCGACCTCGTCCGGCAACTTTCTGCCGTCATGTCCCACGAATTTAATTCCGTTATCCGGTGCCGGATTGTGAGAGGCAGAAACGATGCCGCCCAAAGAAAAGTCTCCCGTGCGCGCAATGTAGGAGACCGTCGGTGTCGGTGCAACTCCCAGCACCAAAACATCGACCCCTCCCGAACACAGACCGCTCGCAAGCGCAGCGCCCAACATCGGCCCACTCCGCCGTGTATCTCGTCCGATGACCGCACGCGGAACATGCCCTGTAGAAATCAAGTATCGGGCAGCTCCGAGCCCTAACTTGAAGGCGAGGTCCGGCGTGATTTTTTCATTCGCGATTCCGCGAACGCCATCGGTTCCAAAGTGCTTTCGGCTCAAGGTTTCTTCGACACCCTGACTCGCGCAGGACGAATCACTTTGTCCGCCAGTCGGTAGCCGGGCTCGACTTCACCGACGACGGTGTTCTCAGGATGCTCGTGCGAATCCTCGGTCGCGATCGCTTCGTGGACATCGGGGTCGAACGGTTGCCCGTGCGCCTCGATGCGCTTCACGTTATGCGATTCCAAAATCTGTCGGAACTGGCGATCGACAAGCTTGATCCCTTCGATCACCTTTTCCATCGGGGCGCCCTTGTCCAGCGCCTCCAGCGTCCGCTCAAAATTATCGAGAACGGGCAACAAACTCGTCACAAGTTTTTCCGTCGCGAAAGAACGCAACTGGTCCGCCTCTTGCTCCTTGCGCTTGCGGAAATTCTGAAACTCCGCCATCGTGCGAAGCACTTGATCTTCCAGTTGTTTTCGCTCGCTACCGAGTTTCTCGACTTCGGTCTTCAAGAACTCGACTAATGGATTGCCCATTTCGTCTTCGGCAGAGGCTTCGTTTTCGGCGGTCTCGGACGGCTGCTCGTTTGAAGGCGTTTGATCCTTCTCGTCAGGCTGATTTTGCAGGGGTTTTCTCCTATTAAATGGATTCAAAGTTTACCTTTCCGGGCTGAAACGTCAGGCCGGTTCTGCTGGGGCTGCCAGCACGGGCGATGGCGCGCGAAATCGCTGCGCGGTAGCCACACCAACTAAGACGATGGCCATGCCCAAAATTTGTAAGGGTTTCAGAGCAATTCCGGCCAAACCCCATTGAAGCAACGCGGTCAGCGGGGGAACGAAGTACATCCAACTTGCCGCCTCGGCCGGGCCAACCTCGTGCACGCCCCGATAGAAGAGCAAGAATCCCATCACTCCGGAGAGCAAGGCGACGTGCGCAAACTCCAACCAGCCCAGCGGAGTAAGGGTGGCCAACGGCATATGTCCATGGTCGCGCACGAGCCAATAGCCGAGCATCAACGGAAGGCCGCCTGGCATGCCCAACGTCAGAAGTCGTAACGGCGAATACTCCTGCAACAGCGGTTTCATCCAGACAATGGAATAAGCCCAGGTCAAAGCCGCCAACTCCATGAGGGCATAGCCAACCGCGTTGTTGCCGTCGTGGGCGATGCCGGGGATCGTCACCAGGACGATGCCTAGAAAGGCGACGATCGCACCCGCCAGAGAGCCGGCCCGCAATCTCTCCATCCCCATCAACGAAGCCAGGAGCATCGTCAAGATCGGACTCGTGTTCAGAAGGATCGCGCCCTCTGCCGGCCCCGCATAACGCATCGCCTCAAGAAAGAACAGGAGATAAACGCCCATCGACAAGAAGCCGAAGAACATGACCCGCCAGAAATCGCCTTTGGGAATTCTTAAGGATTGCTTGCCCACCAAACAGAGCAAAACAAGCGCGACGTACATCACCACGTAACGCAGGAATGCAAGCTGAGACGCCGTCATCTGCTGGTACACCAGCTTCAGCGCAACATAGTTGAGAGCCCACGCTCCAACGGCCAAGGCTAAGGGCCAACTGAAGCGGAATCGCACGGGCACGAAGCAAGTATGAGCGAACCTAGGCGCTTTATCGGATAATGTGACACGGGAATAGGGCAAACGGACGTCCCTACTATCAGCACCACATGATCAAAGACCAGGGCTCAACGAACTTTGGCGCGGGCAAGCGCTTCCGACTGATTCTTCGAGACGACAAGGGTGGCACCCGAGAGATGGGCGGCGACGACATGGGAATCGCCGTCGGTATCGTCGATAACATTTTCATGAACGCCCTCGATACGGGCACGAGCGACATCCATCTCCAACCCGAGCGCGATCAGCTTCGCATTCGCTTCCGACAGGACGGCGTCCTCCACGAAACGGGCCAGCTTCCTCCCGACCACGCCGGCAACGTTCTCGCCCGACTCAAGCTCGCCGCGAGCATGAGGATCGACGAAAACCGGGAG
>Ga0068865_100000988_pt1 | contig 16295 bp, 19 predicted proteins | sample KBSMisM12_FD_75293 | JGI IMG/M metagenome (GOLD analysis project Ga0068865, IMG submission 75293) | Miscanthus rhizosphere microbial communities from Kellogg Biological Station, Michigan, USA - KBS Miscanthus M1-2 | ecosystem: Host-associated > Plants > Roots > Rhizosphere > Soil ...
GACTCGCGACACGCGGACTCCAGGACCGCAGCGCGTACGACGAAAACATCAGCAGGACAAGCAATGCCGCTGCGACCCGCACCGCGGTCGTTGAGCGTGAGGGCGGCCCGTCACGACGACCGCGATTGCTGAGACCATCGACGTTCACCCGGTGCGAACGCGGTCTTTGGGTTGCGGATCGGGGGCCAGCAGCGCGCCCTCGAGGGCGGCGCCCGCGGCGAACAGCGTGATCCGCACAGGGTCGGCCACGTCGAACGCGTACGTCACCGCCACCATCGTCGCGTATGCAATCCTCACAATCGCGGCGCGGCCACCGTATCGGACGCCGGTTGAGCACCCCATGATCGCCGGGCAACAAACGTCCAAAAGTCCCTCTTACGGGTGCGTAAGCGGTACTGTCGGCACCCTTCCCGGGGCATCTTCGGGAGCAGCGCTGACCAGCCCTCAGCGACGGTTAAGAGGAGCCGAGGCATGCGAATTTTTGTTGATCTCAACCGGTGTCTGGGATACGCGCAATGCGTCCCGCTGGCGCCGGATGTGCTCCAATTGCAAGGGGAGGAAGCGCTCGCCTACGACCCGAATCCCGACGACTCGCAACGGCAGCGGGTTGCGCGGGCGGTGGCGTCCTGCCCGGTGCAGGCGATCATCGCGGAGATGGACCCCCCTGCGGACAGGACGACCAAATGAGCACGCACCACCCACTGGTCGCCGAGCTGGTAAAGACCTTCAAGGCGGAGGGCCGCATCGTGATCGTGGGTGCGTCGCTGGCCGGGCTGCGCGGCGCGGAGGCATTGCGCGACGAGGGCTTCACTGGCTCGCTGACCATCATTGGTGAGGAGGTGCACGAGCCCTATGACCGTCCGCCGCTGTCCAAGCAGGTGCTCAAGGGATGGGTGCCTGCGGGTAACACCAAGCTGCCGCGCCTGCGGGCGATCGACGCGGACTGGCGCCTGGGCGTGGCGGCCACCGGCCTGGATCGTGACAACCGGGAGGTGTTGCTCGCCAACGGTGACAAGGTGCCCTACGACCGGTTGCTGATCGCGACCGGCGTCCGTTCCCGCGCGTGGTTCAACCCCGACGAGGCCAAGCTGAAGGGCCTGTACACGCTGCGGACCTGCGATGACGCGGCGGAGTTGCAGGCGGCGTTGAAAGCCAAGCCGAAGCGGGTGCTGATCGTCGGCGCGGGCTTCATCGGCTCCGAGATGGCCTCGGTCTGTCGTGACCTCGGATTGGACGTGACGGTCGCAGAACGCTCCAGCGCACCACTGGTCGGGCCGCTCGGCGGGGTGATCGGCGATATCGCTGCCAAGATGCAGCGGGAGGCCGGAGTCGACCTGCGCACCGGTGTGGCGGTGGAAGCGCTGAAAGGCGACGCCGACGGGCACGTGCGGCAGGCTCAGTTGTCGGACGGGACCACGTTGGACGTCGACGTGGTGGTGGCGTCGCTGGGGTCGATTCGGAACATCGAATGGCTCGAAGGTGCCGAACTGGCCGCCGGGTTCTGGGGTGTGGCCTGCGACGCTGGGTGCCGCGCCTTCGACATTAACGGCGTGGTGACCGACAACATTTTCGTTGCCGGCGACATCGCGCGGGCTCCGCATGTGCTCTACGAGTACGAGTTCATGGCGATCGAGCACGTGGATGCCGCGGTACTGGGCGCTCAGACCGCGGCGCACAACATGGTCAACCTCGAGACCGGACGTCGTCCGCACCTGCCGCTGCCGCAGTTTTGGTCCGGCCAGTTCGGCGTCAACATCAAGGGCTGCGGCGTGTGCTCCTTCGGTGATGAGATCGTCTTCACCCAGGGCTCGGTCGAGGATCTTCGTTTCGCCGCCGCCTTCGGCAAGAAGGGCCGCATCGTCGGAGCCATCACCTTCAACCACGGCAAGTGGCTGGAGTACTACGGCAGACTCATCGAACGATCGGCGCCGTTCCCGCCCCCGCCACCGGGCTATGACGTACCGGCGAACGCCGAGCCGATGTCGGCCCGGTTCCCGGATCCGCGCGAGCCGACCGGGATTCCGGATGTTGTTCTCACTGGCCATGATCCGACGTCGCGTGGCGCCGAGTTCCGCCTCAAAGCCCGCTAACGCCTAGCGCAGAAACGAGTCACGATGACCACCGCAGGAACCGCATGGACCGAGGCGATGAAGTATGAGAACCGGCACGACCCGTATCGGTTTTTCGACGAACTTCGCAAGACACCAGTAGTGCAGGTGGCCGACAAGGTCTATGTCGTCACCGGATACCGCGAGCTACTGACGCTTGCCCACGATCCCCACGTCAGTTCAGACATCAGTCGCAGTCCGGTCTCGGCCAAACCCGCCGCTGGCGCACCCGACGTCGACGCCGACCACATGCAGGCCTACGGCCGCGAGCCGAGTCTGATCGTTTCCGACCCGGCTAAGCACGACAAGCAGCGCAGGCAGGTAATGCGGCACTTCGCGCCGCCGCATTCCCCGGACGTCATCCCCAGTATGGAGGCCGACATCCAGACGCTGTGCAACGAACTACTGGATAAGGTGAAGGCCAAGGGCGGCAACACGTTCGATGTGGTTGACGATTACGCCTACCCGGTCCCGGTGGCGGTCATCTGCAAGATCCTGGGTGTGCCGCTGAACGACGAGCCCACCTTTCACGGTTGGATCTTCGACTTCATGGCGGGCGCAGATATGGGCCCGGACGCCGCGACCGAAGAGGGGCGGGCCCGCGCGCAGAAGGGCAAGGAAAGCACCGCCGCACTCACCGCATACATGGCCGAGCTGATCCAGGGCTTCCTCAAAGAACCGGGCGACAACGTGCTGTCCAAGTTGGTGAATGACACGGACGGACCGGACGGACCGATGACGCCGAAAGAGGCTGCAGCGAATGCGATGCTGCTGCTAATCGCCGGGCATGACTCGACCGTCAACACCATCGCGCACTGTGTGCTGACACTGCTGCGCAACCCCGAGTCGATCGATCTGCTGCGCCAGCGGCCCGACCTGATTCCCAAGGCGATCGAGGAGGTGCTGCGGCTGCAGTCGGCCGTCCAGTTCTTCCCGAGCCGTAGCGTGACCGCGGACATCGAGGTCGGCGGGACGGTCATCCCCGCAGGCTCAGCGGTACACCTGCTATACGGCGCCGCCAATCGCGACCCCAGGCGGTTCGCCGATCCGGAGAGGTTCGACATCCAGCGCCCGGACAACGAGCACGTGGGCTGGGGTCGCGGGGTGCATAGTTGCGTCGGCGGTCCACTGGCACGCCTGGAGGTGAACCTCGCTTTGGAGAACTTCCTGCGCCGCGTCGAGAACCCACGGCTGGTCGTCGACCCGCCGCCCTACCGGGTGAATCAGATCTTCCGCGGTCCGCTGCATCTCGAGGTCGAGTTCAACCGGATCACGGATTGAGGTAGCGCCATCAAGGCTTTCCGGTTCGTTGAGTGGCAGCAACCGGGTCAACTGCGTGACGTGCGTGTGCCCGAGCCAGGGCCCGGCGAGGTGCTGGTTAAGGTCGGCGGTGCGGGCGCGTGTCACTCCGATCTGCATCTGCTGGAAGCTCCTGCTGGGACGAAGGACATAACGCTGCCCTTCACCCTCGGGCACGAGAACGCCGGTTGGGTCGAACAGATGGGTCTCGGTGCAACGGGTTTCGCGCTCGGCGATCCCGTCATCGTGTACGGCCCATGGGGTTGCGGCTTGTGCATGAACTGTCGCCAGGGAATGGAGAACTACTGCGAGACACCGGGAAAGCCGAGCCCGGGTGGGCTTGGTGGCACCGACGGCGGCATGGCCGAGTATCTCCTCGTCCCGTCGACGCGCTATCTGATCCCGCTGGGCAGCCTGGATCCGCGTGAGGCGGCCCCGCTCACGGACGCGGGGCTGACCAGCTACCACGCCGTGAAGCGCTCGCTGCACCTGTTGGGGCCGGGTTCGACCGCGGTGGTGATCGGTGCAGGAGGTCTGGGTCAGATGGCGATCCAGGTGCTCAAGGCGCTCAGTGGCGCGACAACCGTTGTGGCCGTGGATACGTCGGTGGACAAGCTGGAGATCGCCAAGACGTTCGGCGCTGACGAGACTCTGATCTCAGGCGACAATGCGGTCAAACGCATCAAGGACATCACCAAGGGCCAGGGCGCCGAACTCGTCCTCGACCTGGTCGCGGTCAACGCGACACTGGCCATGGCGGCGCAGACAGCACGGGTTCTGGGACACCTCACCATCGTCGGCGTCGGCAACGCCACTCTGCCGGTCAGCTTCACCAGCCCACCGCACGAATGCTCGGTCGCGTCACCGTTTTGGGGCTCGATCCCCGAATTGATCGAGGTCATCGCGCTGGCCCGGAGCGGGAAGATCAAGATGCTCGTCGAACACTTCGCCCTCGAGGATGCAGCGCACGCCTACCACCTGTTGCACGACGGCAAGATCCCGGGACGCGCCGTCATCACGCCCAACAACTGACTCAGCCCACCTTGTATGTAGCGATGGCCTTCGCGACTGCGTCGCCGTCTGGGGTGACGACGTCGACATCGCAATTCACCAACGTCTTTCCGCGCCTCAGCACGCGGCCGATCGCGATCAGGTCGGTGGCGTGCGCAGGCGCCAGAAACTGCACGGACATCGACGTCGTCACGCCGCGCAGCGAGTCCGGTACCTCCGCGCCCGCCCAGGCGGCGGCCATCACCGCGACGTCGGCAAGTGCGGCGATCGCACCGCCGTGCACCATGTCGGCGATGGTGACGTTGGTCGGGTCCCAGGGCAGGCGCAGCCGCACCTCGTCGGGGTCGAGGACGTCGGCGACGATACCGAGCTTGGCGACGAACGGCGACGACGGGATGAACTGGGCCATGACATCGGCGCCCGTCTGGGGCTGGGTGGGAGTTGACATGGTTCCAGTATCTGTGGCGGATCAATTACCTCTGGGGTAAGTGAGCTGCGACCGGCTACGTGCCAATGGCTCCTGCCGAGCGTGGCGTTGTATGACTTGTGAGCGCGGGCATCCCGAACCAACCGCGATCGGCGGCAGCCGCCCTACCGAGTGAGGAGAGTCGATGATGCGTTGTCCAGGTAAGCGAACGGCGACGGTTCTGTCGGCAGCTGTCATGTTGGCGCTCATCGCGGGTTGCGGCTCGACATCCACGACATCGCCGACGGCAACGCCGCCGACAGCACCGCCGCGGAGCGCCGGCTTGGCTCAGATTCTGCAGCGTGGCACGGTCCGCGTCTGCAGTACCGGCGACTATCGACCATTCACTTTTCGTGACCCGCAGGGCAATTGGAGCGGACTCGACATCGAAATGGCCCACGATATGGCGGCCCGGCTGGGCGTCCAGTTGGACGTGGTGCCGACCACGTGGGCACATCTGGTCGACGATCTGGACAACAAATGTGATGTCGCCATGGGAGGAATCAGCATCACACTCGACCGAGCCAAGTACGCCAGGCTGTTCACCACTCTCGGTGCGGCGATGGGAACGGCCGCTGCGAATCCGATTCTGTCGCAAGGGCATCACGGAAAACCGTGGCAGGAGAAGGTTGCGGGCACTGGCTTCCGTAGCATCGCGTACTCGATCCTCATCGCCGTGGTGTTGATTCTCTGGGGCCCTTTCCCGTCGCCAACCATTGTCGGACGCGTCTGCCCATACAACGGTCGCAAGACTCAGCCATGGCTAGTACGCAATAGCCGGAAGGAGGGCGACGATGCGGTTGGTGGTCGGTAGCCGGTCGCTCCGGTCATCGCTCGACTGGGCGATGGCGTATCGGGTGAACGCCGGCCTCGGCGACATCGCCCGTCTATGGGCCCACCCTCGGCTCACCGCTGGACCCGTCCACGCCGCCACAGAAGGCGAATATGGCCAAGTACGGTTCAGGCGAATGGCACCGGGTTCTCATCGACGCCACCCGAAGCTGGGAGTTCGAGCCTCGGCCGGAGTGGGGTGGCCGCCATATCCGGCGATCAACAAGATCGCGCCGGCATTGGAAGCCCGAATCGCAGCCCGATGGCAGGAGTACGGGATCGGCATCCCATACCTCGACGACGAGCGGCGGGAGCTGCTGACGATGGAGCAGCTGAGCAAGCGGCTTCCGGACGTGTAGCCAGCCGGCACAACATGGGCTCAGGGCGCGCGTTGACACCGCACGCCCCGCCCTGGTTTCATACCAGGTTATGCAGATAATTCTGGTCATTTGTACCAACTTAACGAGGTTGCTTTGACCGCGGCTCGGGAACTCAACCACGCAGGCCGGTACGAGCTGAGCCATCTGCGCTTGCTGGAGGCCGAGGCCATCCACATCATTCGGGAGGTGGCCGCGGAGTTCGAGCGACCGGTGCTGCTGTTCTCTGGCGGCAAGGACTCCATCGTCATGCTGCATCTGGCGCTCAAGGCGTTCCGGCCGGGCCGCCTGCCGTTCCCGGTGATGCATGTGGATACCGGGCACAATTTCGACGAGGTGCTGCAGACCCGCGACGAGCTCGTCGAGGAAGCTGGGGTTCGGCTGATCGTCGCGAAGGTGCAGGACGACATCGACGCCGGCCGGGTGGTCGAGACCATCCCGTCGCGCAACCCGCTGCAGACGGTGACGCTGCTACGCGCGATTCGAGAGAACAAGTTCGACGCCGCGTTCGGCGGTGCCCGCCGCGACGAGGAGAAGGCGCGGGCCAAGGAGCGGGTGTTCTCCTTCCGCGACGAGTTCGGCCAGTGGGATCCGAAGAACCAGCGTCCGGAACTGTGGAACATCTACAACGGACGCCACCGAAAGGGCGAGCACATCCGGGTGTTCCCGTTGTCCAACTGGACCGAGTTCGACATCTGGTCCTACATCGGCGCCGAGAAGATCAAGCTGCCGTCCATCTATTACGCCCACCCGCGCAAGGTGTTTCACCGCGACGGGATGCTGCTGGCGGTGCACAGGTACTTGCCGCCACGCAAGGGCGAAGAGGTCGTCGAGAAGACCGTGCGCTTCCGTACCGTCGGCGACGTCACCTGCACCGGCTGCGTGGAATCCCTGGCGGGCACGGTCTCTGAGGTGATCGCCGAGACCGCGGTGTCCCGGTTGACCGAGCGCGGCGCCACCCGCGCCGACGACCGGATCTCCGAGGCCGGCATGGAAGACCGCAAGCGGGAAGGCTATTTCTGATGACGACCCTTCTTCGCCTCGCCACCGCCGGATCCGTCGACGACGGCAAGTCCACACTCATCGGACGGCTGCTGTACGACTCCAAGGCCGTGATGGAAGACCAGCTGGCCTCGGTGGAGCGCACGTCCAAGGAACGCGGACACGATTACACCGACCTGGCCCTGGTCACCGACGGCCTGCGCGCCGAGCGGGAACAGGGCATCACGATCGACGTCGCGTACCGCTACTTCGCTACGGCCAAGCGGAAATTCATCATCGCCGACACTCCCGGCCACACTCAGTACACGCGCAACATGGTCACCGGGACGTCCACCGCTCAGCTGGCGATCGTGTTGGTCGACGCCAGGCACGGACTGCTCGAACAGTCGCGCAGGCACGCGTTCCTGGCGTCGCTGTTGGGCATCCGGCACATCGTGCTCGCCGTCAACAAGATGGACCTGATCGGCTGGGACCGTGAGCAGTTCGAGAAGATTCGCGACGACTTTCACGAATTCGCCGCCCGACTGGACATCCATGATGTGACGACCATTCCGCTGTCGGCACTGTTGGGCGACAACGTCGTCACCAAGTCGGACAACACCCGCTGGTACGACGGACCGTCGTTGCTGTCGCACCTCGAGGAGGTGTACATCGCGGGCGACCGCAACCTCGTCGACGTTCGGTTCCCCGTACAGTTCGTGATCCGGCCGCAGACACACGACCATCACGACCACCGCAGTTATGCGGGCACCGTGGCAAGTGGCGTGATGCGTCCGGGCGACGAGGTCGTCGTGCTTCCCGCCGGCAAGGCAACCCGCATCACCGAGATCGAAGGCCCGAGCGGGCCTGTCCAGGAAGCGTTTCCGCCGATGGCGGTATCGATCAGCCTCGCCGACGACATCGACATCTCCCGCGGTGACCTGATCGCGCGGCCGAACAACCAGCCACGGGTGGCCCAGGAGTTCGACGCGACAGTGTGCTGGATGGCCGATGGATCCTCACTCGAGCCGGGCCGCGACTACATCATCAAGCACACGACGCGCACCACGCGGGTCAGGGTCACCGCGCTCGATTACCGGCTCGACGTCAACACGCTGCACCGGGACAAGTCCGCGACCGCGCTGAAACTCAATGAACTGGGCCGCGTCTCGCTGCACGCGCAGGTGCCGCTGCTGCTCGACGAGTACAGCCGCAACGCGGCCACCGGTTCGTTCATCCTGATCGACCCGCACACAAACGGCACCGTGGCGGCAGGCATGATCCTGCCGTACGTCACCGCGCGCGCGTCGAGCCCCAACACGGTGCGCCACGAATCACTGTGCACCGCCGAGGACCGGCTGTCGAAGGGCCGCACCGTGTGGTTCACCGGGCTGTCCGGATCGGGGAAGTCGTCGGTGGCGATGCTCGTCGAGCAGAAACTGCTCGAAAAGGGCATACCCGCTTATGTTCTCGACGGGGACAACCTGCGGCACGGCCTCAATGCCGACCTTGGCTTCTCGATGGCTGATCGGGCCGAGAACCAGCGCAGGCTGGCTCACATCGCGGCCATTCTCGCCGACTCCGGCCAGGTCGTGCTCGTTCCCGCGATCAGCCCGCTGGAGGACCACCGCGCGTTGGCGCGCCGAGTGGCGACCGAGGCGGGCCTGGAATTCTTCGAGGTGTTCTGTGACACCCCGCTGGAAGACTGCGAGCGGCGTGACCCGAAAGGGTTGTACGCCAAGGCTCGGGCCGGCGAGATCACACACTTCACCGGGATCGACAGCCCTTACCAGCGGCCGAAGCACCCCGATCTCCGGCTCATCCCCGACCGCTCCACCGATGAACTCGCCGATCTGGTGATAGATCTGCTGGAAAGCAAGCAATGACCGACCACAGTGACCATCAAGTCGCCGCGCGGTTGGCGACCGAGGCTGGCCTGCTGCTGCTCAACGTGCGGATCGAACTGGCCGACGCCGGTGAGGCGGCGCGGAAGGCCGCGGGGGACAAGCGGTCTCACGACTTCCTGATGGAAGCGCTCGCCGCTGAGCGGCCCGACGACGCGGTGCTTTCCGAGGAGGGCGCCGATGACCCCGTGCGGCTGTCCGCCGAGCGCGTGTGGATCGTCGACCCGCTCGACGGCACCCGCGAATTCTCGGAACTGGGCCGTGTCGACTGGGCCGTGCACGTCGCGTTGTGGCAGTCGGGTGTGGGGGCACTCCCCTCGCAAGCGGTGGGCCCACCCGCGCGAAGCGCAGGGGGACTGGTGGCCGGTGCGGTCGCCCTTCCGGCGCAAGGTATTACGCTGGCGACGCCCGCCGTGGCCCCGCCACCCGCCACCGCGGGCAGCCCGCGGATCGTGGTGTCGCGCACCAGGCCGCCTGCCATCGCACTCGCCGTGCGGGACGCGCTGGACGGCACGCTGGTCGAAATGGGTTCGGCGGGCGCGAAGGTCGCGTCCGTCGTGCAGGGCATCTCCGACGTCTACGTGCATGCGGGCGGCCAGTACGAATGGGACTCCGCGGCGCCGGTCGCCGTGGCGCGTGCCGCCGGACTGCACACGTCGCGCATCGACGGCTCGCCACTGGATTACAACCAGCCCGACCCGCTGCTGCCCGATCTAGTGGTGTGCCGTCCGGAGTTCGCGGAAGCCGTGCTGGCAGTCACCGCGGGCTAGGCCGGGTGGTGCGTATTCCACGTCGGGAAGGATCGCCGTAACCACGCGGGGCCTGTCAGCCTGATATCGCCGGAGCGCAGTGCGTCGCGCCAGCTGCGCGCGCCGCGGTGCCAATCCACGAATGCCGGCGAACTCGCCTCGACTACGAGATCGGGCTCCCCTCCGGGATCGCTGTAGCAGAGCTCGGCGTCACCGCCGTCGATCAGCAGCCAGTAACGCCGATTGCTCGGCCGCTGGTCGGGGAAGATCAACGCGACGACCACGCGGCCCAGCGGCAGCACGGATCGATCCATTTGGACCTGGCACCACGCCCACAGCGCGAAGCCGGGATCGGAGTGTTCCGTCGTGACTTCCAGCCAGCGCTCGCCCCACGTCGCGAGACCGCCGATGATTCCGGCGAGGTCGGCACCCGCCTCGGTGAGCCGGTATGTGTGACCGCGGCCCTCGGCTTTTACACCCGATTTGATGACACCTGCGTGTTCGAGCTCGTCCAGTCGCTTGAGCAACATCGAGCGCGACATCGTCGGCACGCCCCTGGCAATCGCCGAGAACGTGTCGGCACCGAACATGAGGTTGCGCACGATCAGCGGATTCCATCGCTCGGCCAGAATCTCCGAGGCCCGCGCGATCGGACAGTATTGCCGATACGTGCCCATGCCTCGATCCTGGCACTCTGGGACCCCGACCGTGGAGTTCTTAATCAGAACTTCCGCGGCACGCGATGGGCGCGCACGATCATGCTATGGCGACAGAACCATCAACCGATGCCGCCGCGGGGCAGGTCTCGACGGCCGCCGCGGAGGTATACGAACAGTTCTTCGTGCCTGCGCTCTTCAGGCAGTTCGCCGAGCCGATGCTCGACGTGGTGGCCGCGGGCGACGGCGACCGCTTGCTCGACGTCGGAGCGGGCACCGGTGTGGTCGGGCGCGCGGCGCTGAAACGGGTCGGTGGGCGTGGGTCGGTCGTCGCCGTCGACCCGAACGAGGGCATGCTCACCGTCGCTGAGCGGCTGGCGCCAGCCATGGACACTCGCCGCGGTGTGGCCGAGCAGCTGCCCGTCGGCCGAGCCGACATGAATTGCGTTACATGTCAATTCGCGCTGATGTTCCTCTCCGATCGTCGGCGTGCGGTCGAGGAGATGCGACGAGTGCTTCGCCCTGGCGGCCGGGTGGCGGTGGCCACGTGGGCGTCCGTCGGGGACTCGCCGGGCTATGCGGCGATGGTGGAGCTGCTCGAAGAGGAGATCGGCGACGGGGCCGCCGACGCGCTGCGCGCGCCGTTCTGCCTCGGCACCCCGGAGCTGATCGGCGACGTGCTGCGACAGTCGTTCGAAGACGTGACGGTGGTCCGCCGCGAGGGTCAGGCTCGATTCACTTCCCTCGACGACTGGCTGTACACCGAGATCCGGGGGTGGACGCTCGCCGAACACATCGACGACGACCAGTACGCGCGGCTGCGGCGGGCGGCAGCGACGCGGCTTGCGCGCTTCGTCACCGGCGACGGGGCTGTGAGATTCGCGGTGCCTGCACTGATAGCAGCCGCATCCGTGTGAGCACAGTACGCTCGGGCGCGTGAGCAACCCGACCCTGCGCGTCCTCGCCGATCTGCCCCAGCAGCCGGCCAGCCTGTCCGAATCGACGCTGATCCTGATCGATTGCCAGAACACCTACACCCGCGGAGTGATGGAACTCGAGGGCGTGCAAGAGGCGCTCGATGAGGCCGCCGCCCTGCTGGACCGGGCGCGTTCGGCGGGTATCCCGATAATCCACATCCAGCACGACGACGGACCCGGCTCGCTGTACGACGTCGAGGGGGACAGTGGCGCGATCGTGGCGCGGGTGGCCCCGCAGAACGGTGAGCCGGTGGTGGTGAAGAACTACCCGAACTCGTTCGTGCAGACCGACCTCGACGACGTGTTGAAGACCTCAAACGCGTCGAACCTCGTGCTCGCCGGTTTCATGACACACATGTGCGTGAACTCCACTGCCCGCGGCGCGTTCAATCTCGGCTATGCGCCGACCGTCGTCGCCGCGGCGACGGCGACCCGTGCACTGCCCGGGTTGGGTGATGCCACCGTTTCCGCGGAGGCCATGCAGGCTGCCAGCCTCGCCGCGATGGCCGACCTGTTCGCTGTCGTGGTTCCGGGTGCCAGTGGCATTCCAGACTGACATTCCCGACTAATCTGGCCAACATGCGGATGTCGGCCAAGGCGGAGTATGCCGTCAGGGCGATGGTGCAGCTCGCCACCGTCGAAGAGGGTGTTCTGGTCAAGACGGACGACCTGGCCAAGGCCCAGGGCATTCCGCCGCAGTTTCTCGTCGACATCCTGTCGGTTCTGCGCACTGATCGGCTGGTACGCAGCCATCGCGGCCGCGACGGCGGCTACGAGCTGGCCCGTCCCGCCGCCGACATCAGCGTCGCCGACGTGCTGCGCTGCATCGACGGCCCGCTGGCGAGCGTGCGCGACATCGGGCTAGGCGACCTGCCCTACTCGGGACCGACCGCGGCGATGACCGACGTGTGGCGCGCGCTGCGGGCAAGCATGCGGTCGGTGCTCGAGGAAACCAGCCTAGCCGCGGTCGCCTCCGGTGCGCTGCCCAAACACGTCGCGAAGATGGCCGACGACTACCTCGGCCAGGAAGAGCAGCGCGGCCACACGACGGCCGAGCCGTCAGAAGATCAGGTCGGCTAGCGGCGCCTACGCGGTCGACGGGTCGCGATGCCGTCGAGCAGCATGCGCAGCCCGCGGTCGAAGTCTTCTTCGACTGTCGTCTGCATCGCTACCTTCGAAAGCGCCTCGATGTTCGGATATGTCGCGCGCGCCACCGACCCGATCCGGGCCGCCGCGTCGGCGGCATCGCTCCCGCGGGTGAGCGGGCCTGCAAGCTCGGCTTGCGCGGCGCCGACAACGAAGCCGAGCACGGCGTGGAATGCTGCGAGCCGATCGCGGTCCGCCAAGCCGGCCCTCTCTAGCGCGGCGATGAGCGCATCAGCCGCGGCGAAACCCGTCGCCGACAACGTACGGCGAGTCAGCACAAGGGAAATCGCGGCGGGGTGCGCGCGGACGCCCCGCCACATCGCATCGGCGATCGCGTACGCATCCTGCTGCCACTCGTCGGTCGGATCGGGCAGTCGCACCTGGGCGACCACCGCGGCGACCACCAGTTCTTCGAGGCCTTCCTTATCGGCCACATAGTTGTAGACCGTCATCGGCCCCGTGCCGAGCGCCGCCGCCAGCGACCGCATGCTCAGCGCGCTCACTCCTTCCGCGTCGACGATGGCCAGCGCCGCCGCGGCGATCTCGTCGGTAGTGAACCGTGCCCGCATATACAGACCCTTTGACAAGTACAGCGTACGTAACGCAGTGTAGCGAACACGTACATCGTACTTATGAAGGAGGCGCACCATGCCTGCGACCATTCCCACCGAGCGGGTTGATTTCTCGTGTCGCGGCATCCGATGCGCGGCGTGGCTGACGCTGCCGTCCGGCCCAGGGCCACATCCGGCCGTTGTGCTGGTGCACGGGCTCGGCGCGACGCACGAGATGATGCTGACGCAATACGAACAGCACTTCGCCGGTGCCGGGATCGCGACGCTGGCGTTCGACTACCGCAACGCCGGCGCCTCCGACGGTCAACCACGCCAACACATCTCGATGCGCAAGCAGCGGCGCGACGTCGTGGCGGCACTGGAGCATCTCAGGTCGCGGCCGGAGATCGACGGCGGGCGAATCGGCTTGTGGGGCACGAGTCTTGGTGGCATGAACGTGGCCCGGGTCGCAGCCGCGCGGGACGATCTCGCGGTCGCGGTGGTGCAGTGCCCAATCGTGCACGGGCCGGGCGCGGCTCGCCGGTTGGGAGTGTTGGCGGCGCTGCGCCTGACGCCCGCGATCGCAGACGACTTGCTTCGCGTGACGTTGCGCCGCGGCCGACGCTACATTCCGATCGTCGGCGCGCCGGGAGGGTTCGCGATGGTCACTGCCGCAGGCGCCGAATGCGGTTGGCAATCCACGGTTCCCCCGGACGGGCAGTTCGACAACCGGATCGCCGCCGCAGACGTTGTCGCGATGGTGACGACGTCGGCCATGCGGCACGCCCGCCACATCGATGCGCCGTTGCTGGTGTGCGTATGCGACCGCGAGAACCTGATGGACCCCGCGTACGCAGCGCTGGTCGCCCGCCGCGCGCCCCGCGGCGTCGCGCGCCACTACGACTCCGACCACTTCGCGATCTACCACCCGCCGCTGGTGGCACGAGTGCTAGCGGACCAAACCGCCTTTCTTCAGGAGTATCTCGGTGTCCGCGCGTAATCGGCTGCGGGCCAACGATGCACGCTTTCATTCACTGGCCGTCGGGTTCACCGCCGAGGAGTGGTCACAGCCAAGTCTGTGCGACGACTGGTCCAATCACGACGTGCTGGCGCACCTCGTCGTCGGGTACAGCGCGGGAGCCGCCGCGGTGGCAGCGGAAATACTGCGCCACGGTGGATCATTCGATCGCGCGAACGCTGGCCTGGCCCAATCGCTGGCCGCGACCAGGGATCCCTGGCAACTGCTCGACGAATTCGAGACGCTGACTCGGCGCCCGCGCGGGTTGGGCCGCTGCTTCCCGCCGCGGCTGCTGCTGGGTGACCACATCACCCACGAGCTGGACATGCTCTTCGCGCTCGATCGTGAGCCGGCGATCGCCGCCGAAGCACTCGTCGCGGTGCTGAACACCCAAGTGAGCGTGCCGAATCCGTTCGTACCCGCCTACCGCAGCAGTCGCGGATTGCGCTTGTCGGCTACCGACGTGGGGTGGACACACGGTGTGCGGGGTCCCATCGTCCGGGGCCGCGCCGCCGAACTGGTGTCCGTGCTCGGCAATCGGCCCGCGATGCTGGCCCGTCTCGGCGGCGACGGCGTCGACGTGCTGGCATCGCGCGTCAGTGGCCGGCTGACCCGTAGGTCCGGGAGGGGGTAGTCGCTAGGATTCGACGCATCCCCAGGGAGGTCGACGATGACTGATGCATTTGTTCTCGGCGGTGTTCGCACCCCGTTCGCCCGATATGGCAGTTCGCTGTCACACATCCGGGCCGACGACCTGCTCGGCATGACGATGAAGGGCGCTTGTGAGCGCGTCGGGGTCGGCCTCGATCAGATCGAAGACATCGTGGCCGGATGTGTGAACCCGGCCCATGAGGGCATGGGCGATGTCGCCAGGTGGGCGGCGCTGGCGGCCGGCTTTCCCGACAGCGTCGCAGGCGCCACGATCAACCGGTTCTGCGGCTCGTCGGTGAGCGCGACCATCAATGTGGCGCATGCGATCAAGGCAGGCGATCTGGGTGTCGGGATCGCCTGCGGGGTGGAATCGATGTCCCGTTCGGGCTGGGCGTACATGAAGGGTGACGCGCCGTTCGCCCCACGGGGACCAGTGTTGCTGCTGGACACCATGTGGGCCGGGGCAGGCGGCCCGCCCAATCCGACGCTGTTGGCGCGTAACGCCTACATCGGCATGATCGAGACCGCGCAGAACGTGGCCGACCGCTACAAGCTGACCCGCGAGGAGATCGACGCGTTCGCGCTACGGTCCCAGCAGCACGCCAAGGCGGCCAGAGACTCGGGGCGGTTGGCCAAAGAGATTATGCCCGTGCAGATTCCGGCCACGAAGAAGACGCCGGCCCGCACGTTCGAGCACGACGAGTTCATCCGGGATGACACCACCGCCGAGCAGTTGGCAGCGTTGCCGGCGCAACCGGGCACCACACAGATGACGGCGGCGAACTCCACCCCGCTCACCGACGGCGCGAGTGCGATCGTGCTCGCATCGGGGGAGAGGGCTGCCGAACTGGGGGTCGAGCCGTTGGCACGCGTTGTGTCGTCGGCCGTATACGGGATCGATCCGCTGATCATGGGCATGGCCCCGGCATGGGCGTTGCCGCTGGCGATCAAGCGGGCCGGCCTGATGCCCGAGCAGATCGACGTGTGGGAGGTGCACGAAGCGTTCAGCGCGCAGGCGCTCGGCGTGCTTCGCGAGCTGCCGAATCAACTCGGTGGATTCAAGATTCCCGACGAGAAGCTCACGCCGAACGGCGGTGCCGTGTCCATCGGCCATCCGTTCGGGGCCACCGGCACGCGGTACGTGTTGACTTTGGCGACCGAGCTGCGCGAACGTAACGCCCGGTACGGCGCGATCGGTGTGTGCATCGGCTCCGGCCAGGGTGTTGCCGTCGTCCTGGAGAACCCCCAGGCGGCCTGAGTCATATGTCAGGCGGCGCCTGATCCGTAGGGACGGGTCAGGATTTCCAGGTAGTGCCCGCCGGGATCCTGGAAATACACGCCGCGTCCGCCGTCGTTGTGGTTGATTTCGCCGGGCCGGCTGCCCCGCGGATCGGCCCAATGCTGCATGCCCCGATCACGGATGCGGCCGTAGATCGCGTCGAACTCGTCCTCAGACACCAGGAACGCGTAGTGCTGCGGGCGGATGTCCTCGCCCTCGCTCACCTGGGCGTAGTCGAGGCTGACACCGTGGTTGAGTTCGACCGCCAGGAACGGACCGAATTCCTTGGCG